>Ga0307933_1001670_pt1 | contig 16653 bp, 10 predicted proteins | sample OrgLakmetageno88_FD_201811 | JGI IMG/M metagenome (GOLD analysis project Ga0307933, IMG submission 201811) | Saline water microbial communities from Organic Lake, Antarctica - #88 | ecosystem: Environmental > Aquatic > Non-marine Saline and Alkaline > Saline | place: Antarctica: Organic Lake...
CGTTGTTTCTTATTGCCTGTATCCAAGCCAAAATAACGATGAATATCCGCCATTCTCTTGGTCAGGAATTGTCCAAATTGCAAGGTGGCATCCGCTAGCAAAGGCGATGCTTGTTTCGTTTTTTCTAATGATATTTTGTTTTTCATAGCGCTTAAATTACAGCAATATATTTATTATGTCAAATAAATATATTGCTGTAATAATCTTTCAAATATATTTTTTTCTTGCGCTTTGTATTCTGTAAAAATACTGTTCACTTAATTATAAAAAATCAAAATCAGGGAAAAAACTATGAACAACCTCTCACGCATTGGTTCTGTAACCACATTGGCTTTAAGCTTAAGCTTTGCAGGCGCAGCCTTCGCAAATGATAATGACGCGGCAAACGACATTGTTAACAATGCCTTAGACACAACCATCACAATCACTGAAGACGACGTTAGTTTAACGCGCGAAATTTACAGTCGCTGCGCATTTTACGTTAATGTTTTGAATGCTTTTGATGCCAACCATATATCCGGCGTTCTTCAAACACCCCAAAGCGAAGTGGCTGAAGCCGCTCTTGAGGGTGTGTTGAGAGGTGTTTTTCGCACAACGGATTATATCGATGCTGTCTCAATTGATAGCGACGATGAGGAAAATTACTTTGCGACGTTCACATTTGCAAATGGTATGTCATATACAATTGAAGATGCCTCCAACAACTTCGATCACTATTCTGATAGCTGCGCTTATATGCAAGCGCCGCTAGACATCATCGCAAGCCAAACAGATCAATCAGTGACTCAATTATTTGACTACGCCCTCAACGGCGTGATCCGCGCCACGCGCGACCCTCACTCCAGCTACTTAGGCGCAGACGCGATGGCAGACATGCGCGAAAGAACCAGTGGTCAATTCGGCGGACTCGGCGTTCAGATCACTTCGGAGAACGGTTATATTAAGGTTATCGAACCAAATGAAGACGGCCCTGGCGACCGTGCAGGCATCCTTGAAAACGATCTCATCACTCATATTGACGGTGTCCATATTCAAGGCATGGATCTTAGCGATGCCATAGACTTTCTGAAAGGCGAGCCGCAAACCGAGGTGACAATCACAATTCAGCGCGATGACGCCGCTCCTTTTGATATTGATGTCACGCGTGAAATTATCCGCGTGCCTAGCGTTGAGCATGTTCTACTTGGTGACACATTGCACGTCACAGTGTCTTCGTTTGGCGAAAACACCTATCCTGAATTTGTCGAGGCTATTGGCGCAGGCATGGCGGAATACGCCTCAGAGCGTGCCATGAATTTGCAAAAGCTGGTGATTGATGTGCGCGGCAATGGCGGTGGCCTTTTAAGTGCTGTTCTGCCAATGATTGATCGTCTCATTCAAACCTCAGATGGCGCGGCGCAGCAACAAATTATGGGCACAGGTCCCAATGCCGCAAATTTGGAAGATGTGTTCATCAATGACGAGATGGTTCCTGTAAACTTCCCTAATTTTAATATTACGGTTTTGGTGGATGAACGCTCAGCCTCCGCTTCGGAAATTCTCGCTGGCGCGCTTATGGATGAAGGTGTCGAGATTATCGGTAGACAATCTTACGGTAAAGGCTCTGTGCAAACAATCATGCCGATTACAGACAGCGGCAATTTAGCGCGCTTCCGCTCGGATGAGATTGTTGGCGCGGCGCGCGTCACAACCTCTGTGTTTTTTCCTGGCTCAACAGTGCTAAGCAACCAAGGAAGCGGCATTCACCCGACTGTTAAAGTTATGTATGGCGATTTTCGTGATGATTTTCATGAAAATGCCCGCCATGAATCGGATATCGACAGCGCTATGCTCCCTGCGGGCGAAACACGCGCCCATATTGTGCCACAATATGTTTGCACTCTCAATCCTGACCTCGCTGGTGCAATCTCAGACGAAACATTGAGTGAGTTGGCTTTTGAGTTCTCAATGATGGTTGCTGAAAGCTTTACAGGGCCGCAAACGAATGCGGATTGGGAAAGATTCCAATCAACGCCAGAATTTCAAGATCTTGTGGCTGAATATAACGAGTATATCAGTGAATATACGATTCGTTATTACACTGCTCCTGAAGTTGAGGGCGGTTTGCCGCAATTAAACCGCTATATGGATGCTGACCGCCTCTGCGCCCAGCACCGCATGGACGGCGCGCAGGAAATAACTATCAACGGCAACCCGGTAACAACAATCGAACCTATTTTGCAAGAAACACAAGATGATGACGACGCCGAACAAGATCGCGCTGCTTTGCAGCCCCTGTTGCGCGGCCCATCAATGCCATAAAAACACTAATCAAGCAGACGTCATACACAACACATTCGAACTTATCGTAATTTGTGTTTGACATCACAAACGAAAAACGGCATATATTTCGCTGTATTCCTCGATAGCTCAGCGGTAGAGCAATCGACTGTTAATCGATCGGTCGCAGGTTCGAATCCTGCTCGGGGAGCCATTCTTTCAAAAAAATTCACCTTTCTTGTAACTTATATGACAGCAATCTCGAATTCAGTTATTATGAGAGAGATGAAACACTTTATCCTTAAATTTGTAATGATCATGTTCCTTGCCAATACGTTGACCGTATCGGCGTGGGGGGCGGTTGTTGTGAATATGGATGCGGGCGCTTCGATGAGCACCCAGTCGATGGATATGGCTGAGATGCCTTGCCATGACGAAGCGGCCGCAAAACAGAAGGAAGCGCCCGTAACGTCAAAGCACTGTGATGGCCTTTGCTTGTGTCTTCATGTCTCACTCAGCCAAACACCTTTACTCAACAGCGAAATTGCACTTCATCCGCCAATAAGCGGCGCAAAGCCCTTATTTGATAAGGTTGGTGATATAGCATCTCTTGAAATCACCCCGCTGCGGCGTCCTCCAAAATACAACCCCTGATGATAAATAAAGCCATTTAAGGCTCATTTGCCGTGCGTTACGCGCGGTTATATTACTGATATATCAGGATATTATTATGAAATCTATGCATATACCCATATTCTTATGGGCACTTCTTGGAATGGGATTATTCATCCCTTCCGCTCATGCAAGGCCGGTATCTTATCCGGGCGGCGTGACGCTTATGTTGATGAATGATGGTGATAAAAACACCGCCCATCTGCATTATTCCCCCACCGCAAAAACCTCGCTCGGTTATAAATTTGAATATTGGCGTGAAAAAGACTTCACCTTGAATGCCATTCAGATGAATAACCTGCTGAAACGCTGGAACAAAAAAGACAGCCAAGCCAATATTTACCTAAAATCAGGCATTGGCGTTGCGCACAGCAATTCAGGCGACTTTGACAACGAAACAGAAGCCGCGGGCTTTACGGGCCTTGCAACCGATTGGGAAAATCGTCGTTTTTTCATCTCATACGAAAACCGTTATACCGAAGCGGGCGATATTGATGATTTTTATCAGCAATCCGCACGTGTCGGCTGGGCGCCGTATGAAGGTGATTACGGTGATTTACACACATGGATGATGCTTCAGGTGGAGCATATGCCCGAGGCAAAAGACAATGTCACGGTGACCCCTCTTGTGCGCTTTTTCAAGGGCGTTCATTTGCTGGAAGCTGGCATGAACAATCACGGCAAACTCTTGTTTAACTATGTACTGCGTTACTAAATTTAATTTTTAAAAAGGAAAAATATCATGAAAAAACTAACTTTATTACTAACAGCTTTAACCCTCACTTTTGCCGCGCCTGTCTATGCGACGAGCGAGGTTACCCCCGCTGAAACGCAAGCCGAAAGAATCGAAAAATCAGGTGATGCTCATGTCAGCGTCAATGGTCTTGTGTGCGATTTCTGCGCTCGCGCGCTTGAAAAAGTGTTCGGAACAGAAGAAGCCGTCGAAAGCATTGATGTCGATCTCGATACAAAAATTATCACGATCTACTTCATCGAGAATCAAAGCCTTGATAATGACCGCATCACAACACTCATCACAGATGCAGGCTATAATGTGGAGGCCATCCATCGTGTCGAATAAACCTGAGCCGTCTCTTTGGCATCACACCATCATGCCGAGCGTAAGCCTGTTCACCAGCATGGGGACACTCATTTGCTGCGCTCTTCCGGCGCTGCTGGTGACGATCGGCATGGGTGCAACGCTGGCAGGGTTTATCGGCGTTGCCCCATGGATAACGGCTTTGTCCGCATACAAAGAATATGTGTTTGTGGCAGCGGGGTTGATGCTTGCGCTATCGGCGATCATGCAGTGGCGGGGGCGTTATGCGCCCTGCCCTGCAGATCCCTTGAAAGCAAAGGCGTGCATGCGCCTTCGAAAAATCTCTTTAGGGATTTTGATCGTTTCGATCCTTGTCTACCTCATCGGCTTTTTCTTCGCTTTTTTAGCGGCGGATATATTTTACGGCTAAATTATAAGAGCGTCCGCCCCGCAAAGGCGGGCGCTTTATTTTAAAACTTTAATTGTAATTGATTGATCTTCAAGGCTTTTTCTTTCCCCTTTTTCCTGATAGCAATAAACATCGTAAAATTTTCGAAACGGAGAATTTGAGATGGATATGCATATGATTTATGCGGGCGTAGGCTTTATGCTGGCGGCTTATGCTGTGATTGGGAACGATTCGGTGCAGACGCTTGGCACGTTTATCGCCTCAAATATTCGTGTGTTTAAATGGTATTGGCTCTGGCTTGCCGCTAGTCTGGTTTTGATATTTACGCTGGTTTATGGCTGGTATGTCAACGAAGGCGATATTTCTTATGGCCGCCTTGATAAAATTCCGCCAATTGAAATTCAATGGTATCACGCCGCCGCGCCTGCCGTACTGGTTGTCTTAACGCGTTTTGGGATACCGGTTTCAACAACATTTTTAGTGTTGTCGGTGTTTGCTTCGACCGTTATTTTGGAACAAATGCTTGTCAAAAGCATTGTCGGCTATGGCTTAGCCGCCATTGTTGCTTATGTCACATGGATGGTTTTGGCGCATTTTCTCAACGAAAAGCAAAATCAGGTCAAAGCCAAACACCGCCCCTATTGGCGTGTTTTACAATGGGGATCAACGGGATTTTTATGGTTCACATGGCTATCGCACGACATGGCAAATATTGCGGTTTTCTTGCCGCGAGAGCTTCCTTTTGAATTGTTGATTATGGCGATTGTGGTTTTGGTCGGCTGGCTTGGTCGTATTTTTTACAAACAAGGCGGTAAAATTCAAAAAATCGTTTTGGAAAAAACAGGCTCGCGCTTTATGCGTTCGGCCACGATCATTGACTTTGTCTATGCGCTTTTACTGCTTTATTTCAAAGAGCTAAACAATATTCCAATGTCCACAACATGGGTTTTTGTCGGCCTCTTAACGGGGCGTGAGCTAGCCATTGCCACTGTCCACCGCGCCGATTATCGTCTAGGCTATGTTTTCCCACTGATCGGCAAAGATTTTCTCAAAATGATGATCGGGCTTGGCGTTTCTGTCGCGCTTGTTCTAGCGATTCACTATATGATTAATCCCGTAACGTAATTTAAAATACCTGCATTTATTGATTATTAAGCATTCAAAAATACTATGGGGTAGGATTTTGTCTTTATTCCAATATCTTAAGGGGTACTACTTTTCATGAAATCGCTGGGGCGTAAAAATAGTTTTTATTTATATGTCTTGCTACTGGTCAATATTTTGCCGGCGGCAGGATACTTCACCGATACCATTAACCTCAATCAGATGATGACCATTTATTGGGCAGAATGCGCCTTGATTGGCGTGGTCTTTTTGGGCGTGTACGCGCGTTATCTTTTGATATTTTTGATTGTCTCGATCTCCATTGGCCTTTTGGTGTACACCGCAAACCCGCAAATACTTGATTATAAACGGCTTATTTTTACATTTTGGGCGTTATATAGTGTCTGTTGGCTGGCTTACGTTGAATTTGGCAAAACGCCCTACAGCCAAAACATCAGAAAATTAATTCCCAGCAAACGCGCCGCCTTTTATTTAAGCTTTGTCGGCACAATGATTGCCCTTTGCCTCGCCTTTGCCTTAAGCGTCACAGGCGAAATTCGAAATATACAAAATATAAGCCACACATTCTTTTATACATTGGTCACGGCGGCGGCCTTTGCGGCTTTCTTCTCTGTCGCCATGATTAAAACGATCGACATGATTGGCCAAAAACACTTCTTGGACTTTATTCTCGGCACCTATCACAAGCCCGTTGAAAAAGACTGCGTCGTTATGTTTTTGGACATGGTCGGCTCGTCCGGTATGGCGGAAAAGCTTGAGCCCAAAAGAAGCATGGAGCTTATCGGCAAGTTTATTTATGATTGCGGCTATATTTTCCGTGTCAATAACGGCGATATCATCAATTATACAGGCGATGGGCTTGTGGTGCTGTGGCCTTTATCAGAGGCGAATAATGCCATGATGTCTGCAAACGCCTTGCGTAAACATTTTGCCAGCAAGAAAACCAAAAAAGACTATTGGCAGGCGTTTGGCATTGTCCCCCAGTTCAGAATCGGAATTCACGCTGGGCAAGTCGTTTTGAACCAGATTGGCGAAGAAAAACTATTCCTTGGCCTTTACGGCGATGTTGTAAACACAGCTGCGCGTTTAGAACAGCTCAACAAAAAAGTCGGCACAAATATTTTACTATCATCTTCAGTGGCGGTAAATTTAGGTCATTCATGGCGCACGCTGCTGCGCCCTGTCGGCTCGCTCGATATTCGCGGGCGCGAGGAAAAGATTAAAGCGTACACGCTCTATAACCCGCTTGATGCCGAAACCTAAACAGGTTTTATGAAGGCTGCGGGCCAGATTTAGATTGTTTTTTGGATGTCTTTTCAGGCGCATTGTCATTTGCCCCCTGCTCTCTCGGCACAACGCTTCTATAAGCCGAAGGGCTAGCAGGCTGACCATCATAGATAAAGCTCGCTTCAGGCCGCGATGGCGGATCAAAGAACGCCCAGCTTGCCTTATCAACAGGCTCAAACGTTACCATCAGTATTTTTTCACTATCCGCATCCGCCGCATTTCTGTTCAAAAACGCCGCATTCACTTTTTCCCACATGTCATATGCCCCTGCATAGCCATAACGGCGCGCCTGATCGTCATTGAGCGTGCCATCGGTGATGCGCGTATACAAATCACCAACGGTGATAATCTCATGCGTTTCAAGCTTGGTCGTGTATGTATGGCCTGTTTCGCCGCCCTCTTCACCCGTCATTTTCGCGCCCATGGCCGCGTACATTTCGCGGAAACGAATATCTTGGCCGTTTTTGAGTGTTTGAGGGCAATAATCAGCCGGCATTACAAGCCCGCTCATCGGTTCGTCATCATGAAAATGCGCGGCGCGCGGGTTCACAAGTGCTTTAAAATAATCCTGCGGCACTTTGAGTGTCTGGTCGCCCGCGTTCACTTGGCGCGTGGCCGCAAGCGGCATTAGTCCTTCGATACGGATAACATCGCGCTTTGCAGGCGTGGGGAACTTAACGCCGGCATCATCCTCGTAAGTGCGTTGGGCTTGCTCAAAATAATCACTATAGCTTGGTGAATCCACTGGCGCTTTTGTAATGTTCACCCCGCCCGCATAATACAGCGCGCCGCTCTGCATCCCGCGCAAAACAACAGGCAAGCCAGAGCGGATGCGTTTGCGGTCGGTTTCTTTCAGTGATTTTATCACCAGCGAATAAGGGCTTTGGCGGACATCGCGCAGCGGGTCTTCCAAATGTGCATCCGGCACATCAATTACAATATGACTGTCTTTTTCCGCCGGAATTTCAAAGCGGATATAATCCAGCGGCAAGCCTGTTTTGGTGTCAAAATGCATGGCTTTTAAAGCGGCCTCAGACTGTTTCGCGCTTTTCTTCGCGCTCTCTAGCATCTTGCGATAATCCGCAACCCAGCGTTGCCCTTCATCGGTGCGCAAAAACACATCAGCATCGCCTGAAACATGTTCGCTAAACACGCGCGCTAGTTCACCATCATCATGTATAGGCTTGTTGATTTCTACCGCCAGCAATTGGCGCTCAAGCACAGGGATCGCATCCCACCGCATATTTGAAGCATCCTCATTCGGCGGGCCGTTAAGATAAAGCAAGCGTAAAGCCTGATAACGGAATTGCCAGATTTTGGGCAATGCTTTCAAGCGCTTCATGTCCGCAAACTGCATCAAAATCGCAGTTTCAGAGGGCTCGGAGCGCAGGCGGTAAAATTGAATGCGCCAATCGCCACTATCCAGTTTTTGCTGTAAAATTTGCGGCCTGTGGCAATATTCCTGTTCCAGATACTCTTTGTCTAATATCCGCCCACGCTCATCAACCACGCGATATTCACGACTCATATTTGCCAGCAACAGACGGCCTTTTTTAGAATATTTATGATCAAAAATGCCATTGGCAAATGCGCTTCTCTTATCGTTCCGCTCGCGCGTGCTATCACTGAGAAACTGAAGCTTCAAACGCTCGCGGAAGGCTAGAATATCTTCAACAGTGCGCGGCGGGTTCAAGGTGCGGGCTTTATTATTCAAAAACTCATCAAACAAATGCACATAAGGCGAATCTTTTTTGCGCAAGCGTTTATAAATTTTTTGGAACAAAACCGTATAGCTGGCGATGGCTTCGTCTTCATTGATAGATTCATCAAACGGCACAACATCAATCGGCATCGGCTGGATCGCAAGGCGGTGCAGCATTTCATCAATCGCGTTATGATATTTGAAAATTTCAGACGCTTTTTCAAACAGCATCTGCTCTATGCCGGATGTCTGGTCACGGCTCGGGAAGCGTTTTTTCTTGATCGCTTCATCAGCGCTTTGCCCCTCCATAAAGACCAGATCGCCAAAGCCATTATAAAGCGCCTCTTCTTCCATCATCGCGTTGGCAGGTGTTTTATCTTGACGCATTTCCCAGTTCATTTCCTCAAGCGCGGCCATAATCGCGCGGCCAATCTCGGGGTTTTCCAGCATGAGATAACGGAAATTATTATCAATCGCCTCTAAATCCCAATCTTCGGATGAATGGCTATGAAGCGCGTCGGGCAAGGGTGTCATGCCGGCAAATTTGCGCACTGAATCAATACGGATCAGCGCGTCAGGCCTGCGCTCTTGTTCTTTCATCATCCGCACAAAATGGCGGCGCGCCGGGTCTGGCTGCGCCATATCTTCGCGCGCCATTTCCAAAAGCGTTTTGCCCATATATTTATATTTACGCAAATCAAAATCGGTAATGCGCACGCTGACAGTGCGGCGCAACTGCCCTTGACGATCATCAAACCCCAAAAACGCCACAGCCTCAGCCAGCGGGCGATTACGGTAATGATTACGCATAACGGCATAAACTGGATAATGCCCTTCATCGAGCTTGTTGCTAAATAACTGCCCTTTTAAATAATCTTCATCGGATTGCAATTCCATCCGCTTGAGCGATTCAGGATCAACTTCAGAGGCATAGCGAAGCGCGGCGATGGTTGCGAGCGTGTCATACACCTCATCATGGCCTTTATCGCCATCATAATGCGAACCATCAGGCATAAACACGCCCTCGCGCACATTGCGCCCCTTGTTCTCAAAGCGCGTGTTGGCCTGCATCACCAAATCCAGTTTGAACGAATAAACCGTTTCGCCCGTCTGCGGGTCTGTACGTGTCCCGATCTTTAAGCCTTCTTCGCCTTGCGGGCCAAAAGCATAGGCTTGTTTGATGACATGCAAGCCATCGACAGAGAGGTTTTTGGGCAATTCGCGATGGCTGATGGTGGATTTGGAATAAGGGAAAAACATGTTTGAGGCATGAAACCCGCCGCGCGCCAAATTCCCGCGCCATAAAGGATTATCGTATGATTTATTGTTGTAGCCGTAATTCGCGTTCGATGGCGGCACAAGCTTCCAGCGTGTCTGCGTAATTTGTGCGGGTGTAAAGGATTCACCAAAGTCTGCTTGATCGGTATAAAACTGGTTTTCAACATTTTCGTAATACGGGCTATGCGGGTCTAAATCGACCTTCCAGGCGATATAATTACGATCTTTATGGACACGTACATCAAATGTGATGCGCCCATCTGTCGGCTTCATCGGGCGGTGAACCAGCGTTTCTTTCACACTACCATCAGGCTGCTCGATATTTTTGACATGCGGAATCGTAATCAGCTTGTTTGTTGCGGCAAACACAACATGCCCGTCTTCATTCAAGCGCAGAGCTTGCGGCGGATCCGTGACCAAATAACCATCCGCGCCCACTTCCATCTCGCCGCCTTCTTCAAATAGCGGAATATGAACGATATCTTCGGTTTTCTTGTACGGGTAAAGCGTTTCACCGCGCTTGCGAAATTCAGTATATTCTTGTTCTGTAACCAAATGACCGTTACTTGCGGCCTTCAGCGCGGCATCTTCAAAAATTTTCGCCATTTTCGCCATCGCAACAGGATGCGGTAGAGCATCAGGGTCGTTTTGCAAATCTTCAAATGATTGACGCGTCACGGTCAGCGCAGGAAGGGTTGGCAGTGAGCGGTCGGTTGGCTTCACGCGCACGCGGTCTTCTTCCAAAACATTCCAGCCCAAATCAGCCGTGACGAACCCGCCGCCCATAATTTGTGAAAAATCAGTGTTGAGGCCATAAGATTCAAAGTCAAAAACCAGCCGCGTGATGCGCCCGCGCGTCACTAAGTGCCAGACATCTTTCTTTCTGGCAATTCTCATTTCTTCATTACTTTCAAACTCTTTTGTCATTTTCTTTATCTTTTACTTCTTGTTTTCAGGCACAGGCGCGCTAAACACAGGGCGGCTTCTCATCGGCTTGTTTTGCGGGGCGCGATCAACCATGCTCGGCGCGATTTTGTTGGTGCGGCCATGCGGTTTAAAATTGTGCGGGTTGCTGGCGGCATCCCACTCCTGCTGCGCTGATTTGCGGTGGTAAACGCCATCATTATCTGAGCGCACCATCATACCATCTTTGCGCCCTGTACCTTCGTTTCTGAGCATCGTGACACGATCCAGCTTCAGCCAGCCGCCGAAATATTGGCCATATTTACGCTCTAGGCTTACCAAAACATAAGACGGGTTTAGCTGGGCAATCTGTTTGAATTTATCTGCCGCCGCCTTCGCGTGGCGATTAATGCGAAACACACGAAAATCATCAGGCTTGCCGCCCGCGTGTTTAAGGCCGTTTTCAGCCATCAATTCGCGAAACAGCATGTAATTATCGTGGCTCGGCACATGATGGACTTCGTGCAAATCAGACGGGATATTGGTCGCAATTTTCTTTAAATCTTCGCGGAAACCATGACCGTGAACATGAATCGGCACGCCTGACACAGAGACATTGCCCTGCGGGTCAAGTTCAGGCTTCCAGCCTTGCTTGCGGAAAGCCGCCATGATTTTATCGCGTTTGTCTTTGGGGTTGTAAACCTTAAAGCCGTTCATATACGCGCCAATAAGCGTCACACCGCGATTGCGGATGAGGTCGTTAATCATGCGATCTTGCTCGTCATGATTGCCGACAATGGCGGGCTGGGTAATCACGGGGATGAAATCGGCGGCGTTGATTTTATAGCCCGTGTTGCGCACGCTTTCATTGACATCCAAAAGCGAGAAGAAATCCTTGAATTTTTGCAGTGTTGAAAAACGCTCCTCGGCGTTGCCTTGCGTGCCTGTGATGAAAATCATCAAGCGTTTCGGGTCAAGGCGAAAGCCTTTGGCAAGTTGGGATGTACGTGTTGCGCGGATAGAGGCTTGATCCATACGATCACGAATGGCCATCCACATTAAATATCCGTTTACATCGTTCTCAAACACAACCGCGCCGTGGCGAAACAGGCTATCAAGCATATAAAGCGACGTGCTTTTTTGATGCTCGCGCTCCGATGGCTCTAAAATCTCTTTAACCGCTGTGCGAGCACTCACCCGCGCCGCTTCGCGCTTGCGATCAGAGGCAAGATCATACGCGCCCTCTTCAGCATAGCTTTCAGCCTCTTCAACGGCTTTTCTATCTTCGGAATCGTGATCTTTCATAAACTGGCGATACAGGCTTTTGCGCGCGCGCTCAATGTCAGCATCATCAGGCTCAAGCACCGATTCAAAATATTGCGTCAAAACAGCTTGCGGGATTAACGGGTCGGCTTTATGTGATTCTTCAAACGGGTCGATATGCAGCTCACGCAAATCAAAATCGGCCTTTACGCCAAACAGGTTTTTGCAAGCCACGCGAAGCTCGGCATTGCGCCCGACAGCGGTCAAGTCGCGCCCGCCGCGGTGCGCCACATTCATGCCGATTGTATATTCCGCATCATTTGTGCTGATCGGTGTCATCAAAACACCTTTATCATCAGCAACGATGTCTAAAATTGTGCTGAGATTGCTTTCAACTTCGTCAGGATCAGGCGCATTTCCTTCATAATTGATCGCGGTCGGGTCATGAAACGTCGTTGTGATATCAAAATCAACTTTAGATTTGGTCACGCCTTCTTCTTTGGCGAGCGCGCGCGCCGCTTTTTGGAAAATCTCGTAACCTTTATCTGTAATCCCGTTCGCATCACCATAGCTGAGCGCCGTGCCGTTGTAATGCTTATCACCATAGCAGCCTGTCACCATATAAGGTGTGCAACGCGCCGAGTGCAAAGCTTGGTTTGGCGCGGGTTGTACCCAAAGGCGCGCATTGCCTTTGTCGTCGCGAATGCAAATCGGGCTTTCATCATCCAAGATATGAATGCGCGGACGCTGGCTGCGCGGCACTTTTAGGAAATCCATTTTCTTATCGAGGAAATATTTTACTTCGGCTGTGGCATAGACATTTTTGTCTTTCATCATGCCCGCTTTGGCGTAATAAGCCATGCCGTCGGCGTGGTCGTAATGATCGTGGGTGAAGAAAAACGCCTGCAAATCATCCCAAAACGGCAGATAATCAGGAATGGCACCATCAACATTTGATTTCGCGCCGCCCGAGGCAAACGGAAAATCGAGCGCAACGGCAACAGAACTGACTGTGCCGTCAGATTTCAAGCCACGATGGAAAAACACATCTGCCGCGCCGATTTGATCGCCGAACGCTTCAATGCGCTGCTCAAAGCTAGAGCCATGAAGCGAGGCGTATAAAAGCTCCCCGCCTTCTTGTTCAAGCTTTGGCGGCACAGGGAATTGCGAGATGTTATCCAGCAAATCAAAAGCGGCGAAATGATCCATATAGCGCGGATATTCGTTGTCTGCCATATCGCGGCCGCTGGCTTGCGCTGCGCCGAATAGTTTGAGAATGGTTTTGGTGTCGGTAAGGTCAATCTGCTCGCCGGCAAAAAATGCTTTTTTCAAGACATAGTCTTTTTTTGTCTCGCCCTTGCTATCTTTGTGCGGTGAAAATTCAAAGCGGATTAAATTGCGAATCCGCGCCGCTTCCACGCCTTCGGGGTCTTGCCGCGGGTCGATATAATATGTGACATGGATATCGCCGTTTTTACGATCTTCAAATTTTACGCCTGTATCAAAAGTCAGTTGCGCTTGCGGGTCTGTGGCGACGAGCTTGCGGCTGGCGGATAAATCGCGGTCAGGCTCCATCGTGTTAATCCGCGCGCCGAACAGCCCCATAAGTTGGTGGCGCTCAAGCTGGCGCAATGTGAAGGGCTGGTTTTTGCGGGCTTGGCGCATGAAATAGGGCGAAAGCGAGAATTGAAAGCCGCCTGTGTCTTTTAAGCCTGATAGCGTCAGGCTTTCGCCCAGAATATCTTCAACATAGCAATCATTCAAAATTTTAGCGGCTTGCTCGACAGGGGCATTTTTGCGTAAATGTGTGTTGAGGCGGCTAAAGGCTTCCAAAACGCCCATAATGCGCTTTTGCACAAGTGGGTCTGTGCCATCATCTTCTTTGGCATCATAAACGCAGTGCGCCCCCACCCAAAGCTGGTCGATATCAACAGTCTTTTTACTACGTGAAGCTTTTGTTTTAAGCGAGATCAATGATTGCGAGCGGCTTTCGCCATAAGGCCAATGCCGCCAATAAACCAAATCCGCGCTCGCCAGATTGCCGTTTTTATCAAAATTTCCGTCGGTTGATAGCGAAACCAAAAGCCCTGTACGCGGGTCGGTTGCCGCGCCTGAGAGTTGCAGCGCATCACTGGCCGCTGGCGTCCGTTTATCGGAGGCCAATCCTGTCAATTTTAATAAATCTGCAGCGTTAAATTTCATAAGTTTTGAAAACTCTTCTGTTCACTTTTTTTATTATTATTTATGCCTCGTCGTTATACAGGTCCGTTCCACTTCTGAATGGTTCTACGATCATCAAAGCGGCGGCGTTTTGAATTCTCATCCAGCCCTTGCGCTTCCCGCCACGCGGCGGCGAAATCTTCATGTAGGCCATCAAGATCATTCTCATCAAATGTCAAAACACCTGTTTGAAGCAACATCTCGCGGGCTTCATCGCGCATTTCCATCACGGCGGCGCGTTTTGCAGGGTCTTGGGTCATAAATTCCATCAATACGGGGTCAACATTTTTCCACTCAATGATTTCATGCTTGGAGGCCGCGCCTGTTTTGGGGTCTGTGCGCGTTTCAAAGTTCATGCCGAGCGGGTCAGAATACATATCAAGCATTTGGATCATCCGCGCCATTGACAGATAATGTTCGCGCGAAGGTACGGGCGCTTTGTCGCCTGCAAGGCGTTTCACTTCCTGCCCCATGGTTAAAAACACATCGGCAAAATCCATTTTTACAAGTTTTGACTCTTTTGCGCTGGCGTTAAACTCAAACAATTCCATGCTGTTATCGCCGCCGATAATCGGGCGATCCACAAGGCCAAACGCGACCATCATCGCGCGTGTAGCAAGCTGGACTTCATCATGATGCAACGACCAGTCTTTACGCAAAGCAACTGATTGCGGATTACGATCGAGCCACTCTGTCATCAGCGCGAGACGTGCGCGTGGCGAGAGACGTTGCGCCCCTTTGGCGGCTACAAACACGCGCAGAGATTCAGCAGCTTGCGTGATATTGATAAAATTAAGCGAGGAAACAATATTTTTACCGCCGCGCGCCTTGAAAGCCTCATCGTTGCGCAGGGCTTCGATGTCTTTATCCATCGCTTTGACATTTTTCGCGATTACTTTTTTGGCAAAACCGCCCTCTTTGCCTGTTTGCTCTTCGGCGGCATAGGCCTCTTTCAGCCAAGCGATCTTTTTCTTTTTCGTATATTCACGCGCCAAAGCGCCACCTTTTGGCTCGGCGATATAAAACATCGCGTTTGGTGCGTTTTCAGGCAGACGAAACGATTCCATTGCGCCCAAAATAAACGGCAAGGCCGCCTGCTCCCAAATCGAGAGCTTATCAAAATGACGATCATCAAACAAAGCGGCAGGGCGCGTAAAATAGCCGCCTTCTGTACTGCGGCGCTTGGTGGCTTTTTGCGAAATTGGCAGCGAACTGGCAGAGGCGCCAAAGCGCGTTGATAATTCTGCGCTTGTTTTAGGTTTTGCAAAATCAGGATTTTGGAACGAAGCGACAGGCTCATGCGCCCACAATGCTTTTTGTATCTTTTTAAGGTCAACATCCAGCCCCACATAAGGCTCAACATTAGTTTCAATATAGGCTTTCAAATTCGGATCATCTTTATAATCCGCCCAGCCAAGCGCGTTTTGGGCGATATAAGGCAACATCATCGCCTTCAGCTTATCCATTTGCTTAAGCTCGGCCTTGCTACGCTTAGCGAGTGTCGGATGCACCTTCGCGCCATCAATAGGGCCATTGCCGCTCCGTAGCCAATCATCAAGCTGGAACTGCGCCAGCAAAACGCCGACAGCCAAATCAGTGCGGAAGCCGCGCTCTGTTACATCAACAATGTGGCGCGCGCGCTCCCAAGCGCGATCCGCCAGCGTGATATGCGTGCCGTTTTCGTCCGTCACATCGTAAGTTTTACCCGGTGATTTGCGGAACTCATCCAATAAACCGCACTGAATAAGGTCAGCTGTCATATCTTCAACATTGGCATAGCGCGAATATGTCCGCCCGCCGCCTTGCACATGATGGACAGTGTCAATCAAACGCGGCACCCACCAGCATTCAAACGTCCAGTCCTGAAAGCTTGCGCCTTGGGCGAGCGCGTTGCTGCTATTTTGCGTACGCGGCACATTTTCAAATTCAATCGGCACGATCACCGCATTGTCTTTCATGCGCGCCTCAAGCTTGTTCGCGGCGCGAAAATCTTCCTCACGGTTGGGGAACAAAACTTTGCTTTGCAATTCGCTGGAGGCCACATGGCGCTTCAAATTTTGCGTGGTCAAAAAAGACTCGCCGAAGCGAGCCATGGTGTTTTGTTTAATTTTGGGGGCGTAATCTTCGGCGAGTTTATACGCAAGATAGCCGTTTGACATGGAACTGGGGCGAAAGACAAAGCTGCCTTCTAAGCCGCCAGAAGCTTCGTTCGCCGCAACAAACGCCATTTTGGTGGCGGCGCGCAAACGTTCAGTATATTCAGTGTTTTCTTCAGGCTTTGGATCGTAGAAAATGGGCAGATTAACCCAGTCAAATGGATGAATTTGTCTACCGTTGCCCGGCAATAGGCGCTCAACGCGCTCTAAGTTCGATAAAGTCATGCTTTACCCCTACTCTTTCCCAATTAGTGTGTCCCAGTGTCTTTAATTATTTTCTTTTATTTTTAAAGATTGCCTGTGGAAAATGCAAATCTTTCATTCGCTCTATACACAGTTA
>Ga0307933_1001674_pt1 | contig 16642 bp, 11 predicted proteins | sample OrgLakmetageno88_FD_201811 | JGI IMG/M metagenome (GOLD analysis project Ga0307933, IMG submission 201811) | Saline water microbial communities from Organic Lake, Antarctica - #88 | ecosystem: Environmental > Aquatic > Non-marine Saline and Alkaline > Saline | place: Antarctica: Organic Lake...
GACTAAAAGGTGATCAATAGTTTTTACACAGTCTGTGCCAAAAGGGGCCAGTCGAGGCGTATTTCGCTTATCACCGGAATGGGCGGAAACCGCCGTTAGAAAAATGCAGGCTTTGCGCCCTTCACAGGCCCAAACCAGACGTTAGGACTCCGATGTTTGATGGAGTCTTTTGTGCTATTTGCACTCATCCACGTGTTTGATTTTGAAGGACAGCAGTGTGCGTATTCCGGCTGTTCAGGAATATTTGGTATGAATGCGTGCAATGTGCGAGCAGCAGTAACTCAGTCTCAACAAAGTGTAGTTAATTTTTACTGGATTTATTGTCACTAGCCGAATTTTTGTTTTTCGGCTGGAAATGACGTTAGCCTGACATAAGCATTTCGCCATTTTCACTCTCACTAACCACCTATTGGATACCCGAGAAACTTCGAAATTTTGTCATACTTCATTCTGAAAGCTTAACCACTAATAAACTTTTTCTGATAATAAATTAGCAGTACTATAACTCAAAGGCTAAAGTCCTACTTCACCAATAAAACGCTCCCAGTTCCTGTGTTGCTTTGTTAATTCTGAAGCCATTTGTCGATCTTGTGCGGAATTTTCAAAATGATTATTCATCATCGAACTTTGCTGTTTCATAATCGATTAAACGATACTTTTTGAGGGTCTCTTTTGTGCCAATACCGGCAATTTTGACTTTAATGTTATTTGTATAACTTGTTTCGCCATTATGATTCATCTTAATTCATTAACTGATTTATTTCAGCGCTGTTCAACAGCATCAGCTTTTTCTCATTAGGGTCGTCACGTTCGATATCTTTGCTGACCCTTTGACGGTCTAAGAAGTGCTCCACCATAGCCCTTCGAACACGGACTCTAAAAGACTCCAGATACCCATAATCAGAGAGAACTATATTTTGCATTGATAGAGACAGTTTGTGGTTTGCTGTTATATGCAGCGAGATATAGGTCTCCCACTCATGATCAATTGGGGGCTTAGTTTTCAAAGGCTCTGATAAAATTATCACTTTAATCCGACCAAAGTAGAAATCTTTAAAGTCCTTTTCTTGATTGCAAAACGCTCTGCAGTACCAAAGTGGTCCATTCGATGCCAATGCATGAGGTTGGATTATTTTTACGATACCGTCTGGTCTGCTATCTGATCGGTACTGGATAGTGATTTGTTCCTTTCGTTTGATAGCTTTATAAACATCTCTAAACACTTCGTTGTTTATGTTTTGAATTGGCGCTGAACATGTGCTATCAAAAATATCATAAATGGGTTTAGCATTTATAGTATTGATTGACGCTGTGAACTCGAGATAGTCTTTCCATTTATTCGTTACTGTGTACAGCTTAAAGTTATCATCAGGCACGTATAGTTTTTCTGAACTATTGGGGTTGTATTGTAGGTTCCCTGGAAATTGTTCGAGATATTTAGCTATATGCTTTCGAGCAGTTAAGTTTGAGGTACCAATACATCTCGCTAATACTGAGCTGTTAACACCGCCCTCCCAATAGGTCACGTATTCGATAGCCTGAAATTGTTTGTTTTCTTTGTTCTTATCTAATCTGCTCATCTGATGTCCTCTTTATGTGGCGATACCACTTCAAGCTCAACACCGTGGCCAATGAGTCTCTCTTGGGTAAAGCTCCCTCCTAATAGTTCAAACAAGGCGATATGCGCACTCAGCCAATTTGGGGCCTTGCGATACTTTAAAGCGAGCTCTTTTCTCTGATTTTCTAAATCTTCAAAGTTACCCGTTAATTTTTTAAATTTGAGGCAACTTGTTTTAGGAAGCAACCAATGATCCCATTCTCTTTCTGATTGTTTAATGAGACCGGAAATATCGTAGTCATAAAAACTGATGACAGGCAAGTTATTGTCTTTTCTCCACTTTAAGACTGTTTTTTCTGTGTTTCCGCCAAACTGACGTGAGCCTCTAAATACGATGAGGCAATTTACTGGTAGAACACCTCTAACTTTGTCCATTTGATTGGTGAATGTTTCAAGGTTTTCTACTAATACAATACTGTCAGCTGCAACCGACTCCACCTCACTCGGTGTTAACAAAGCAAAACCGCAGTTGGGCAAGCAAATAGGATAGCCGTTGACCTGCACATCGCCAATTACCTTCACTGGCACAAACTCGCTGTATACGGTGATACTCGAGCCCTTCTCTTTTGCTTGTTGGAGCCCGCGCTCCTCACGCGTGCCGGTTTTAGGGTCGTAGGTTTTGTATTCAATTCCCAGTTTTGCACACCACTCTTTCGCGGTTTTCACATCACTGCTCTCGTAGGTAATCATGTTTTTTGCTCTTGGCTTACCGATGCCACAATTTTCTAGCAAAGCATTAGAAGACAAGGAATTCTTAATCACCATTTTTTTGCGCTGAGCTATTGCAACCAGCAAATTTATTTGGTGTTGATTGAAAGATGCCATTTTTAATCTTGCCGCTCTGTTTCTTCATGGCGTTTGTTAGCTTGGCTGCTTATAAACTTGATATCCGTTAGTGTTCTGTTGCCTTCATACTCGCTAAAATCATCAAACTTAGGCTCGCACAAAAAGAGTCGCGAGATGCGCTGTTTTGAAGGTTGTTTTTTCATATACATAGGTTTATGGAAGCAATAGTGCAGCCAATAAGCGAATCTTATTTTGCTAGACTCTGGGTAAGCCTTGTAAAACGCCTTTGCGCTAATGCTAGTTTTGTTTGTTATTATGTCTTTGAGCAGTGATTTAAACATCAGTTGCGATAATTTAATTTCCTTCTCTCTTCTGGCAGCCTCGGTCAGGATGTTCTCACTAGCTTCTCGTTTAAAATCTTGTGATGCTGCCGGTTTTTTATTCTGCAATGTTGAGATGATTCCCCGGTATGTATCCAGCAAATCATTGTCAAAAGACTGTATGTCTACATTGGTTCTTATTTTAATAGGATTTGCATGCACAAAGTAATCGATCTGATGCGCCTGCTCTCTTGCACTTGTAAAATCGATACTCGGGTTGGTATTTAATAGCTGTTCGAGCTTGAGCACAACGCGCGTTTTGTACTCTTGATTTTTTCTTACATGAAGTGCGGCTCTAATGTCATCACGAGTGTTCTTCGACACATCCAAGTATTTCATTGTATCAAACTGAAATCTTAGTCTTAGGGCCTCAAGAAAGCCATTATCTGCAAAATCCTCATCTGCAAATCGTTTTTCTACTTTTTCATAGGCAATGATAAGCGCATCTAGCTTTTTCAGGATAATTTCGATTCGCTTAACTCTTGCTGCACCGTATTCAATATTCTCTAGCTCCGCTAAACTACTCTTTCCTAATTTTTCGGCCTTATCAGCGAAGAAATCACTGAGTTCAAAGCAAATTGACTTTAGCTCATCCTTCTCTGCCTGAATAGCCTCGACATCACCATCAATCTTGGCATTTTCTAGTGCCTGCAAACATAATTCTAATGTGTCAATTTGCTCACCAATATCGACACTTAAATCTCTTAAGTGAGACCTATTTACCCCTTTGTCTATTAGCTGTCGCAGCTCTTTTGATAACCGGTATGTGTTGGCATCTATGCGTCTTACAATCCCTAAAGTGCGCAAGAGTGAAAGTGCAGATTCTTCCTCTTCATTCACTAATGCGCCTGTCTTATTCCCATACAAGTGAACAATAATGTTTCTATGTTTATTGATTTCTTTTAAAAACGTGTCTGCTTCTTCGCCAATTTGAACCCTCATAAGTCAAGGCTCACTTGCTTTTTATCGCGAGCAACACTCGCATCGTTTGTTTCAGTACTCATGATATTCTCGCTGTCTGCAATGAATAACATTATTTCTACCATGACATCTAGCTTACCCGTCACGATATAGCGTTCAGCGACTTTATCAATGAGTTGAATCAAGCCTTCTTTCTCAGCTTCTTTAAAAAGAGATTTTACTTTATCAGTGAGTGGCGCCTCTTTATTTTTCACCCATTCAAGTTTTGTCAGTTCATCCGTATACGCGGTGTTATGCGTCAACCCACTAATCACGTTGGCTATTTTGATGACTTGACCACCTTGCATAAAAACCTTAGTGTCTCCTGGCGCGGTTGTAGCACTAGAGATGGTGTTTAGAAAACCGATGGTAGGGCGGATTTTCTGACGGATAATACTGAATTGACGCAGCGACTCATCTTTATAATCTAAAGTACTTCTATCATGCACTGCATAATAAGTGGTTTCACTTGAATTAAGGGTAAGGTGCCGCCCTAGTGTCTCTAAGCAATTTTCAACTGATGTTCTGATATGCACGTCATTTTCAATTTGCTTAAAGCGCTCTGGTTGCGTGAATTTACAAATGAAGTCACCTTCTAATAGCGTGAGCGCAATTTTCTGGATCGTTGTATTTACGTTCATGCTAACTCCTCAAGCTCTGCAAATATATCTTCATCAGATTCCTTGACGAGTATTTTTGTGCCACCTTGTTTAGTAATGGTATAGACATTATCAAAAGCTTCATAAACACTGTCATCGGTGACTGTACATGCACTAATGAGGTGAATATGGTTCTGTTTCAGCATATTGAATAGCACCAGAATATTTGATGGGTCGATGTCCGCTAGTTCGTCTAAACTCCAATTAAAATGGATGATGTTGTCACTTCTGCGCATATTGAGTATGCCAATGAAGATTGATAACACAATCAAATGGCTGACACCATTGGAAGATATTTGCGATTTCTGCGAGTTGATTTGCTTGAGGCTGTTAACCGTTTTCTCTTCGCCTTGGTCATTTATGGAGAATTCAAAGTCTATGTGCTCATGAAGATCATTCACACTAAAGTCGCTTTTATTGGGAAGGCTGAGAAAGCGCTCAATCGCTTCAATTAAGCTTGGTTTTGGTAGTTGCTCAGTGTTCGATAAACTGGAAACGATGCCGCCTGTAACGTCCTGCCATGCACTATATTCCGTTTCGATAGCTTTTATTGTTTGCCAGTTATCATCGTTCCCATATGTAAAATTGACTTTTACCTTTAAGTCTTCAATCGCGCCAAACTCGTTTGCTTGTGACATATGCTCATTAAGCTTACTGTCAAATGAGCTTATCTTTCGTTTGAATCGCTCTATGTAGTTAACATACGTTGCAATCTTAAACAGTTGTTGGGAGTCACGCATGAACAAGCCCAAATCATTCTGATATTTACCCTCAGTAAAGTACAGAGTCATGAACCTAGCCGACACAGTTGCTTCGTTCTTGTCTCCTGGATGCCCGTAGAAGTGCTTAAACGCACCTGTGCCTGACTTTGTGAACCCATGACGAAGCTTATCATTAAGATCAGAAATAACCTTATACTTGCCCTTTTTGGCATCTTTAGCACTTGAAAATCTTTCTTCGATATCTTCGGTAGTTAAGGTTTCTTGAGCAACTGGCTTCGCGTCGATAGAGATTTCTATTCCATGATCGAGTATCAGAGACAGTTTTGTTGATTCACTATTGAAGCTAGCAATTCTCTTTTGATGAAATTCAGCTTGAGCGCTCCTTTTTATCTTTAAATTCCCCTGCTCATCTTCTAGTTTTTCTATTTCATTGGTACATTCGTTGAGTTTAGCGTCAGCGACTTCAATTTCATCGAGGAGTGGACTGTAGCGTGGCTCGTAACTATCCCTTAAAAATGATTGGTATCCTTCGTAATTGTCTTGCTCACGTTTAACAGTTTCACGAAATTGTTTGATTTCATTAATCTCATTTTGTAACTTTGTGACATACTCTGAATCAATACCATGCGCTTCTAATTCATTTTTATAGGCATTTTCAATTTCTGCCTCTCGTTCGGACTGTGCAGTTGGCAGCTCCTCTAATTCTTTCTCTAAAGCGTTACAACTTAAATCAAATTGATTTTTTATATCTTGCAGTGAAGCGTTTAATTCTACTAGCAGGGATGCCTTAACATCTTCAATTTTTGTTTCAATGTGTTTTCTATCGGTCGAAACTTCAAGCAATTTTTCCGATACCAATGACAATTCGTTTTTCCACTCATTTAGTCTGCGCTCTAGCAGCTCATTTAATCGCAGTTTCTCATTTTGTATCGATGTCTTGTTATCCTTTATTTCATCTCTTTTGTTTTTTTGTTTCTGCTGCCAAATAACGTTATCGTTTTCTATAGCTTTAATTTCTGCATCAGATTTACCGATGCCTTTTTCCAATTGATTGATGTTGGTGGTAAGCGTATCAATGTTGTCGTTGAGTTCATCTATACGGGACTGTAATTTCGATACATCAGTAATCACTTCGTGGTTGGGAAGAAGTTTACTTGAATCAATACTGACACCAAAAATAGATGGCGACTCTTCTATTATTTCAGGGCAGAGGTTTTTTTGATGCAAAACCTCTGGCCTCATGGCACGGCCAAATGTATCTGCCCATTTAAGGTCATTGCTCTGTAAAAAAGCTAGAAAGCTTTCGGGATGGGGGTTGAGAAAAGGGTCTAGAGCTTCAAGCTCATCATGATAGTCATCTTGTTGCTTTTGTTTGGCGACTAGTTCATCGTATAGATCTTTTCTTTGAGCTTTCACCTTTTTAAGCTTTATTGATAAATTTTCAACTTCAATTGCTAATGCATCTCTTTCATCGGAGAGTTTCTCCCTATCGTGATCTAATTCGATGATACGCTGCCTCTCATCTTCGCCGAGCGAAGGCGATTCCAGTCTCGTTTCTATTTGGAGTTTATGGTGCTTTTGTTCTTCTTCTTTTGCTTCTAATTTTTTTAATTCACGATTTAAGGGCTGTAGCGCTTGCTCAAGTTTAGTATCCGATTGCTCTTTGGTGCTGTTTTGCTGTTTTAAGGATTCGGTTTCGTAATTAGAAATCCTAGTTTTCAGCTCTGCTTTTCTCAACGAAAACTCATGTTTCATTGACTCAAGCTGGGCTGAGCGATTTTCGTTGGTGCTTTGCTCTTTCACAGTGATTTTTCGCAGTTCTTCCTCACGACTTATTAAAATCCTTTTTTGCTGGCCTGCTTGCTCGATGCGCTGCTTTATATCAGCGGGGAATTTTTGTTTTAGCGTTGCAAGGGTGATGTCGAGCGTAGATTTTTCGGCAAGTAAGGCTCTGTAGTCCGAATCAAGTTTCTGCTCATCTGCCTTTAGAGAAGCGTGCCTTTCTTGGCTTTTCAAGATTTTTGAATTTATCGCTTCTTGGTTTTCTTTATGGGTCGTAGATGCTTCGGTTTTCTGTTTTTCAATTTGTGCTAATTTTGCCTCTGCGGCTAAATAGTAAGATTGTTGTTTCAAAGAAGCATCATCGTAGTCCATAAGCTGAACATGCAAATCATCGAATTTTTCTCTATTTGTTTTCAACCAAGATAATGCATGATATTCATCCACCCATGACTGCAAAAAGGCTGTTTCAATAATACCGTCAGCCAGTAGTTCCTTTTTCTTCTGCAAATCAGTATTGATCCAATCCTCAATAATTTTTGAGAGTTCGGTATGGCCGGCATCTTTATGGAACATGCTTGTCATCAGCTTTTTCATACGCTTCATGTCAAGCTGTCTAGGCCCCATGCCATACATGTGGTCTCTACCACCTAGTAATACTTCAGTGTGCTCAATGTCAGTGGTGACTTCTTTTAGCTTACCAGCATACTGAACCTTTGCCTGTTTGCGCCACAATGCAGAATCAATAGGTGAGTGGGCGCCATCATCCCAGAAATTTTCTAAGTGATAGCCCGTGGGCGCAAAATAACGATGATATTTGCCGGGATTATTGGAATTGGCAGTGTAAATCAAACTGCGGAGTTCGCCATTTACAAGGTATTCAAAGATAACGTAACTGCCAGTTCTTGGAAGGTATCTATCAGTAAACCCTAACTGTTTGCTATTCGTTACTTCTTTTATGCCGAGAGCTAATGGTGATTCACCGTAGAACATCACTATTAATTTGATTAATGAAGTTTTGCCTGATGCATTATTCCCTAGGATATTGGTGTGTCCATTAAGGCATATTTCATAAACCCGCCCTGGTAAGTATGAATCTATTAAAACAAGCCTAGTTAAGCCATATTTCATTCGAAACCTCCTGTCTGTATATATTTGTATATATTTGTATATACAAAATTATACATACAAAGAAGATGTGTGAGTAGTGATATTTCTATCTTGCTATGTCTTAACGACTGTTTAGGGTACCACAAATCAACATTTGAATGTGCCCAGTTCTCGCTCATGGCCGTCAGTCAATGAGCTATTATCTTATGTCTGGTTTACGTCAAACCACGTCGAAAGACGAGGTAACCGGTAAGCACACAATGCCCCTAAACTTTTCATAACTAATTACGTATTTTTTGGAAACAGAGACTGTCTAGTAAATGCTGGGAAGTTCAGTTTCAAGATACCCTAGAATTGAGGACATTAAGCCTAAAGCGCTCAGTTGCCGCTTTATATCTCTGAGCTACGATGAGTAGGGGGTTGGGATGCTATCTACGAGAACCACCCCATCAGACAACAGCATCCCTTTGGAGATAACCAATATATGACTAATGGCTATCAAGCGAAACCATAATCAACTATTTTGTATTCGTAAAGCAGTATATTGGCGTGGCCTTAACCACCTCGCACTGAGTAAAGTCAATATTTTTCAGGTTTACGTCGTAATTACCTCTATGTCTCTGTGTTTTCTTTATGCGCTCAATCACGCATAATTCACCTTGCCTAACATCTCGATTCGTTACTCGAAGCACTAAATAACAATTGGCATGAGCATGATAATTTGAAGTATTTCGATGACCGCCGCTGATGCTCCGGCTTTAGCTCCTTGCACTTTAACTTTACATTTATCTCCGTTTGCTAACTCAAGTGGCATGAGCTCTAGTGAGTTATCCCTGATGATGTAGTTGTCATTGTGCTAACAGTGGTTCATACCCGTCGAGACTTTGCCGCTGAGGATTTACCCACGCGATAACACATCAGCAACTAAATAAAAAAACGGCGGCTAAAAAATAAGCACAGGCTGTTAAAAAAACATCATACTCTCAGCAATCGCATGGGCTACCCAAGGTCATCTGCTATTAAAAAAGAGACACATGCTTTTTATTTCCTGACTCACTCGCCCAAGCATATTTTATTTTACCTCTTAGCTACAGGCACCCACGCTACCCTAGACCACTCAGGGAATTGAGTGAAAATGGGTGCATAATCAGTTTTTTAAGGTTCGTGGTGAGCACCCACGCAATGCCAGCACTGACGGGCTTTTCATTAGCAGGGGCACCCTGCGTTATGTGTGATAGCTTTTTAGGCAAGTGAGCGGGAACCGAGGGCATAAAATAGCCGCCTTACTGCTTAACAATAAAACGGCTTTTCCGTTAGCGGATTTGTCACTGCACCAGATAAGCAAGCAATGCGCCGCTTGCAATAACACCGAGTGAAATAGCAACCACTTCTAGCCATTCTCGGCGGTCTTCGCGGTGCATCTCAATGCGGTGCGCGTGCCATGTTTTTGGTTTCATTTTGACCTCTACAAAGCTAAATATCAATAATTTAAGATTAAGCAATCAATTGCTTCAAATATCATTACCATAGGTTTTTAAAACAACAAACAGTACACCTAGTAGCGCTAGAGTGTAAATAGACCAATGTTCAAAAAATATGTCTAAAAAGCCCACACATAGAAGTATAGATAACAGCTTAAGGAAAGTTGCTAAATGTCTGCTCATTCAGGCTCCTCTTCGGGCTCAAAAATCTGAAAGCTAACACTACTTTCCACAGTCGTTTCAACTGCAAAAGCACTTGCAGTGACTCCTGTTGGAGATGGTGTGCCCAACTCAAACCCAACAATTCCCTTACTATCAGCACTTATTTCACCATTGCTATCAAGCGTTGCTCCAGCTTCAACCGTAGCAACCGCTACATCAAGCTCAGCATTTATGGATGTACCAGCAAAATCATTTACACCGCCACCTGTAACTTGCCCTGATACTGAAGCTCCTATATCAAGCCCACCACCGACTTTAGAATCAGAAAAAGTCCCAAATGTTAATTTTCCATCGCTGTAAGTGACAAAGACGCCAACTTGTCCACCACCACCTAATCCAGAAAAGAATTCTGCCTCGAGCCCTAGTGAGACAGTAGCTTTTCCATCTGGGTCTGTATTGTTAATTGGATTGTTATTCGCATAAGCATATCTATTAAATCCATGAATACCATTTTGCGTACCTAAATGAGCAACTGCCCCAACCGGATCATTTGAGTAAAACCGCCCTATAACTGGATCATAATACCGTGCCTGCATATAGCTCAAACCAATATTAGCATCGAACTTATGACCGGTATAGCCAACATCGTCTTTCGTTGCGCTAACGGTATCACCAAATGCCTTATAATATTGCCTTGAGTCAATTAACGCTCTGCTTGTACTTGTTTCGGCAACGGCACTGCCCAGTAAATCAGTGTGCACTGAAGTGATCACACTATTTTTCTTCTTAGCAACCAAACGCGGTCCTAAATACATATACTGAATATGGTCTGTACCATCTTGACGATATAACAGTTGCCCGTCTTGACTGTATGCGCTGAATTCATCGCTATTTGTTTTGACTCGTCTATTAAAGCCGTCATACAAATACGTGTTGCCATCTGCATTCGTCATTTGATTCGCTAAGTTGTAAGACATCGCAATATGGCTATTATTCGTTACGTTTCCGGCATCATCGTAATCAAAGTTTGCATAGCTTTTGGCTTCAGCGCCTGTGCTTGAAACACTGGTAAGGCGATTATTTGAATAGTTGTAGGTGTAATCCAGTGTTCTATTTTTACTGGAGAAATACGTAATATTACCCATGGAATCATATTGCAGTGCGGTGCTGCCAATACCGCTGTTACCGGCGGTGGCTATTAGCCTGTCTAAGCCATCGTATGTCATCGAGGTAATGCTGTAGGCACTGTTTTGGCCATCAATTATAGACTTAACATTCGCATTATGGTCAAAGGCATAATCTAAATATAGTACGCGAGAGCTGCCATTCATGTCTTTTACAACATTGGGCAGGTTGGTATTCGCATCAATGGTAGTGGTGTGCAAAATACCATTGCCATAAGCAAAAGTGCTGACCGACCCACTTGGGTGATATTGCACATTGTTGGCGTAGTGATATGTCGAACGGCTGACTTTGGTTGGTTGCCCAAAAGCATTCGGGTAAAAACTAACTTTTTCATTATCTGGGTAAGTAATGGCTGAACGATATTTCAAATCCGTATATTCGTAATTAAACGATACCGGAGCACTGCGTCCTGGTATTGAAAGCGCCTCACTTAACAATAAATTTTGATTATTGTAGGTGTAAGTTTGAGAAACTGACCCCGCTACCATCGTCAGCAAGTTACCATTGTTATCTAGGGTGCGCGTGATATCAGGCGTACTGTCCTGATAGAGCACTTTCCACACTTGCCCGGTGTTGTCTTGCTCGTAATCAACCCCAATGGTTGCGGGTTTGCTGCTTAAACAACTGGGAAAGCTTGTATTCACACCAGTAACGCCTTGCGCTGACCATTCAAGCTCACCCATTAAATTGAATTTTGTGGCCGTTGCGCCTACGTCGGGTCGTACCGTCATACATAGGTTATTGTTATTATCGTATTTTCGTTTTTCGGTTACGCTAATTGCTTGACCAACATCACCTAAGCCAGCTTGCGTAATTTCCGTCACGTTACCGTAGATATCATATGCCATTGCAGTAGTGACATTTTCCGGTGATAAAATGAAGGTGGGTTGGCTGAACGCCGGTGAGTTATAAGCTTGAAAGGTGGTCGTGGTGGTGTTGCCTAAAGCATCAATCACTTGCATACGATTGCCACTTAAGTACTTGGTGTTGACCTCTCCCATGCCTGTCGTTTGCTGTTTTATCAAGCGATTTAAGGTATCGTAAAAGCGTGTGGTGCCTTTACTTTCGTTTGCATTTGCACTGACTAACGAGGCAAATGTCTGTTGATTATTCGAATCGTAATCAAATAATTGATAACGGGTTAAACCTGAGCAATGCGCTGTTATAGTTTGCTAGTGTCACCAGCAGAGCGATTAAACCAATATGTTGCGACGAGCGATTGAACTCACAGCGGAAACCCGCCGTTAGAAAAATGTCTACTTTGCGCCCTTCACAACAGTATCATGTGTTTATACATTCGCCTGAATCAGATAAAAGGATACAGGTTGTATCTACACTAGGGTGAGTGACCATAATTATATTAGAACATTTGGCGAGACATCTTCTATTGTTAGTAGTATCGCTATAGTGCAATCTAAGACTTAACGTTAGCCATAGAAAGAGTAAGTAAACATGAACAAAACTTCACTTCTTGCATTTATTTTACTTATTGTCACCAGTGCCACAGCATTTGCTCAACAAACTTACTTATTACATCAATCGGCAAGAGTTCTTGATTTCCCAACGATAGGTATTAATAATCAATTTGATGGTAATTCGACGTACTTTGTTGGTTGTGTTGAATATAAAGTGACTTATTCAGGCCTGTCCACCGATGTTCCAGAGCAGCAGGAAAAACTAGATTTTCTGATTGAGAACTCTTCTAGTAGTTATGGATTGAAAAGAAGACACTGCTTCAATGAGCATGGTGATTGGTTACATATTTATGGTGACGGCAAACATGTTTCTAAAAACTGGTATTTTGCAGATACAAATGAAGAGTATATTCTGTTTGCAAACGGTGTTTTAAAATATCTCATTAATGATAAGGTTAGCTTCCAAGAGCTTAAAATTGCAAGACTTGAAACAACAGGCAATAAGAAATCCATTCTTGGATATGATTTACAGCAAGTTATTCTTGAAAGAGAGTCGGGCACAATCGTTGAGTACTGGGTTACTAGTCAACTATTACGTGATCCCAAATCGTACATAAAAAATAAAGCAGCTTATTCAGATGTTGTGTTAAGCAAAGTCAAAGGCGTGCATTTACACAAGCGAAGCATAGTGGCAGGTATGTTCGTGACGGACGAGGAAGCCATTAATATCGACGAAGATGTTTCCTTATCTGAGTTATTCATTTTACCTAACGTTGCATTGTATAAAATGGAATAATGACGTTAGTGGCAGGCACATTTCTACATCGTCATTTTTATTTTACGAATAGACCTTTTATTGCGATTTACCTTCCATGAATATTGCATACCAGTTCAGGGCAATACTTAACTAAGCCGATTAAACGAGCTGCATTAAAGCGCTTAACAGAAAAAATGCAGAGCTAAATAACTGGCTCAGCTTACCGTTTCAGAAAAAATACCCGATGACATAACCAACCGCATAACCAATAATTAGGTAAGGAATTAACGTGATTAAGAACTTGGCCGTACCCTTGAAAAATCGTGCCCAGATCATCTTATCTAGGGCATTTTCGTACTCAGTGTCGTTAACGCCGATACCCTTAATAGCAACCAGCTCTCGATCTACATAGAGATATACCGCTATTTTTCCTTTTAAAAGGCTAACTACATGCACAAATATTTTATATTGTGTCGTTCCTTGAGAGAAATAGTGAGTCGATTTCGTCTGAATAAGCGCCCACTTTGTACTCACCAGCTCACCATTGCAGAAAATAGTTTCTTTGCCAATGGCATTTTGTTTTAAAACAATCGTGTTGTTATTGTGCGTAAATTCAACTTCAGCGCCACTCAACTTTAGCTCGGTAGCATCATCAAATGCTTTTTGTGTCGCAATTTCTATTTCTGATAGTACAACTTGTTCCGTTTTAGACATTGCTCTTCCTTTTATATTGCTTCCTAGCAGAGACGATATTTTAGTCGGAGTGTCTAGTCCATCTGAAAAACTCGAACAAATAGTAAACTTTTATAAAGCAGTTGTGTACGAGCATAATAAAGTTTGAAACTGAAACCTCATGAAACCCGCGATTTTGTGTATTTAGTTTTTGCCCAAATTATGTAATGTTTGTAACTAGGAAAAGCCAAAATTTAAACTCTATAAAAATCCGACGAATTAATGTTTGAAACTCAGTCTAACCTAATAAACTGACAGGCGGGATTGAGCGATCAACGGACATTCAAGTAATCTGTATTTCTTTACATTTGTTGATGTTATCGGTTGATACCCTAATGACAGCAGTTCGTCAGGAGGCGACATGACATCCGTGATGCTGGCGACTTATCCAGAAGTGTTCGCAGGGGGCGCAATAATTGCTGGTCTGCCCTACCGCAGCGCAGAAAACCTGATTCAGGCGATGTTTCGTATGAAAGGATATGTCGGCCCGTCAGATCGCAAGCTCAATGAACTTGTGCGCAACGCCTCTAAGTTCAATGGCCGTTGGCCGACAATCTCGGTTTGGCATGGCGGCAGCGACAACACCGTCGATAGCTCTAACGCTGATTCTATCGTCCGGCAGTGGCAGACTATCCACAGCGTTGAAGGGCCGCCGACACGCGTAGAGAAGGTTGACGGCTTTCCTCGAAAAGTCTGATACAATGCGAATGGCCGGGAGGTGATTGAAGAATTTATTACCGGGAAAATGGGCAACGGCACACCTATCAGTTCAGAGGGAGACGAAGGCATAGGCGAAGGAGGCAAGTATATGCTGGAAGATGGTATTTCATCAACTCGTTATATTGCTCATTTTTGGGGTCTAACGCACACAGATGGTTAGTAACGGAGCGCCGCTGTTTCAGATGATTTTAGATAAGCAGGATTTTACGTATTTTGCTTGCATAAAAGGCTGTGTGTATTGTTTTATAAAGAATGACTCAATCTGCCAGAAAATATGTATTATGCAAATTGTTTCCGCCAAATTTGAAGAGGACAGAGTGAAAAATTGCCACTCAAGAGTACGCGATGTCAAAAACTGATCCGGCTTTACGGCACGATTTTCCGATGGTTGCCATTGGTGCTTCTGCAGGCGGATTAGAGGCCTTTGAATCGTTTTTTGACCAAATGCCAAACGATTCTGGTATGGCTTTTATTTTGATATCTCACCTATCACCAGAGCATGACAGTGTATTACCACAACTTATCCAGAAATGCACTGCTATGCCGGTACAGGCGATAAGCAATAATATGCGGGTGTGCAGCAATCAGGTTTATGTCATTCCCTCCAAAAAGCGCGTATCAATTAAAAACGGCTATTTGGGTTTGGAACCCTTAGGAGAACATCGAACCCGTCATTTACCGATAGACTCGTTCTTTGCTTCATTAGCAGATGATCAGGGCAGCAATGGTATTTGCATTGTGCTATCCGGTACAGGTAGCGATGGCACGCTAGGCATTACCCAAGCTAGCGATCGCATTGGATCGATCTTTGCCCAAGATGAGGCGTCTGCCAAGTTTCCGGGGATGCCTAATAGCGCAGTGGCCACTGGACTGGTCGATTTCATTATGCCCCCATCGAAAATGCCGTCACAGTTGGTTAAGTTTGCTTCGCCACATCATTCGCCTGAGATAGCGAAATCTAGTGAGTTGGAAGTGTCGAAGAGGCAAGGTCACAGCAAAATTTATGAGTTATTGCACGCGTTTTCAGGAGATGATTTTTCCCAGTATAAAAAAAATACATTAAACCGACGGATAGAACGTCGCATGCATTTGCATAATATTGACGAAATTAGCGATTATGTAGACTTATTGGAACAAAATCGTAGTGAGCTCAGTATCCTGTTCAAAGAGTTATTAATTGGTGTCACTCAGTTTTTCAGAGATAGCCAAGTTTTCGATGCGTTACGCGACCACTACTTGCCGACATTCCTCAAAGATAAAAACAAAGCAGAAAGTATAAGAGTATGGGTGGCCGGTTGCAGCACCGGTGAGGAGGCATATTCTTTAGCGATTGTGCTACACGAAACTATGGTCCAAATGAAGCGGCATCATAAAATTACGATTTTCGCGACTGATTTAGATAAAACGGCAATTGATACCGCGCGAGCGGGTCTCTATCCTTCAAGTATTGAGGAAAGCGTATCTCCCGAACGCTTGAAACTGCATTTCTACGAAAAAACCGATGGCCACTATAAAGTAAAGAAATCACTGCGTGAAAAAGTAATTTTTGCAACACACAATGTGATCCAAGACCCACCATTTAGTAACCTCGATATTCTGTCATGCCGTAATCTTTTGATTTATTTTAGCGCACAACTGCAGCGTAAGCTGTTACCTTACTTCCATTATAGCTTACGTAAAAATGGTTTGCTGATATTGGGTTCATCAGAAACCGTTGGTGATCACACAGATTTATTCACGGTGGTTGACAAGAAAAATAAATTTTTTAGGCGTAAAGATACCTCATCAAATTCGCTACTTTCACTGCGTTTACATGTCCGTTCACCCGAATTACAAACAGGTATCTCTTCTATGCCATCAAACACTACACTCACTAATGACGTCGACGCTTTGCAGTTAATGCAAACGCTACTTGAACAAAGTGATATGAAACCATGCGTTATTATTGATGAAAACAATCACGTTGTTTATGTGCATGGGCAAACCGCTAAATTTTTAGAACTCGCCCAAGGCCAAATGAGCGCTGACATTCTGCAAATGGTCAAACCTGAATTAAAAACGATTTTGGTCAGCGCCCTAGCAGAAGTATCAGACAGCAAATCAGAAAAAGTCATTAAAAACATTCATCTAAAGGAGAATGCTGTCAGCTTGTCAGTCGATATTACAATTAAGCCGA
>Ga0307933_1001680_pt1 | contig 16565 bp, 17 predicted proteins | sample OrgLakmetageno88_FD_201811 | JGI IMG/M metagenome (GOLD analysis project Ga0307933, IMG submission 201811) | Saline water microbial communities from Organic Lake, Antarctica - #88 | ecosystem: Environmental > Aquatic > Non-marine Saline and Alkaline > Saline | place: Antarctica: Organic Lake...
CGGCTCGGAACCGAACGCAAGCGCCACGGCGACCACGATCACAGCCGTCAGGAAAACGACCCGGTAGATCCACGCTCGCACCGTGGCGGGCGGGTTGATGAGTTCAAGAATCTTCATGACGGTTTGTCTCCTTGTTCGGTGTCGGCCCCGTAGCGGAGCCCTGGTTGATCCCGGTCGCGGTCGTGGTCGAGCGACGTCGCCATCTTCTTGTCGAGCCGCGAGATGCCGACCTGGTTCTCCTTGACCGCTTCGGCCAGGTCGAGTAGCGACGACCCGCCGTTGCGATGGGTCATCAGATGCTCGATACGGGTATCGACCACGTCGGAAACAATCTGACGGTTCCATTCGCCGACCGGACCGGCCACGTTCGTACGCCACAACCACCGCAGCGGCTTGCCGACCAGCGACGAGCGTGCGAGCACACCGACAGCGACAACCGCCGCTGCGACACCAGCGAGGACCGCCCCGGTCGACGCGATCACCTCGACGAGCGAGACGCCGCTCACGTCCACACGCTCGACGTGCGGGTGCCGTTGTCGCCGACCGCTTCGATCCGGTACTCGTAATCGACGCCGGATGCCGCTGCGTAGTCGGTGAACGCACCGCCGTTCGCGACGCCCGTCTTGATACGGATGCCGTCGCCGTCAACGGTTCGTTCGCCATCGGCCCGGCCACCAGCGGCGACCCTCACCCAAACGTTGTTGCTCGTCACGGTCGGCTCACTACCGACCGGTGTCGGGTTGCCGATCGCGATACCGATACCGGCGTTCACGTTGTCGGCCACGACCACCGCTGTCGGTGCCGCCGGGGCCGTGTACGACACCGAGACGATGACCGACGCATAGGTCGACCAGAGGCCACCGGAACGGACCCTGACCTGTACGTGTTCGTCTCGCCCGTTGGTCGGGAACGGCATCGACCGGGCACGGGTCGCCGGCTGCTCGATCGTGCCGGTGTCCTGATAGATGGTGCCGGTGTCGGGCGACCCGGCGAGGTCGGCAACGGTGCGGACCTGGAAAGCGTCCTGAGCTGGGGCTGTCCATTCGACCGTGTACGGGTCGGTGTTGACAGTGCCTGCGTTGATCGGCTCGAAGATCGCCGGTGCTGACGGCGCTGCCGCAGCGGTGAACGTCGCACTACTCGAGTACGGGCCGACCTCACCGCCGTTGTCTGTGGTGCGAACCTGCCACTCCCAGTCGCCAGCGGTGAACGTGCCGCCCGCGAAGTCGTGGTATTGGGTGGCGCCGCCTGACACGTCGATCCATGTCGGGTTGCCGACGAGGCGATAGCGCAGATCGTAGGCGGATTGCAGATCGCCTACGTCGGGGTCCGAGAACGTCCACGAGAACCGTTGCGTGATGTTTTTGTTGATCGTGGCACCGTCAGGTGACAGGCCGGTCGGTGCGTTCGGTGCCGTGTTGAGTGACAGGAACGCAGCGCCATTGCCGTCATTGGGCGGAAGGACAGCCGGATTCGCCAACTTCGTGAACGTGGTACCAGAACGCTCGTAGATGGTGGTGTACGGCGACGAGTCGTGAGCGACTGCCAGATAGGTGCCAGACGAATCCCACGCAGCGCCACGCCCGTAACCGTCCGGAAGCGTGGCGGGGTTCGCCAACTTGTTGAGCGTCGTACCTGAACGTTCGTAGATCGTGACGTACGGCGACCCGGAGTGAGTGACCGCCAGATAGGTGCCCGAGGAGTCCCACGCAGCGTCATCACCGAAACTGGTCGGAAGTGTGGCAGGATCAGCCAACTTCGTGAACGTAGAACCCGAACGTTCATAGACGGTGACGTACGGCGACGTGATGTGGGCGATTGCCAGATAGGTGCCAGACGGATCCCACGAAGCGCCGGTGCTGGTATTGGTCGGGAGTGCAGCAGGGTCAGCCAACTTGGTGAGCGTCGTACCGGAACGCTCGTAGACGGTGACGTACGGCGACGTGGTGTGGGCGATTGCCAGATAGGTGCCAGACGGATCCCACGAAGCGCCGTAACCGGTACCGGTCGGGAGCGTGGCCGGGTTCGCCAGCTTCGTGAACGTCGAACCAGAACGCTCATAGATCGTCACGAACGGCGACACGGAGTGAGTGATTGCCAGATAGGTGCCAGACGAATCCCACGCAGCGCCACGCCCGGTACCGGTCGGAAGCGTGGCGGGGTTCGCCAGCTTTGTGAACGTCGTACCTGAACGCTCATAGACAGTGACATACGGTGACGTGTCGTGCGCTATTGCCAGGTAGGTGCCTGACGAATCCCACGCAGCGCCGTTGCCGTCATCGGGCGGAAGGACAGCCGGATTCGCCAGCTTTGTGAACGTCGTGCCGTCCTGCTCATAGATCGTGACGTACGGCGATCTGTCATGCGCGATTGCTAGGAGTGCGTCAGCCATTACTGAGTGCTCCAAGCGGAAAAGCCGGACAGTCCGACGCCATCCCACACGACACGCAACACCATGTCATCGGTCAACGTGAACGACAGCGAACCCTCGACACCGGCAACGTCAGACGTGATCGGAATCGTCGCCGACACCGTCCCATCGTCACCGGTCAAAGCGACCAAATCTTTCGGCTTGACCCGAAGCTGCTTGCGTTTCAAACCCATATCAGACCCTCTCCCATTGCCACGAAACATCGCCACCGTCGAGCGGTATCAACCACGAAGTAGCCGCCACCTTACGCGAACCGACCGCCGCATCCGTGTACGTGAACACGTCAGCGTGACCAGCCATCGGAAACGGCCCCGTCGTCACGTCGAACACCGTTGACACACGCTTGTCGTCAGCAACACGACGATCACCGAGCTCGACGAGCTTGGCCTGTGACGCCGCCTCATAATCGACCACCGACGACCAAACCAGCGTGCGCCCCAGAACGTCACCGCCAACCACATCGGACTGATCGACCGTGTAGATGCCGTCACCTTCGACGCCTGTGCCACCGTTCGACCAGCGGAAAACCCACCTGTTCGGCACCTTCCACGAATCCTGCGACACCGTCCGGTACTCGCCAAGGATCGTCGTGAACCGGTCGTCAGCATCGAACACGAACGACGGGCCACGCGACGACGGCTCAAGGTACGCCTGACAGCGGAAACGCCCACGCTCGTCAGACCAACACGACCGGAAGTTGATCGCACGCAACAGATCGTTGACGATCCGCAGCCACGTCACGGGCGTGTCCGTCTGATCGGGATCCGACTGATCCTTGGGGACCAGCGGCCACTCACGCAACACCGGGAGCGTGTTGTCAGCCGCAGCCCCATCGATCACCGCACCGGACAGACCTGCGTCAGCGAACACGTCGAGCAGCGCCTGACGGTACGTGACACCCGAAGCGACCGAATAGTCCTCACCCACCTCACGCGACAGCAGATACAACCGGTCGTAGCCCGTCGTCTCATACAGCTCTGGCGTCTCGCCAACCGTGCGCTGCGGCGTCGTGAGCGAGAACACGCCCACCGGGAACCGTGCCGTGATCTCACCGTCCGACAGCGTCATCCACGGCGCCACGAGTTCGTTACCCCAATTCAGCACCCGAGACAGCGACAGCGACACCGTGCGATGGATCGTGTTGTACAGCCCCCACGACACCGAACCGCCCGCCACGTCAGCCGAAAGATCATCCAGATAGCCGAGGTTGACATCGAGCAGATCGGCACCGAAATCAACTTCAAGCGACGCCGCCTGAATCAACGCAGCACGGCGAGACAGCGACAGCGTCGATGCGTCCACGACCGTCATACGACCTCCGACACGTCGATCTCTTCGATGGAGAACGACACACCGCCGACCAGGTCGTCGTCGTACGACAACTCCTGGCCCGTGATCGAAGCGAACAGACCGAACACCCGACGACCGAACTGGTCACGGAACAACACCGACACACCGACCAGGTCCAGTAGCTCGAAGTACGTCGACCGAGCCAACTGATCGAACAAAACCTGAACCACCTCAGTCGGCCCCGGCGTCGACACGATCCGGCGACGACCACCCGCATACGAACGAACAGCCGACCGCGAACCCTCGATGTACGCCTGAGCGTCCTGTTCGAGCGCCACCGTCGCCGACAGATCAGACGTCGGCGCAATGAACGCATCGACCAGATTGAGCGTCGTCACATCGACCGCCTTTCACGTTGCATCCGACGGGCATAGCCCAGCGCCATCTCCTCGCCAGCCTTCGCCCAATACTCGGGACCAGGCATCTGCATCTGCTGACCACTAGACGGCCGCTGACCGTCACGCTGATCGCCCGACGTCATCCGAGCCGACTCCTCGACCGACGACATCACACCCGACACGTCCGGCGTGAACACCTGACCCGGCACGACGATCTTCGTCTCACCAGCAGCGAACCTCGACCCGACATGGGAGTACTTCGGATCACGCCCGAAGAACATCTCGATCGAGTTCAACCGGTCACGCTTCGCCTGCACCGCAGACTGACCCGACAGATCACCAATCGCTCCCTGCGCGTCGTCGGGAACGAACCCGGCATCGACAGCCTTGTCGTAGTCGTCCTCGATCCGATCACGACGCCGAGCGATGCGTTCCTTGTACGCCATCGTCTCGGCACGCTTCGCGGCAGCCGCATCGATCTCGGACTGCACGCCAGCCTGCGTGACGGCGATCGCTGCTTCCTCACCAGCAGCACGATCCTGCGCTGCGGTCAACTCGTCGAACTGCTTCGTCAGCTTCGCTATCTCTTCACGAGTCAGACCGGCAGCAAGCGCAGTCTGCTCCCACGACTTACGAAGATCGGCGTCGGCCATCGACGTCTCAAACGTCGCTGTCGCCAGCCGATAGTTCGCATCCTCCAGCCGCTCCGTGGCGCTCTCGAGCTGATCGCGGGCCCGCTCGACGTCCTCAGCCGACGACTCACTATCGGCCATGACCCCGGCCAGGTTCGCCTCGGCGTCGGCCACCCCGTCGGTGGCGTCAGCAACAGAGTCACGCATCCCCTCGACATTGCGATTGCTGCCGATGACATCCCACATGCCGCTCAGTTCGTCACGAACCTGCGACACCAGATCCCGAGCAGCATCAACCGCCGCATCAGCACCCGCTTCCAACTGGCGGGTGAGCGAACGACTGATCGAGTCGCCCGCCTCGTCGATACCTTCCGCGACACCCTCCGAGATCGGACGACCGACCTCCTCTGCGAACACCTGGGACGGCGACTTGATCTGTGCTTCGTCCTTCGCCGCCTGCACAGCCGACGACATCATCGACCGAATCTGAGCGTTCAGGTCGCCCTGGCCGTTGCTGATACCGGCACCGATGCCGTCAGGAATCGCGCCACCGATGGTCTGCGCGTTGATCGTCGCCTTGAGCAACGCCACGTTGAGCTGCTTCTGCAACTCGACGTCAGCCGCAGCCATCTTCTCGCCGACACCCTTAGCGGTCGGGTCAAGACCCTCGACCATGCCGTCCGAGCCAAGCTCAGCCGACTTCACGAACTCGTCGAAGATCGCCTGCACCTCGGCAGGATTCTCGGCCATGTCCGACACCAGGCCAGCGCCAGCGTCGCCCATCTCTGCGAGCCACCCCATGAAGTCGCCGGCCTGCTCACCAGTCACCTCGCCGGTATCGATCAGCGTGTCCTCGATGTTCGAGAACACCGTCGCCAGATTCGACTCGTGATTGGCTGCGGCCTCGTTGCGGACCGCCATCTGCATCGCGAACGACTGAGCCGTCGTCTCGCCGTCAACCTCGAGCTGATAGAACGACGCCGTACCGGAATCGATCGCCGAACGAACACCGTCCGCCCAATCGTTCGCAGCGTCCACCATGTCGGTGTGAGCATCGACAGCCGCACCAGCAGCGTCGTCCATCGTGGACTTCCAGGCGTCCCACTCCTCGGCGTTGTCTGTGACCGCCTCAGACGTCTCCTCGACGGCCTCGCCAAGCAACGCGGCATCGATCGAGGCATCCGCATACGCCCGGCCAGTCGAATCCATCTGACGGATCGCAGGCGCAGCGGCGACAGCGAGGTCGTCGAGTCCACCCTTCAACCCCTCGGACGCGATCTTCGCTTCGTCAGCGCCACCCGAGATGAAAGACCAGACGTTCTTCACGTTGTCGAACAGGCCGAGCCCGTCGGCAACACCAGCGACCGCTATGTCAAACTCGATGACCTTGTTGACGACAGTCGAGAACACCTCGCTGACCTCGCCAATGACTGCGGTGACACGCCGCCACATCGTCTCGGACTGCGAGACGGACTCCTCCATCGACGAAACCCACTGGTCGGTCGCGCCAGCAACATCGATCGTTCCGTCGGTGATCGACGCCAACGACTCGAGAGCGTTCGGGCCGAGGTCCTCGTACTGCGTGCCGATCAACTCGACAGCGAGACGCTGACGCTCAACCGGATCCTCAACGCTGCGAAGCGCCCCCAGGATCTCGATGAACGCCTGACGAGCAGCAGGACCGCCCTCGAGGATCGCCGCACGCAACTCGTCGGCGTTCAGGCCGAGGTCGATGTAGGCGTCGGTGATCGCATCGGTGTCCTCCACCGACCGGATACGCATCTCTTTGACAGCATCCGCCAACTTGTCAGCGTCACGCTCGCCGTTCTGTAGGCCAGTCGTGATGATGGTCATCATGTCCGCACCGGACAGACCCATGCCACCGAAGTGCTGGCTGTACTCGTCGATCGTGTCGAAGAAGTCGCCTGCCTTGTCAGCGCCCTGCTGAATCGCCCCGGTCACCAGATCAAACGCAGCATCGGCATCGGGTGCCAGCCCGTTAACCATCAGCTGCGACACCGACCGAACAACCTCGGCCACGTCGATACCGAGCACGTCGGCCACGGCGGTCGCCGAGATGGTGATCTTCTCCATCTCAGACTCAGACACCTGGCCCGTATCAACGAGCTGCTGCTGAATCAACGCCAGCGAACGATTGACCTCGCCAACCGACTCGCCCCAGTTGTCGGCGTAGATGTCCCCCGCCTGCTCACTCAGCCGGTCGGCGTCCTCCTTGACCAGACCGAACTGAGCGCCAATACGCGCCCGAGCCTTGATCCGGTCCATACCGGCGTTGAACACGCCAGCAATCGCCGCAGCGATACCAGCAGCGCCCACACCCTTGATCGCACCCGCACCGAACGCACCGCCAGCATCAGACCCGGCACCCGCAGCGTCATCGGCCCTGATCTCGGGCTCGACAACCGTGCTGTCCAGATCGTCGAGCTGGCCCTTCATCGCCTTGAGATCAGACTTCGCCCGGTCGATGTCAGCGAGGATCTGGACTTCGGCCTCTTCGCCGTCAGCATCCCTCAACTGCTTGCGCAGCCTGCGGATGTCAGCCTCGGCCGCCTTGATCTCGGCCTTGAGGACTACTTCACCTTCTTCGTCACCGACCCGCTTAACCTTGGCAGCCACCTCGTCGAGCTTGTCGCTTGCCCGGTCTGTGGCGGTGATGTTGACCTCGAGATCACCTTTTGCCATCGACTACACCCCCTCGGTCATCGTGTGATTGCGTCGAACTGGCGGCGCAGATCGCTTTTGATCTTCGGCAACTCTTCGTCCACCGGACCGAACCAGGCGTTACTGCCAGACGTGCCAGGGTGCTGATACGGCTCGCGCTGGCGAGTCACATAGCTCTTCGTCGTCTTGCGCGGCTTGCGCCAGCCCTTGCGGCCTCGGACACCCGAACGGGTACCCGAGTCGATCCACACCCACGGGCCCAGCGCAGCCTTCGGTGACGGCTTGATTGTCACCGTCGTGGTGCGAAGCCCGCGAACGGTACGCAACGTCACTCCCAGCTTCGGTCCATCAGGACCGAGGCCAGACAGGGAGCGGTCGCCGCCCGTCGCGGGCTTCGCCGACGCAATCAGCTGCTTGCGGAGCGCGTTGCCGTGCTTCTTGAGCTGATCGCCGTGGAACTTCTGGATGTCTTTCGCGCTGCGGCGCAGCATGTCGGCGGCGTCAGCCACGACCTGGCTCCTTGTCCTGATCGTCCCACGCCGGCGAGTAGATCGCGGCAGCCATCTGAGAGAGACGCTCCGCGTCAGCTCGCAGCGAGGCGAACCCGGCGACGAGGTCCACGACTACTCCTCTTCGTTGACCAGCGTCACCGTCAGAGCGGTTGCGTCGTCGGTCTCGGAGAGCGCCATGAACGGGATCCCCTGCTTCACGACGCCTTCGCCGGCCACCTGGGGCGAGTTGCCCTCCATGTAGACGATGTTCATCTCGAACGTGAGCGACTGAGACGCACCGAGCGAGTACGCCAGGGTAAGTGTGCCTTCGGTGCCGGCGAGGTGGCGGCTGTACGCGTCGAGGTCGTCGAAGTCGCCGGCGAGGGTGCCGGTCACGGCGGTCATGCCGTTGCGGCGGGTCTTGGCCCGTCCGGGCGTTCCTCCACCAACCTTGAACGCTGCTTCGATGGTGTTCGATCCGGCGATCGTCACCGAGTCGAACTCTCCGGCACCGTCCGGGGTCGTCACCGTCAGGTCCTCGAACGTGAAGATCCCGAGCTCGGCGGGTGGTGCGAACGTCGCCGCGGTCTGATCGGTGACGACTTCGCGTCCGAGCAGATCGAGTTGGAAGTCGGCGTAGTCGCCGGGGTTCTGGGTGATGCTCCACCCGTTGGCCATGCAGCCCGTGTAGTCGAAGGTGGCGATCTGGGTCGGCGAGAACGCACGCTGGATCTGCCACGTTGCGGTCGGCAGGTCAGCGCCGCCGGCGAACACGCGGGTGTACGGATCGGTGCCCGACGGTGTCGGGTCGCCACCCAGGATGAGGCGCAGCAGATCGGCCATCCCGGCGGCGCGGAGATCCATGCTGATCCCTCCGCCGACGTTGCGGTTACCGAGCCGCTTACCGCGCACCATGCCACGGCCGCCACCCATGCCCTTGCGGGGCAGAATGGTCTGCTCGCCGGTGAGGTTCTCATTTCTCACTTCGAAGAACGTGTCGGGCGCAACGCGTGTGCCCGCCGTCGTTTCGAGCGCGAATCCGACAGAAACGTCGAGCCCTACTCCTCCACTCATGATTCGTCCTCCTCGGACTTCGACGCCTTGCGACGCTTGGGAACGTCAGCGACGGGTTCGTCACTGACCACTTCGGCGACGACAGGGTCGGGCGCCTTCTCTTCGACAGCGGGCACAGGTGCGCCCGTGTCGAGATCTACAGTTTCGCCAGGTGCGATGACCAGCGATCCGACGCGCACGGCGCCAGACTTTTTGTTCGTAAAGGGGTTCACGGGTTGACCTCCTGGTCAGATACGGAATGCGAGGCGATACGTGACGAGGGCCCGGCCGACGTAGCCCTCCATCCGGTCGATGGTGGTGACGATGAACGACACCTGGCCGATGCCCTCGAGCTTCATGGCGCCGTCGATACCGAGCAGCAACGTGGCCTGACGCTTGTCGACGGCTGTGTCGTCGTAGAACGCACGCTGGACCACGTCGGCCAACTCCTCGAGGCGTTCCACGACTGCTGTCTGATCCGTCTCGCCGGTGGCTGAGGTGATCGAGAACAGCAGGTCGAAACGTTCGTCACGGCTGCCGGGCGAGGTCCGCCACACGATGTCGGAGTCGTCGCCTATGTCAGCGAGAATCGAAATGATCTCGGCGTTGCCCTGCGGGTCGTCGTCAGCGAAAGCGATCTGGGGTGCGCCGAGCGTCGGATGTGCGGGCCATGTCTGCTCGTCGAGGCGGTCACGTGCAGCCAACGCCGCAGCGAACACCCTCGACGTATTGCCGGTGCTCATGCGACCGCCGCCCGCTTGTAGGCGTTCAACACTTCGTCGACCTCGTCGATCGCCGTGTGCGCCCTGCCGTAGCCGGCCCGAGGGATGAACGTCGCCGTACCCATCTGCGTCTCGAACGAATCGGCGCGTGACGGGATAGACGACGCCCCCTGGATCAGGTTCGCTGCGATCGCTTTCGCCGCAGCGCCAACCACGTCATCGGGCGGGGCGTCCATGCCGTGCGTGTAGCCGATCGTGACCCGGCCCGAGCAATGCCCGACACGGACCACACCGGAAAGACCGATTTCGACTTCGGTCAACGCAACGTCCAGCCCGTCGTCGTCGGTCATCCACTCGACCGAACGAATATCGGGATGCACGAGCACCGCATTGCAGCCATTCGCCACAACCGTTTCAGAACTGAACCGGGGAACGAACGAGCGGCTGGTAACACGCCGAAACAGTGCGTCGACCTCGAACCGAGACAGCAGGAAGTCGGAAAGACTCACGCCGGCCCGCTTCGGCTCACGGCGGCGGAAGTCGGCGAACGTAATCAGCGGTGCGCCGACGATGTCGTGAAGCGTCGTTGCGAGCACCACACCGTCCGATGACCACACCGCCTTGATCTGGTCCAACGTCGCAGTCTGTGACGCTGTCAGCGCAACAGTCCTCGGATAGTTGCCTGTGCCGCCCGTAGCGGCGTCAGAAACGATCGCCGCACCATTTGGTTCAGACGGCAACACCGTCACCGTCACGACGCCAGGATCGGTTGGCTCACCGTCCGAGTTCACGCCCTGATAACTGAGCGTCGCCGACGTTGCGGCAACGATGTGTTGTCGCGCAACAGTCGGCAACATCGTCAGGACTTCTTCGCCGCAGACTTATTCGGTGCGACCTTCTCAGGCGCAGAACGTTTCACGATGGCCGGGGCGTCAGAGAACAGCGACGGGTACGCCTTGACGACGGGGTCGCCGGCCTCCCATGCGTCGCCCTCCACGATCGACACCGGGATGTCGTTGACCTCGACCGCTGCGGATCGGTTGACAAATACGAACATGATGAAACTCCTTCGATGTGGAACCGGGTAGCACACCCGCGGCGTAGCGTCGTTGCGACGCCGCGGGTGTGACTCGGCCGGATCAGGTGGTGATGTTCTTCAGCGTGCGGAACGCCGACGGGTTGCTCACGCCGGTACCGAACCGGGCCGTGGAGTACAGACCGGACTTGCCGGTCGGAAGCTGGTTGGCACCGAACAGCACATCGATCGCCGTCATCGTCATGCCCATGCGCTGCACGAACAAGAAGTACTCCATGTCGCCGAATACGAGGTGCTTCGATGCGTCGGTCGCCGCAGCGAGCGTCGGGGCGTAATCCGACAGAATCACCGGCTTGCCGTTCAGCAGCGTGATGCCACCGGCGGTCTGGTCGACCGTGAAGCGGCTGGTCGCTGTGCCGGAACCGAACGCACGGATGGCGTTCTCAACGGTGACGTCCATGACCCATGCGCCGTTGGACCGGAAGTCTTCGGGCACTGCGGCGTAGGTGGCGTCCACGTCGGTCGCGGCGAACGTGTTGTCCGTGCCGACGTCGACCGTTGTGGTCGCACCGACGAAGATGCCGGTGGTCTGCGGTGACACGCCTGTACCGATCGCAACCTGTCGGGCCGCGAGGCTCAGGTAGCCGTGGTTGATGACCCGAGCCATCTGGGCAGCCCAGCCCGGGTAGTCCATCCCGAGTTCGGCGGTGTACGCCATGAAGCCCACCGCCTTTTCGACGGTGATCGACGGCTGAGCGAACGTCGGGGTGTCTTCGGACGTCTCGGTGCCCTCGCCGTCCATCGACCAGGCTGCCTCCGGAGCGGACACACCGTTCCAGCTCGACGAGGTGACCGGGATCATGTTCGCTGCGTCGATGAGCGCCGAGCCGGTCGCACCGGACGTGATGATCACGGTCGGGTCAATGATCGTCGGGACACCGAAGCCACCCTCGTTGCCGGTCAGCGACGCATTGCGAGCGTCGCGGAACGCTGCAGCCTCGGCGTCGGTCCACTCGTTCTTCTGGCCGTTGATGCCCTTGAGGAACGCGTTCTGGTAGTCCGGGTTCGACGTCGCGACGATCGAGCGGGCCACCAGATCCGAGCTGTACGCATCGCTCTCGCCACGGTTCAGTGTGGCGGCGAGCTTGTCGGCGCGGCCGGTCGCACCCGACAGGTACGACTTGTCGGCGGCCTCGATGGCTCGCATCGCTGCATCGCGGATCACACCACGGTCGGCGTTCTTGACGTCGGCCACCGCGATGTCGGTGGCCGACCGGTGGAAGTTCGGGACGTCGGCGCGCTTGCCGGCACCGTTCACGATGTCGGTGGCGATCTTGGCGCGCTGCTCGAGCAACGCCAGTTCGTGACGGGCACCGGTCTGGGCGTCGGCGTCACCGAGGAAGGCGACACCGTCATCCCACGCAGCCTTGGCGTCGTCGGTGAGTGCGGCGCCTTCGGCGGCGTCGTTGATGGCGACGAGGGAGTCCTCGACGAACGCGATGTCCTTGCGCAGCTTGTTGATCAGGTCAGGATTCATTTCAGGTTCCTCTTTCGGAGTTCAATGGTTCGGAGGTACGCGGCGCGCTCTCCGTTTTGCTTGGACTCCACCAGTGCGGCGTCGACCTGTGCGGCGGCCGAAGCGGCGGCGAGGTCGAGGGCGGCTTGGGGGGAGATATTCGATGTCTGGCGGGCAGGGACGAGGACAGAGTCAGCAAGACCCTCTTCGACCGCCTCAGCAGCGGTCATCCACGTCTCGGCGGCCATCATCTCGACGTAACGCTCCACGGGCATCCCGGAACGGGACGCGTAGAGCTCGGCGATGTTCGCGGACTGTCGATCGAGGAAGTCAGCGACCTCTCGGAAGTCGTCGGCGTTGCCGAACGTCGCGGCCATCGCGTCGTGGATCATCATCTGCGACGACTCGACCATGATTCGGTCGTCGCCGGCCTGAGCGATGAACGACGCCGCCGAGGCTGCGAGTCCGTCGACACGGGTGATGATGCGCGCCGGGTGGGTGCGCAGCGCGTTGTAGATCGCGAGACCCTGGAACACCGACCCGCCGGGCGAGTTAATCGCCACCTCGATCTCCGATGCGGTGATCGATTCGATGTCACGGGCGAACGTCTCGGCGTCCACACCCCACATGCCAATCTCGTCGTAGATCCGGACGTTCGCCTTGTCGCCATCAGCGTTCGTGATCGCATACCACGGCGCCTGTGTCGTGGCCCGTTGGCGGGTGTCGAGCTTGGACCGCAACGCATCTGCGTCGGCGATCATCGATTCGATGTCGGGCTTCATGCGGTTACTCCTGTCGTAAGCGCGGCGAGCATCTCGGCGCGAAGTGCAACGATGTCGGTCGCAGCGGAAGTTGAAAGCACCCGACGGGCGACGTCGGCGATGTCAGCGTCGACACCTGCGAGCAGCTCGTCGACATCGACCGCTGCCGGATCCGTTGCCCGTCCGAGGCGTCCCATCACGGTGCGAGAACCTGCCGTGTCCGACACGAAGCCGGATCCGAGTGACGCACCAGCTTCGTTCTCCGGACCGGCGGCGGCACCGGTTGATCCGGGCTCCTGGAGTTGGACCGACAGCAGCCCGGCATGGTCGAGCTTGCCCGCCCACTCCGGTGCAATCGTCTTCACCGCCGACTCCGGATCGAACCCGCCATCGACGAGCGTCCGGATCGCTTGGACCTTCGCGCTGTCAATCTCGGCTTCGTCCTTGCGGTCCTCCTGCAGGAACAGGATCTTCGACGGGTCGTGCGCAAGACGCTTCCCAGCCGGCGGAGGCACCAGCGACTCGAGTGCTTCACACAGCCCCTTCACCGTCGGAGAAAACCAGCCGTCAGCGAACAGCCGTCGAGCCGCCGAGTAGTTCCCAGTGTTCAGCGACGAACCCGACAGCCCCTCCCGGGCACCCAGGATCACCGCTGGCACACGCGACCGCATCGCGATCCGAGTCTCGAGACCGCCCTGCAGGTCCTTGAGCGACAGCTTCGACAGGTCCTGGCCGACCACCTTCACGTCGGTCGCACCACCGAGGAACATGTTCTTCCAGTGGTTCTGAGTGCCAGTGTGCTCGGCGTTGATGATGTCGCGATACTCGCGGACCTTGTCGGCGTTCAGCTGCGGGTTCATCAGGAACACGAGGTTCGGAGTCGCAGCGTGCTGGAAGAACTTCGACTGGTGGTCGGAGATCTGGCCGTCGAGGCCGACGGTGTCCTTGAGCAGCGACGTGATCCACGACGCACCGCGCCACCAGTGCAGCGGGTCCGGTTCGGGCTTCCAGTGGGCGAACTCGCCTGGCAGGAACATCTCGAGGTCGCCGTGGTCGGGACGGCCCGGGCCTGTCGACGAGTTGTAGACGATCGCGGCGACCTTCGCATCAAACGGCAAGGTCAGATCGCCTTGCGAGTTCCACTCGAGGTCACTGTTCGACCCGAACGCGAACGTCACCCTCGACGGATCGAGACGGAACACCGAACGTGTCCCACGGCGACGAGCGAGGAACGCGTTGCCGGTGTACGACGCGTCCTGCTCGAGACGGAACAGGAGATGCGAACGAGTCATCGCCTCCGGGAACTCCAGCTGGTCGAGCGCCGGTGTCTGCGCAAGCGCGGTGCCGGGCTTCTCGTCTCTCCACGCGAACTCGACCTGTGACATCAGCAACGCCCGGGCGGTCACCGCAGACGACACCGGACCGTTCTCGTTGTGCACCCGACGCACCATCGACTCGAACGAGCCGTCGGCGACGTTCGGGTCGGAGCCCTCCATCGACCCGGAGAAGTACTCGTTGCCGCCGTACCGGAACAGCGACCGCGACCGGTTCGTCACGCCCGGGCTCTTCTGGCGGGCAGAGATCGCGTCGAGGAGCCTCATGGTGCACCCACGTCGATCGACAACGCCACAGCGACACACACCGCACCGGCGAGGAAGAGCGCTGCGGGCAGGTAGACGACAGCGACAGCGGCGATCATCAAGATCAGACCGGCGATGAACAGGGCAACGAGAGCAGCGAGCTTCACAGAATCACTCCTCACGAGAACACAACGAACGGGTCGGGCATCTGGTCGACGTCGGAACCGAGGAAACCGAAGGCCATCGTCAACGCCGTCAGCGGCGAGATGTCGCCACTTGTGGTGCGACGTGACCAGACGACCCCGCCGTCGCCGTACGGCTTCGTCTGGGCCATCTCGATCGACCGACGCATCGCCGGTTCGCCACGATGACGTACCAGCGGCGCTTCGCCTCTCGTAGCGTCGATCAGCTTCGACGTGGCGAGCGCCTGCTCACCCGACTTCATCGTCACCGCATTTACCAAGTCATCGGCGAGCCCAGACGTCTCCGACACAACCACCGGTAGATCGAGCTTGGCTGCGATGTCGTCGGCCATTGCGATCGCTGACGCTTTGCCAGGATGAGACTTGGTGATCTCGCAATGAATCAGACCGTCCGACCGTTCGCCTGCCATCGACAGCGTGAACCACGTCCGTTCAGGGTTCGTGTCGAGCGCAATAGCGCACCGCTTCGGATCAGGCGTTGACGTTGCATCGATCAGTGAATCCCACGTGGTCAGCGGGATGGGGCGAATCTGCGACTCCGACAACGGCTCCTGCGGAATGCCGAGCCGCTCAATGGCGAACGCTTCATCACTCAACGTGCCGAACTCGTTGTCCTCGATCCACTCCGCGGAGATCCGCACACCAAGGCCGGGGTTCGCCTGGTACCAACCATCACGGTCAGCCGGATCTGTATCGGGCGGAACAGACCACTCAGCGAAGAACGTCCGACTCGGCGAACCCTTGGTCGCAGCATCACGCAAGCGGTGCAACACCTGCGACTCCGCGATCGGGGCCGACGACGCATAGATCATCTGGGCCGCGCCGTCATCGTTCATCGACTGAGCAGCAAGCGCCGGCACCATAGCCTGGATCTGGTCATCGGTGAGGAACATTGCCTCATCGAAGATCACCCGGTTTGGAGAACCACCGCGCGCCGTCTTCTTGCCACGAGTGATGAACTCAAGCACCCGGCCGTCGTGAGTCTCGACCCGTTCATCGCCCTTGCCCGTCAACATCCGAGCACGACGTCGAAAGTCCGGCGTCGAAAGCATGTGCCGATTGATTCGGCGCATGTGATCCGTCGCCGTCTTACCGAGGTGCGCCGAGTAGATGACGTGGGTGTCTTCCCACAGAAACAACGACGCCATCTCGATCGCCTCAAGAATCGCCGACTTCCCACACTGGCGCGGCACCAACAGCGTTGACTTTGTCGCAGCCCACGAGCCGTCAGACCGCTCGGCGCACATGTGGCGAACCACCCACTGTTGCCAGTCGTCGAGCTCGAGCCCGAAACGTCGGGCGAACTCGATCACCTCGTCGCCCGCCTCGATGCTGTCACACTCGGGGAGCAGCGACAGTCTCGGCCGCTGGTCCCCAACGCGAGTCATGCGGCAGCGATTTCCGTTCGGTAGGTGTCGTAGCCTGTCTTCACGGGGAACCTCCAATGTTCCTTCGAGGCTCCGCGTCAACCCTGCAAGGTCGGCCGGGGCCGTTCTATTTGTTGGCGTTGCGGCGTGGAACGCTCTTGCGTTGAAGCTCGCGACGCTGCGCCCGCTTCTTCTTCAAGTCGTCCTCGAGGCCAACCTGCGGTGTCGCCGAATCAAGTGCAGCGATATCAGCGAGCGTCGCCCGGTACTGGCCCGCAATCTGCGGCAGCATCTGCGGCGGCGACTCGTCCATCGACCTCTCTAAGCGGTCACGCAGGGCGATCAACTTTTCACGATGGTCCACGAAACCCCCTAGGCAATGGGTTATAGGGGGGCGTTTTCA
>Ga0307933_1001682_pt1 | contig 16556 bp, 12 predicted proteins | sample OrgLakmetageno88_FD_201811 | JGI IMG/M metagenome (GOLD analysis project Ga0307933, IMG submission 201811) | Saline water microbial communities from Organic Lake, Antarctica - #88 | ecosystem: Environmental > Aquatic > Non-marine Saline and Alkaline > Saline | place: Antarctica: Organic Lake...
TCGCCGATAGCGACCGACGCATTATTCCCGGAAGGCAGCATGGTACCATAGAGGCAGTCGAGGACGCTAAGTTCGTCCCCTTCCTCAAGCGTTCTTGGGCCGGGACCGTTCATTATCGATCCGCCGGTTGCCGCTGCGTTGGCTGAGACCGTGACGGTTTGGTTGATGCGATTCGAGGGATTGCCGTTTATCCATTCAGTCGCCAGAAGAGCCGTTATGATCTTTGTTGTGCTTGCCATTGCCCGCTCGCGGTCGGGGAACTTGCTGCCGATGATTTCCCCGGTGTCCCGATTGAAGACGATGGCGGTTCGGGCAGTTACGTTTGGAAGGGCGGGTTCGATTTCGCCAACGTGGACCTCTCCCACGTTTGAGAATGCTCCTGGGGAACTCCAGGGAGCACCTACCGCAACTTCCAGTGTTCCCGAACCATTGAAGTCCCCGACGACCAGCGCCCAGCCGAAGTTGTCATTGTTGCCGGGCACAATGCCGAAGGCATCGGCATCCACGGTCACTGCCCGTTGAAGGGTCGCGATCTGCGGCTGGTGCAGCGGCGTTGGAGCTGTCGGGACGAGGCGGTCAGACGAGCCGAAGAAGACATGGACGGCGCCGGCGTTTGTGGCCACCGGGAGGCCTCCTGCGATCTTCTCCACATCCTTCAGTGGGGAGCCGACGAGAAGATCGTCGAAGCCGTCGTTGTCGAGATCGCCGGTCGTGAGGGCGTGGCCCATCCAGTCGGCGAATTCCGGCGAGTCGTGTGCGGCTTCCTGAGTCAAGTATTCACTACTGACCAGTGGCGGGGAACCGATGGGAAGGGACAGTCCCACCAGTCCATTGCCTGTTCCATAAACGACCGAGACAGAGCCTGAGTTGATTGGGGTTGATGGTGGGTCGTCGTCACGCGCGCCGATGGCGAGGTCGTCAAACCCGTCGTTGTCGAAATCCCCTGCCGCAAGCGACCAGCCGAAGCGGTCATCGGTGTCCTCCGACGCCCCGTCGATGAACGATTGATCGATGGTTTCGCTCAGCACGTGGATGAATCCCGAGTTTGATCCGAATGTCACTCCGACCTTCCCGGCATGGCTGAAACCGCCGGAGGAGGCTGCGGGGATGCCGATGGCGAGGTCGTCGACGTTGTCACCGTTGAAATCGCCGGTGGTCAGGGATTCGCCAAAGCGTTCTCCGGGTGAAGATGGAGTGCTGTCGATGTTCGACCGGGTGATGTGCGTGTTGAAGGTGTTGCCATTCCAGTAGATGCCGGCCTGTCTCCCGAAGCAGACGACCACCACGCCCCCGTCGGCGGACTGACCGGGAATCCCTATGGCCAGATCGGAAAAACCATCGTGGTTGTAGTCTCCCGCCGCCAGGGATTTGCCAATTTGCTGGTCGTCCTGCCCGATGAGATCGAGGTCCCAGTGGAGGAGGGTCTCGTATTCCGTCGTATCCAGTCCTGAGCTTGATCCGTAAACGATCACGGTGAGCCCGATTTTGGTGAAGGTGAAGTAGCTTCGAGCGGGCATGCCGATGGCCAGGTCGTCGTAGCCATCGCCGTTGAAATCGCCAGCCGCCAAAGCATCACCGAAACAGTCATCCGCTTGATTGGAGATGTTGACATCCGTTTTATCGATCGTTGTCGCTACCGATGCTGAAAGACCGGAGGATCCACCGGTGAAGATGTTGACGAGACCAACATTCTGGATCGTACCTTCGGGCGTTTCGAGGTCTTCCCCGGGTGACCCGACGGCGAGGTCTTGGTAGCCGTCCCCGTTGAAGTCGCCGGCAGCCAGGGTCTCGCCTCCGTTACCGGGGGCTCCGCGTTTTTTCGGTTGAGGAAGCGAGTTTAACCCCCGCTCTCCCTAATCGCCCGATGTGAACTCGTACCGCAGAAAAAGTGCGGGCTTCCCGGAAAGGAAGGTGGGGGTGAGGTCAAGCGCTGGCTTGGCCGGGTCGCTGAGGTTCAGGGAGTAAGCGGATTCAGGGAGTGCGGTCCAGCCACCCGGCTGGCCGGTGGGGGCGAGGGTGGTGGAGTATTGGTAGGCGACGGCGAGGTCGCTGAAGAGCGCGAGTCCGGAACGCAGCGGGTGGGTGTAGGTGACGGCGCCCTCGGAAATAAGGAGGCTCGAGTTCGGGGTCGCGGTCGGGTCGGAGGGGTTGAGGCCGGCGGAATACTCTGCGTGATTGGGGAAGCCGTTCTGATTGGCGTCGGCCGCCGGGTCGAGGGTCGGGTGGAGGATTGCGAAGCTGAGCATCATCGACTCGGCGGCACCGATATCGACCGCAGTGTCGGCAATGCGGGGGAATCCGCGCTGGTCGAGGGGGAGGGGTTCGGTGAGGTCGCCGTCGTGGTCGAGATCGGCAAGGTCCGGGGGAAGGGCGACGGAGTCACCGGCATCGATGAGGGGAGAGCCAGGCAGGGGAGGACGCGTTTTGGTAGGCCCACCATAGTGGGCAAGGGGGGCGAGGAGCGGATCGAGGGGCGAGAGCGATGTTCCTGCGAAATCCCCCTCGGCATTGGGGCTTCCCTCGGGGAAAAGAAGTTCCACGCTGGTGTTGTCGCCGAGGAAATTGTGGCCCCCGGGGTAGATGAATTCATCCCCGCTGGCTTCGTTCGAAATGGCGGAATGGGAGGTAGAGGAGTCCACCGAATTGAGAATACTGTTGGAGAGATCGAGGGACCCACCGGTGATGCGGACGACGGACCCACCGAGATCGCTGGTGGCGGTGACATTACGGAGAACGGTGAATCCGGCTTCGAGATAGAATTGGCCGCCTTCGGCCGCGCGATTGTTGTGGAGGGTGCAGTTGGTGAAAACGGTGTCGGCACCTTCCTGAGTCAGGATGGCCCCGCCGAGGCCCGTGGTCAGGTCGGTTTCATTGTTTGAAAAGGTGGAGTTCAGGGCCGACACGCTTCCCACGCATGACAAGGCGCCTCCCCCAAGGACGCTCCTGTTTGCCAGGAAGGAACAGTTCCGGATTGTTCCAGTGCCTTGCACAACCATCGCGCCGCCACGGCCGCCGCTGATGTTTCCTTCGAAAGTGCTATTGAAAATATTGCCATATTTGATGAATCGGAGGGCACCCGCGTCGCCCGCCGCGATGTTTTCGCTGAAGTGGCAATGGCCCAGGGAAACGATATTGGAGGACACGTCGAAGAGGATCGCTCCGCTGGATCCTGCGGAGACATTCTGGTGAAACACGCAGTGGGACAGGTCGGTGGCCCCATTGGAAGCGATGGCTCCGCCCCAGCCATCGGTCTTGTTTCGTGAGAACACGCAGTCTTGGATGCTGCTGCTGGATCTGGCTTCTGTCCGGATGGCCCCGCCGCTGTCGCCAACCTCGTTATTGTCGAAGAGGCAGTGGGTGGCGATGACTGTGCCATTGTTGTTATAGATCGCACCGCCGTTGTCGCCCGCCTCGTTGTGAACGAATTCGCATTGGTCGAGGACCAACGTGGCCCATCTGGACAAGTAGACCGCACCGCCATCGGTTTCCGAGTGCGGGTCCTCGCGGACGACTCTGGAAAAGGGGACGGTTTCGGTGGAGTTGTCCTCGAAACGGACGGACTCCATGATGACATAGCCACTGCTGTTGATTCCGGCTCCAGGAACTCCGGTGCCGCCACGGATGGTGAGGGACCCGAGGCGGACGATGGATCCGGTGAGCGCGTGGAAGGCCCGGTTGGGTGCGATCAGCGAGCTGTCGATAATGGAGTCGGGCCCGACCCCTCGAATGGTCAGGGAGCCGCTGGTGGAGTTGGGAAAAAGGTCGAGGTCGCCGAGGGCTGCGGTATTGTCGATGCCTACGAGGCTGAGTTCGTGGATGGCGGCGGGGAGTAGAATCGTATCGTCTTCCGGGCTGGCGTTCGCGGTGAGGATGGCCTCGCGGAGGGAGAGGAGGGAGTCGGTCGGGTCGACGACATCGACCGTTGTGGTGACGGTGAGTTCGGCGGCGAAGAGTTGGGGAATGGCGAGCAAAGTTACGCCAAGGGGGACGCGAGACATGATTGCACCGTATCTAACAGAATCCGGGCCCGGGTCAATACGGGAGGTCAGGGTTGGAATTCCACGGCACCCAGATCGACGGCTTTCCCGAGAATTCGGGCCTGGCGTCGCTGGTCGAAAGGGACCGGATCCGTCTTGTCGCCGTTCCCATTCTGGTCGCCGCTATCCGGGGGGACGGAGGCGTTGTGGCCGGCGTCGATCGCCGGGGACTCTGGGAGCGGCGGCGCGGTGGGGGTGAGCCCGCCGTGATCTCCGGGGGTGAGCAGCAGCGGGTCGAGTGGTTTGCTGTCAGTGCCGGCGAGAGGTCCCGCAGGGAACAAGGGTTCCACGGACTGGTTGTTGGAGATCAGGTTGTTGCCGGTGGGATGGATGAGTCCGAGTTCGTCGTCCTTGACGGAAAGCGAACGGAGGAATCGACCGTTCGGGTGGCGGGACGAGAGGATCGAGTTGCTGAGGTGGAGCGATCCGCTCCAGATGCGAATCGGGGATTCGGTGGTGCCGAGCACGGTGCATTGGCGAAGGTTCAGGGTGCCTTTGGCGAGGATGATCGCGGGTCCATGGATGGCTTGGTTGTCGTGGAACGTGCAATTGGTGAAAGTGCTTTTGCTGTTGGCGACTTCACAACGGAAGGCACCACCGGCATCGCCGGCTACATTCCCGATGAAGCTGCTGTTCCAGACGCTGAGTCGGGTGTCGTTGAAGAGCGCACCGCCGTCGTCCTTGGCGTGGTTGCCCCGGAAGGTGCAGGAGGAGACGTGGAGGGGCCGGAAGCTCACTACCGCGCCGCCATCCTCGTCCGAGGTGTTGTCAATGAAGCGGCAGTTGGTAAGCGTCGCCTTGCCGTCCTTGATCTGATAAAATGCCCCGCCTCGATAGGCGGCATCGTTTTCGACGAAGTCGCAGTTGCGCACCCTGGTTTCGCCGATGGCCATCACCGCACCACCGAGCCAGTCGCTATTGTTTCTCAGAAAATGGCAGTTCTCGATGAGGCTGAGCGATCCGGATTCGCTGCGGATCGCGCCGCCGCTGTCGCCGGCTTCGTTGTCCTCGAAGGTAGCGTTGATGACCCGGAGCTGGCCCTTGTCGTTGTAAATTGCCCCCCCGTTGTTTCCGGCTTCGTTGTGGCGAAAGGTGCTGTCGCGGACGACGAGGAAGCCGAAGCCATTGTTGAAGATGGCACCGCCGCTTTTTTCGGAGTGCGGGTCGTCCGTGGATTCCCGTGAGAAGGGAGTTTCCTCGGTGGAGTTGTCCTCAAAATGACAGTGGCGAACTTCCAGCCTGCCTTCGCTGTAAATCGCGCCCTTGCCGTGGCGGATGACCAGTGAATCCAGGGTCAGATCACCGGAAGGTGTGATCTGAAATATAGAAGTGTCGCCGCCGCTCATGTCGCCGCTTTGATCGGCATCTCCGGAGATGACCGCGCGGGACTTTGGGTCGCCGCCTTTGATGGTGAGGGTTTTGTCGATGGTGATCGGCTTTCCTGTCGTGAGCCTGAATGCTTGCGAAGTGATTTCAGCATCAAAGTGGATGGTGTCTCCTTCGCCGGCGTAGGTGATGGCTTCTCGCAGTGAGACTCCATCGCCGTGATCCGGAGAGGCGTCGCCGTCGTCCTCGTCGGTCAAGGTGGTGACGACGAGGTTTGGCAAGGGGTGCTCTGCCGGGTTCTTGAGCATCTTCGCCACAAAGGCGGTGATGGCGACCGCGAGTGTCAGGAGCAGAAAACTGGGAATGGCCATGCCACGCCTCATGGGACCGTCCTTCGCCACCCCGAGATCCTCGCGCAGGGCATCGGCTGTCGGGTAGCGTTTGTTTGGTTCGAGCGCCATCGCCCGTTTCAGGACATCGTCGACCTTGTGGCTGACCGCGACCTGGGTGGAGGGGGATTCGTAGGCACCGGTCGGGAGTTCGCCGGTGAGCAATTCGTAGAGCACGACACCGGTCGCGTAGATGTCGGCACGAGAGTCGGGTGAGAGCCCTTTGCGCTGCTCCGGGGCCATGTAGATCGGCGTCCCGAGGACGGCTTCCTTCGAGGTCAGCAGGGTGCCGAGGGTGCCGGGGTCGAGCAGGCGGGCGAGGCCGAAGTCGGTGATCTTGACGCTGCCGTCCTGATCGATGAGCACGTTTCCGGGTTTGATGTCGCGGTGGATGATGCCCTTCTCGTGGGCGTGGTGAAGCGCTTCGCAGAGGGTCGAGACGATGCGGAAAGACTCGATGGGGGGAACCGGCGCCTGGGCGATCATCGTTGCCAGATCGATGCCGTCGACATACTCCATCAGGATGAAGGGGGTGCCTTCGCGTTGACCGTGATCGTGGAATGCGACGATGTTTGGATGGTCGAGCTGGGAGAGGGCTTCCGCTTCGATCTGGAAACGTTCGACGAAGTCATCGGTCAGACGTTCGGTCCTGAGTAGCTTGAGGGCAGCGGGCCGGTCGTTGATACGCTCCCGGACCTGGTAGACCGTCCCCATGCCGCCTTGGCCGAGCGGGGCGATGATCTCCAATTCGGGAAAGAGTTCGACAAGACGTGTGAGAGAGGGTCCCTCATGGAGTGCTTGGTTTGAGCGAAGACCTGAAACGGCTTCACGCATCAGGCACTTCACGCACAGGCCCGCGACCGCGCCCTCGCGGATCGGCGCGTGGCATTTCGGGCAGCGGGAATCAGGCATCACTTCTGAATCGCGATCGGTACTTCAATTGTTACTCCGGCAGGTCAGGAAGATGCATTCAGTAGAACCGTGAGTTCTTCATCGAGATCAACCGGGTTGACGACGGTCTCCATCACTACGGATCGAAAAGATTCGCGAAAGCGTTTTCGCAAGCGATGCACGGCGACCCGGAGGGTGGCCTCCGAGGTGTTGAGTCGGTCGGCCCACACGGTCAATTCGCCGGGTGCCGCCGGACCAAGAAGTGAAGTCTTGAGAACCTCGAAGACATGACCCTTCTCTTGCGAAAAATAGTCGTCGCGCAATCTTCGGACGGCCTGATCCATGAGAGAGGCGGCAAAGACGCGATCGAAAAAGTCGTCGGGGGAAATCGTTTCGCTGCTCAGTCGGTCGAAGTAGTCTTCGCCGTTCGAGGGATCGACGGTGAGATGAATGCGGTTTCCGCCACGCTTCAGCGACGTCTCGCGGCGAATCTGATCGACAAGAAAGCGTTTCAGGATGACTGCGAGAAGCGATCTCAGCCGGCCCTTGTCGGCCGAAGCACCATTGAGCATTTCATCATCGACGAGCCGACAGAAGAAATCCTGGGTCAGGTCTTCCGAGTCGCTGGGGGATCTTCCCTGGTGGCGGATGAATGCGTAGACGGCGGGCCAGTAGGAGGTGCAGACCTCGTTCAAGGCGGCTTTCTGGTCGTCCGGATGAGCGGGTTGGCGGATACGGGAAATTAGACTCCATGGCGTTGGAGGGAAGAATCCTTTCTGAGCGGGGGCCTGAGACATATCCCAATGGGGAAGGTCTAGCAGAAATAGGAGTGAAGGTTCAAGGATCCACTGAGATTTTTTTGCCAGGCGTATTTCAAGCTGAACGATCATCAGGTCGTGGCCATTTCTGAAAAAGTCCGGCAAGTTGCTGCGCCGGTGAATGTGGCATCTGAGGGCAAAGAACAGGCAGACTTAAAGCGTCGAAATTCATATGTTGCCTCCCGACATTGTCTCAAAATACACCAAAATCTGCCGCAATTTAGTCCGCACCACCCGCCGTAAGACCATAAAAAGCAAATGGATACAGAGAATTATTTCTTTTGGTATGCCTGGCATATTTTTTTCTGAGTTTCCGTTCTTTTTGTCAAAAGGTCTTCACGATAGGGACTGGGGTTATCATCTCGGGCGGGGAAGGGGACGGGTGTTCAAGGCCCTGTTGATCCATCAGGTGTTGAATTCGCCTTCGTGGCTGCGGGACCTTTGAGTTTTTTTACCGCATCGCGCGCTCTTTGGCCCACCGTGGCGGACTGCGGGCGAGGATGTAGAGTTCGTCATTTTGTTTAAAAAATCCTCATCGGCAGCCAGGACAACCTTGCTCTGGCCGCCGGCCTGATCAGCGAGCTGCGTCGCCAGAACCGGAAGGAATGCCGCGTATAATCGACCTCACCAACGCCTCGCTCAAAATTCACCTGGCCCTCAAACCAACCGACATTCGTAAGTCGTTCAACGGCCTCGCTGGGATCGTCACCGAACATTTCGGCCAAGAACTCGTCAAAGAGGCTATCTTCGCTTTCGTCAACAATCGGCGCAGTCGACTCAGGTTCCTTCACTTTGACGGGAGCGGACTCTGGGTGGCGGCGAAATGGGTCGAAACCGGAACCTTTAGCTGGTCCGCCAGTAATGACGCCTGCTCCAAATAAACTCAAACTCGCCCCGCAAGCCCTTCAGCTCCTCGACGGAGTCGAATTCAAGGGCACCTCCATGCGTGGCTGGTATCAAGTCGAATAAATCCTTCCCCGCCGAAAACCAAAGTGCTACTCAGCAGTGTGAGAAAAACGGTTCTTCTTTTGGTCTTGGTGAGCGGCCAATTGGTAAAGGCTCAACACCAAACGGCAACTTTCGACGAGCCCCATGTTGGGGGGACGATTCCCTACACCATTGACATCCGTAAAGTCTCATTTGCTCCAGCGGAATTGCCGAACATTCACTCGGTGGTGTCGGGCAAGTGGAATGATCACTGGGTCTTTCTCGGAGGGCGGACGAACGGATTGCATGGCATGACCGGAAGAAATGCCTTTGATCCGCTTTTTGAAAACCGTGAAGTCTGGGTGGTCGATCCCGTTGGGAAACGGTCCTGGCATAAATCCCTGGAAACTTCGGCTGCCAGTGGTTTGAGCCAGGATGAGGTCGACAGCCTTTCTTCAGTGAATGCCCAGTTTTATCAAGACGGAGAGACACTTTTGGTGGTCGGCGGCTATGGTTACAAGAGGTCCGTCGGTGACCATCGGACTTATGATACCCTGACCGCCATTGATCTGGAGGGACTCGTGCAATGGGTAAAGGAGACTCCCGGAAATGAAGCTGGCCTGGCCCGTGATGAGATCAAGCAGATCCATGCCCCCTATTTTCAGGTCACCGGCGGAAGTCTCGAAAAAATTGGAGACGAGTTCCAGTTGGTGTTCGGCCAGAATTACGAAGGCCGCTATCGCCCGTTCTTCAATGGCGTTTACACCCGGCAGGTGAGATATTTTAAGCTGACCCTGGGACCTGACGGAGTTCCCGTGGTCGCAACGGCCTCGCGGTTCTCCACCGCTCCCGATGATGCTTTTCGTCGCCGGGACCTCAATGTCCTTCCTTTTTTGGAACGAGTGGGACTCAATGAATTTGAGGAAAAAGTCGTGGTCTTATCTCTGCGAGACGACCAGGTTCCTTTCACCAATCAATGTTCGCTCGTGGTGAGGGATGCAAGCGGTCGTTATCAGCAATATTGGCTCCCGACCCGTTTCCCCATGATCCGTGACGACGGGCTGGAGCTGCGTTTCGGGGCCAATGCGGAATTCTATCCATCACCCGAGGTCCCTCAGCTTGCCCACAAGGTTCTCGATCTCGCCGCCATCACTGATGAAGTCGTCCTGGGGCATATTTTTGGAGGGATCGTGGCCGACGCCGGGAACAACGGAAATACCGGTGCTTCCGGTTGGGTCTTTGAGGTCGTCCTCAATCCGCAAGACCCCGCTCCGGTCTTAACCCTGAAAGGCAACACCTTGTCTTGGGTTCCGGAGACCTCCGGCTCATCCTTTCTGGTTGAGGAATCGACCGACTTGCGCAGTTGGCAGGAAAAGGCAAGCGGCCTTTCCGGACCCCTCCTCCCGCTCGGCCCGCAGATTGATTCCAAAAAGTTTTTCCGGGTCATCACTTCCATGGCCACCACTCCCTAAGGTGGCCCCTTGAACCAGGGCGAACATCACCTTCTAACTTCTCTTTCTTCTCCGCTCAACTCCGTTCAAAAAGCGGCTTCAAGGCTCTCCCGCCAAAAGAAACTTCCAGGTCGTTCTTATCCCGCCCATGACCGGGGAACGGCATCGAAAAATGCGACCATAACAATCAATCTTATGACTAGCAGTACTGACCCCCTGATGCTGAATGTCTTCATCGTCCTTGCGACCACGATTGCCGGTGGGGTATTGATGTGGCCCCGGCTGGCACGGGCTCGATTGTGGCGGGCAGCAGTGACGCCTTTGGCTTCCATCATTGGCTCCGGGTTTTTGGTGTTGGGGCCGATTTTACAACACTCCTACGGAGCCTTCGCTCCGCTGGTGATGGTGGCTCTCTGTCTCGTGGCGTGGCTCTATGGCGGGGCGATTCGCTACAACATTGCCACAATTGATCGCCAAGACGTGCTCAGCGACACCGATGACCTGCTGGAGCGCGCGGCCTCCTGGGCACTTGCCTTCGCCTATGTCGTGTCCGTGGCCTACTACCTCAACCTGTTTGGCTCCTTCGCTGTCAGCTTGACTGCATTTGATGATGCCTTCCATGCCAAGCTGATGGCCTCCAGCGCCTTTGTCTTGATCCTAATGATCGGCTGGAGCCATGGCTTTGGTGCCTTGGAGCGGGTGGAACAAGTGTTCGTCAGCGTGAAACTGGCGATTATCGTGGGGCTGCTCTTTGGATTGGGGTGGTTTTTTGCAGGCAAAGCCACGGGGGGCGACTTGATTTTCAAGCCAACAGAGACGACCGGAATCGCCGCGATCACGCTCGCTTTCGGGCTTTTGATCACGGTCCAAGGGTTTGAGACCTCGCGCTATCTGGCCGCGGAATACGATGCCGCGACACGCATCCGTTCCATGCGCTTGGCACAGCTAACCGCCACAGTCATCTACCTGATATACATCACCTTTTTGACCTACAGCATTGCACCGAGCGAGGTCGAATTAACGGAGACTGCGATCATCTCGTTGATGGAGATCGTGGCACCGGTATTGCCGCTCTTGCTGATTGCGGCTGCGCTTTCCGCACAATTTAGCGCAGCTGTGGCCGATACCAGCGGCTCCGGTGGGCTGATGGCAGAACTTACCCATGGGCGGCTAACCTCACGGCAGAGCTATGCTTTGCTGGTTGCTCTCGGTCTCACGCTGACATGGGAGGCAAGCGTGTTTGAGATCATCGGCTACGCCTCCCGTGCTTTCGCGATTTACTATGCCCTACAATGTCTGCTTGCAACCAACCGCGCGAGGCAGGACGCACCAATGCGGGCCACGTTCTACGCCGCTCTTGCCCTGCTTGGCTTTCTGATCGCGATTTTCGGCACATCATTGGAGTAGCTCCGGGATAACGAGTGAGCGTTAAAAGGTGCTGGAAGGTCATTTCGTCCGGGAGTTGGTCCCACTCCTCTTGGCTGAGGGTAATTCTTTTGGTTTTTGACGGAGTCAAGAAGCTGTGGCGAATTTCCATCAATGGACTTGAGCGTTAGCTCGCGCCAGTGATCCTTCAGCGCATGATCCACGAACACCTCGGCTGCGAACGTTGAACCTACTTAATTTGCACTGGTTTGGCTCCGGTGATTTGCAGCTTTTTAAACCGGGCGGTGAGGACCAGGGCGTTTGCGGCGGTGGCGTTCATGCGGGGACCGGCGGTGTAGTCTTGAGGGTTGTTATCGCGATTGGGTTGGTAGTAGAAATTCCCTTCGGGCGTGTGGGCCATGGCGAAATGCCAGCGATTGTAATCCATAAGCTTGCGGAATTGCACGGGATCGGCGAGCGCTCCAAGACCGGTCCAGGCGAGACCCAAAAGCGGCGAACCGTGGGTATCGGGAAAGGTCTTGGGGTAGTTGCCGATACAGTTAGCGGTGAGGAGGGCGAAGTCGCGGTATTCTTTTCCACCCACCGGGCTGACGCGGTGAGCGAGGGCGGTGATTCCGGTGCGGCCCATGTCGGCCATGTCGGCATAGCCGCCATTTCTGCGACCGCCGTCCTTATACCAGACGTAACCGATGTCGTGGGTAGCCTTGGCAAAGGCTCGCATCGTTTTGTCGATGGCGGAGAGAAAGGCCTTATTCCCGCTGCCCAACAAAGCGAGCGCAGCAAAAGTGTCGGTATCGGGGCGACCATTCCAAAGTCCATTCGGCCGTTGGGTTTTCAAAAGGAAATCGTAACACTCTGTGAGAATGAGGTCCGTTTTGGGGCAATCGTAGGGGAAGGTTTTTGCAAATGATCCGTATTTTGTGGGGAGCTTGAGGCTGATGTTTTGCTTCTTTTTAGCGCGAATGACTTGGAGCGTGATTTCACCCTTCGCGGAATCCAGGGCTTCACCCAACTCCTTCATCGGACCTTCGTATCCAAAAAATGTCGAAATCGAAATCGCCAAGGCTCGACTCATTGCCGACGGAAAACGCGAAGGTTTCTCCCGACTCAAGCGAGCCGATCAAGCGAAGGAAATCGCTTATGGGAAGGCCGAAATCACGGCAATTTTCCAACGATACATCCGCCGCATGCACGATCTCAGCGAGTTCATGCGCTCCTTGCTGCAGCGCTATACCCGCTGGTTTAACAAACGACAGGGGGTGCGCGGAACGCTTTGGGAGGACCGCTTTCACAGCGTGATCGTCCAAAGCGGTCTCGCCTCCCGCACCATGGCCGCTTATATCGATCTCAATCCGGTGAGAGCCGGAATCTGTCAGGACCCGGCCGACTACCGGTGGTGTTCCTACGGTGAAGCGGTTGGAACTGGCCGCGGTGCCTCAAAAGCGCAAAGTGGCCTGGTAAGGGCCTTGCGGGGACACGAAGGACACACCGGTCACGCGAGAGCTTGGGCTCAAGGCGGACTTTCCAAGGAATATCGTCGACTCCTCATCACCGGAGCCAGCGAACAAACCGAACAATGTTCCGATGGGAAACGACGGGTTCATCGCAAAGGCATGTCCAAGGCAAAAGCGGAGAGAGAACTCGCACGTCTTGAGGAAGAAAAAGCTCGCGACCTGAAAATCTCCAAAGTCGTTCGCTGCAAAGTCCGCTATTTTAAAGAGGGTGCGGTCCTGGGTTCGCGGAAATTCGTGAACGACTTTTTTGAAAGCCACCTCAATCCTTCAGCAAGAAGCGCAAAGACGGCGCGAGGAGACCCCGGGGTTCACTCAAGGATCTGGCCGGAGAACTCTGGAGCCTCCGGGACCTCAAAGACGGTTGATCTCACACCTCATTTATGGGGTCACAGACCTCACGCAAACTTTTCCTTCGCCAGCAACGCGAGCTTATGGATCTTGGACAGTCGATAGCGGCGGTCGAAGACGCGGAAGTTGTCCTCGCGCATCTTCTTCAAAAGGGTGTGGTAAATCCGGTGCATCACCCGGGGGGCCAGCAGGGCCTTGTGATCCTCCGGTGGCAAAAGCCCGGCTGCTTTTTCATAAAGCGCTTCCGCGCGATCAGCTTGATAGGCCATGTAGGCAAGGAAACGTCCGTCATGAACGCGTCCGATGAGATCGCGTTCGCTGTATTGGAAGAGATGAAAATCGTGAAGGGGGATGTAGATGCGCGCGCCGTTGGCCAGGTCCTCTCCGATGTCGCGCAGGATGTTGGTGAGCTGCAGGGCGTGCCCGAGGGTGACGGCGTAATCATGGGCCCGTTTGGGATCGGCGGCGAAAAGAGGGAGGCACACCAGCCCGACCGATGACGCCACCCGGTAGGTGTATTCCTTGAGATCGTCCCAGGTCCCAAAGCGCTGCGGCTGGAGATCCAGTTGGCATCCTTCAATGACGTTGGTGAAATATTCCGAAGGGATTTCGTATTGATCGCGCACTTCCAGCACGTCCTTCTGCAAAGCCACGAGACCCAGCGAGTCGTTGGTTTTGCTGGTCTCAAAGATCGCCTTCCAGCCTGCCAGTCCTTCTTTCTTACCCGCCAGCGGGAGATCGAGGTCATCCGCGAGATCATCGATGACCCGGCAAAAAGCATAGAAGGAAATAAGATGCACCCGGCGATCCGCCGGGACACAGCGGAGGGCAAAGGCAAGGTTCGACTTCGCTTTTCGCGTAATTTCGGCGGCAGTCGGTTCGGCAGGCATCGGGCAGCTATTCAATGACGCCCCAGTGCCCGCTGGTGAATGGCCACAGGGAAAAGAGAGCCGGCCCCACGAGATTGTATTGCTTCACGCTTCCCCAGTAGCGGGAGTCGAGGCTGCTCGTGGAGTTGTCGCCGAGGGCATAAAATTCGCGGTAATTGCTTCCTTTTTCGGGCTTATCTTCAAGAGTCACGGTGAAATTGGAATCGGAGAAACCAGAAAAGCGCCCTCCCTTTTCAGGGTTTTCGTAACCGGTGTAAGGCTCGCCTTTTGAGTCCGGCTCCTGTGACATCACTCTCCTCAAGGTGGCCTCTTTGGCAATGCTGCCATTGATCCAAAGCTTCGGCTCCTTGATCTGAATGGTATCGCCGGGAACGGCCGCCAGGCGCTTAATGTAGTGGGTCCCGCCCGATTGACTCGACATCGGGCCGCGGTCATCGGTGGGGATGTCACGGGTATCAAAGACAAAGGACTCCCCCCGTTTGGGCTGCCGGAAATGATAGGACATCTTGTCAACCAGAACGAGATCTCCCGAGGTCAGGTAGCCCTGAAAAATGGGATCGCCTTTCCGGTAGTGCGGTCCGGACGCGAGCACCGTTTTGTTCCCGAGCCTCCGGAAATGCTTTCCGATGGTCTCGATTCGCTGGACCTCGTTTTCAGGGCAGCCGATGACCACCGAGCTTCCATCGGTAAAGTGAACCCGGGTTCGGGAAAACAGAAAGAAGGTGGCGTCTTCGAAGCGGCGGATGGTGAGATCCTTTTCCGCCACGATGTTTTCGTAACTCCGGCCGCTCGTCGCAAAATCCAAAACGCGCTCGCCGATCCACGGCTTTTCCCATCCCTCGACCTCGTGGGTGCTGGTCGCCACGATCCCGTTCAGGGAAGGCTGCATCGACCCGGTGGGGATCCGGAAAGGCTGCAAAAAGTAGGCCCGGATGCCGAGAGCGACCACGATCGCGACCCAAAAAACCTCGATGTTTTCCTGCAACCAATCGGGCTGCCGGTAATGGGCGAGTGATTTCTCACAGGTGTTTCGCAATTGCTTGGAGGTCTCCTTGACCGCATCCAGGTTCTTTTCCTTGATCGCCGCCTTGAGGTCGGACCGACGCGATTCAATCTCGTCAATCCGGTCGGGCTTCAGGAGATCTCGTTTGTAATGGAGAAACTTCTTCGACCCCTTCATCAGGAGTAGGGCCTCTTTTTTCCAGCGGGGTTTGAACACGAAGGGAAGTTGGCCGGACCGCCCCCATTTTTCAAGCGGGAACTCCCGGCCGCGATTTGCCCTTTCGCTTTGGCTTGAAAAAACGTAACTCCCGCTCATGCGAATTTTGACGGGCCTCCAACCCAGCGGCAAACTTCACGTCGGAAACTACTTCGGCGCGATCAAGCCGGCCATCGATGCCCAGGGCGAGGGCGACGGGTATTACTTCATTGCCGACTACCACGCCATGACCACCACCCACGACCCCACCGAACTGCGGGACAACGTGCGCGGGGTCGCAATCGATTTCCTGGCTTGCGGGTTCGACGCCTCAAAAGGCGTCTTTTTCAAACAAAGTGCGGTGCCCGAGGTCAACGAACTGGCCTGGATCCTTTCCACGGTCTGCCCCATGGGCCTTCTCGAGCGCTGTCATTCGTATAAGGACAAAATTTCCCGGGGGGTCTCGGCGAACCACGCCCTCTTCGCCTACCCGGCCCTCATGGCCGCCGATATTCTGCTTTACGATTCAAATATCGTGCCCGTCGGGGACGACCAAAAACAACACCTCGAGGTCACCCGCGACCTCGCCGGCAAAATCAACGACCAATACGGCGAAGGCACTTTGATCGTGCCCAAAGCCCGGATTCGCGCCGAGATGGCCAAGGTCCCCGGGCTCGATGGCGAAAAAATGAGTAAAACCTACGGCAACACCCTTCCCATTTTCGGGGATGAAAAGCCGCTCAAAAAACTGATCATGCGGATCAAGACCGACTCGGCGGCCGTCGAGGACCCCAAGCCGACCGAAAACTCCGTCATCCTTGCTCTTCACCAACTCTTCGCGAGCGAGGGCGAATACGGGCAAATGATCTCCGATTATCAAAACGGGGGTTGCGGATACGGTGACTTCAAAAAACGCCTTGCCGAAGCCTACTGGGATTACTTTGCCCCGATGCGGGCGCGCCGCGATGAATTGGTCGCCAAGCCCGAAGAAGTGGACTCCGTCCTCAAGGCCGGGGCCGAAAAAGCACGCGAAGAAGCGACCAAGGTTCTCGACCGCGTCCGCCGGGCCGTTGGGTTGACTTGAAACACCCGGCCCCTGAACAAGGCGATCAAGCGAGGGCAACAAGAAGGCGAAGCAAAAAGGTTTCCGGCGTCGGCGATTGATGATCAGCCCTTAGCGATGAGTCCGCTCGACCGGAATTTTCTGCGAAAGAGCTAAAGGCCAACTGCCATGGGGCCCTTGACCGGAAATAAAGTCCGAAAAGACTTGGATTTTCTGAATCCAAGTCGATGACTTCGGCGAATCCCCCCATTACAATGAAGAATTTCCCAATCCCCCATCCCCGCCTTCCCGGAATCAGCAGCTTTCTCAAGCGGAGTC
>Ga0307933_1001684_pt1 | contig 16542 bp, 22 predicted proteins | sample OrgLakmetageno88_FD_201811 | JGI IMG/M metagenome (GOLD analysis project Ga0307933, IMG submission 201811) | Saline water microbial communities from Organic Lake, Antarctica - #88 | ecosystem: Environmental > Aquatic > Non-marine Saline and Alkaline > Saline | place: Antarctica: Organic Lake...
CCGCACCCGCCATCATCGCCACCCAGCAGAGCCCCGCACTTGCCCAAACGCCTACGCTTGCCCAAGCTGCGGCGGGTGGGGACACCCGCCCTCCCGCAGCCGCCATCATCGCCACCCAGCAGAGCCCCGCACTTGCCCAAACGCCTGCGCTTGCCCAAGCTGCGGCGGGTGGGGACACCCGCCCTCCCGCGCCTCCCGCCGCAGCAAGCGCCCCGACCATCCAGTCTGCCGAGGCTGTGCGAGCGAGCGTTTCCAAATACCTCTCCAGCGTCCACATCGGCGGTCTGCGCCAAGGCGAGCGCCCAATGGTCATCATTGAAGGGCAGACTTTTCTTGTCGGCGACACCGTGCAGCCAGAAACAGGCCTAAAATTCGACGGCATGCGCGACGGACGGCTTGCATTCCGCGATACTCACGGAATTGTATATCTTAAAAGCTTCTGATTGCACTCCCGCGAAAATCACTTACAAACTTAAATAAATTATGAAAGCAACAGTCATCACACTCCTCTCAATTTGTACCCTGATCTTCACCGGCTGCACCACTCCAGTCGCGATTGATCCCCAAACTGGCCAAGAGCAGCTCGCCGAATATCGTGCCGGCTTCTTCTACGCTTCAGTTGATGCACCGATTGGACAAATCTTTAAAACAGCGATCCGCGAAATGGACGAAATGGGCTACTACCGCACAGGCGAGCTTCACAAACCCACCGAGATCACCATCTACGCACGCAAGGTCGGCGACGAAAAAGTCACCGTTCGCATAAAGCAACTCGCCGAGGGCCAATCCGAGATCCGCATCCGCGTAGGCAGATTGGGTGATCTCGCCGAGTCGCAGGTTCTCTACGCTCGCATCCGCGACGCACTTTAATCGCGCCCTTCCACGCGCGCCTGACAAACCGCCCCTCCACCCGGAGCGGCGGTTTTTTATTTTATAAATCACAACTCGCAGTCGCCAGTCTCAAGCTTCTCTCAAATTATGTCACAAAAACCCACTCTCATCGGAATCGGCAGTCCCATCGTGGACGCCATCGTACTCGTCGAAGAATCCTTCGTCGCCCAGATCGAAGGCGATAAAGGCGGCATGGTCTTAGTCGATGCCCCCACGATTTCCGGCCTCATCGCCAGCCTGCCCCAAGCCGCCCTCGCCGCGCCCGGCGGCTCTGCCGGGAATACACTCTTCGCCCTCGCGCGCATGGGGGCTGCTACCAGTTTCCTCGGTAAGACAGGTAACTGCACCGATGGCGGCTTCTACCGCGATCGCTTCGCCCAGCTCGGCGGCGATGTCTCCCGTTTCAAGATCGGCGCGGTGCCCAACGGCCGCTGCCTCTCTATGGTCACGCCCGATGGCGAGCGCACCATGCGCACCGACCTCGGCGCCGCCATGACGCTGGCACCCGAAGAGATCTCTGCCGCCGACTTCGCAGGCTGCGCCCACGCCCACATCGAAGGCTACCTCCTTTTCAACGAAGCCCTGATGCGCCGCGTGCTCGAATCCGCCAAAGCCGCTGGCTGCACCATCAGCCTCGACCTCGCCTCCTTTGAGGTGGTCAACGCCACCAAGAGCATCCTCCCCGACCTCCTGCGCGACTACGTCGACATCGTCTTCGCCAACGAAGAAGAAGCCGAAATCTTCACTGGCCTCAAAAACGACTATCCCGCCATGGCACTCAAACTCGCCGAGCTGTGCGGTATCGCCGCCGTCAAAGTCGGCGCCCACGGCTCCTACATCGCCCACGCCGGCAAAGTCGAAAAGATCGAGCCCATGCACGCCGCCCGCGTCATCGACACCACCGGAGCAGGCGATCTGTGGGCAGCCGGCTTTCTCTACGGTTGGTCACAGAAACGCGCCCTAGCCGAGTGCGCCCGGATCGGCTCTATCCTAGGAGCCGCCGTCGTGCAAGAGCAAGGCAGCGTCCTGCCCGAACATGTCTGGCAGGATATATTGGAAAGCATCGCGAGCAAGATGCTCCCACTACCGTAGCCGGAGCTTCCAGCTCCATGGCATCTCACACACAATACGCGAGCAAGATGCTCCCACTACCGTAGCCGGAGCTTCCAGCTCCATGGCATCTCACACACAATACGCGAGCAAGATGCTCCCACTACATTACCTCCCATGACTCCAGAAGAAATCACCCAACTCGTCGTCGACATCGCTCGGCGCGCGCGCGCCGCTTCGCTTGAGCTCGCGGTGCTCAGCAGCGAGACGAAAAACCTATTCCTACTCGATCTAGCCGAGCGCCTCGTCGCCGCGACCGATGCGATCCTCGCCGCCAACGCCCTCGACCTCGCAGCCGCCAAGTCGATGCAGCTCTCTGCCCCCATGACGGAGCGCCTCACCTTCACGCCCGAGCGCATCGCCGCCATGGCCGAGGGCGTGCGCCAAGTCGCCGCCCTGCCCGACCCTGTCGGCGTGGAGATCGAGCGCCTCGCGCCCCCCAAAGGTTTCGACCTGCGCAAGATCCGCGTCCCTATGGGCGTGATCGGCATCATCTACGAGTCACGGCCTAACGTTACCGTAGATTGCGCCATCCTTTGCCTTAAGTCTGGCAACGCCTCCATCCTACGCGGCGGTAAGGAAGCCTTCCATAGCAACATGAAGCTCGCTGAGATCATCCAGCAAGCGTTGCTCGCAAATGGCATCCACCCAGACGCCGTCCAATTCATCCCCACCACCGACCGCGCCGCGCTCAATGTCCTGCTCAAGCAAGACGATACCATCCACTGCATTATCCCACGCGGTGGCGAAAGCCTCATTCGCTTCACCGTCGAGAACAGCCGCATCCCCGTGATCAAACACTACACCGGCGTCTGCTCGGTTTACATCGATGCCGCCGCCGATGCCGACATGGCCGAGGCCATCGTGATCAACTCCAAGTGCCAGCGCCCTAGCGTGTGCAACGCCGCCGAAAATCTCATCGTCCACCAAGACGCCTCCGCGCAGCTGCCTCGCCTCGCCAAAGCCTTGCACGATCACGGGGTCGAGCTGCGCGTCGATATCCATGCCAAAGCCCTGCTCACGGCCAGCGGCTTGCCCCTCGTCGATGCCACCGCCGAAGACTTTGCCACCGAATACACCGATCTCATTATCGCCATCGCCATCGTGCCTGATCTTAAAGCCGCTATTGAATTGATCAATAACAACAGCTCTGGTCACACCGAGAGCATCGTCACCGAGGATGCCGCCGCCGCCCAGCAATTCTTGTCTGCAGTCGATTCCGCCGCCGTTTTCCACAACGCCTCCACCCGCTTCTCGGACGGCTTCGAGTTCGGGCTCGGCGCAGAGATCGGTATATCGACCGACCGTTTGCACGCGCGCGGCCCTATGGGGCTCAACGAGCTTTGCACCTATAAATACATCCTCCACGGCACCGGTGAGACTCGTTAAATTCAGGCAATGAGCACCCGCTACCTTCTATCTCGTCAAATCCGGCTGATACTCGCCATCACCCTCGCGCATATCGTGGCGTGGTTTGCCTACTACAGCCAGATCCCCGCTGGGCTCTACCCCGGCACCGAGGCGCGTGCCACACTCGATGCCGCACTCGCACTCGCCCAAGGCACCCCCACCAGCGGCTCAGGGCACTCACTCTACACCTATTCCCTGTCGCTACTAGCGCATTTTTTCAGCGATAGCAGCAGCCTGACTTTTGCTGCGCGTGGGCTCAATGCCCTCGCATTTATCTTAGCCGCTGGGTTGTGGGCGGCCACCGCCGCCCACTATTGGCGGCGCAGTCGCGCCGTCTGGATCAGCGGCCTCCTAGTCGGGCTCAATCCCTTCCTAGTCTTTTGGGCAGGCGAGGTCAGCCCCGCACTATTGGCGACTGCCTGTATCAGTGCCGCGCTCTGGCGCGTGCAGCCCTGGCTACGCCACCCAAAACTCAGCGAGAGTGTTTGGATCGGTCTGAGTTTGGCACTCGCCGCTCTCTTTGAGACGACGCTACTGCCCATCGCCCTCCTATGGCCAGCACTCGCCTGCCTCTACCCGCAGCGCGAGCGCGCCCTGCACCTGGTGCTCGCGCTCATCCCCATCGTAGCCACCTGCGCCCTCGTGGCCGTATCCAGTCTACAAATACAAGATGCCATTGAGATCAATACCCAGCAGCTCGGAAGTGGCCTCTACAGCGCACTCGGCAGCCAAGAGAGCTACGGCGGTAAGAGCTTTAGCCTCTACAAGCAGCTACATGTATTACTCTTCTTAAATCCGATTCATTGGGGCGCACTCTTCATCCTCGCCGGAGCTGGCATCTACGCGCGGCTTAAGGACGGCCACCGTGGCCATAGCCTGCTTCTCGCCGTAATAGTGCTGGCACTGTTTGCCCTGAGTTTCGCGCTACTGGCCAGCGGCAGCCAAGCGCGCGCCAGCATGATCCCGCTACTCGCCGTGTTCGCAGCTGGCATCCAGCTGATCCCCAAGATCTGGAAACACGCCAGCCCGCGCACTCGCCGCAGGATCACAATCGGCGGCCTACTACTCGCGCTGTTTAGCTACGCCGGGTATTTTGGGCCCCCACAATCGCAGACATGGGAGCGCGACTACGTCTTCTTAGCCGAGGCCAACATACGGCTAGGCAACAACGAACGTGCCAACACATGGGCTGAAAAAGCACTTGAGCTCAACCCCGCCCGCGGCGATATGCAAGAAGTGCTTGTCATCGCCCAATTCAACAATTGGGCGATAGGCGACTGGCAACGTTTACTCCCCATCGAAGCCGCCAGAGAATATCTCCACGCCGCGCAACAACTAGAGAACACGCCGACCACTCAAGCCATCAAAGGTATCTATTTATATAAGCTGCGCGAGGTCGAAGCCGCCGACGCCCTATGGCAAGCGCAGCGCGCAGAGAGCGCCCTCGCCCTACTCTGCCTCTACTGGACAGGCAGCGTCACGGAAGTCTCCCATAGCGAAATCAGAGCCCACCAAGGCACTCGCTACGTCGAGCTATTAAAAACCGCCGCTGAGATCAACCGCAGCGCCCTAGAATACGGAAATGCCGAAAGACAGCTCGATAATATATTAGCGTTTGCTTACTAACGCCACGGATATAGGGGGAAAATTAAGACCTGAATGGTTGACCACGACGGAGGTCTGCCGGAGATGGCGAAGCAAAGGCACCAAAAGCACGAACAAAAGAACCCTATGCCGAGCCGAAGCTTTCGTATTTTTCGTGAGTTTCGTGGTAGAAAAGAATCCTATCAGGGTGATTTCACCCTCCGCCAATTGCATCGGGTTCCAAGGCGGGGTCTTCGGATTTAGCCACGCGTTCAATGCCGCAGGAATTACCGGCACGGCTAACAAGAGTATCAATATTGGAATCGATTTCATCATGGACATACCCCTCTCACGCACAAAGATTCTAACCGCTCCCCCCTTCGCCTAAAGGCTACGGAGGACACGGTAAACACGCTTAAAGGGCGCTTAAACCGACCCACCGCAGAAAAATATCCTGTAAAGTTAAGCGCAAATTACATGTCTCGGCGTAGTGAAACGAAGACGGAAGCGTAGTTAAAGCCAGCTGCGTGGAACGGAGTTCCTTTACGCTGCGGTCAAAATTCATGGTCTGCATTTTATTCATCTTCATCCCCCTTAATATATCTCGGCCAATCTGGTATAAACTCGGCCACCCCACGCAGCTCGACCAAATCCCAACTTGCATTCGCATCGACTAGCGAAGCCCAGACCCGCGCACGCCACCAATCACCCAAGCTACCCGCACCCGATTTTATTCGTACAAATCAAAGAAATATTGACGGCATTATTGCTCTGACGATAAGAAATCAACGACTTAGGGAAATGCAATAAGGTGCCCTGCCAAGCGGACGGGTGGTTAAAATCTGAGTTTTCTAAGCGAAGTTCGACGTTGTATGTTTGACGCTCGGCGTTCTTAGTCTTTATCTCTTATGAGTTTCGACATTCCTAGCATCCAAAAAATAGACGGCAGCGGCTTACGCATTGCCGTCATCGCCTCGCGCTACAATGAAGCGCTGGTGGACTCGCTGGTGCGCCACGCCTGCGCCACAATCAAGGCCGCAGGCGCGGATACACCACTCGTCGAGCGCGTGCCAGGCGCGGCGGAGCTTCCCTTTGCCGCCGCGACGCTGGCTGATCAAAGCCAGTTCGATGCCATTATCTGCATCGGCGTGGTGATCGCAGGTGATACCAGCCACCACGAAATCATCGGCGACAGCACCGCCACTGCCTTAATCGATCTCGGCATCGCAAAAAAGGTGCCTGTTATTAACGGCATCCTCGTCGTCAACAACCTCGCCCAAGCCGAAGCCCGTGCCGGCGACACCATCAACCGTGGCAAAGAGTTTGCCCAAGCCGCCCTCGAAATGGCGCAATTTACTAAAAAATGGAAGACGAACCAAAACCTATAAAGCGCGCCTCGCAGCGTCGCGAAAACCGCATGGGCGCGGTGCAATTTCTCTATCAATGGGAGCTCAACAAGCCAGATCAGCTGCAAGATGCCCTGCGAGTCTTCATCGAATCCCTCGATCAAGAGCGCGACTACTACGCCTTTGCCGAAGAGTTAATCTATGGCACTATTGAGCATATCGAAGCCATCGATATAGAAATTAAAGCACATGCCGTCAATTGGACGTTTGAGCGCATCGCCAAAGTCGACCTCTCAGTGCTGCGCCTCGCTATTTACGAGCTGCTGCAACGCCGTGATATTCCGCCGATCGTTAGTATTAACGAAGCCATCGAGTTGGGTAAGATTTACTCCACTCCCGACTCGAAGCGCTTTATCAACGGCATCCTCGATCAAATGAAGAACAAAATCGACCGCCCCCTTCGCAGCGCGGCTGAGTAAACGAATTTTACGCAATGCGCACACTCTTTAAAAAGTTTAAAGACGGCCTCAAGCGGCAGACACCGACCTTTCAAAAAGCCTTCCACGGCATTTTCTCGGCTGGCAAGCTCGACGATGCCGCGCTGAATCAACTCGAAGAAGCTCTCTACACGGCAGACTTCGGGCACGAGACGGTTGAGGAGATTATTGAAGAGATCAAAGTCGCCTACAAAGCCGACAAAGAAATGCGCGGCGAAGACGCGGCCAAGATCGGCGCGACTGTTCTAGCACGCGTGCTGGAGGGCGCTGAAGGGCGGGTCGAAGTCGGCCAGCACAAGCCCGAGGTGATTTGCTTAGTCGGCGTCAACGGCTCGGGCAAGACCACTACTTCCGCCAAGCTCGCCCACCTGTATCAGAATAATGGATACAGTATACTGCTCGGCGCTTGCGACACCTTTCGTGCGGCAGCCAACGAACAGATCAAGCACTGGGCAGATCGCCTAAACATCGACATCGTGGCCAGTCAACATGGTGCAGACTCCGCAGCCGTGGCGTTCGACGCGATGAAAGCTGCCCAGAGCCGCGGGCGCGACATCGTGATTCTCGATACCGCCGGCCGCCTGCACACCAAGGGCAACCTGATGAAGGAGCTGGAGAAGATGCACCGCGTCATCAAAAAGCAAAAGCCTACCGCACCGCACCATAGCTGGTTAGTGGTGGATGGCAGCCTCGGCTCCAACTCCATTGAGCAAGCGCGCGTCTTTCACAAGAGCTTCCCTTTGACCGGCCTCATCATCACCAAGCTCGACGGCACCAGCCGTGGCGGCGCGTTGGTAGGCATCTACCGCGAGCTCAAACTGCCTATCTACTTTGTAGGCCTCGGCGAGCAGCCCGACGACTTGCAGCCCTTTTCCGCTAAAAACTACGCCAACGCAATTTTCGGGATCACGGAGGAATAGGTTGGAGTCCCGCCTTTAAGCGGTCTATAGGTAGATAATAATACCGCCTAAAGGCGGGACTCCAACCTTCTCATACGATGCAAACCCACACACTCCACGTCCAGCTCGCCGAGCGTAGCTACCCGATCCATTTCAGTCAGATCGCTGAAGCGCTGAAGGCCGAAGTGGCGGCGCTACGTGCCGCTGGCCGTAGTGTGCGGGTGATCAGCGATGCCCGCGTGCTGCACGCGCATCCCGAATACTTGGCACAGGCTGGCTTTGAAGATGGCGAGATTCTTTCGCTGCCGGCCGGCGAGCCGACCAAGTCGGTCGATTTTTTTAGCCAATGCCTCAGCTACCTCGCTGGGACGTCGACCCATCGCGACTGCGCGCTCTTCGCTTTCGGCGGCGGCGTAATCGGCGATCTGGCGGGCTATGTCGCAGCCAGCTACTTGCGCGGGGTCGATTTTTATCAAATCCCCACCACCCTGCTGTCGATGGTCGATAGCTCCGTAGGAGGCAAGACGGGTATTAACTTACCAGAGGGCAAAAACCTCGTCGGCGCTTTTTGGCAGCCTCAAGCCGTTTATATCGACACCGCTCTTTTACAAACTTTGCCAGCGCGCGAATTTGCCGCTGGCATGGCCGAAGTGATCAAGTATGGCATGTTGGCCGACCAGGAGCTCTTCAATCAGTTAATGGCCTTGGATGGGCTCCACGCTGGCTCGCCCGAGCTGCCCGCAGTGGTGCGCCGTTGCTGTGCGATCAAAGCTCAAATTGTAGCCGAAGATGAAAAAGAGACCGCCGCCTCGGGTGGCCGCGCCTTACTAAACCTCGGGCACACCTTTGCGCACGCAATCGAAAATGTGGCGGGCTACGGGCAATACCTGCACGGCGAAGCCGTCGGCATCGGCCTGAGCCTAGCAGCACGCCTCTCCGCCGCACTCAAGCAAATCCCAGCTAGCGACATCGCACGCGCGGAGCGAGCGATTCAACAATTTCAACTCCCTGTCCGCCTAAACAAACCGCTTAAGCTCAGCGACCTAATGGCTGCCATGCAGCGCGATAAGAAAAACCGCAACGGTCACCTGCGTTTCGTAACGATGACAGAGATAGGCACAGCTGTGACCACAGACGGCGTAAAAACCGCACTGATCGAGCAACTCTGGCGCGAAGCAGGTGCGGAGTAATGATCTTAACTAAAAACGGGTGATAATTCGAGCTTTTGTCCCGGCTCCAAGGTATATTTGCCCGAACTGTCGAGGTCTACATCGTTTCGGAAAAGTTGCAGCTCGACTGGTGCCTCTAAATCGGCAGGCGCGATCCAGCGCCATTTGCCAATTTCCTCAAACTCCATCGGCACGCCATTCTCCCAGTTTAGTCCTGCGCCGTTGCCACGCACGTAAGGCTTGTTGCCGATTCCGATAAAGACGGAGGCGATCACCGCCGTGTCGCCCTTTTTGGTGCGCGTGCGCTTGTTGGCCTCTACCGGCACCGCCTCGACAAACATATCTTCCGGCGCTGGCTCTACGACTTTAGGCGCGGGAGCTTCTGCTAGCTCGGGTGCTTTCGGCTGCTTAGGCTCCGAATTGATAATACGGTTGACCGCTTGAGAGGATTGATCCTGCTTCTGCTCGATGGCTCTTTGCAGCAGTCGCGGCTCGGCCGTGCGGCGCTGGCGAGGCTCGCGCGTTTTCTTGGCTACCGGCTCGGTGGATTTTGAGGGCTCGGCATCTTCGCTCGTTACTTCGACCGGTTCCTCTGCGGAAGCCGCTACCGATTGCACGGGCAGTTCAGCCTCTTTAGCCTGCAGCGCGACAAGCTCGGCCTGCAACGCGGCGAACTCGGCCTGCAAGGCCTCGATAGCCTCATTGCTTGGCTTCGAGTCGATGACTTGCGCCAGCCCTAAGACTTGCTTGGCTAAGCCTTCGAGTTGCTCCTCAGCGCTCACGAGATGCCGTTGGAAAATTCGCAGATCGGCCCTGTGGTCTTCGGCTTTCTCGCGCACGCGCACTTGGAACTCTACAATGTATGGCAAAACAAAGAGCCCCGCACCCAAGGCCACCGAGATCACGCACGAGGCGACTTGCCAGTTGCTGAGCTGCCATTGCCCAAGAATCGCGATGGCTAGAGCGGTGGCGACCAAGAGTACATCCCCGAGGATGAATGGCCATTTAGAAAGCGTCGTTTGGAGGTCGTCGTCCGATTGCATGTAGGGCGCGTGGTGATTTAGTGCCTCTAGCTTGCGCAAGTCTAGCGAGCGCACAATCAAAAAAAGTGATACACCCCCTCTGGCTAATTGGATACGGGAAAACACAGGCAGGATGCCTATGCTACGGTGTAAAAAAAGGCCGCCCCTTACGGGACGGCCTTTTAAAAAATTAAAAAGATTAATTGTGGCTGCTTATCGGCGGCCAGCTTCGACGAGGCGCTTTTCCTTAACCAGATTGGCAGCCTTACCGATGCGGTCGCGCATGTAATACATACGAGCGCGCATGGTGACAGACTCACGGTCGATCTCGATCTTTTCGATTGTGGGGCTATGCACGGGGAATACCTTCTCCACACCTACACCGGATGCGATACGACGCACAGTAAATGCCTCCTGGATGCCACCGCCCTTGCGGGAGATAACGATACCAGCAAAGATCTGGATACGAGTCTTTTCACCTTCTTTAACCTTGAGGTGGACGCGAACGCCATCGCCTACTTTAAAGTCGGCGCGGTCGTCGGTGAGTTGATCTTTAGTGATTTCTTCGAGGATTGCTTGGCTCATGCTGGAATTTCTCCGGTTTATGTTAAAAAGTTATGTATCTAAAAGGTCGGGGCGTCGTTGCCGCGTTTTTTCTATCTGTTGTTCGTGCCGCCATTTCGCAATCGCAGCATGATCTCCGGATAGGAGAACCTCTGGAACACCCATCCCGCGGAAGTCTGCTGGACGCGTGTACTGAGGAAAGCCGAGCAAAGTGCTCATGAAAGATTCCTCCGTCAAGGATTTTTCGTCACCTAAAAATCCGGGGACAAATCGGCTCACGCAATCAACCATCACAGCGGCCGCGAGGGTGCCATTGGTCAGCACATAATCGCCAATACTCACCTCCAAATCGACAAGCGTATCGCGCACCCGCTGATCAACGCCTTCGTAGTGGCCGCTCAGGATGATCAGGTGCTCAGCCTGCACGAGCTCGCGGGCAAGCTGACTGGTCAGCGGCACACCGTCCGGCGCCATATAGACGACTTTACTCTGCGGCTTCCGCAGTTGCTCGACGGCAGCAAACATCGGCTCTGGCTTCATCACCATACCGGCACCGCCCCCGTAGGGCAGCTCGTCGGTTTTATTGTGCTTATCCGTCGTCCAGTCGCGAAGCTGGTGAGTGCGAATAGCGATCAAGCCATTTTTCTGCCCCCGCGCCAGCATACTGGACGAAAAAAAACCCTCCACCATTTCTGGGAAGAGGGTTAAAATATCAAACTCGAGGTGCATGTGAGCCGCTTATCGAGTTTCCCACTAAGGGGACTCAAAGTGATTTACGCTTCAGCAGCAGCCTCGGCTGGAGCTTCAGCGGCCTCGGCTGGAGCAGCAGCAGCAGCCGAGGCTGGAGCAGCAGCAGCAGCCGAGGCTGGAGCAGCAGCGGCTTCAGCTGGAGCAGCAGCGGCTTCTTCGGCTGGAGCTTCGCGGCGAGCCTTACGAATGAGGCTGGCAGCTGTGTCGGTAGGCTTCGCGCCAACGGACTTCCAGTAATCAACGCGGTCGAGCTTCACGTTAAGCTCGTCTGTAGCGCGCTTAGCTTGTGGCTCGTAGGTACCGAGCACTTCGACAAAACGACCATCACGACGCGCGAGCGCTTCGGTGACAACCATGCGGTAGAAAGGACGGTGGCTTGCGCCATGACGTTGGAGACGGATTTTAAGTGCCATAATAGAAAAAAATGAAATACTGGAATTTTGAAAAACTGAAACATTCGGCAGAAGGCCGGAAATTGGGGAAAGCGAAGAAGAAAGGTGTTTGGCGAGCCACTGTCAAGCGCAGAGCGGGAGAAATATTACGAATCCGGGGTCACCACGTCGGGCGAATCCGTCCACGGCAGAGGGAAGGCGCTTTTTTGCCAATCTTTACGCTCGTCGCCGATTTTGGCAAATTCGTTCTCCTCGCCCGCGATAAGAACACCAGAAAACTTATAGCGGTTCTCCTGCCCCGTCATCCGAACAGTACGTTTCCCACTATAGGAAACAAGCGTGCGAAGTGTGGTGTAGTCGATTTGGCGGATTTTGGACATGCCGCCTTTCCAATAGAGGAACCAATGGGTTGGCAAGCCACCAGATACCTCAAAAATGACTGGCGCCGCTTCCATGCCCTCCTTATCTTCCGTTTAGGCATGAAAAAAAAGCCGTAACACCCAAAGAATAGTTTGAGGGTTTTCGCGCTCCTGCACGTTTAAGTGACTATGAATAAGCTCTCGCTAGACCAGTTAATACGCGCCGAAATATCGCGCGCCCTCCCCGCTTGCCCCATTAATTTGGAGGCCAACGTCCTGCGCCGTATCCGTCTCTCGACACCTGAAAGCACAGAAACCGGCATGCTCGACTGGCTTCTGGGACTCGTCCCCCAGAGAAGCCTAGCGGTAGGTGCTCTAGCACTGACCGCGCTATTTAGTATCGGAGCTAGTGCCGTCCTGACCTCCAGCTATACCTCTGCCACCGAAACTCAGAGCTTAGCCGCCAATGCGCTGGATTTCGGCGTATTCCAGGAAACCCACGTTTTCAATTTTGACCACTGAGCCATGCCTGCAAACCCGACTACCAGCCGCACCCGCCGCCTCCTCTCCCTGGCCGCCGTCATCGCGATTCTGATCACGATCTGCGTGAGCGCCTCGCTCCTGACTACACGATGGGTGATGCACGAGCGGGCCAGCCACAGCGATGAAACGCTCGGTCATAATTGGCTGCATGACAAGCTGGGGCTGACCACTCAGGAGGAGCAAGCCATCGCCGCCTTCGAGGGCGACTATCGTGCCGAGCGCGACGCACTCATGCAGGCATTCAACCTCCGCATCACGGATCTGAGGGAGCGCCTCGTCGAGCAGGATGACTACTCGCCCGAGATCGACGCCGCGATCCACCGCATCCACGAAGTCCACGGCAAGCTTCAAGAGCTGTCCATCCGCCACTACTATGACATGATGCGTGTGTTGCCCGCCGACAAACAAGCGATGCTGCGCGAATTGGCGGTCAAAGCACTCAGCCAGCCCGAGTGATCGGCTGCATGGACTCGACCGATTCAGACCTGCGCGCATTGCGCAAAATCCAAGACGGCGATGAGGCGGGCTTGAAGGAGCTCATGGCGCGCCACCGCGAAGCACTGTTCCGCTTTATTTACCGCTATGTCCAGAACGAGGCCGACGCGGCCGAGTTGACCGAGGAGACGTTTTTTCGTGTCTATCAGAATGCGGATCGTTTCCGCCCCAAGGCTAAAGTGAACACTTGGATTTTCACCATCGCTGGCAATTTGTGCCGCGACAGACTACGAAAGAACCGGAAGCGTAGAGGCGACTTTTCCTTAAATGCTGAAATCGATCTATCATCAGGCGCCCAGCGAGGTGATACCTTCGCGTCGAGTTCACGAAATCCTGAAGAGCATACAAAGTCTAATGAGTCTTTAAAGACCATTGAACTGGCCATTCAAGCCCTACCCCACAAATTGAAATTCCCTTTCATTTTTTGTGTCCTAGAAGAGAATTCATACGACGCTTGCGCAGAGGTTTTAAAAACGAACCGGAAGACCGTAGAGACACGAATCTATCGTGCTCGGAAACAACTCCGCAAAGTTTTGGCAGATTTGTTTCAGGAAGTTTAAGTGTTCTTCGGGATTCTTGGGAACTCAGCAGGGGCCTGAATTACCCCCGGCCGAGTTCCTAATCGATTGCAAACATAACAACATGAATCCCTCCGAGTTCCAAATGGCGTGAACCGGGCAGTTGCAGTCAATACGCGCGACGGCTGAAGCGCATCGTTCCCGGAGCGATGTGCTTCAGCCATCGGTTACCCGGAGCGATGTGCTTCAGCCATCCATTACCCGGAGCGATGCGCTTCACCCATCGGTTACCCCGGAGCGATGTGCTTCAGCCATCGGTTACAGCGCAGGAGTGTTACCGCCGTCGCTGTGTAGTCGCCTCAGCATGTTTAGAACATCGAAGAGACGTGCCTGCCACAAAGGTAATTACATGACTACCTCCAGATTTATGAATCGCTGCGGGTTTGATAGCCCTAATCAACCTTCAATTTAAGGAATCACGTTCCCATAATGCAAGGTTGATTAGGAGACGAATCACACCAGCTGTAGCCAAAGGGCTGAGCCGTCAAGCCGCTGTGGCTCTCTTAAGGCCGCGTCAGGTAGGCAAGACTACGCTTGCAGGTCGCATCGAATACATCGAACTCAACGCGCTAGACTGCCTAGAGATCGAAGGCGGGCTCGACGCGCAAACGCGATTATGGACACGAGGCGGATTCCCCGACAGCTATATGGCGGCGGACGATGCCAACAGCCTCGTCTATCGCCGAAACTTCATTCGGACGTATCTGGAGCGCGGCGCGCCCAAAGCCAGCAAGGGCTTCTACCAAAGTTAATCAACGGGAAGCTTGAAGTCTAAGGTCAGAGCGCGCAGTTTTATCAAATGGCCACCGCTGAACCACACCCTCCGATCATTGAGGCAATCGTTGACATCGATTGTGAGTTACCGCCCGGAGTGAACCTTGCGGACTTGGAAACGTCCGCCCACGATTCTCTTCGAGACGGGTATCCGCAATTGCAGAAGCGGTTGCTTCAACAGGTTCAGATCCGCCAGCAGGGCGACACCGCACCCGAACATGAGCTTAGAGACGAAGGATTGGACACCTTGCTATTTCGTAGTGCTGACAACCGCCAACTGACTCAGTTCAGAAGGTCGGGCTACTCCTTCAATCGATTGGCTCCCTACGAAGGGATGGACCTTTACCTTCCAGAAATCGAGCGCACTTGGGCAAATTATCGTGCAATCGCACGCCCCCTGCGCATCGGAAAAATCGGCCTTCGCACAATCAACCGAATCGCGTTACCACTCAATGCTGATCAAGGTCTAGATCTGGAGGCCTACCTCAAGACAAGTCCTCGACTACCAACGGTAGCTGGGCGTGCGCTCAGTTTCAACGGATTCCTCAACCAACACCAGATTATCGATAAGGGCACCGGCCATCAGGCGAGCATCGCACTGGCTGTTGAAGGCAAGAAGGAGGGAAAGCTCATCCTTCTCCTTGATATCGATGCGTTTGACCTGAAGCCCCGGGAAACGTTGGAATGGACAGAAATCGTCCAAGTGATTCACTCACTTCGAGACTTGAAAAACGAACTTTTCTTCAACATCTTAACAACAGAATGTCTCAGTCTTTATACCTGCCAATCGTAGCAACGAGCTTCATGGCCTTTAGCGGTTATGCCACGGCTCAGTCCGGCGTGTCCGACGAAGCTGTACGGTTGAGTAACGACTTTGCCTGCCTCTATGCCCACCAAGAGAGCGCAGAATCACTATTTGGGCAGAAATCACAATTAATCTCCGATTTACGAGTAATCGCCGCAGACTGCGCACAGGACGATTGGGATGATTACGGAGCCAAGGCCGTGAGCAATACCGTGATTCTTCGTGCCGAGGCGTTTATTCGAGCTTTACCAGAATCGATCTCTACTCCTGAGATCTCGGCTGAGCCAGACGGGCAAGTTTCCTTTGATTGGCTGTCTTCCCGAACCCGGACTTTCACCTTGAGCGTCAATCCGACAAACCGCTTGGCTTACGCTTGGATCGATGGAGCGAACAGAGGCAATGCCGCGGAAGTATTCGAGCGAGGCACCCTGCCCTCACGTCTGCTCAATGAACTCCAACACATCACAGCCGATGCCCCTGCCCTCCGGACTGCCTGAGATCGTCGCGAATGAGGAGCCGATTTCACGGTTCCTAACCAGCCGCAATCATTATAACACCACGGTTGTCAAACCATCGGCTTTTATTCCTAATCCGAAAGATGGGTGCCTATCGGTAGCCCGCCACAATGCGGAACCGATCGAAGAGTCCGAGCGTATGGCAAGAGAAGACTTCAACCTTCCAAAGGCCTCCGGCGTGGCACAGTTGGCCGCACTCGCATTTCGCAAAGAAGGACTGGATTTCCGAGCCGATGACACACCTCAAAGACACGCCGACGTCATAGGATGGCCATGGAGAGAGGATGACCCCGAATATGGGAAATCCGAACGTAAATTGATTGCCGCAGCCTTGGCGCAGCAGGCTCAGCGCATGATGTATCGCTGAATACGCACGGCTCGCGACTTGCAAGCGTTCCAGCAAGTGTTCGACTCACCCAAGCTCGAAAGTATGTCGGCACATCTTCTGGCTGTCCGCATCCTTGAAACAGCCAATTTTTATTACCTAGTGCCTGGCCGAAAAAGGGCTAATTTGAAAAATTCAATATAGTTTCAAAATTAAGATTATGCCATAAGGGCGGTTGTCAGCCGTCGCTCCCGTTTCTTTGCATTTTCTAGGCTTCCGACCCCGATTTTTCGGAAAAACCCCGTTTTCTAGCCATGGAAAGTCGCCCTGTTCCATTTTTGGCAGGCTAATATTAAAGCTAAGCTGTATCGTGGTAGACTGACCTACGCAGCTCTTGCCGCTCGGTCCGCCTCTCGGCGGACATCGAGCAAATGGTTTCCGATTTTGTGCAGGTTATATGCAAGCACTCCCAGTCCGGCATATCGGGCATACCCTTGATAGCCTTTGTCAGGGC
>Ga0307933_1001686_pt1 | contig 16513 bp, 12 predicted proteins | sample OrgLakmetageno88_FD_201811 | JGI IMG/M metagenome (GOLD analysis project Ga0307933, IMG submission 201811) | Saline water microbial communities from Organic Lake, Antarctica - #88 | ecosystem: Environmental > Aquatic > Non-marine Saline and Alkaline > Saline | place: Antarctica: Organic Lake...
ACACTAACTGGAGAGCCGGATGCGGGAAATCCGCAAGTCCGGTTCGGAGGGAGGGGTGGGGTTCAATCCCCCATTCCTACCCCTATCAGTAGCGGGAGCATCCTGCTCCCGAAATCAGAGCCCCTGGAGCTGGAAGCTCCGGTGCCGTGAGTCGTTGTGCGTAGCGTTTACATTGCTACATCTTGAATTCAATAAATGCATCAAAGAGAGGCGTCTTCCGGATACGCTGAATCTTATCTAAATAGTGTTCTTTCTTTCGCTCGACCTCGAGCAGTCCCCACTTCTTAAAGGGGTTGATGAAATAAAGTTCGATCACATCCATCGCACCGGTGTAAGGGCGATTGCATAGTGCCTCTTCCAGACGTTCCAGCACCATGGGGTGCAGCCATTTCTTAGTGTGTGCCGACGGATCAATCCACTTGTCTGCATGTTGTTGCAGCGGCATCAGGATATAGCCAGCTTCCTGCTGGAACCTATCTAGGGCGACGCCAAAATTGTAGCGATAGCCGAGATTGTATTTACGGAAAAAAGTCACAAAAAGGAGTTTGTAGAGCGTCCCCGCCGCTTCGGGCTCTAGTAGCTGGACTCTACTTTTGTGAAATTTGTAATGCCCTTTGTTGAGGCCGATTAAGCCCGCCAGCTTACAGACAATACGCGCCTCATGGAGTGAAAAGATGTCTGGTTCGTTCAGGACTTTATTAATACGTAAAGTAGTCTCTTTCGCTTTTCCGCTCAGAAATACATCGACCATCGTAGTCACGAAGCTACGCGGCAGATTGCCCTTCGCTGTCGCCTTAATGCCGCCTGAGTCGTTGAGAGTGATCAAGAAGGTGCGAATTTGCTGGAAAAAGGCAGCGTTGACAAGTTGCTCGTTACTGAGCTTGCCAGAGAGCTTGAGCGGGCAGTCTAGATGGATCCAATCATGTTGTTGCAGCGCCGAAAGCATGTTAGGGGAAAAGCCGCCGAGGTCGGCTTGCGGCGTATCATTGTAAGCACCGAAATCTTGTTGCAGTTCCGCATTGAGCGCGGCCAAGCCACCCTTGGCGTCGGCAGCCCCGAAGGCGGCCTCGATCTTAGCGCGAAGTTCGGGCGGTAGATTGTCGCCGCTGTTGGAAGTGAAGTCTAAGTTGAAGTTAACCATAGGGGGATGAGTGTGAATACTGGTGCCAGTTGTTCAATGAGAGAGCGTTGTCGCGCAAAAAGTAGTCGGGTTGCTTCAGCGCCCGATCTGATCGCAGCCAATGGTGACGTGAAACTGGGCGCTAAAGCAACCCAGCTACCCTTTTCCCTGCTCCCGAAATCAGAGCCCCTGGAGCTGGAAGCTCCGGTTACTTTGGCAATGTAGTGGGAGCATCCTGCTCCCGAATCCAGAGCCCCTGGAGCTGGAAGCTCTGGCTACTTTGGCAATGTAGTGGGAGCATCCTGCTCCCGAAATCAGAGCTGGAAGCCCCAGTGCCGTGGGTCGTCTTGGGCGCTTCTCCTTGGTGGAGGGGCGGGCGGAAATAAACCGCATTAAAACCGTGGGATGAAATTTCTGGGGTCGTAGAAGGATCTTAGCTGTTGGTCTTTCAGGGTGCCGGTGAGCTCGAACTGGAGTAGGTTGGCGATGGGCTTGGTGATGAGATCGCCGATTTTCCGGAAGTTGGACTCGGGGTCGCCGACGTTGCCGAAGAGCGACACGCTGACGCGCATGTCGAGCGATTGATCCTTTAGATTGAGTGTGCCGGGGGCTTTGATCTGAGTCAACGAACCGTCGATGTGGAGGGGCTCGAAGGTGACGTCTTCGTTTTGATAAGTAAAATCGCCGCTCATCTTGTTCAGGTTAAGTGAGGTGAAGCTAAACTGGGTGCTTTGCAACATCTTGGAAAGCGGGCCGAGTAGCTGAATGGTGCCTAGCTGGTCGTTGCGTATCTCGAAGCGCCCGTAGCCGGCGTGCTGAAAAGGATCTCCAGTCGGGCCGGTGCCGTGTAGCTCGATGTCGACGCGGGCGACGACGCTCTCGGCTGCGCGTTCACCCTTGTCCACGGCTTGGGCACGGGGCTCTAGGCTTTTTTCGAGTTCGCCGAGTTGGGGCAACTGCGCTAAGGCTTGCTGCTGGTCGGCGTCTTTGAGGGCGAAGGTGTAGCGTAGCGAACTGGCGGCGTCTTTGGGGGTGAGGATGTCGATGCTGGCGGTGGCTTGCCCGCCGGCATAGCCCAGCGTGACTTTACGTAGGTAGGTGATGTCGCTGCGGCCATAGAGATCGAAACTGAGGTGATCGAGTGGGAGGCCTCTAAAGCTGAGTGGCGCGGGGCAGGATGCGGATAGATCGAAGTAGGTTTTGCCAGCATACTGAGGATAGGCACTATTGAAAATGACGCCTTCGAGCTGAGTGACGGGCAGTGTGTCTGTTTCGAAATCGGCGATGATTTCGGTGACCTTGCCTTGGAAGAGTTTGGCGGCGTCCTCGAGTGTGAGCTTGGCCTCCATATCGATACGGATGGAGGCGGGGCCTTTCACTTCGTCGCGCTTGGATGCGAAGGCGATGTTGCCGCGCGCCCAGCCCTCGCCGCTGTAGGCATCGATGGCGTGTAGTTCGCAGTAGCGCCCGCGCCCGCGCAAGATGAGTTGGCCGGAGTCTATGGCGACGCCTCGGTAGCTTACATTGCGCGCTTGGGCATGGCCGAAATAGAGATCGGCGGAGCGGGTTTTTGTATTTCCGTAAATGATGAAGTTGCCGAGGCTGTCCTCGGTCTGGCTGAAGTCGAAGTCTTTGAAGATGGCACCCCACCAACGTGGTAGCAGCGAGTTATATTCGTAAGGCACGGCGGAGCCGATGAGGCTGGCGCGGTAGTCTTGGCTGGCGGTATCGAAGCTGAACTGGAGGTCGAGCCATTGTTGCTGGCGGCGCAGGTAGAGATCTTTGACAAAGAGGAGCCCGTCTTGGTAGCTGGCGTGTGCGTCGATACGGTCGAAGGTGAGTGTGTCGACTTTGAGCTGGTCGACTTGGGCGCGGATGTCGGCGCGATTGAGGGTGAAGCCGGCGTCGAAAACTAGATTGAGATCGTAGTAGGGTGGGGTATCGAAGGCGATGTTCGGCAGCTTTTCACTGAGGGAATCTGGCACGAGATCGACGAGGTCGACACTGCCGCGCGCACGGACCTGCCCCGACCATATTTCGGCGTCGATCTGCCCAATGAGGTCGATGGCTCCGTTGAGGTTTTTGGTGGCACCGCGAAAGGTAAGCTCTGGGTAGCGGCGTGGGTCGATGCGGAGGATGGGGCCATCGAGGTCGAACGCTTTGAGCTGTATACGCTCGGCCGCTAGCTTGAGCTGGGGCCAATCGCCTGCGAGCAGGGCGCTGAGCTGATCGGGGGTAATTTCGGCGCTCAAGCCTTCGGCGAGCACTTCATAGCGTGGTATTTCAAAACGGTCGGCGGTGAGTCGGGGGGCTGTCGTGGGCTCAATCTGATCGCCGCGCAGTTGAATCTGGCCGCGTAGTTGCACACGCTCTGCAGTGGCTTCGGGGTGCGTCACGGAGCGACTGCTGATGTGTAAATCGATCTGCTGGGTCTGTGAATCGAGGGGTGTAGCGGCGAAGGCGATGGTGGGCTTGGCGAAGTAGCGGATGTGCTCTTTCTGCTGCGAAAGCTTGGCGGCTTGGGTGTAGAATTTGTGAATGAGCGCATCGATATTCAAATCTTGCTCTGCGGCTCCGCGGTGGAAGGGGACCTCAAAAGAGCCGCGCAGGTGGATGGTGTCGTGGAGTGCGGCGAAGCGTTCGATGTAGAGGCTATCTGCCTGGGGTAAAATACGAAAGGCGGCGCGTTCCAGCAGGGGGCTCTGGTGGCCATCGGGCGAGTAAACTGATGGAATAAAGAGTGTGCCCCCGGAGACGACGAGGCTCTGCACTAACGGGCGCGAGGTGAGCGACGGCCAAGTGAACTTAAGCTCGGCGGATTCTGCGTGGAGTAGCGATTGTTGGATATTTGAGGAGCGTAGCTCGATGCCGACGAGCTCAATGTGACCATCGAGTCGTAACCGAAAATCTTCGGCGCGTAAGATCAAGCCGGGTGGCACTTGTTTGGCGATGAGTTGATTACTCCACTCGGCGGGCAGGGGCAGGTAGCCGTAAATTGCCAAGCAGCCAGCTACAAAGGCTTGCGCGATAAAGATTAGGAGTAGAGCACTATCAAAAAATAGCTCTAGCGCGGTGCCGAGTCTTAGTTTTTTGATGAGTGCCATGGGAGATTTAGATTTTTTGGAGGATGATTCTGTTGAGCTTATTGTTGTAATCATAACCTCCCCAACCTCGCCCGCAGGGCTCTCTAGCGTAGCGGTTGTAAATCATATCCATGCAGGTGAGCCATTCCGAGGCGGGCGTAACAAGTCGCGCCCCTACGTTTGCGGTAATTGTGGCGCGGGCTCGGCGACGGGTTCGATGATTGCGGGGGTGGGCACTATTTCTTGCTCGGTGGCTTCGGGGGGAAGCACCATGTCTTCGGTCAGTTCGTAGAGTGCATCTAGCAGTGTTTGCGGTATCTCGAAGATGGTGTCGTGTAGGGGCGAGCCGCCGACTTGGACGGTGCCGGAGAGGCGCTCGGTGAAGACGTATTCGCGGGTTTCGATGCGGTCGGTCTCGCCGCCAGGCAGTTGCAAGGTGGCGCTGAGCTTGAAAGCCCAAGGGATGTCTTTTTCTGCGTCGACTGGGTAGGCATCGGCGTAGCGGTCGAGCAGGTAGCTCTTTACGGTGAAGGTGCGCACGGCTTCGAGGAGTGTGCGGATGTGGCCGTCGGCATCTTGTTCGTTTTCGAGCAGATAGGTGACCCAGTCGGTGCTGCCAGCGGGGAGCTGGAGATCGAGAATCGCCTCGCCGGTGAGCAAATTAGTCAGCTGGAGGGCGCTGATGCGTGCCGCTGTGGGGAGTGTGTCGAGGGTGCGGTTGCGGTAGTAGGGGGTGTTGAGCGGGATCATACTCAAAGCGGCGCGGCGCTCGACTTGATAGACAAAGTCGGCCTGGTTGGTCTTGGCGAAGAGTGCTTCGTTATCCTCTTCGGGGTGGGCGAGGGTGAGTGTCAAAGGATCGCCCTCGACGAAGCTAAGGGTGACGATACGGCGCGGCTGGTTGAAGCCGAGGCGTTCGTTGTCGCTGGTGGTGGGGGCATCGACGGCGAAGCCACTGGCACGGAGGGTGGAGAGGTCTTCGATCAGCCGCGCCATGATGGCGGGATCGGCGCGGTGTGGCTGGATCTCATCCGCGCCCTTGCTTTCGAGGACTTGCCAGTCGTCTTCGCCCGTCTCTAGCTTTTGCAGGCGTATTTTGCGGCCATCTTCGGAGATGTTAATACCGGAGAGGCGGGTGGCATCGAAGTTGATGAAATTGCGCTCGCGCAGGGCTTCTTGTGCTTCGCGCAGGGCATCGAAGGGGCGTGCCAGCACGGTGAAGACTGCGGGATTATCTTCTAGCTTGGCGAAATATTGCGGGGCACCTGTGGCGGCGGGATCGAGGTTGCCGATGATGAGTGTTTGGCGGCGCTTGTTGCCATGGATGGTGACCTGCATGGAGGGCGATTCGAGGCCTTGCAAAATGGGATCGGCATCGGGGTCTTCGATGAAACGGCCGACTTTGGCGGCGGTCAAGGTGTTGATAGTGTTATCGACCAGCGCGGGATCGGCTCTGGCGGCGAGCGGCGCTTCGAAGCTCCATGCACCGTTGTTGCGGGCGAGGCGCACTTTGAGCGAGCTACCATCAGCGGTGCTGTCGGAGCGGATCTGCAAGCCGAGGGCATCGACTTCGAAGACGGGGATATCAAAAATCTGACGGGTGCGCAGATCGCTAAGGTCGACGAGTAGGCCGTCGATCGCTTGGCGATTAACGACGAAGATTTCGCGCCCGTCGGGGCCGAGTAGGTAAACGTTGTTACCAATCTCGGTGAGCGTGCCGATGCTGAGCGAGATGGTCTGCTCGCCTTGGGCGATGGTGAGCTTGAGCAGTGGGTCTTCGAGGCCGTAGTCAGCGAGTGCTTGGCCAGTCTTGCCGATTTCGTCGACTGAGAAGGAGGCTTCTTCTTCGAGGAATTGCAGTTGGTTGAGGATGCGGTTGATGGCAAAATAATTAGCCGACCACTCCATCGGTTCGATGATACTCCAAGTGGAGCCTTTGCGCTCTAATATGCGGGGTGCGTCGATGCCGCGCCCGTGCAGCTCGATGCGGTCGGCATCGATCAGCTCGCGCCCGATCTGGCCAGAGAGGCCGCCGGTGGTGGGCTCGATTTGCTTGGCCTGATGGTTCAAGTAGGCGATCAGCCCGAAGGTGATGATGTTGAGCGCGAGTAGGAAGACTGTGAATTTAAAACGCATATTCTTAGCGGCGGCGGATGAGGTAGATGAGTAAGCCGAGCAGGGCGGTGGCTCCTGGCAGGATCGCGAAGTAGAGCAGGGTGCGGTTGAGATCGCGCTCACTCATCACGACTTGGTAACTTTCGAGTGGGCGTGTCGCGATGTTGAGTAGACTATTACGCGAGAGTGCCCAGTTCATTGAGTTGAAAAAGAGGGTGCGATTGCCGAAAGCGCGCAGACGGTTATTGGTAATAAAGTCGGAATTGCCAAAGGCGACGAAACGGCCGCCGGGGATGGTGATGCCGAGCTCTGTGCCTGCGCTGCGGGTGGAGACGGTGGCGATGGTGATGGGACCCTTTAAATCGCGCCCGGCATCGAACTGTGGCGGGTATTGGGTGCGGTAGTCGCGCTCGCCCCAGCTCTGTTCGGAGGTGCCGATGATCTGGGTGACTTTGAGCCGCGGATCTTTCAGCGAGCCGGGATCGGTGCGCATGGGGCGCGGTTGGCCGAAGAGTGCGGTGATCTGATAGTCGACTAGTAGGTCGGTGATGGGGTGCTCAGCGAAACGGCGGATGATGAGATCGCCGCCTTGCGCGCGGAAGTCGGGGCCGTCGTCTTCCACGGCCATGTCGTCGGCCAGCACGCCCCAATCATAAAAGAGATCTTCCATACCATGGCGGCGGCCGGGGTCGATGAGGACAATCATGCGCCCATTGCGCTCGCTCATGTAGCGGCGCAGCTTTTCCACTTCTTCGGGCAGCAGGCTGGCTTGGGGCGAGGGGACGACGACTAGGTCGGCATCTTCGGGCACGTCGGGGTCGATGGCGAGGTCGAGCGTGGCGAGTGTGTAGTTGCGCTCGCGCAGGAAACTTTCGAGCTGGGAAAGGCCGCGCAGTGGGTCGACATCGTCGAGCCGCATCTCGCCGTGGCCGACGAGGAAGTAGATTTTATCCTCGTCCTTAGAAGACACATCAATGATGGCGGAGGTGATGGCTTTTTCGCCACGGAAGCCGGCGATCTGGTTGTTCTCCACCTCGTAGAGATCGGCTTGGCGAATCTCGCGGGTGCGGTCGCCCATCGTGACGAGTATGATGTTTTCTTGGGTGAGATTGTATTGATTCGCTAGCTCTTGGGCGCGTTTACGCTGGCGGTAGATATCGACAAACTCGATGTTAATATACGCTTTGCCATCTTTCATGCCCTCGGCTTGATACTCGCGGAAGAGCTTGCGCAGGTGTTGGTGGATTTGCTTTTGCTCGGCGACTTCGGGATCGTTGGGAATGGTGACGATGATATTCACGGGCTCTTCCAGCGCGCGGATGTAAGCCTTGGATTCGGCCGCGAGTGTGTAGGCACCCGACTGAGTGAGGTCGATCCTACCAAAGTATTTGGCCGCTAGGAAATTGAGCGAGGCGATCAGGCACAGGCCGAGGATGATCTGCACCACACGGTTGACTATACGGAAGCGCCGCGCTATGCGGTATTCGTTGAAACGGTTGATTTGCATCAGGGCAGTGGGTGGCTTTCTAGGCTTTCGCTTCGATCACTAAAGTGGAGAGGCCGAGCAGCAGGAAGCTGGTGCTGGTGTAATAAAAGAAAGGGCGGGTATCGATGATGCCGCGAGAAAAGTCGTCGAGGTGCTCGAAGATTTGCAGGTAGTTGACCGTGGCGACTGCCCACGAGGAGAGGTCGCCGCTGGCGTCGGCGAGATTACCCATCTGCTGGCCTCCGACGATCACGACAAACAGCGTGGTGAAAGATAACATGCCCGCCACGAGCTGGCTACGAGTGACACTGCTGGCAAAGATACCGATGGAGATGAAGAGCAGCCCGCTGGTGGCGAGAAAGAGAAAACTGCCTGCTAGCGGAGCGAGCTCCAGCAATGCGCCACTCTCGGCAGCGTGGGGGAAGAGCTTCTGCGTGAGCAGCGGGAAACCAATGGTGAGCACCCAGAGTAGCATGTAGAAAAGGTAAGCGCCTGCGAATTTACTCAGAATGACGGCCACGCGTGTGGTGGGCGTCGTCATTAGTGTATCCAAAGTACCAATGCTGCGCTCGCCGGCGATGCTGCGCATGGTGAGTAGCGGCACGACGAAGAAAACGGGAATCCAGAAGATGCTAAAAAACTGAACAGTGGGGAGCACCTCAGAGGGCGTGTTGACCATGCCGCGCAAAATAGCCCAATAGAGGAAGCCCATTAGGCTGAGGAAAAGAACCGCCGCGATGTATGTCGGCGGGCTGATGAACAGCATCCGGAGTTCGTGTTTTAGAAGTATGAAAAAGTTACGCATTTAATTTGAATGGCGGAGGGCGAAATTCAGAGGGCGGCGGGCAGCAGGTAGCAGGCAGAGGTCTAGGCGCTTACTTTGGGTTTGGTTTCGATGGTTTCTTCCCACGAGCGCTTGGTGGCAGCGAGGAAGATTTCTTCTAAGTTCGGCTCGCGTGGGGCGAGGCTGTGGAGGATGAAGTCGCGCTGATTGCTGAGCGCTTTGATGAGTTCGGGGCCGATGTCGCCGCCGCCCTCGACGCGGATGATTAGTCGGGAGCGATTTTCGGCTATGAACGTACTCTCTAAAATGGCGGCGTCAAATCCGTGCTGGGCGAGACAGGTGGCCACGGCGGCATCGGTGGCATCGGCGGCATCGGCGGCATCGGTGGCATCGGTGGCATCGGCGGCATCGGCGGTCACGGCGGCATCGGTGCCTGCGACGATAAGGCTGAAGCGGTTGCCGGGCAGGAACTCCTCGCGCAGCTCGTTGCTGGTGCCGGCGGCGACGATACGGCCGCGATTGATAATGATCACTCGGTCGCAGGAGCGCTCGATCTCGGGGAGAATATGGCTGGAAAGGATGACGGTGTGCTTGCCGCGCAGATTATCGATCAGCTTGCGGATGCCCTGGATCTGGTGCGGGTCGAGGCCGATGGTCGGCTCGTCCATGATAATCACTTCAGGATCGCCTAGCAGCGCATCGGCGATGCCCACGCGTTGGCGGAAGCCCTTCGAGAGGGTGCCGATGATTTTGCGGCGAGCGGTGCGGGCGAGATCGCAGATCTCCATCGCCTCTTGCACGGTGGCGCGTAGTTTACGGCTGGACACGCCTTTGAGGCGGGCGCGGAAGCGCAGGTATTCGACCACCCGCATATCGTCGGGCAGCGGGTTGTTTTCCGGCATGTAGCCGATCTTGCGCTTCACCTCGTGGGGGTTTTGCGCCACGCAGATGCCGCCGACCCAAGCCGAGCCCGAAGTGGCGGACATGATGCCCGAGAGAATCCGCATAGTCGTGCTTTTACCCGCACCATTCGGCCCAAGGAAGCCGACGACTTCGCCAGGGTTGACGGTAAAGTTGACTTTATGGATCGCCTTCAGCGCCCCGTATTGGCGGGTGAGGTCTTTGACGCGTATGCTGGGGGTGGTCTCCATAGTTGAAAATTTGTTCAGAAATCAGTAAGAAGAAGGCAGGAGTCAGCTGCTGGCAATCCGTTACTTAGCTCTACAGTGGCTTTTGTCATGGGTGTGAAGCATGAAGTTCCGCGACTCTTTGCGAATCAAATCTGATTTTTGGCATCTGTTTCTAGAGCAGAGGATGCTAGGCGCAGCACTTTTCAGGCTGAGTTTGCCACTAGTGCTGACTTCCTTGCTCTGCTGTCTCAGGGAGGTCCACCTCTCCGAGCGGGCGCTCGAAATCGAGCTAGAGGATATGGAGCAGTCGGTGCTTTAACCGCCCATCGGCGGTAGGACGCTCTTACCGGTAAAGTAGTCTTTATATTCACTAAGGTCGTCTTCGATGGCTTCGGCCGCTACGATGGATGCAGCAAAAAACATGACAATGGCATTGGAGGCGGCGTCGCTTTCCTCAATGGCTCGAATCCTCAGGGAAAAGTCCTGATTTAATGTTTCGAAATTACCGTAAAAGGCTTTAAGGCCATCAAGGTCCCAGTCTGCCTGGCCGCCCTCTTTGTGGATGAAAAATTGCTGAGTCAAGTAGGCACTGACTGTGCGATAGAGCGTTTCGCCGAAAGAGCAGAACGGCATGTGGAAAGTCGCCATCCCGCGGAGCTTTTCCAAAATCGGGCAACCACTGGTCGCCATTTGCAGCCCCAGCATGGAGTTGAGAGCACTCTGTAGATCGCATTCCTGTTTATAGATGCGGCGGTGGATGATGACACTGAAAAACAGGATTCTCGCCGACTGGCAAGCGGTCAAGCAGGGGATTGCCGGATGCGCCCTGACTTGCCTTACCCTTGCTCGGGTGGAGCCAGCACCGGCAGTTTATCGCCGCAAACTTTGCAGAAGGTGGCGTCTTGGTCGTGGTTTTCCCAGCCGCAGCCGGGGCAGGTGGGGTCTGGCGTTTCGGATGGCGATTTGGCGGGACGCGTCATTTCCGCAGTCACGATGGCGGTGGGCACGGCGATAATGCCGTAGCCGGTAATCATGATGAGGGAGGCGACAAACTGCCCGAACGGCGTCTGCGGGGAGATGTCGCCGTAGCCGACCGTGGTCAGCGTGACGACTGCCCAATAGACGCTTTTCGGGATGCTGGTGAAGCCGTTCTCCGCACCCTCGATCAAATACATGAGTGAGCCGAGGATCAGCACCAGATTGAGCACGACAAAAACAAAGATAGCGATCTTACGCGCGGAGGCGCGCATGGCGCGTATCAGTATGTTGGCCTCACCAATGTATTTGGCTAGCTTGAGTATGCGGAAAATTCGTAGCACTCGCAGCACTCTGAGCAGCATTAAGTAGTGAGCGCCAGGAATGAAGAGACCGATATAGGCCGGCAGTATGGCGAGTAGATCGACGATGCCAAAGAAGCTGCGGGCGTAGCGTGTCGGTTTTTCAGAGACGTAGAGGCGTAGGATATACTCGATCGTGAATAGGATGGTGATCGTCCATTCCATCACATAGAGCGTCTGTCTCGTTTCGGGAGAAATGCTTGGAATACTTTCCCAAAGTACGACTCCGACGCTAAATAAAATCGCGAAGATGAGGATAATGTCGAAAGCCTTCTCATCCCAGCGTGTCGACTGGAAGATGATGCGGCGGCACTCGGTTCTGAAGCGTCCTAACATGCGCCTATAGAAGCTTCGACGGGTCTGCATGGCAAGCGAGGAATAATGGTGGGGTTTACTTATAAAAGCCGCCGCCTAGTAATTTTTCGCCGTCGTAGAGGGCTAGGATCTGGCCGGGGGAGAGGGCGCGCTGAGGCTCATCAAAACTTACTTGGGCGCGGTCTTTGCCTGTCGGGGTGTAGGTAATCTGTTGTGAGGGATCGCGGTAGCGAGGCTTGGCTAGCAAGCGTTGGGGCTGAGTGATGGCTCGGTTGACGAAGCTGAGGCCATAGAGCTCGACCTCGGAGGTAAAGAGGCCGGGGGCGTCGGGCTGATCAAAGGCGACGAGGAGCTCGTTGCGCTCCATGTCGAGGGCGGTGACGACGTAGAACTCGTTGTCGGTATTGGAGGGCACGCCGATGCCGCGACGCTGGCCGGTGGTGTAGCGGTGCAGGCCGCGGTGGCGACCGAGCACTTTGCCCTCGGGGTTGACGATGTCGCCGGGCTTGTCCTCGATATAGTGCTCTAAGAAGCGGCTGATATTCATATCGCCGAGAAAGCAAATGCCTTGGCTGTCTTTTTTGGTGGCGTTGGGCAGCTTTTGTTCGAGGGCGATCTCGCGCACGCGCGGCTTTTCCAGCTCGCCGATGGGGAAGAGGGCTTGGCGGATTTGCTCTTGGCGCAGCAGGGCGAGGAAATAGGTTTGGTCTTTGTTTTTATCGAGGCCTTCGAGTAGATCCTGGGTGCCGTCGGCGTGAGTGCCTTTGCGCACGTAGTGGCCGGTGGCGATGCCGTCGAAGCCGGTTTTGAGCGCGTAGTCTTGAAAGATGCCGAACTTCATTTCTCGATTACACATCATGTCGGGGTTGGGGGTGATACCGCACTGGTAGCCGTCGACCAGGTAGTTGACCACGTGCTCACGGTATTCGTTGACGAGGTTGACGATCTCGTAGTCGATCCCGAGGTGGGCGGCCACGGCGCGGGAGTCTTCGATGTCTTGCTGGGCAGGGCAGTCGGCCAGCGGCATTTCCTCATTCATCCAAGTGCGGATGTAGGCACCCGCGATGTCGTAGCCTTGCTCTTTGAGGAGCCAGGCGGCCACGGCGCTGTCGACGCCGCCAGAGAGCGCTACGAGGATTTTTTTCATTCCCTGTTACCTAATTGCAGTTGATGGATGGCGTCAACTGTCGCCCATCTGTGTTGCTCTGAATTTTTCCGTATCCTGAGGAATCGGTGTTGCGCTTGCTAGTATGTGCCGCACATAGGTTGTTCTATTATGGCGAAGAAAACGCAACAGATCGGACACGCATTTTGGGAATCAAGAGACTCGGGCTTGATCTTTCTCTCGGCTAACTGGCTCAGCACGACGACGTTGCCTCCGCTCTTGTTGGGGCCGAAGGAGCAGCCTTTTTCGAGACTGGAGCGCTTGTCGCCTGAGGCGTGTGGGCAGTTTTACCGCTACTACCGGCGTAAGAATAGCTGGGTTTTTACGCTGCGCTCGAATCGGCATCCAGAATTACTGGATCGTAAGGTAAAGGTCTATCTGGGCGGCGATTTTAATAAGTGGGAAAAAGCGCTCGGCCAATCGCAATGGGAGCTGAAGCCGGTCAGTGATGCTGCGGAGACGACCTACGAACTGCGCGTGCCGCTGAAGCATATCCCGCAAAGTAAGAAGTTTGCTTTCAAATTTATCACGGACAAGGGCGACTGGTTGGATGTGCCGGATAGTGCGCCCAATCGGGTGCAGCGCGATGGAGTTTCGAACTTCCTATTCTATCCTCGGCAGACGGGCAGCCACATCTACCGCTTCCATACGCCGCAAGGCTATGAGCCGGTGGGTAATGAGAAAATAGTGTGGCGCGATGCGATGAGCGAGGAAGTTCACGAGTTGCCGCATACGCAGTTTCTGACGTCGGCCAAAACAGACCTTGCGCTGGGCGCGATTGTCGCAGGCGACACGACGACCTTTCGCCTTTTCGCGCCACGTGCGACTGCGGTCAAAGTATGCTACGGCCAGAAGGCCGATGCCTCCGATGCGCTCACTGTCTCCATGGGCTGCCTCGATGGGCGTACCTGGGAGCTAGCGGTGGACAAGGATCTCGACGGCTACTACTACACCTACCGGATCGAGGGCTCCAACTCGGAGGGCACCGCCCATTTCGACAGCTCCTTTGCGGTGCTCGATCCCTATGCTAAGGCTTGCTTGGGGCGGCGCGGGCCGGGCATCGTCGTCGCGCCTGAGCGGATGGCTAAAGTGTCGCCGAGCTTTACGCCGCCGGCTTGGCATGACCTCGTTATTTTGGAAGCGCATGTGCGCGACCTCGCTGCGCACGCGCCGATTGATTTGACTGCGCAAGAGCGCGCTGGCTACGTGGGGCTGCGCAAGTGGCTCGAGGCGGAGGGCTCTTATTTAAAAGAGATCGGCGTGAATGCGGTGGAGCTGCAGCCGATCCAAGAGTTTGATAATGAAAAGCCGGAGGACTACCACTGGGGCTATATGACGGTGAACTATTTCTCGCCCGAGAGTAGCTACGCGGCGGAGCCGGAGCGAGCTTCGCAGATCGAAGAATTTCGCGAGTTGGTCGATGCGTTCCACCAGCAAGACATGGCGGTGATCCTCGATGTGGTGTATAACCATGTCGGTGAGCCGAACCATTTGCTCTTCGTCGATAAGTTTTATTACTTCCACCTCGATAAGGGCAACGACCTAATGAACTGGAGCGGCTGCGGGAACGATCTGCGCTGCGATACGCCGATGGCGCGCCGTTTGATCATCGATAGCCTCATTCATCTTGTAGAAACGTACGATGTGGATGGTTTTCGCTTCGATCTGGCCGAGTTGATCGGCATAGAGGTGCTGCGTGAGATCGAGGTAGAGCTGAAGAAGGTCAAGCCTTCGCTGATTCTGATCGCCGAGCCATGGAGCTTTCGTGGGCACATTCAAGACGAGCTTAAGGAAACGGGCTTCGCCTCGTGGAATGATGGCTACCGAGATTGTATCGCCGACTATGTTAAGGGCGAGGGGAGCCAAGATATTATCCGGCACTTCGTGGCTGGCTCGCCGGGCACCACGCGCTTCGCGGCGCAGACGATTAACTACACCGAATCGCACGATGATCATTGCTGGCTCGACCGCATCACCGAGCGGCCTATGCACGATGGCTCGGATCCCACGCTGCTGGATCGGCGCCGCACGCACTTGATGGCTTCGCTACTCTTTGCCTCGCTGGGCGTGCCGATGCTGGCTGCGGGACAGGACTTTATGCGCTCGAAGCTAGGTATCTCCAACACCTACCAGCGGGGCGATGTGAACGCGCTCGATTATAATCGCCGCTACGTTTACTCGGGTACGCACGGCTACTTCCGTGATTGGATCCAGTTCCGCCGCTCGAATCTGGGCAAGGCTTTTCGCTACGACGGCGGCTTGAGCCAACACTACATGCAGTTCTTCTTCACCGAGGGTTCGAGCGCAGCGGTGGTTTTATTCAACGCCGACAAATCAGTCGATGCGCCGCAGCTCGTCTACGCGATCAACCCGCACATGGAATATGCGGACATCGCTTGCGAGGCGCTCAAGCCGGAAACATTGAAACAAATCGCTGACCAAGAGCGCTTTTGCTTGGAGGGCATCCAGTCGGCGCGCATCCCGTTGACGGCCACAAATATCCACCTGCCACCGCTGACTTGCGGGCTGTGGGTGGTTTAATGCGAGAACTTATACTGCTTGGATGCGTCGCGAGTCACATCGACCCACTCTTCCCAGGTTACCTTGAGCGCTGCGCGTAGAGCCTTGATCTCTTGCCGGAGGCGCTCTTTTTGCTCGGCGCTGGCTTGCTTGAGCTCGCGGGCTTTTGCCATGAGTGCAGCCGCTTTTTCGTCGAAAGACTGAGAAAGTTCTTCTAGCTTGGCTTTCAGCATGGTAGCGTATTCGTCCATTTCGTCGCCGATGTGATCGAGGATCATTTTCTTATCTTTAGAAACGAGCGATTTTTGCACCGTGACTTCGTTGACGACGCGCAGGCCTTTGACCATGCCGAGTTTGGAAGCGATCCAGATCGTCCACTTGGAGGGATCAAAGTGATACCAGCGGATGCCGTTACGGTAGTCCGCCGCGAAGGCGTGGTGGTAGTTGTGATAGCCTTCGCCGAAAGTGAGTGTGGCCAAGATTGCGTTATCCACGGCACTGAGCTCGCGGGCATAAGTTTTGGAGCCATAGGTGTGGCAGAGTGAGTTAATAAACCATGTGCAGTGGTGGATCATCGCCATGCGCATCAGGAAGCCCATGTAGAAAGAGGCCAAGGCACTGCCAGTGATCGCCCAGCCGAGGAAGAATACCCCCAGATTCACACCAAGCAGGAACTTGCCGTAATGCTTGTCTTGCAGCATGACGCGCGGGTTTTTGGTCAAATCTGCGACGAGGCTTTTATCAAAGTCGCGCTTATAGTCGAACAACCACAGGATGTGCGCATACCAGAAGCCCTTCTTGATGGAGTAGGGATCCTTATCGGTATCGCAGTGGTTATGGTGGATGCGATGATCGTGCGACCACTTCAAGGCCGACATTTCAAAAGCCAGCGCGGAGCTGAGCAAGACACACCACTCGAAGAAGGGATTGGCGCTGTAGGCCTTGTGCGCATAGAGGCGGTGGTAGCCGACGGTGATCGACATGCCGCCGAGGATGTAAGTGACGAGGAAGAACGCGACCGCAGTCCACGAAAACACACTAATAAAAGCGGGTAGTAGCGCCACCAGCGCAATGTGGTAGGCGACAACGAAAGTAAACATGTCCCAGTTTTTAATTTTCATAGGTAAATTTGTGTTAAATTGTAATTGTGAGCGGTCAGGCCGCTGCTTGGTTTGTGTGAAATAGAAGTCTGTAAGTGCTTGCAGGTCAATAAAAGTTCAACAAAAAAAATGGCATTGGATTGCTACTGAAATTGACTCCAAAGTCAATCAGGAACTGAAGACTAGAGATACCGAAATTGTCAAGGCGATTGCGGGAAATTCAGCCTTTCAATTCAGGGGCATTTCATCTGGAAGAGCTATAAAGCCCTAAAGCTCGCAAGGTTGGAGCGCAGAGCTAAGGGTTCGACATAATCCCGTCGTGCCGTAGCGAATTGGTATCGTCACGGCGTCGGTCTAG
>Ga0307933_1001688_pt1 | contig 16507 bp, 23 predicted proteins | sample OrgLakmetageno88_FD_201811 | JGI IMG/M metagenome (GOLD analysis project Ga0307933, IMG submission 201811) | Saline water microbial communities from Organic Lake, Antarctica - #88 | ecosystem: Environmental > Aquatic > Non-marine Saline and Alkaline > Saline | place: Antarctica: Organic Lake...
ACACGGTGCTACACTGGGCATGCCTGTATGGAGACATGGCCATGGCAGAGCTGTTGATATCCATGGGAGCGGATGTGAAGGCGAAGAATAAGGTATGGACACGGGCTGGTGGAGAGGCATTGAGGGGCATGCTCGGCGAGGAAATCGATCGGACTAAGTGGACAGCCGACAGTCGCGAATAGAGCAGTGTATGGGGTGGGCTGGCATCAAAGGGAGCAGATCACGGTTTGAGCTTTTGCGCTGGAGTCCACATAGTGGTCGGGAGGCTCGCAGATGACACATATAGCATGCTGATATATTACGGGTTGGGTCTCGTCGGCTTGGGCTGCCATCGTAGGGCTGTGGGAGTTATGGGCGGGGACTGCATTAATCGCATTGTGGGTGCGCTCCAGCAGCTCGAGGTGGCGCTCCAGCAGCTTGATGGAGGTTACATCGAACATTGCGCCATGCATTCGAGTGTTGAAACGCATTGGCGGGGGTGCTCATGGATAATGGGGTGAAGTGTGTGGCAGCGTTGCCGGCCTGCATACATATGAGGTTGTTGATGCTGTACAGCGAATATGGGCTACGCTGACAAAGCTTCCCTTGCACCTCCGTCCTGCTTGCTCACTATCCTATTCTGTCACCCTGCCAGGCAGCTTGTGTGGCATCCCTCCTGACGTTCACAGAGCTGGGTTTAGCACAATGATACGCCACTACACCGGGCGTGTCAATACGGGCACACAGCTATTCTGGTAGAGCTGCTGATAGCCAAGGGAGCGGACGTGGACGCGAAGAATAACGTAAGGCAGGGTGACAAGGGGCGGTGAGTTTCAGAGGGCGTGTTTAGATGGGAGCTCCCATCTAAACTGATTTGATCGTGTCCACTGGTTCACTTTCTGCCAAGGGGCTAGTTGTAATAGATGATGGTCGGGGACGCATGGGTATCGTAGCAGCTGAGCAGAGTCAGGCATTGAGGCTTGATTGGCGTGGATTGCTTTGATCCTTAGCGGTCATTTGAGGCTGAGTGTTAGAATTGCGCATTGCAAGGCTGCAGCGATTGCTGATGGTGGGAAGTGGAGGCCTTGCCGCAGTCGAGCTCGCTTTGCATCCGAATTGGCCTCCTTCTCCTATCATCCCGACTACTCCCCTTCCATCTACCAGCAAAGTTCCCTCCGGACTGAAACTGCCGGCCGACCTAGGGCCGACATCGGGGAACTTTGCTGTGTATCTCGCTGTAGTTGGTTTGCGTCATGTATTCTTACCTGCTTCGTATTCTTGCCTGCTGTGTTGTGATGTACGGGTTTTTGCCTCAAGGGCTTTTACAGTCCGTGAATATGCATGCTTGTACTGCCTGTCGATTCACGACCCTTTCACTGGGCTGCAATAGAAACTTTGCACGCCACTGCTCTTGGCATGTAAACATGGGAAGGCAAGCACGATTGAGCTGTTGATAGCCAACGGAGCGGATGTGGAGGCAAAGGATAATGTAAGGCAGGGTGCTACGGGGTGATGGGGAGGCGTTGAAGGTGAAGGATAAGGCAGGGTGCCAAAGGTGTGAGAAGAGTGCTTAGCAACACCTCTGCCACGGCAGTGTGTCCATGCTGACGGGCCCAGCGTAGTGGTATTTTACTATTGAGAGCCATAGCAGTGGGAGATGAGCAGTGATGAGGCAATGATCTTGGTGGCATACATGTCGAAGACTGGGCAGGCTCGGAACTCTTCCGACATGACCCTCTGCATCTTATCCTGCGTTCTGCTCCCTGTCCCTGTTCAATGCGCTTTGGTGAAAGGAGTTGGACTGGATCGTTGCTGACTTATTGCTTCTTGCCGTTGCAATATGTAGATGACTGACAAGGCGATGCTTGGTTGGCAGCGTACACGCCACGTTGCTATTTCACCCCTTTTGCTTTGATTATGCACGGGGAGAGCATTGAAGCTACACTGATTTTGTATTGGAAGACTCACAGTCGTGATGATACACAGACAGGTTCAAGCCCCATTGAGTACGTAATCGAATGCGAACTCGAGTCGACGGTGGAGCTTCTAGCAAGCCGCGGCGCTGATATTATGCCACTAGTGGTCAGTGCCCTATCCTGCCTGAGCTGCCCATGCGCTAACGTCGTACTTTCAGAGACAGCGCTTAATCTCGGATACTGCCATGGTGAGACAGACTCGTCACGTTGCTGTCGCTCGCTTCTCAATGTATGAATGTAGGCGCATCACCTTCGATGGCTGCATGAGCACCCGTTGAACGTTCGTCGAGACGTCTGGCGAGCCGAGAGCGCCGCGTTCACTCCGGCAGCGCAAGCTATGACCCAGCCCTTGTTGCAGCTGGTAGTGCTGCAAGCTGATGACCTAGCAGACGGAGCTGTGAAGCAACTTCTCAAATGGAGCTACATGCTTAACTTGTTGCATCGCTACAATCAACATGCTGCCTGAAAACGGAAGTTTAATTTGTAATCGATCATTGCAAAGCGCTTTCCAACATACGTGTCACCTGCTAATAAGCAAGCAAGCGTTAAAAACGCTTCCCTCAGTTCATCGAGGGTTTAAGGTCAATGACGTCGGTGTATGCAGACTCATCTACAAGTAACGGCTGTCTCACAGTCAACAGGCACTTATCAAGGGCGTAGGAGTTGGCTGCGGCAAGCCGGGAGTCCTTGCGACTTGGCGATGGTGGCTGTGACTGTTTATTTGCTCTCTGATGCCAAGACTGTGCTTGCCGAAGAGGTTGAGCTAGCGACTTTTCTCTCGTTTCGGTCCTCAATTTAGCATCAACATGACTTTAAGGGCCCATTCGGCGTTAATAGTAAAGAAAAAGAAAGGAAAGGGCTTCACATGCACCAGAGCCAACCGTCAGGATTAGCAGTCACCATGCACCAACGCCAGCAGCTGTTTACTGGCCTGCTGAATGCGCGGTTCCGCGCCGGCAACTAGTCTTTGCAAGCAGGCAACCAAGGCGGGGCTAGCTTTCACAACCGCTTGCGAGCTCTCACTGCCCTGCAGGAGCGTGCCCAGCGCAACCAAGCTTCGGTACATGCTCTCCAGGTCCAGGGCAGGAATGGCTAGTAGCTACAGGCAGATTGTCATTTTAGTCTCTTTATCAATAGACACATCAATCACAGCAGACATGTAGCATGCAGGTCCGCCGGGCTCTCTCCATCTCTTTCAGAGAAAGTGCATACAAGTGTTTATGGACTCGACCAGAACATGCCATTCCGAACAACGACAGAGGCTTACCGTTGTCGTGTATTGCAAGCAAGCAGATTGCAGCTCTGAGCCAAGGTCGGCTGCACCTTGGCGATGCAGGAGTGTGCTCGTACTGGACATAAGGACGATTAGAACCCGACAAGCGTTGGCAACTTGCTTGAGTCCATGCACGGCTCATACTTGAGGGCTAAGGTGGCCATGGCCAGCAAATGAGCAGGTTTGAAGCTTCGGACGTCCATTGTTGAGCATGCGATCAGGGTCTAGTCGACCAATATGGGCAATGAGATGCAGCGTGGCTTTCCTGCAAGATGACTCTCATACGCGGGCGAGTATTCCCTTGACTTGGGTTTGATGCTCTAGCACTGGCGACGTGTTGCACAACAGGCGGCAAGCAAGCATGGCCTGCGTTTCAGAGCCATCGGCTTGCATGACTAAGCAGGCCTTCATGAGCTCAAGAAGCAGCAGGAAGCAGGCCAAGTTGAGGAACCATCACCGACCGTGGCAGGTGTGCTCGATCAATGGGGCCCATCTGGTCGCAGTAAGCAGCGCGTCGGGATTCGTCAAGACAACCAGCAGTAGCGCAGTAGGTCGATCACCGCCACCAGCTGCTCGGCAGGCCAGTCCACGTAGACACGGCTCAGCGTTTTGAGTGCTTGAGCGGCGTCAGGGCCACTGGCCGACTCAACTGTGGTGCGGATATGGTGCACCTCTTCAAGGGACAGACGTTGTATGGTACTGTTGGTTTCAGCTAGAAAAGCCGGATGAGGTAAGAGCAAGATGTGGTGTCAGGTGAGGGAGTTGACGAATGCCATGCAGGGCTCACCTAGTTTTTTGCCAGCTGCCTTCGGATTTCCCTTGCTGAAAAAAACGTAGGTGGTCTGCAAGACGTCCGATCAAATTGTCAGCATACGTCATGCTTGACGCCTGGCTTACGCTGGGAAAGTGGCGGCCGTCAACCGCCGCAGTGCGGGGGCCTGCAGGCTGATCAGACTTGCCCACACTCGACTGAGCAGCCCTCGCAAAGGTAGGACTGGTGACTGGGAGAGCGGTAGCGTTGGTCTAAAACAGGGAGTTGTCATGCAGCAGAATTCAGAATTTTTGACCGACCCACCATGGAAGCTTCTGCGGGGCTTGGGTGTGCAGCGGGGCAAGGCTCGGCGTTATCAGTGTCTGGCAGAGCAAAAGCCTCCCAGCCTGGTAGCCGTTCATTCATCACGCCACGGACCTACAAGCCGCAAGCTTATGATGTCAATGCAAGTAAATGTCAGCTCCAGACAATTTACCAACTAGCTTACCATAGCGTTGAGCTCCCGATACTGCTCCGTCTGCGGATCAGTTGATCCTACTTGAGCCTCGCAACTAGCAAGCGTCCGGCGACACAGCAACTCCGCTTCGTACAGGCCGTTCACCTGATCGTTTAATAATGCTAGCAGCATCAGAATCCGCGCCAGGCTGCCAGCTGCCTCGAGTGTGGTCAGATCGTTTCCACCCAGGGTAGTTTGCAGGCCGGTCAGCGCCTGGCGAACGAGAGTTTCTGATTCGACAAATCGGCGCTGTCTCATGCTCAAGTTGTGAGCAGAGCTTATAGTGATAGTGTGAAGGCTCTCGGCACTGGTACGGTACAACTCTTCAGCATCAGCCTCCTTTTCTTGGTCGTTCAGAAAGTTGGCCAGGTAGTAACCAGCTGTGAGCGTTTTGATTTTGGGAAGCGCAGGCGCTTCTGGACCCCTGAGAACCGATTGATCACATTGAGACAGATAGAGGACGATATAGAAACCGGCTTGAGACGGACAGGAAGGCAGAAGCCAACAGGAGTCAGGTTGGAAACGGCGAGCTCATTCGGCTCATGAGGTCAAGATCGTCGTCGAGGTGGAGGCGGGGCAGGCTGGTGGGGAGCCTCAGCAGCTGAAGTCAGCGAACCAACTGTGGCCGTAGTGAAACCTTCCAATCTCAGAGTAATCTTAGGCGGCCGTGAAGTGCATCAAGACCAGGAACGCAGACGTGTTAAAATCCACATTGAGGGTGGGACATGATGGTCCTCCACGTCTGCTTGAGCACGTCAAATGCCGGTTCTACCACAGGTGTGATGCAAAGCCTTGATCGCTTCAGCTCTTGAAACTAGACAGCCCGAGCATCGACAGTATCCAAGGTTGCACAGTCATCAAGGTTGATAGCACATCAAGTCAACAATCTCACAGCCATCCATCCTTGCATGCAGATCCTCAAGGCAACAATAGTTTGCAAGCAAGCTCACAGACACCTAGAGGACAAGCAGCTCACAGCAAGGCAGTTCATAAAGTCGTTAGGTGACAGACAGCACACTCACAGGCTGCAGGTGGCAAGCAGAAGCAGGCAGCCAGATGCATGACAGCCAAGTCCAGGTGGCAAGCAGTAAGCTTACAGACGCCCAGGTCCAGGCGATAGTCAGCACACTCACAGACAGAAAGGTGGCAAGGATCCAGGTAGCCAGATGACGGCTAATCAGCTGTCAGACAGACAGGTGGAAATCAGCCACGATAAGCAGCCAGATGACAAGCAACAAGCCTGTGGATGGCCATGTAGTTGACACACAACAAGCCCGCAGACAGCCAGAAGGTAAGTAGCAAGCTCACATGCTTTGCAGGTGACAAGCAGATGCAACCAGGTGACAGACAGCAGTGTGTTAGACTGTCAGCTAGGCAAAATCAGTCGGACTAGCAAACAAACAGCCAGATGACAAGCAATAGCATGTATACAACACGCAGGCAAGCAGGCTCGCAGACTCCCAACCGACAAGCAGCAAGCTCACAGGCTTGGCAGGTGACAAACTTGTACAGGCATGCACCCAGGCGACGGTCAGCAAACTCACGGATGCCTAGTGACACTGTCAGACTGCTGGACAGACTGCAACAAGACGCAGCCAGGTGGCATACAGCCAGGCGACAAACAGCCAGGGCAGACAGACAGCCATGTGCAATGCATCAAGCTCACAGACAGACAGGTGGAAAGCAGCCTCGATAAGCAGCAAGTCTGTGGCTGGGAATGTAGTTGACACACAACACGCTCGCAGACAACCAGAAGGGTAGCAGCATGCTGACAGGCTTTGCAGGTGACACGCAGAAGCAACCAGGTGAGTGGCAGCCAGGGGCCAAATAGTCAGGCGGCAGACAGTCAGATAAAACGCACCAAGCACACAGGCAGGCAGATGGAAAGCAGCAAGGTGACTGACCTTCTGCGGTGGCGCAGGCTTGAACACTGGCAGTAGGATGGATTACGGCAAACTGCATGCAGTCGCAAGCATGTTCACACTTGTCACGTACGGCACATGAGGCTGAGCGAGAAGCTCCTCTTGCATGCCGTTCAAAGGCAGACAGAGCCAAACAATAGCACTTCCTTTGGCGCACTGCATGCTAGGCGACAAGCAGCTAGGTGACAAGCTGCAAAGCTCATAGATACACAGGTGGTAAACAGGTAGGTGGCCAGTCATAGCTGACAGACAGCTATGTTACACGGCGCCAGCCCTCACGCAACCAGATTAAAAGCATAAGCAGGCAGGTGACAGGCAGCCAGGCGATAGGCAGCAACATGGAATGCATCAAGCTCGCTGGCAAGCAGTTAGTTGACTGACAGCAAGGGTAAACAACCGATGGCAAGCTGCCGGGCAACAAGCTCACAGGCCTGGCAGGCGCCAAGCATGAAGGGACAGACAACCAGGCGACAGACAGCAAACTCACGCGAGCGAGGCATGTCCACTTGACTGACTTGCGCTCAACTCACGTAACGCAACATCATGAGATCGAGCGAGAAGCCATTTTTGCATGCAGATTCTCAACCGTTAGCAAGCAAATTTGCAGGACAGGCAGCGTGCTCAAGCTCTCAGGAAGGCAGTTATCAGCCGCTAGCAACCTCACAGGCTGAGCGCATGGCAAGCAAAGGCATACACCCAGGTGCTAGACAGCCAAGTGACAAACAGGTGACAAGCTGTCAGTTTGCAGACACCAGCTGTCAATCAGCATCAGCACATTCACAGACAACGAGGTGGCCATGTGACAGGTAGTACATGTAAGCTGACAAGCAGCCAGATGGCAAGCAGCAAGCCTGTACACAGCCATGTAGTTGACAAACACCAAGCCCGCAGACAGCCATTGCAAGCAGCCAGGTGACAAGTAGCAAGCGCACAAGCATGGTAGCTGACAAGCAGATGCAACCAGGCGACAAACAGCCAGGCGACAGACAGCCATGTGGAATGCATCAAGTTCACGGACAGACAAATGGCAAGCAGCCAGTTGACTGACAGCCAGGGCAAACAACTAATCGCAATCTCGCAGACAAATCAGATACCCAGCCTTGCAACAAGCTCACAAGCTTAGCAGGTGACAAGCATGTGCAGGCAGGTTGTTCAAGATGACAGACAGCGTTTGCCACAGGGCTACCTCGTGACAATGGCAGACTGCTAATCAAAAAACAAGCAAACAGATGCCCACGTGGTACACGTAGACAGCCAGGTGACGAGCAGCCGGAAGCTGGTAGCCAGGTGACGAGTAGCCGGAAGCTGACAGCCAGGTGCCGTGCAGCTGGAAGCAGGCAGTCACCAGCTCCACATGTACCTTGGCTGACATGGTCCCAATGACAATCCTATAGTAGCAATGCAGGCGTGAATACAGATGATAAGATGGGTAATACGAACCTGCACGTATTGCAGTTAATTCGGTCATGTTGGCACGTCATGACGTCGAGAGAAGCCACTCTTGCGTGCCGCTCAAAGGCAGACAAAACTGAAACCAGCATGCTTCGATTGAAGGAGCATCCGGTCACACACTGCACACACAAAAGCACTGCCGGGTGTCAGGTTCAGGGTCCGTCCGGATCCACTTGTCAAGGTTTAGGCCACGGCAATCGTCGGCTTTCAGAATCGACGTTGCGAAAACAGTTGGTGTGTGTTACTGGCTGTCTCGGGCTGCTCGGCGTTGGCGCCGCTGGCTACTTCGTCGAATTCGAGACTCCATTGGGCACCTAAGATTGTTGCCCTTAAATTCAAGATGGGCGCAATCCAAGCTGCCAAGTCTAGTAAGCGCATCAATCGCTACTTTGAGAGAGTACCCAACCCGACCCCAACTCAAACCCCGACGCCGATACCAAAGGGGCAAGTCGAAAATGCAGACGGCGAGAGCAGCCGAGCACATGCCTACAAGCAGCACGCCATTAGCTGGAGCTGAAGCCCTGCAACAACCTCAAGTCGGCCAAGACCGCAAGCACGGCAGCCAAATACTCACCGACAGCATGCGTCAAGTTCTTGCCAACTACGCTCTGGCAAAGGCGACTCAGTCCCAACCCTTGACGGAGGCTGAGATATGTTGCACTGCGTACATGTATGAGCTGCTGCAGATTCAAGAAGAGCAGGGTGTCAGCTTGAACGCCAACGAGAAAAGGCCATGGCAGCCGGCAAGGCTGGGCGCGCATTCGCAACCTCGTTCAAAGCTGACGGTCGGCAGGACATCCACATGGGCCCTCAAACGTACATGGAGTCCAAGCGGATCGTTGCAGCGCAGATGTGTATCGCTCTGGACCACCAGGGGTTTTTCATGGCTCTCCTGGAGCAGCACGCGTTCGCGAAGGATGGCAAGATTCTGGAAGAAATGGCCCCTTACATTATCAATTCCGATGAGGTGGGTATCAGCTTGATCGGCAAGCAAAGCAAGTCTGGCTTGCAAGGCCAAGCCGCAAGGGCTGCCCAAGCGTGCGAAGCTGCTGTCTGTGATTGCTTCAGCAACTGACGAGGTCCAGTGTGCGCGACGGGTAGCAAGCGAACTGGCGGGGTTGACAAGGCGGTGAGGGGCAATCACCGATAATATATCCAACTAACCCCCGTGATAGGATGCGCCAATCTCACCTGCTTGGCATCCATCTCGCTGGATGGCACGGTTTGGCCGTCCTACTTCGTCCTGAAGGGTGCAAGGGGCGAAGATGGTTATGGTGCCTCAATGCGCGATGCAAGCCTCGAAGGGTCGTCAGCACACCCGTACGCATTCATCAAGAACAAGGAGGGCTGGCAGACGCAAGAGACGTTCCTGGAGTTCCTAGAGTATGAATGGTCTTATACGGAGATTGCAAGCGTGCAGTGTTCTTGCATGTCACTGGTGTGCGCAGGCACTTGGCGGTATGGCGAGGCGACAGCAACCAGGAGATATTCTTCAGTACCGACAGCCATAGCAGTCGAATGAGCTAGTTAAGGTCTTCCTGCCGGCAGAGGAACTCAACATCTTTCTGTACTTTCTTCCAACCAATGGCACTCACGTCTACATGTACCACGAAGGTGAACAAGGTAGGCACCGTGCGTGTACGAGCGTGGGTGCTTGCTGATCAAATTTGGCCTTGGCACACGCAATTTGGAGGGATGAGCATGGGCAGGTGATTGTTGACACAGCAGTGGCGCTTCAGCTGATAGCGCAGACGATACCTAAGGTGCTGACGAAGACGGCGGTCAAGTCGGGCTTCAAGCGGTGCGGCATCATCGCCGGTGAAGGTTTTGGGGTCAAACACATCGACGGCCTGACACCAGACCTCAACATGGATCCTATCACCATTCACCTGTCAAATTCGGTGCTGCCTGAGCTGTACCAGCCCACCGTTTACCTTCCAAAGGAGCCTCCAGCCCAGCTGTTTAACCCAGCCACCGACCCAGAAAGCAAGGTCCTCATGCTTGCTGACTATCTGCCGCAGTTGTGGAACAATCTGTCCAGAACGGCGTCAACGCTGCAGCTTCTACAAATGCACCAAACAATCATCCGGATGGCACAAGCCTGTCTTCAAAGCAAGCTTTTAGCTGACCGTGAGGCTGCGAAGATGTGCAAGACCCGCGTCAAGCTAGCGTCGTCTGCGGACGCAGTCGACGTCATTGCTGCTGTGGCGCGGCGCTGTAAGAGGTGGATGACAAGCAGCAGCAACGGCAGCAGCGGGAGGCACAGCGGGAACACGCGCATCAGTTGCAAGGCAGTCACCCACGCTGCCAGCATGCTCGTGCCAGGGGTCCCTAAGGTTCCGACGTCAGCGAAGGATGCTAAAGCATTTCTCAACCGAGCCAACTTCAGCTGCATCGGCGACAAGGCGCAATTGGTCGCTCGGGCAAGGTCAGCCTTAGAGCACTTGGTGGCTCTGCCAAGCGATGACCGCCTGCAGGCCATCTTGAGCTGCGTGAACGGCAGTATGGCGTGGGTTGGGGTTGATGGTGTGCTTCCAGTGGCGACGGCAGGCAGCACGCAGTCCACAGAGCCCTTGCTGGATGATGCCCTTCAGCACCTGCAACAATCAGTGGCGGATGAGGAGATGCGGCACCGGAAGGTGGAGGAGGGCCTCCACAGCCAGCTCGACCAGCTGAAGCAGGAGAACCAGGCCCTGCGTGAGCAGAGCCATGGCACCGTGCTTACCAACGTGGAAGGTGTAATGTCACACATTACTACCACTGCATCAAAATATGGTCGAAGGCAACGGCAAGAGCATTTAGCAAGGAGGAGGGGCAAGGATGTGAAGTAGTACATCACCGGAATGATGAGCAGCGAGCATCGACGGGAACACGTCGTGTACAGAGTCGCCCTCGAGTGCTTGGTCTTGTGGAGACTGGTCATGAGTGAGCACGCGGTAGAACATTTCAGGCTTGAGGGGAAGGAATATGGATTGATACCAATGCCGCAGGATCAGCCACCGCTAGCCGTGCAGCCAACGTTGGCGGATGGCGAGGGCAAAAAGGGTGGTGTCTGGGCCTGTACCGGTTCATTCAGGCTGCCTTCTCTGAAAATGAGACGCTATCCAGCTCGTCGTATCATGTGGGAACGGAATGGGTGAGCAAGTGGACAGCTGTTAAACTGCTTCCTTTGAATCGGTCCGCAATCGGTGCCTGACGTCGCATCTACGAAAAGCTGGAGTGAAAACAGCCGCCATTAAGCTGCGGGGTAGTCTCCTACGCTGTAATGTTGCACCCCGGGCCAAAGCGGTCCAACGCTGTGAATGTTGCGCCCGCCGCCAAGGCGCTGCCCAAGATGGTCCAGTCCGCACTTTCAACTGAATCATGGCTGCTGATGCGCAGGCTCGTAGGCCAATCAGCATACTAAGAAGGCTGCTGAGTGCAGCGCCAGCATAATTGAAACAGTGTTAACTTCAACCAGCTGAGTCGCTGTCATCTTGCTGAGGGCTTGCAACCGCTTAGCATGGCTGGAGCCAAGCGGGTCAAAGTAATCAGCACGTATAGCATCGTCGCGAGACAAGCCCGACGCCTTGAGTAGGATACGCACACAATCGTCAAGCATGGTGCCACTGGGCTAAAGATGAAGCTGAGGCAGCAGACATTGGAACCAAGATACATCTGTAGCGAAACACCATAAAGCTTTTCTAGCGTCGACTCATCGTTGTTAAGCCCTGGAAAGATGGCCATCGTGAACGGCGGGCAGAGGAATGACAATGACAAAGGAGCTGACGAAGAGTTGATTCGTCGGGCTAGGCGCGCGCTGAAATATAGATTGGTCCCCGGTAATGGACGCCCTTTGAGCGATGTTTGCTCGTGTTGCAGACGGAATCATGTGGATTCACCGTATTGTGTTAAGGTGCGAGACTAGCTACAGCATGCCCTTTTAAGTTGGCTGCACCGTCCTTGGGCTAATTAACACGGCTGGTGGCGGCCAGGAGCTTGGAAGGCGCTCTCTGCAGACTCCCGCAGCCGGTGGCTGGAGTAATGCTGATATTGTGGCCACTGCCACCTTCAAGCTTGATTTCTCACGGCTTTTTCTAGCTGCAACATGGTGTACGGTGGAACGCTACCTCTGCTGTGCTTGGCCCTGCTTGCCATCACGTCGGGCTGCCAAGCGTTGGAGGTGACCCTGCCAGATGTTTGCAGCTTGCGTCAAGATGACTCTTGGTGTCGGCAAATCACGGTGACCAGCGCTACCGAGGCCAATGAGCTGTTCGTCTACGGCATGTGCAACGGCCAACCGCTGTACATGAACAACAACGCCACCCGCTTCGTCTACTTCCACGAGGGCACCCTGGTCTGGGAATACAGCTCGACCGTCATGGCCACGCCAGCCCTGCAACAGTTCAACCCCTCCCCTACCGGCCGCGACTTGTCGCCCTGGGTCAACTCCACCGCCATCACCGTCGCCTGCAAGTGCCAGCACCAATGCGGCATTGAGCCGCTTGAAAGCAAAGCCCTGAGCCTCTGGGTCGTTGAAACGCTCAGCCAACGCAACATCAACTACTGCTGGCGCAAGAACTACGGCCGCACGGCTGGCACCCCCTTGGTGTGCAAACCGGACGAGTCCGAGACAGCAGGGCTGTGCTACAAGGAGGCTTGCCCGGCCAACTACACGGCTGTGCTCGACCGTTGCTATGTGAGCGAGTGCCCAGCTGGATTCCGCGACGACGGACTTTACTGTGCCAAGCCCGGGGCGTATGGGCGTGGGGCGGGCTACACCAGCGAGGGCGCCTGTGCTAGCGGGCACCCCGACGGCTGCGAAAAGAACGGGCTGTTGTGGTACCCCAAGTGCCAAGCCAACTTCCATAGTGTGGGCTGCTGCACGTGCTCGCCCAGCTGCCCCGATGGCTGGACCGACATTGGCGTGTCCTGCACAAAGCCGTCTTACTCGCGCGGTGTCGGCAAGGTAGGTTGGCTCTGGGAGGGACTGAGAGAGACTGAGAGGGACTGGGGAGACTGAGCGGGACAACGATAGTCTAGGAGACTGGGGGAGACTTGCGAAGGGGTATCATCTGCGGTTGAGCTAACTTGTGGCGGTGCTGTAGCCCATCTCGGCCTGCCCGTTGTCCAAGGAGCAGAATGGCGGCTTGTGCTACCCCCAGTGCCAAAACAGCTTCACAGGGGTAAGGCATCCATCCAACCATCCAACCATTTAACCATCCAACCATCCAAACATCCAACCATCCAACCATCCAACCATCCAAATATCCAACCATCCAAACATCCAACCATCCAAACATGCATGCCCGTGTGCAGCAGACCATTGCCCCCAACTCACCTTCCACCCCCCTCTTCTAGTCGGGCCCTGTGTGCTGGGCGGACTGCCCGGCCCTGCAAGCCGTGACGTGCGCTGCCGGCTGTGCCATATCGTCCGCCGAGTGCAAGAACGCCGTCGTCGGCCTCATCAAAAGCGTGCTGGAGTTCCTCTTTAACGTGGTCAAGCGCGCCGTAACCCCAGACACCAGCGACCTTGTCAACACGGCCAGGGGCATCCTGCAGGGAGCAGTCACCCCGGGCATGTGCACCTCGCCGCAAGGGGTGCTGCCCAACCTCACCCCAGCCGACGCTGCTCGCATCGCAGCTGCCATCAACGCTGTGACCAACGACATCCAACAGTCCGTTGACACTGGGCTGGCAACCTTCCTTGCCGGACAATACGCCCCGGACGTGACGGCACAGGTGTTGGACGTGGCCACAAGCCAGTTGGCTGTGGCAAGCATCCTGCCCGAGGAGGCAGAGGGCCTTGCCCCGGCTTGCTTGAACGCTCTGGCTCGGGCTGTTTTGCAGAAGAGCTCTAGCAAGCTGACCATGACCACGGACGTCGCTGAAGCCATTGACCTTGCCGATCTCATCCAATTGGTGAGGGCCTTTGCGCAATACGGCAAGTGCCCGTTGGCTGCCCTGCCCCAGAGCTGTGACGAGGCTGGAGACGTCTGTGGAACCGGCACGTGCTCCTCCACCAAGCGATGGGAGTGTGCCTCCTGCGGCAACAGCTCCCTAGTCGGTCCAGCCTGCACCAGTAAACCGATGGCTGGCATGGCACAGGACGAGCGAGTCGTGCAGGCAAGCTTGACCAACCGGCTGCAGCCGGCCAACCGGACCCGAAACGGCAAGAGCAGCACCGCCACCATCGTGGTTGCTGTCGTTGGGGCAGTGGCCCTGGTGGGAGCCGCGGTGGCGATGATGCGTCGCAAGCAGCAGGCTGTCGTGAACGTCAACGACCCCAGCACTAGCCTGTTGCACTAGGCGAACGAACACCGTTGCGTTCGTGTGATCTGTTTGTAGCGTTGTCTCGTGATGGTGCTGTGTTGGTTGTGTTCAGTGCTGTGAGCGTCTTGGGCCGTCGAATTGATGATGTTCCATGCTTTTCAATGCCATCGGTCTAAAGGAGTCTGCGGTCGAGACTGGAGACTGGGGAGGGCGCATGAACAGCCAGCCATACAACATCGAGAGCTTGCTTGTGCATCGTGCGTTGGTAGACTAGGTGGATTGAGGCAGCTACAAACATGCATATTTACGGACTGTAAACCGCAGGGAAAGTGTAAAGCCCTAGAGGCAAAAACCCGTACATCACAACACAGCAGGGCGGGCGAAGGCCTTGACTTCTCATTTTCGACTCCAGCGCGGCCGCTGTCTACCTTTGGATCATGGTCCAGGCTCAACTTCACCACCAGCCAGCTGGGCGTCGGTAGCGCTAACCTCTACCACCAGCAACGGGCAAATCATCTTCTTCATCGACGTGCCAGTCACCGGGAAGTATGCCGTGGACACATCCTACCCAGTGGCACCCAACCCCAGCACCAATGCCACCGTGCGTATCGGTTCTGTCGCCCCTAACACCTTCGACCCGACGATGACGGTGGACCAATCCGTAGTGCCGCCCCTCAGCTGTGGCTTTCGCAATGTTCTGGCCAGCATGCAATTCACCTGTCTTGACAGGCACTCCGTAGCAGTCTACAGCCAGTCAGCCTTCCTGGTCTCCAACGGTGTCGTGTACGTGGACGCCGGGCGATTGCGCTACCTGGGACCCTGATCTTTGCGCCTCTAAGTAGTCTCCTCCACAGACTCACGTTTGAAGCCCGGAAGTCTGGGGAGGAGACTAGAGACTACCTCTAAGGCATGCCAACTGACTGGATGTGTATCTGTTGTAAGTCTCCTTTACAGACTGAGACTCGTGCCTTGTGTGAGTCGGGAGACTCACGGAAGACTGGGGCCGAGACTGCCCTGTTGTCAAGCTTGTCAAGATTGCCACGCATCCCTGTCAGTTTTGAGGCCTGCGTGTTACTGCCCCCAGTTTTTGGTGATGGCTGATCGATGGCAGCCAACCTCTTGTCACGTTTAATTCACGCTTGGATGCCAACTTATACACGGTGACAGCCCATCTGCTTACTAATTACGGTGACAGTCTGAAGATTTTAACCCGGTAGTCGGATCGGCATGACTGCGGCTGCGATGGCTGCTGTCGAGCAAGCCCCAAGCGTGAGTGTATCACGGCTTGCGCACTTTGCAGTTCCCGTGCACAGCTCGGATAGCCAACTACCATGCTGATTATATGCCGTCCGGGTATAGTCGATCGAAGGGGGAAGGGAACGGGGCATGGTGCGTACTCTGTCCTGCCAACGCCGTCGACCGCCAACGCCGCCACCAGGGGTTGGGGGCAAAGCTCAATTGGTCGAGCCGACATCGCAAACAAAACATGCACAAATCAAAGCCAGCTCAGGGCTTTAGAACGAAGCCACGAAGGCCACCACTGCCACCAGCAGGCTGGAGGCCAGAATAGCACCGCTTCCACTGGTAATTTTAGCTGCAGCAGAGTGATGGGTGAGGTATGCACGTGCACACGGCTACGGTCAGGGACAAGGCAAGGGCAGGAGCAGGGGCAAGGGCAGGGACAAGGCAAGGGCAGGAGCAGGGGCAAGGGCAAGGGCAGGAGCAGGAGCAAGGGCAGGAGCAAGGGCAGGAGCAAGGATACATGCACAAGCAGGGGCAGGGGCAGGGGCAAGGCAGGAGCAGGCACAAATACACTCGCATGCGGTGGGAATACAGCAGTAAACCGACGACTCCCGGCTTGCGACAGCATGGGCTCGCAAACCATGATGAAGCTGGATGACCTTACCACTGTAAGTCACGTTGCAGTCGTCGCTAAAGGCCACCTCGCCGCCGCTGGGGCCGAGATTGTCAAAGTTGGCAGTGACGGCAGGCGACGTAAAAGGGACAGTGCCGGCCCAACCGAAGCCACCAGCGCAGCTGCAGCCTTCAATGTCATCCATGCCGACTTGCCACTACAAGTATGCTTAGTGAGTTAAAACCCGCGACACCACGTCAGGCTGGTGGGCGGTGTGGCATGGCTTCTTCGGACACAAGTGGCTGGCAGCCAATGCAGTAGGGCGGGCATCCAATGCAGTCAAGGATAGTACTTGCACTTACAGCATCGCCTCGATTGGTCAGGTAGAGTTTGGCGCGGCAGTCGCAGTTGGTTGTAGGGCAGCCAGCGCTTTTGGCGGTCGATGTGAGAGTGGCTGTGACCTCGCCCTGGGCGCCGGTGCAAACAATGACTAAGCCGCTGGCGCCACAGGCGCATGAGGTGCCGCCTTG
>Ga0307933_1001690_pt1 | contig 16502 bp, 14 predicted proteins | sample OrgLakmetageno88_FD_201811 | JGI IMG/M metagenome (GOLD analysis project Ga0307933, IMG submission 201811) | Saline water microbial communities from Organic Lake, Antarctica - #88 | ecosystem: Environmental > Aquatic > Non-marine Saline and Alkaline > Saline | place: Antarctica: Organic Lake...
CGAACAAATTATCCGTCTACTAGAAGTCGATGGATCGCTCAAGAGCTCTCGCTTGGCGGCCGAGTTTTCGGTGACGAACGAGACGATACGCAAAGACCTAGAGCACCTCGAAAAGTCTAAGCGGTTGTTGCGTGTGCATGGAGGTGCCACCCGTATCTCAGACACGCGCCACGATATGCCGCTGCCCGCTCGCGAGGCGCTGAGGCGTTACGAAAAGGCGGCAGTGGCCATGGCGGCGATCCAGCTGATTGAGCCAGGCGATACGGTTTTCTTCGATGCTAGTTCGACTGTGCTGGCGATGGCAGACCACCTACCCGCGATGCCGATTACAGTGCTGACCAATGCGCACCATGTGATCGTGGTGCTGGGTGGGCGCACGCACTGCGACCTGATTTGCACAGGGGGTCACTATGAGGAGCGCTCGCGCTCATACGTGGGCGCGATGGCTGAAGATGCGCTAAAGCGCTTTGTCATCAAATGGCTCTTTCTTGGGGTCGATGGCTTGCACCATGTAGTCGGCGCTTCCGAAGTAAATCCGGGGCAAGCGGTGCTTAAGGAGCGGCTCATCGCGCGAGCGGAAAACGTTTGCGTGGTCTGCGATAGCTCCAAGCTGGAGCGAAAGAGTCCTTTTATTTTCGCTTCGACACAGCAGATTGATGTGCTGGTGACGGATGATCGCGCCGATGAAGCCATCGTGCGCCACTACCAGGCCGAGGGCATGCGTGTGATCCAAGCCAAGCTGAGGGATTTGAACGGCGATCGTGCCTGAGTAGGCACTGCCTGTTATGCTGCGCAAGATGATTACACGCCCCTTTTTAGACGTATTTTTTCCGAGTAGCTGCGTGCATTGTGGCGACGCGGTTGAGGGCTCGGACTATCAATTTCTCTGTGTCAGCTGTAGCCGCGAGCTGTTTTTCTCGCAGCCGCCCGCTTGCACTACATGCGGCTATCCTTTTTTCGGGGTGCTAGTCGGCTCGCGAGTTTGCCCGCACTGCGCCGAGCTGGAACCAGTCTTTGAGCAGGGAAAAACGCTATTTCTGGCTAAAGGCCCGGCGCGCTCGATTATTCACGAGGTCAAATATCAATCAGGTTTCTACGCGCTGGAGGATGTGAAGACTATGGTCAAGCAGGCACCCTACTATCGGGACTATTTCGCGGGTGCGATACTCGTCCCAGTTCCGCTGCACCCGACCAAAGAGCGCGCGCGTGGTTTCAACCAGAGTCGCTTGATTGCGGAGGCAATCGCCGAGGCCACGGAGGCAAAAGAACTGCAAAATCTGCTGATCCGCACCGTTTACACCCAAACTCAAACACGACTCACCCGAGCGGCCCGTCACCAAAATGTAAAAAATGCCTTTGCTTTGGCACCCAATGCCGTTGTAGTTCCAGATCAATTATATATCCTAATCGACGACGTGTTCACCACAGGATCGACGCTCAACGCCTGCGCTGCCGTCCTCCGCGAAGCAGGCGCCACCCAACTCAAAGTGGCCACCCTAGGTCACGGCTAATTTCAAACTTTCCCACTTTCCCACTTTTTCCCACCTTCACATCTAAAAATTATGGCACTCTTTGGAAAACCACAGTATTCGACCGTCACCGTTAAGAAAAAGGACATCCCAAAAGATCTTTGGACAAAATGCCCCAAGACTGGCGAGATCATCTACAACCGCGTATTGAAGGAAAACCTCATGGTGGTACCCAGTAGCGGCTACCACTTTCCGCTCAAGGCGCGCGACCGCATCGCATCGATGCTCGACGAAGCTACCTTTGAAGAGATGGACATGGGCGTGCACTCGCTCGACCCACTTGAGTTTAACGCTACCTCTTCCTACCCAGAAAAGCTGAAGCAGAACCAAGCCAAGACGAAGGAGACCGATACCGTCATCTCCGGTATGGGCGTGATGGGCGGTATGCCCGTGAGTATTGCGGTGATGGATTTCCGCTTCATGGCGGCTAGTCTCGGCTCGGCTGCTGGGGAAAAAATCACTCGCGCCATCGAGCGCGGCATCGAAAAAAATTGTCCTGTCATCATCGTGTCCGCCTCTGGTGGTGCGCGGATGCAGGAAGGCATTTTGAGCCTTATGCAGTTGGCCAAGACCAGTGCCGCGCTCGCTAGGTTGAGCCAAGCAGGCCTCCCCTACTTCTCGATTTTGACTAATCCAACTATGGCCGGCGTGATGGCTAGCTACGCATCGCTGGGCGACGTGATCATCGCTGAGCCGGAAGCCCTCATCGGCTTCGCCGGGCCACGTGTGATCAAAGAGACCACCCAGCAAGATTTGCCGGCCGGTTTCCAGACTTCCGAGTTTCTGCTAGAGCATGGCCTCGTCGACCTGATCATCCCCCGCGGCGAAATGCGCGGGCGCGTGATCAATCTGATGAAGGCACTCTACGGCGCGAAAAAGAGCGCGTGAGGGAACTTACAGAATGACGTAGGGGCGCGACTTGTCACGCCCGCCGATCTTAAGAGCCGATCCCAGAGCCAACCCTAAGCGGGCGTCACAAGTGAAGCCCCTACCTTCTCATGCCGAACTACAAAGACACCCTCGACTATCTCTTCGCCTTAAAGAGCCGTGGCTCCAAATACGGTGTCGAGCGCATGGCTTTGCTGGTCGAGGCACTGGGGCATCCTGAGCGTAAATTTCCGCTCATTCACGTGGCTGGAACGAATGGCAAGGGCTCGGTCTGTGCCATGCTCGAAGCCGTGTATCGAGATAATGGATACAGTACAGGCTTCTTCAGCTCGCCCCACCTCGTGCATCTTGGCGAACGCGTGCAAGTCAACCGCCAGATTTTGACTGAGGCCGAAATCGTCGACTACACCGAGCAGCTCAGACCCATCGCAGCTGAACTAGGCAAAGACGATCCCGAGCTGCACCCTACTTTCTTTGAGTTTATCGCCGCGATGGCTTTTCTCCGCTTCGCCTCAGAGGCAGTCGATCTTGGCGTGATCGAGACCGGCCTCGGCGGACGCCTCGACGCGACCAACGTCGTCGACCCCGAGCTATCGATCATCACCACGATCAGCCTTGATCACTGCGAGATGCTCGGCGACACCCTCGCTTTGATCGCGGGCGAAAAGGCCGGCATCATCAAGCCCGGCAAGCCCGTGCTCATGGGTAAACTCCCACCCGAAGCCGAAGCAGTCGTCCGCCGCGTAGCGGCCGAGCGCGGCTGTAAGCTCTACGTGCTGGCAGATCGCTTCCCCGACGAATCTACTCTGCCGCAAACCAATCTCGCAGGTGGCTTCCAGCGCTGGAACGCCGCACTGGCTGTCTTTACGACCGAGATTTTAGCAGAGCGGTTTCCCATTCAAACCACGCAAGCGCTACAAAGCGTGGCTTGGGAAGGCCGCTGGCAGACAGTCGAACTCGATGGGCGCACGCTCATCCTCGACGCCTCGCATAATCCCGAAGGCGTTCTGGCGCTCGAACAAAACCTGTCCGCCTTGCCCAGTGAGCCCATCATCATCACTGGCACGCTCGGCAAAGATCGCGCCCGCAGCCTGATGCCGGTCGTCGCTCGCTATGCGAGCGAGCTGTATCTCGTCGCGCCCAAGCAAGATCGCGCCACTCCGACTGCATTTTTAAAGAGCTGTTTAAATCGCGACGCGGTCGAGACGGACATCGTCGCCCTCTTCCCTTCGATCGGACGCTGCGCCGTCGGCGAGCCCGGCGACACCATCGTATTAACTGGCTCCATCTACCTAATCGGCGAAGTGCTGGGGCGTATCCAAGGAACCACTACAAACGAAGGCAGCGGCCTGCAGGATAAGGTTTAATCCATCTCCGGCACGTTGAAACCGGACTTCAATGCCAGTTTTTTTTGTTTAGCATCGAACGTTACGAAATCTTCGGCTCCGTAGATGCGTGCGTAGGCGACGTGCAGTACATCCAGAGTGCGGCAACCGAGTTTGGCAGTGTTTTCCGATAACTCACGGAAGGTCGCCATGAGTTCGCTGCGGTGGACGACTGGGTAGTAATAAAACCCGCGTTTTTTGCGCTTCTCGAAGAGTGCCAGTTGCTCGCCCGCCTGTTCTTGACTGATATCGCCCCAAAATACCTTGAGTCGCAGGGCATTGGTAAATTCCATTTCCAATATCTCACTCAACGGCAGCGGATCCTCTTGCTGGGTAAGGTAGTTCTGAACTGATGTAGAACCTACCTCTCGGATATAGAGTTTAAGAAAGGCACTGGTGTCTAAGTAATACATTTTACCAGCGGCCTTCGCGGTCAGTGCGAACGGTCTCCTCGGCAGTTCTGCCCTTCGAGGGAGTCGCCGTGGCCAAGTGGTCATCCCATTTCAAGATTTTGCGCGGTTTGGCGGAAATGATCTGTACAGTAGGCCGTCCGCGATTGATGACTTCAAAGCTCTCGCCTTCGCGAACTTGAGCTTCCACAATGGCCCATTGAGCCTTCATTTCTCGGACTGTTATTGTTTTCATATTTCGCACTGTATACTAAAGTTACATAATGTAAAACATGGAAGTTACGTTTTGCGAATTCAATCACCCTGCGGCGCACTCATCGCCATCATTTTCAGCATGGGGTCGACGAGGGGGCAGAAGTCGAGTTGTTTGACTTGGATGCCGGTTGCTTTGACCAAGGTGGCGAAGGTGGCGGCGGCATGTTCGGTGGATACGTGGATCTGGCTCGGCAAGTAGCCGCGTTGCTCGACGGCTTCGGCGAGGCAGAGCCAAAGGGCTTGGGCGGGTTTGTGCGTGGGGTCTAAGTCGAAGTGCGGTTCGGGCGCGTCGACCTCTGGAGCATGGGGCGCGGCGAAGGAGACAACTATGAGCACGGGGCCTTCCACCGTCATAACGGGGTTGGGCAAGTAGATGCTGCCCAGCTCCCAAGTTTCCTTGCGCACGGGGGCTTGGGCGAGGGTTTCCACCTCGAACTCGCTGGCTTGATAGGTTTTTGGCTCTGCTTGCACGCTGGCCCAGTCGACCGAGATCGGCGTCAGTTTCCAAGCCGCGGGATCTTTTGGAGACTTGCCTTCTAAGCGGAAGACGGGCAGCTCCTTCGGTAGCGGGTTCCGATCGGATTGAGCTATGACGTGGAGTTCTGGATCGTCTTGGATCTCCTGAATAAAGCGGGGATAGAGGCGCAGTGCACGGTCGAGGGCGGGCAAATCGCCGGGTAGGCCGAAGTGTGGCCACGTCCGTGGGCGGTTGCTGCGCAAGCGCACCCACTGCTGCGAGCCTTTGCCTGGTGTGGCGGTTGCGGTGACGGTGTAGAGTGCCAAATCGTGTGGCTCCATTTTGCCTTTGTTGAGGAACTCGGCCTCGACCATCCGGCAGTGTTCTAAGAAAAAATCGGGTGTCATCGCGGTGTCGTCTGTTAGCGCTGTTTTCCAAAAATAGAGGCCACTGGGCGGGCGATAGATTTGTAGTGCATAGTCTCGTTTGCTTGCACCGAGGGTCGCGACGATATCGAGCTGGCCTGTCTGGGGGTCTTCGATTCCGAAAAGATCACTCTCGTAGAGGATTTTCCATGGAGCGGCTTTGCGCACTTCATGGGCGAGTGCCATGGTGCGCGCGTAGCTGGCGGCCTCGTCGGCAGAGAGATCGCTGTAGGGGTTAGGCACCTCGTCCTCGTCTTCGTAGGGGTCGAAGCCGCCTTCGAAGTCCTTCTCATCGGTCGCGGCGATGCGTTGGGCCGAGGTGGTCATGAATTCCACAAAGTCGTTAAATTCCTCATCGTCGCCCTCGAAATTGTCTTCATCGAGTTCTTCGGCGGGTTTGGCTGCCCAGTTGCCGACTTTTTTTAGATTGGCTTCGACTCGTGAGCCGTGATTGGCAGGTAGCTCAGGGTCGAAGTCGCCTATCCATTCCAGCGTTTCCAACTGTTCTTGGGCGAGGGCCGAGTCACCTTTCTCTTCTTTTAAATAAAGTGCCTCCAGCAAGTCGGCAAAGCCCCAAGGGCCGCCGCAATCCTCGGGTGGGCAAGTGCCTGTGCCTGCCACGTAGGCAAAGGGCTTTGGCTGCCCCGGGGGGAGTGTTTTGAGTAGGCTGATCTCGTGCTCCCAGTCGTCGCCAAAATCGTAGGAGTAGGTCATGCGGGAGCCTTTGCGCTTGAAGAGGGCGCTGAGTGGGACGGTGTCTTCGTCGATCAGTTCTTCGAACTCATCATACTCGGTCGAGCCGTAGCGTTGGCGCTGATGCTCGAATTCGTGCAGGTGGCTATTCTGCCAGCCCATCGCGACTTGGATGACTTGGTGCAGCCAGCCGAGGCTTATTTCAGCGGGCACGATGACTTCGCGCCAGATGGCAGGCTTCAAGTGGTTGAGTTCGATCCGGATGTGGAAATAGTTTTCCGACTGTGTTTGCTTCATGCCAGTAGTTCAAAATAGGGAGCGGCTGGTTGGCGAGTGAAAAAAAGTTGCCTGAGGCTGCTTGTAAGTTTGTGGGGCATTCGCGAGTGAATGCCCCTACCACTGATTCGACGAAGCGGAGCATCCGGCGTCCTAGGCAAAGTAGTGGGAGCATCCTGCTCCCGTCCTGCCCGGCATTCGCGAGCTAGAAGCTCCCGCTACGGTATTCGCGAGCTGGAAGCTCCCGCTACTTTATTCGCGAGCTAGAAGCTCCCGCTACTATTTGTCGTTTCAAAGATTATTTCTGCTGTTCGCCCGTGAAGATCGACGGTTTCGATCTTGAGCAACTTCATTCCAGGGAGGGGCTTTTGGAGTAGGGCTTGGACTTGCTTGAGCTCGGTGGCGGTTTGCTCCATCACCTTATCTTTTTCTTCCCAGTGGATACGATAAGCGGCCTCGCCTTCGTTTAAGCGTCGGGGCTTGAGTGGGGTGATCTTGGCTTTGACCTGCTTGGTCTTTTTAACGACTTTTACTTTCTGGCTGGAAGGTAAAAAGACCTCCGGGGCTTCGAAGGGGTAGTCGCCGTCGAGTAATGCATTGATCCGACTCTCCGAGGTGTGCACACGCGCAAGCTCAGCCTCCCGTTCGATCAGGAGGTTGTTGATGGCGATGAGCTCTTCGGGAGAGGCCGACATAGACGAAACGCTTACGCGTCGTCGGATTTGGCTGCGTCTGGGCCGTTGCCGGACGGTGCGTTCTTAGTCGGCTCTTTGGAAGCGGGTGCCTCAGTCTTCACGGCAGGCTTGGGAGCTGGCGCGGCCTTCTTTTTGGGCGCGGCTGTCGCGGTAAAGATGGCCACCGGCATCGGGGGCTCGGGGAAGGGGAAGATGCCGTCCTCGCCCACAATCTCGCAGACTTGGGCTTCGAGTTCAGCGATGCGCTGGTAGGCGGCTTCGCGCTCTGCGAGCAGGGCGTCGATCTGCGTGCGTGCTTCGAGTGCCTGGCGGATCGTCTCTGCGTCGCCGCGAAGGATGATCTCGGTCATCGTTAAGGGGGTGAGTGTTGGTGCTTTTTTAGCCATAGCTGTTTTGGTTGAAATTAGTCGTTAAAGAAATTGGCAATTTTATTGAAAAGGGCGCCTTTTGCAGAGGGGGAAGGATGGATTGTGCCCTTGCGCGGGTGCTCGGGCTCTGCGGCGGATGGGGACATCCGCCCTCCCGCTCGCTGCTCGGGCTCTGCAGCGGATGGGGACATCCGCCCTCCCGCTCGCTGCTCGGGCTCTGCGGCGGATGGGGACATCCGCCCTCCCGCTCGGTGCTCGGGCTCTGCGGCGGATGGGGACATCCGCCCTCCCGCTCGCTGCTGCTGGCGGATGCGCTGTGCGGCGTTTTCTTCGGCGGCGAAGATGACCTTGCGATTGGTATCTTCGGAAAGAATGCGAAGTTGGCGCTCGTTGAGCTTGGGATTCTTAGCTAGTTGCAGGCGCACTTTTGGGCTGGGGTCTTGGACTAAGCGGCTGCGGGTCTTGTCGTCGAGTCGGGCGGATCGTGCGGCAAAGGCGCGCACGCTGGGGGCCTGGTGTGTGGCGAGGCGCTGGGCGACTTCCTCGCTAAAATTATCGTATTCAATTTCCTGATACGCGATGTGCTCGGCCACGGTGAGCGTCTCTCGATGGTTGATGAGGCGATCGTAGTGCTCGGCTTGCAAGTCGTCGCGGTAGGCGATGAGCAGGGCGATATCGTCGTCCGGGTGCAGACAGAGTTCTCGCAGGGTGGCGTCGCTGGTCGCGGGGTTTTTCGCAAGGGTGCGGGCAGAGCTGGGATCGTTAGCCGCGGCAATGTGGAGCGCGATGGATTCGTGGATGGAGTTGTTGGCCGCGAGTCGGCGGCGTACTTGTGGGGAGGTGTCTTTGGCCAGTAGTCGCTGGATGCTGGCGGGGAGCTCGGTTTGCTCGGCGAGAAAGATGCGGTCGCGGGTGTCTTCGGACTCGGCGAGGTAGAGCATCTCGGGGCCGGAGAGTTCGGTGCCTCTGAGTGCGGCGCGGGCGACGAATGGGTGTGGCGACAGGCGGAGTGCGCTGCGCACGGCTCCGGGCAGGGCTTGGCTCCGCTTGAGGAGTAGGAGTTGCTGGGCTTGCTGGTTATGATCGGCCCAGAGCTGGAGCAGTTCTTCGTCGAGCGTGTAGTTTAAAATAGTGGCTGCGCTGACGAGGGTATCTTCGCTGCGGGCGAGGTGCACGGCGACGTCGGTATCGAGGTTCTTGCGCTCGCTCAGGGCGATGCGGACGGCGCTTGAGAGATCGGCCGCGAGTATGAATTGCAGGGGGTTGGGCAAGCTGGTGTTTTGCGCGAGCGTGGCGCGCACGAATTCGTTTTCGTCGCTGGCCAAGGCCTGAAATTCTTTGGGCGTAAGGTTGGGGTTGGCGGCGAGGGCGTAGCGCACTGTAGCCTCAGGGTGCTTAACGAGGCGGCTGAGCGACTGCTGGGGGCAGCGTGGATTCCCGGCTAGACCGATGGCGATGGCGACTTTGTCGGGATCGAGTGTGCTCGCGATCTGTTCGGCGAGGTCGGAGGGGATGAGCGGATAGTGCGCGAGAAAGCTGAGGTAGCGGTCTTGATCGTGATAGAGATCGTAGAGCTCGCGGAGGATACGCGTGAGCAGGGGAGGCTTGCGATATGCCTTCACGGTCGCCGCGATACCGATGGCATCGATCTGCGCGATCAAATCTTGGCAGGTTTCTATTGTTTGCACCATTCGACCTCCTCTGGGGTGATGAAAACTTCTCGTGGGGTGGAGCCGTTTTGCGGGCCTATGTGCATCCGGTCTTCGAGCTCTTCCATCAGGATCGCGGCGCGGTTGTAGCCGATGCGCATGCGGCGCTGGAGGAAGCTGGTGCTGGCTTTTTGAGTCTCGGCCACGATGAGTAGCGCTTTCTTGAGCAGAGCCTCGTCGTCTTCGCCCTCGATGCCTTCGATCCCGATCTGGGTGCCGGATTGATCGACGGGGGCGACGGTGCTGAGATCGACGCGGAACTCGGGCAGGCGCTGGCCGGAGATGTGCTCGACCACTTTGAGAATCTCGTGGTCTTCGACCATGGGGCTCTGGATGCGGATGAGGCGTGCAATGCCGGGGGGGTTGAAGAGGAAGTCCCCTCGCCCGAGCAGACTCTCGGCGCCTTTGCAGTCGAGGATGGTGCGGGAGTCGACATTGGACGAAACTTGGAAGGCGATGCGGGTGGGAAAGTTGGCCTTGATCACGCCGGTGATGACGTTGACCGAGGGGCGTTGGGTGGCGACGATGGTGTGGATGCCGACGGCGCGGGAGAGCTGGGCGATGCGGCACAGCGCGCCCTCGGCGTCGCCCTTGGAGGTTATCATGAGGTCGGCCAGCTCGTCGATAATAACGACGGTGAAGGGCATTTTCTTCGAGCCTTCAACCTCGGCCTTTTGGTTATAGCTGGCGATGTTGCGCACCTGTTTCTCGGCCAGTACTTGGTAGCGGCGCTCCATTTCGGCGACGATCCACTTGAGCACTTGCACCGCAGGCTTGGCATCGGCCACGACCGAGTGGATCAGGTGCGGAATCTGACGGAAGAGGCCGAACTCGACGCGCTTTGGATCGATCAAGACCAGCTCCAGCTCGTCCGGCTTAAACTTGTAGAGCAGGCTCAGAATGAGCGTGCTCATGCAGACGGACTTACCGCTACCGGTGGCACCAGCGATGAGCAGGTGGGGTGCCTTGGCCAAGTCGGTGATGATTGGCTTACCCTGAATATCGAGCCCCATGACGAGGGGGATCTCGTAGTCACACTCGCGCCATGCTTTGGATTGCAGAACGGTGCGCAGCGAGATCGGCACGGAGTTGCTATTACCGATTTCGATGCCGACGAAGGGCTCCCCCGGGATGGGGGCTTGCATGCGGATGCTGGTGGTGGCGAGGGCCAGTGCGATGTTCTTCTCCAGCGCGGTGATGGACTCAACGCGCACCCCCATACCCGGCTGCACCCGGAACTGGGTAATGCGCGGGCCGATCAGGGCATCATAAACATGGGCATCGATGGCGAAACTATCGATGGCGTCCTGCAGGGCGTTTTTTTGCGCTTCGACTGCTTCGGGGGTGACGAGCGTGACCGAGGTGATATCGGGCTTATCGAGTAGCTCGATGGTCGGGCGTCGATATTCGGAAAGGTCGACGGGTTGCTTGATTGGCTCCGGCTCAGGGGCGGCAGGTTCGGCTGCGAGTGCGGCAACCGCCGCGTTTTTGGCGGCTTTCTCCGCAATCTCACGCGAGCGCGGGTCTTCGCCGGCGAGTTGAGCGCGGGCGCTTTCCAGCATGCGCTGGTAGCGGGCTTCGCTCTCGGAGAGAAAAGACTGGAAATAGACTCCACGCTCTTCGCGGTCTTTTAGCAGAGCCTCGAGTTCGCTGCGCCAAGTATTAAGCTCGGCGGCTTCGGCGGCCATCGCAGCTTCTTCTTTTTCGGCTTCACTGACGATCGCTTCGGGGAGCGCGTCTTCGCCCTCTTCGAGTGCCTCATCGTCCTCGGTCTCATACTCCACCCACTCGTAGTCAACTTCTTCCTCTTCGTCTCGGCCGGCGACACTCTCTTTCATCGCTTCCAGGGTGCCGACCAAGCGATTGATGCCTGCCTTCATAAGGCGGAGTGAACTTTTTTTTCTGGAAAACGGGAGGGGCATAAGTGTGTGCTGAATTGCCTAAGCGGATGCGGCTCAGGCGGGCGACGCGCTAAGCTGAAAAAACTCTGTGAGTGTTCAAGGCTGAATTGCCCGAGAATGCGAAATATTAGGCAGCGAGAACGGATCAGGGGGTAGCTGCGCGGCGGTTGGGACAACCGCCCTCCCGGGGCTGCGAGGGTCGGAACAGGGACCCGGGCTGGGCGGCGGTTGGGACAACCGCCCTCCCGGGGCTGCGAGGGTCGAACAAGAACTCGCGCTGCGCGGCGGTTGGGACAACCGCCCTCCCGGGGCTGCGAGGGTCGGAACAGGGTCGGGCTGCGCGGCGGTTGGGACAACCGCCCTCCCGGGGCTGCGAGGGTTGGAACAGGCACTCGCGCTGCGCGGCGGTTGGGACAACCGCCCTCCCAAGGCTGCGAGGGTCGGAACAGGGACTCGGGCTGCGCGGCGGTTGGGACAACCGCCCTCCCGGGGCTGCGAGGGTCGAACAAGGACTCGCGCTGCGCGGCGGTTGGGACAACCGCCCTCCCGGGGCTGCGAAGGTTGAACAGGAACTCGCGCTGCGCGGCGGTTGGGACAACCGCCCTCCTGGGCCCCGAGGGTTGGAACAGGGACTCGCGCGGCGCGGCGGTTGGGACAACCGCCCTCCCGGGCTGCGAGGGTCGAACAAGGACTCGGGTTGCGCGGCGGTTGGGACAACCGCCCTCCCGTTGTATTCAATGTCCCGTTTTTATAATTGACCATTATTTAATTGCTTCGATTTTCATTACTAGATGATGACGACGATTACACAACAGAGCTTGAACCTCACAGAAACCAGTCAATCAGACCGTGATTTGATTGAGGAATTAAGGCTTTTCCAAGAATTTGGGGCTCCCACCCAAGTGGAATCGCTGGACGGTATAGACTACTACATCAACGAGTTCTGGACTTCCCGCCAGCGCCAAGGGAACCGGCTCCATGAAGTCAGCTACCGTGCCTGTTTCAAGCCGCAGTTGCCCCGCTTTTTCATTGATCGTCTGACGCAGCCCGGGGACGTAGTCTATGATCCGTTCATGGGGCGCGGCACGACGCTGCTCGAAGCGGCACTCTGCGGGCGCATCCCCTACGGCAATGATGTAAATCCCCTCAGCCGCGCGCTGGTCGAACCGAGGCTATGCCCACCTACATTAAAGGAAATTGAAGCCCGTTTGGAGGTAATCCCTTGGAGCACTTTCAAGGGATACGCGAGTGAAGATTTACTCACATTCTATCATCCTGAAACACTTGCCAAACTAGAAGGTCTGCGCGCTTGGTTGCTTGAGCGCAGCCAAAGAGAGGGGCTGGATAAGGTCGATGCGTGGATTCGTATGGTAGCAATTAATCGACTGACGGGCCATTCGGCAGGCTTCTTTTCCGTCTATACGCTGCCCCCCAACCAAGCCGTAACGTTGGCGCGGCAGAAACTGATCAACGAAAAGCGCCAACAGGTTCCTCCCTTACGCGATATCGCTAAAATCATACTCCGAAAATCAAAGTCTCTACTTTCTCAGGAGCACCCTCAGTGCGAGACGTTTTTGACCTGTGTTGCGCAGTCCGATTCGACTCCTGAGATTCCGGATAAATCGATTAAGTTGACTGTCACTTCTCCGCCCTTTCTAGATGTCGTGGATTATGGGGGAGATAACTGGCTGCGCTGCTGGTTTCTAGGCGTAGCCTCGGAGGGGGTGAATATCGCCAGCCATCGCAAGGTAGCCGACTGGGAGTGCTTTATCCGAAATACGCTCAAGGAATTAAGTCGCATCACGATAGATGGTGGCTACGTGGCCTTTGAGGTTGGCGAAGTCCGAAAAGGGAAGATCAAGCTGGAGCAAAGCGTAATCAAGGCAGCTCGTGAATTACCGTTCGCTCCTATCGCAGTCATGATCAATCAGCAGGAATTCACTAAAACCTCGAATTGCTGGGGCGTCTCTAACAATAGTTCCGGCACGAATAGTAACCGAATTATATTATTAAAAAAACTTCACGGCTTTTAAAATATACAGGCTATTTATTTGGCAATGCACTGTAATCATTCACAGTGGAACGTGGCTTCATTATTGCTTCTCTCTGAGGACTGGTGGAGATTTGGCGTGAAATGGAAGCTCCAGAACTTAATCTTTTACTGAATCTCGGTCTGATCGTTATCACGGCAGCGGGTTTTGCGTTTTTGGGTAAGTGTATTCGGATGCCTTCGATCGTTGCGTATATCTTGGCGGGAATTACGCTGGGCCCGGTCTTTGGCTTGGTCGAGCTCAGCCACTCGCTGGAGTTGATCTCGAAGGTGGGGATCGCCCTGCTCCTCTTTCTTGTCGGGCTGGAACTGAGCTTTGAAAAAATACGTGATGTGGGCAAAGTCGCCGTGGTGGCGGGGCTGGGGCAAGTGGTCTTCACTGCGCTGGGGGGACTGGTGCTCTGCTTGTGCTTGGGCTTTGATTTGATCCCGTCGCTTTTTCTTTCGATCGCTTTGACCTTTAGCAGCACGGTGGTGGTGGTGAAACTACTCGACCAAAAGGGCGAGCTGGGGCGACTCTACGGGCGTATCGCGGTGGGTATTTTCCTCGTGCAGGATCTGGTCGTGATCGCGGTGCTCACACTGCTAACGGGCTTGCAAGTAGGCGGCAGTTTCGAGCTGGGTGCGGTGCTCGTCGGGCTGGCGAAGGCGACGGGGGGCATGTTGATTCTACTGGCAGTCACGCTGCTGGCCTCGCGTTATATACTGCCAAAGCCCTTTGCGTGGGCGGCACGGAGCCAGGATACGAGCTTTATTTGGGCGCTCTTTTGGTGCTTCCTTGTCACCGCGCTGGCGGGGGCGATGGGGCTCTCGGTCGAGGTGGGGGCTTTCCTCGCGGGGATCGCGCTGGCGCAGTTGCCTTACAACGACGACCTGCACCGGCGGCTGCACCCCCTAATGAATTTCTTTGTGGCGATCTTCTTCGTCACGCTCGGGGTGCAGATGAATCTGGGTGCGGCGCAAGAGTATTGGGTCTCGGCGGTGGTGCTCTCGCTCTTTGTGATTATTGGCAATCCGTTAATCTTTTTGATCATCATCACGCGGATGGGCTATAGCGAGCTCACGGCTTTTCGCACGAGTGTGACGGTGGCGCAGATCAGTGAGTTTTCTTTCGTCTTCGCGGCGATGGGTCTGGCGGCGGGGCTGATTGGCGAAGGCATCCTTTCGATCGTGGCGGTGGTGGGCATCGTAACGATTGCTAGCTCGGCCTACATGATTATTTATACGGAACCGCTCTACCGGTTTTGTAAGCGCTTCGGGCTGCTGCGAATTTTTCGAGCCAAGCAGGAAGTGGAGGCGGAGGAGGCCTCAGAACGTAAGGGGCACGTGATCGTGGTGGGGATGAATGCGCTCGGGCGCGCGATCGTGAAGCAGCTCGATGCGCGCGGCGAACGCTTGCTCGCGATCGATACCGACCCGAAGAAGCTGGAAGGGCTCGGCGCGGCAGAGACGATGATCGGCAACGTCGAATACGAATCTGTGGTCGAAGAGATCGGCCTGCGCCGTGCGCGTCTGGTGGTGTCGGCGCTCCAGATCGAGGATACAAACCACCTGCTGGCCTATCGCTGCCGCTCGGCTGGGGTGCCTTGCGCGATCCATGCCTTCGACATTTCGGTGGTGGAGGACTTGCTGGAGCTGGATACTAGCTACATGTTTATGCCGGCAGTCGATGGGGTGCGTGAACAAGTCTCGATTCTCGATACGATGATTTTGCCACCCAAGCCAGCCAAGGAAGGAGAGAGCATATGACGGCGATGGCTGTATTACTTCTAGCGGCAGCGGTCGCCTTTGGACTTTCCAAGTTTTTGCGGATGCCCTCGATTCCGCTCTTGATGCTGGCCGGGGTAGGCTTGAGCGCCTTAGCTGGCTACCAAGCGGTGGACGTGCCTGAAGATTTGATCCGCGACATGATTGAGATTGGCTTGGCCGTTTTAGTCTTCACGGCGGGGGTAGAGCTGAGCCCGCGGCGGATGCGGGGGCGGACGCGTGCGGTCACGATTCTGGCGGTGACGCAGTTTTTTACTCTGGGCTTGGCGGGTGTCGGCACTGCGCTTTGGCTCGGCTACGGGTGGACGGTTGCGCTGTATATCGGCTGTGCGCTTTCGGCCAGTTCTACGCTGGTGGTGGTGCGTCACTTGCAGCAACGGAGGCAGATGTTTGAGCCCTACGGGCGCTTGGTGCTGGGGGTGCTCTTGTTGCAGGACATTTTTATTATCTTAATCATGGTGGCGCTAGTTAAGGCGCCGTTAGGTGGGTGGATGGTGGTCAATGGATTGGCCAATGCCATCGCGTTGGGGTTTTTGGCGACGGCCTTCCACCGCTGGGTGGTGCCTTTTGTGGTGACTCGGTTCAAGCTGGACGATGAGGAGTTGATGTTGGGCTCACTGGCGGTGCTTTTTGCTTTTTCGGCGATGGCCTACATGCTGGAATTGCCGTTTTTGGTGGGGGCGTTCTTGGCTGGTTTCGCGATCTCCGCCTTCCCTATGAATGGGCTGGTGCGTGGCATGCTCGGCTCGCTCTCGGGGTTTTTCCTCGCGCTCTTTTTTATTAGCGTGGGCGTCTTTCTGACGTTGCCGAGCTTGGAGATGCTGGGGCATAGCTTGATCTTTATCGCGGTGCTGCTCGTCGTCACGGTGCTGCTTGTTTCGATTGTGGCTGAGTATGTGGGCTATTCGAGTCGTGCGGCGGTTGAGGCGGGCTTGTTACTTTCGCAGACGAGTGAGTTTTCGCTCTTGCTGGCGTTGACTGGGGTGGCTTCGGGGCAAATCTCGCCGGAGCTTTTTTCGATGATCGCGCTGATCACAGTGAGCACGATGACGCTGACGCCGCTGCTCTCGCGTGAGCGTGTGGCGCTGCGTTTAGTCAAATGGCATCCGCGCTACCGCAGCGGCGAATCCGCTTGCAAGGTGATGCAGGATCATGCGGTGCTGCTTGGCTATGGCCGTGCGGGGCCGCGCACCTTACTTTCGCTAAAAGAGCGCAACATTCCGATGGTCGTGGTGGACGAGGATGCGGGTGTGATCCGGCAGCTGATTGCCCAGGGCATCCCCTGCATCCAAGGGGATGGCTCGGATGTGCGCACGCTGGAGCGAGCTCATTGCAAGCAAGCAAAAGTGGTCTTTTGCTCAATGCGCCGCACCCGCGACGCGCAGCTGGCACTGGATTATTTAAAAGACACGCCCGTGCATGTGATCGTGCGCGTGTTTGAAGATTTTGAAGCCGATATGGTGCGCACCGCTGGGGGGCAGCCCGTGCAAACCGCAAATGCCGCCGCCTCGCAGTTTTTAGAATGGACGGAGGTGAATTTGCCGAGGGACGGAGAGCGGGAACAAACGTAGGGGCGCGACTTGTCACAATGCCATTGCATATTAATTATGCCATTCTTTCTATGACAGTAATTTCAATGGGTTCTCTCGATTCAGCGCGCTCTCTGAGCTTCGGCCAGTGAGCGACGCTTTGCC
>Ga0307933_1001696_pt1 | contig 16450 bp, 14 predicted proteins | sample OrgLakmetageno88_FD_201811 | JGI IMG/M metagenome (GOLD analysis project Ga0307933, IMG submission 201811) | Saline water microbial communities from Organic Lake, Antarctica - #88 | ecosystem: Environmental > Aquatic > Non-marine Saline and Alkaline > Saline | place: Antarctica: Organic Lake...
TAATGTCTGGCGACAATAGCGATACGGTACCACCTGATCCCATTCCGAACTCAGAAGTGAAACGTATTAGCGGCGATGGTAGTGTGGGGTTTCCCCATGTGAGAGTAGCACATCGCCAGACTCCCATAAGAAGAAAAGGCTATCCGAGAGGGTGGCCTTTTTTTATGTCCATTGAAAGCGCACCTACCTCACACAATAATATTTTACTGCTCCGATATGGATTTTATTTACCTGTGACCTTTAGCGTAATATACCTCTAGTCATTTATTGTGCTATTTTTAAGGTATCGACTTTACTTAAAGAATACGCAGATGGTGAGTGTTAAAGATATATATTAGATTTCTTTAGCGACTAAACGTATTTATCATACATGGATATATAATGTGAACAGTCACTATGATTGACTTGCAAGCACTTGCGCTTCGTCTCGCGGGCCAAAATGCTTTTGAAAAAGGCCTTGCTCTTAATGTTGATGGTGCGGTTGAGAACCTAGTAGTAAAGTTACCGAAGATCACTGCTTCTGTTGAGGCAAGTAGTTTGTTTCAAGTAGAGTTAACTTTTGCAGGCGAAACGATAGACGGTAACTGCAATTGTCCTGCATCAGAAGGCTTTGATTTTTGTAGACATTGCGTTGCGGTGCTACTTAGCTATGATGAATACAACAAAACCTTCGAAAAGCTTAGAGATGGAGAGCCTTCACTAAGACTGAAAGCCTATATTGAAGGATTAGGTGAAAAAGAACTTAAAACCGAGCTTTACACCTTATTATCGCAATCGCCGGATTTGTTTGAGCATTGGGTACTTCTTGCTGATTTAAGTTCTAAAAAAATACAAGCTGGAGATCTAAAGAAGCAGATTACCAAAGCATTACCGCTTAGAAATATTTGGCGTAATGAAAAGGTTCGGGATTATTTCCTTAAAGCTTCTAAAACCCTTATTCGTCTTTTTAGTGCTATAGAAACCGTTGACGTCAACACACAGTTTGAGTTTTGCGAAGCCGCGCTGGCCCGTTATGACAAGATATTAGAACGAATTGATGATGCGAATGGCTCTAGATTTGGAGTGTTTAGCCTCTTAGAAAAAAGATATGCTCTCGCGTTTAGCCAATTATCGATGCCTACTAGCGAGAAAGCAGAGTATTTATTAACGCTTTTTGATGCGCCGTATAATCATATAGAATTTACAGGCTTACCCCACAGGTTTATTCAAGATGATGGTGCCCTGCAACTCGCTTTCTTTCGCTTACTAAAACAGTGGGTAGACAAACATATTCGAAGTAATGCAAAGAAAAAGATATCCACTACGATCGCATTAAAGCGAAGAACGCGTACACTAATCGAATATCTAAGCTCTCAATTAGATTATAAGTCCGCGCTTTATTACTACACTAAAATAGCCAATTCACTCGATGACTACTTCAGCATTGTTGAACTCGCCATAAGCGCCCATGAGTATGCTATTGCAAGCGAATACTTAGAATTAATAAAACAACAAAGTAAGAATAAGGCTGACGCCCTGACTGTAGCCCAGTTTGCTTTGAAAGTCTCACAAGCAAAGGATGATTACAGCGCTGCTTTAACAGATGCATGGAGTATTTTTGAAATAACCCATAATATTCAAGATATCGAAGTGATTCAAAACTTGGCATCAACTTTAGACATAGAGGTCTCTGAAATACAGCTAAAGGCCGAAAAGGTATTGCTTAAACATATTCGCATGGGTGGCTTTGCAAAGAGCAGTGGTGAGCACTTGCGCACTATTGAAACGCTGGCAGAACTTTATCTTCTCTCAGGTTTCACTGATAAAGCGCTGGCATTATCACAACAATATGAACTGCCCCATGATACTTTGCATGAAATTGCTCATGCGAGCTTGTCTGTAAGACCTAAGGCAAGTTTCAACTTGTATAGACAGTTATGCTTGCTCTACCCTCAACTGGGCTCTGGTAATGATTACGAGAGTTGCTTAGAACTTCTTCGAGAGTTGGATGACGAACTACCACATAGCGAAGGACTATCTGAAAGATTTAATCATTTGCTTGCGGAGCTGTTTGATATTTTTCAGCATAAAGAGGCCTTCATTGTTTTATTACAAAAGCAGTTTCCAAACACTAGAAACTAAAGCACCCAGTTTGTTTTTTTTATAATTTATTTTTAAATCTAAGTGAAATACGAAACTAGGCTTTTCCCTTCACTTGTGCGTAATCATTTACATCAATTTAAATTTAAGGTTCCTCTCGCAGAAATACCCGTGAGTAAGTATGCTAGAACTTCAAAATATTAAAAAGTACTTCAAAAATGGTGATGAAGTTGTCACCGCCATAGATGATGTGACGCTGACCATAAAAGAAAATGAATTTGTAGCAATAATGGGTAGCTCTGGCTCGGGCAAGTCTACTTTGATGAACGTGTTAGGTTGCTTGGATACGCCTACTTCAGGAAAGTATATTTTGAATGGTCAAGATGTGGCCTCTTTAACAGATGATAAATTATCCGAAATAAGAAATAAGCATATTGGTTTTATTTTTCAGACATTCCACCTTCTTCCTAAGCTAGACCTGGTAGAGAACGTAAAGCTCCCATTGAGATACAGTGATGTGCCCGCAGCAGAGGCTGATGAACGAGCTAATATATTAATAGAAAGAGTGGGATTATCCCATCGCAAACACCACAAGCCATTCGAGATGTCAGGTGGGCAGCGTCAAAGAGTTGCAATTGCACGTGCATTGGTCAACAACCCTAGCGTAATTTTAGCTGACGAACCTACTGGTAATTTAGATAGTAAAACTTCAAATGAAATTATGGATGTTTTGACGGAGTTACATAAGAGTGGTCAAACAATTGTAATGGTGACGCACGAAGATGAAATTTCAAAATATGCTCAACGAATCGTTCGCATGAAAGATGGAGTCGTGATTGATGACCAACAGGAGAATATATAATGCAACTCTTTAGATTAGTGGTAATGCTTGTGCTAGCAGCGCCCTTATTAGTAAACGCAAAGGAGCTTATGCTAACCGGTCAAATTAGCTCATCTGCCAAGCAAGTTGTAAACGCGCCTCAGGCGAGCCGTTGGCAAATTCAAATTCAATGGATGGCTGAAGAAGGAAAGGTAGTTAAAGAAGGTCAACCTATAGTAGTATTCGACGGCGCTAACGAGCAATCACGTTTGGAACAAAATTTTGAAACACTTGAGCGTTTATCTCTTGAGTTTCAGCAGTTAGAGCTCGATCAGAATCAACGCGTTACGGACGCACAAGGCCGACTTAAGCTCGCGATTATGCAGGTTGAAAAAGCGGCTATAGAGGCCTCTGTGCCAGCCTCAGAGGTGAGTGCATATGATAAAGGCCAATATGACCTTGCTTTACAAAGAGCTTCATTGGAACAATCAAAAGCGCAAGAGGCACTTGCTCGAGCAGAAAAAGAAAGAGCCTCTGAAATTCAAAAGAAACAAATCGACATTATGTCAACGCAAGACGAAGTAGCATACCTTGAAGACTTGTTAACCAATATGAATGTGCTTGCTCAGCACTCTGGTCCGGTTACTTACGCCACCCACCCGTGGAGCGGGGATAAATTAGCTTCAGGGATGAATGTTCAGCCAAGCTGGACAGTCCTAGACGTTCAGGCCATTGAGTCCTTTCAAATCGAGAGCTGGATCCACGAAATTGATGCTGTGGGTCTTAAAGAGGATATGGCAGTTACCTTAACCTTAGATACCTATCCAAATAAGCCTTTTAACGGCAAAATCAAAACACTCTCGACTCAAGCAGAAGCAAAAGAGCAATGGAGCCGAAGCGCTTACTACCCAGCGATTATAGAATTTGAATCTGCTCCTGACGTTAAATTATTACCAGGAATGAGCGTTCGGATATTAGTAAAAGGGGAAGATGATGTTTAGTAAACTGTGTGTTCAAACTGTTGCTCTAGTGATCTCGGTGTCCTTATTAAGTGCTTGTGAGACGCCAAAGGTAAACCAGCAAAATAATAGTGCCGATTCTAAACCCCTTCTTGCACCTGCTGAACTAGTCTCAATGCAGGATATTGCTATCGGGCCACCTAACGTTCGTCGCATGTGGCAGTTCAAGATAGAGTTTATGGCCCGTGAAAACGCCTTGGTAAAGCAGGGAGATGTGTTGATTCGATTCGATGCCCAAGAGCTAAGAAATACTTTAGTGGGCAGAAAGAGTAATTTAGATGCAGCAATTAAAGAAGCAGATAGAAAGCGTCTAGAGAATCAAGCGCGATTAGAACAGTTAGTACTCGATTTAGCCGAAGCTAAGATGCAAGAGGATATTGCGCGCAGAAAAGTAGAAATAACCGATGTTTCACGCTCTAAAATTGAAAGAGATAAACAACAAGCTGAATTTCGTATTGCCAGTGAATCACATAAACAAGCCACACAACGAATTGCTCAGCATAAAAATGCAATGACAGTCAGTAAGCAAGTTCAGCAGGCTAAGATTGATAACGAGCAAGTCAGGGTCGACCAAATAGAGCAAAGTATTGCAACTCTCATCGTAAAAGCACCTAAAGACGGAATGGTCGTATACGTAGCTGACAGAGATGGAGAAAAGCCTGCGATAGGAGATACCGTTTTTATGGGGCGTACATTATTGAACCTCCCGGCATTAGATAAAATAGCTGTTAATGTGGAATTTGATGAGTCTGCTACCGCCAGAGTGATGTTAGGTTCGCCTGTTAAAGTCACTTTAGATGCATTTCCGGAACGCCCATTTATGGGTCAAATTTCAGAGATAGGTCAAGCGTATCGTAATAAGTCACAGCGTAATTTAAAGGTGGTTTTTGATGCGAATATCACGCTTAACGAAACAGACAATGAAATTATGCGCCCGGGCATGAAGGCAACGGTTGAGCTCTTAAGGACTGAAGTATGAAACAACATATAAGCTCTATAGCGCTAATAACATTAGCCATACTAGGCCTGAGTGCCTGCTCTGAAAAGCAAGCATCGTCTATTCCTGAATATCCCGTCTCTGAAGTAGATTTTGATATTACAGTTTCTGGCTTTGGAGAAATTGAGGCAGTACAAGCGCAAAGAATAATTTCTCCAGGAAGAAGACCTATGACACTCTCTTGGTTAATACCTGAAAATACTACGGTTGAGAAAGGCGAAGTCATAGCCCGTTTTGATGCGCAACAAATAATGCGTGACAGCCGTAGTGAAGAGTTTGAAATGATGAAACTTGAACAGGATATTTCACGCAGTAATGCTATACAGTCTCAACAAATGAGAGAAGTTGCTTCTGATCAAATCTTTGTTAAACAAGAATTTGAATTTGTAGATCGTTTCGCAATAGACGACCTAAGGATTTTCTCACAACTTGAAATTATTGATACCCTTGAAAATAGAGATTTTCTAGAGGCAAAGGACAACTTTTTAAATTGGAAAGAAAGTAGCATCGACGAGCAATTTGATAGCGAAGTAGCCGTTCTTGATATCCGTAGACAAGGACATGCGACAAAATTTGACCGTCATCAGCAAGCGCTTACAAGCCTAGAGGTGGTGTCCCCTTATTCTGGTTTGCTTATTTACGAAAAAGACCGACGAGGTGAAAAACCATCGGTAGGACAAACGGTTTTTCCGGGGCGGCCGATTGCACAAATACCGAATTTAGAGGATATGCAGGCAAAGGTTTATGTGCTTGCGAATGATGCCATCGACCTTGCGATAGACCAGTCGGTAAGCGTTCGACTGGATGCCTTTCCCGACCGCACCTTTGCAGGTGTTATAAATAATGTCGCAGGTTTCCCGCGCTCAATAGAAAGAGGAAATCCGATTACGTATTACGAAATTACGGTTACCTTGAATGAACAAGACCCGAAAGTGATGCAGCCAGGAAGAAAATTGAGCGCTAGCATTGATGTGAAATCGCCAGAAAAACGTTTGGTTATACCAATTCAGGCACTACACCACGAAAATGGTAGCAGCTATGTTTATATCAATAGTGGTGGTCAGTACACAAAAAAGTCGGTTGAATCAGGCCGTAAAAATTTATATTTGGTAGAAATTACTTCGGGTTTGTCAAAAGGCGACATTATTGCCCTGAGTTCCCCTGAACAAGGAAGTGGTAGCTAATGATTGCTAAGTATCAAATACTCATAAAAGACGCCATAGGTGAGCTGTTATCGCAAAAGCTACGAACTTTTTTAACCCTACTGGGTATGATATTTGGCGTAGGGGCGGTTATTTCGATGCTTAATATTGGCGAAGGCGCAGAGCGTCAAGCCATGAAGCTTATTGATTCTATGGGCGTGAATAATATTATCGTAGAATCAGTCGAGTATACTGGTGATGAGCTAAAAGAGGTAAGAGAAGAGTCCTTGGGTCTAAGTATGGGGGATGTTTCAGCAGCCTTGAATACATTGCCATTTGTTGACGATTTCAGTGCCAGCAAAATCGTTAAAGTACACGATATTTATAGCGACTTTGACAAATCTAGCGCTGAGGTACTAGGCATTACAACAAGTTACTTTAAACATGCGAACCTGAAACTTAGTAGTGGCCGATTTTTGAGTGATGAAGATGAAAACGCGGTAGCTCAGAACGCTGTTATTGGTGCTGATGTCGCAACAGAACTTTTTGGAAATGCCAATATGCGTCCCGAAGATATGTTGGGCGCTTTCGTCAAAGTTAACCATGTTTGGTTGAAAGTCATAGGGGTTTTAGCACCTCCCGAGGGTGATAAAAATGAATTTCAAGGTGTTAAGATTGGGGGAGATCGCTCACGTATATTTATTCCTCTTTCAACAAGCCTGCAAAAATTCGCCAGTGAATTTTTAGCCAGTGAGCTAGACAGTTTCAAACTCAGCATAACGAAAGGTACGGACCCAATGGTTGCGTCAAAAGCCATTGATTCGCTATTGGATTTGCGTCACGGTGGCTTAAAGGATTATACATTAATTATTCCTGCTGCTTTGTTAGAGCAGCAGAAACAAACGCAGCAAATCTTCAACATTGTGATGGCCTGTGTAGCAGGAATCTCCTTATTAGTAGGAGGCATTGGTATTATGAATATCATGTTGGCTAATGTTATGGAGCGTACAAAAGAAATTGGATTGTTGAGGGCGGTTGGCGCGACTCAAGAAGATATTCGTCAGCAATTTATTGCTGAGAGCTTTACGATTTCTGTGATGGGAGGCTTGCTTGGTATATTTTTTGGTTTGGTTCTCTCTGAGCTTATTGGCTTTTATTCTGGCTGGGCGGTGAGTTGGTCTATACCCGCCATATTTTTATCTATGAGCATTTGTATGATTGTTGGGGTTGGTTTTGGTGTGTTTCCTGCCATTAAAGCTTCTAAACTCAACCCTATAGATGCCTTGCACAGCGATTAATTGTGTGGGCGCATTGGTGAGCAGGCTAATTCAGCGAATCAATGTATAAGTATTCAAATAGTTGAATTGCACTAGCAAGGTGTGTTCGTTCACACTGTATATAAGGTTCTAATTTTAGGTTGAAAAAATGACAGCTGGGCGCATCACGCCAATATCCGTATCTCTGCCGGAGCAAGCGCAACTAACAGCAATCGACGAAGATATTTTTTGGCTTCGAATGCCGCTACCCTTTGCTCTCGATCATATAAACTTATATTTGATTCGGGATGGTGAGGGCTACGCCGCACTCGATACCGGTATTGGTACCCAAACTACTGAAAAGCTATGGGAGCAAATACTCGAGACTCTTGATAAGCCTCTTACACGAGTTATTGTCACGCATATGCATCCTGATCATATTGGCTTGGCAGGATTTTTGACTGAAAAATTTAGAATACCGCTTTATATGACAATGGCGGAGTATTTTGTTGGTCGCTCATTAGTTGCCGGAGGACGTGATGCTTCTGATTGGCAAGACCGCCAATATTTAAGGCGATGCGGGATGTCAGAAGAATACATTGAACAGGCCAGTAGCAGCAAAGGTGGAATTCAAAAGGTTGTTCGGCCAATTCCGCTTAGTTTTATCAGAATGACTGAAGGCATGGACTTGATGATTGGAGAGCATTCATGGAAAATTATGATTGGTCGAGGGCACTCTCCCGAACATGCATGCTTATATTGCGGTACTAAAAATATATTGATATCGGGTGATCACGTTTTACCTAACATATCTCCAAATATTGGCGTATATAGCACTGAGCCTGATGCTGACGCTTTAAAGTTATATTTAGAGACATTGCCTCAATTTAAAACACTTCCCGCTGATACGCGAGTTTTGCCTTCTCACAAATTACCGTTTATTGGTCTGCATACAAGAGTGGACGAGCTGATATCACATCATCAAGCGCATCTCGATAACCTATTGGCATTTTGCGAGTCGGAACAAACTGTAGAAACTTGTTTACCGGTGCTATTTAAACGCGAGTTAAACTCGCACAACATGTTTTTTGCTTTAGCCGAAGGCCTTGCTCATCTCAATTATCTGTATTATCAAAATAAAATGAGTAGGCGTGAAGACGAGCATGGCCGTTGGGTATTTGTTACATCCAAGCGGGCTTATCCCTAGCGCACAACAACAGCGCATCATCTATAATTTTGGTGACCTTAGATTCTGGTAAATAAGGCACCATAATTCCGCCTGAGGCGAGTACAAACTTAGCCGTTGCCAGCTTAGACCTTCGCATTAGGGGAGTTTGATTGAATTTTGTTTGTTGAATTTTACTAATCGGAAACACAATAAAGTCGCGTCCAAAAAAGCCTTTTCTTACGTACACATAATTTTCATCAGAAGCGTAGCCCCATCGATACCATCTTAGAACACAAGCCAACGCAATAAATATAAAAATCGCCACTAGCCCCAATATAATTATGACTGAGTTACTATTCTCATTAGTCAAACCTATCAGTCCAAAAATCATTGGTATGAAAAATACAAGCAAGCCAGGATAAAGCAATAAGCGCATAATATATCTTGGGCTAATGCGCTCATATGAAATTTTAGAGAGCGCTGCTACCTCGAATACGTCGCCGGTGAGCTCATCGGCCTCCTCAGGCGTCACTGATGGCACAATCAGCTTACTAGCACTATTTATTTGACTCGCTTGATTGGCACCTGGAACACCTGCAGAGTTTTGTTCAAAACCGAGATTGACTCTACCTATTAGAATATCGAGCCAATCTTGCTGCTGAACAGCGCGTTGTATTCTACTTACTTTCATACTCACTTCATGCTTAGTAAGTAGGCCGCTGCGACGAATATAACGTTGCTCACTTTTACTCAGTCTGTAGTCATAAAATACAAAAATAGCGCCCACGATTGAAAATGAAACAATGACAAGCATGACAAGCATAACAAGTGAAAATACATGCAATAAAAACACGCCAATGGATAGAGATTGATAATTTAAATACGAAGCAATATCGAAGCCAACAACCGTCAGAACATTACCAATATTTTCAGCTATGGCATTATAAAATGGTGCTAAAAAACCCAAAAATATCCAGACTCTGTTATTGGTAATTCCATGAATGATCAAATCTTTGATAGAGCGCTGGTTTAGAATAATCTCTTGGCTGTGAGTCGCTTCCGTTGAAGCGTTAATACTGTCATGTTGGGATGTTTGGTCTGCCGAGCTGTCTTGTACAACAGATTGTACTTTTCGTTTGAAAGATTCTGCTAAGGGTAAGCGTATAGCTACTATGTTTGCTTCTTTTTGTGCTGAACCGGCGGTATCTAACTCAATAATTGCAAAATCACTAAACCGATAATAAAAAGGCTGAATAATTTTCACATTTTGAATTTTACCAAATGGTAAGTCCATATGAGATTTTTGTACTAGACCTTGTTTAATTTCGACTCTGTCAGCACTTAAGCGGTAAAAGTAAAATAAGTAGCGCAATACTGAAGCAATTAATAAAATAGAAGCCAAGGCTAGTGTACCTGCCCCAATCAGAAAAATATTCTCTTTCACTTTGGCAAAATTAAAGGCAAATATAGGTAATGTGTAAATCAAAATGTTATTGACGATAAAAAACAAACTTTTGATAAAGAAATATAATATCGCTATAGGCGATACACGAGACCACTCATCACTCGCTATCTCTTTAGCAAGTTGAGCCTCAGAGTTATTCTGATAAGTTGCATTCTGCTCATGGGTATTTGCGGTGGGGGGAATTTGCTCACTCATCTAATGACAAATCCTTATGATTGATGATGAATTTGCGCAGCGCGACGGCTTTTTCGTATTCTAGACCTGGGATTTGGAAAGTATGTGAGATACCACCTGCGCTAAATACCTGCAAAGTTGCTAAGTTTGCCTTACGCTCAATTGGACCTCGTTTTAATTCGATATGCTGAATTCTTAGAATAGGTTGGCTAACAAGCTTTCTAAAAATTAAGCCAGATTGAAAATGTAAGTCTTGCTCTCTAACGGCATACTTAATAATAGGGTCGGCAAAAAAGTGATAAAGCATGTCCCATAAGGCGATGAAGATGACCAGTGCATAAACGGCATATTTAAACTCTGCAAACCACTCTGGTTCACTAAAGAAAACACCTAAATCAAGTATTATCAAAACTATGAAAACAACAGCGGTGAATAAAGCTGAGAGCCCAATATTAATGACGCGATAGCGTTTAGAAATTGGTGTTAGTTCAAGATCATCAATGGATATAGGCACTAAGTCGACGGCGTCGTTGCTAAATGACATTTATAGATATTCCCTTATATGAGCGCGAACGGCTGAGTCGCTTCCGCACTAAAAATTAGTGGTAAGTAAACAACAAGCGCATTTACTTGTCCAGAGTACTGTCAATTTCGCTTACTATTTGGTCTCTTCCATTGTGCTTGGCTGCATATAATGCCTTATCAGCGCGGCTGATAATACTGCTTACAGGTTCTTTCTCTGTTGGTTGGACAAGGCCAATAGAGGCGGACGTGCGTTGTTCTATAGCGCGTAAAGCGCCAATTTCATGCAGCGCCATGCGGTACTTTTCTAATAATCGCTTACCTTGATGCAGCGGAGTATCCGGAAATATAAATAAAAACTCTTCGCCGCCAATTCGTCCTAAACTATCGGTTTTTCTAAACGTATCGCGCGCAAGTTGAGAAGCATCTTTTAATACTTCGTCACCGCGCTGATGGCCATATTGGTCATTTATTTTTTTAAAAAAATCTAAGTCTAAAATGGCTACACAATACGCCTGAAGGCTTCGGTTATACATATCTTGTTGAAATTCCAAAATCTCCATAATACGTCTTCTGGAATATAGCTCGGTCAGTGCGTCAGTATGGGCTATTTGCTCTAAGTTTTTACGATGCTTACGGCTTCTAATGAACATAAACAGAAGTAAGCAACTCATCATCAATAATAAGGCTATTACCAAGAAGTAAAGCCTATTCAGCATTTGTTTATCTGCAATTTCCGAAGATTGAAATTCATTTTTCAGTTTCAGCTCAATATTTTCTTGCTGTTGCAGTTCCAGCTGAAAGTTAGTGTGTATATCGAGCATACGCTTGACTTCATCAATAGGCTGATTAATATCTCGCGCGGCAATCACTCCTTTAGTGACCTTGTAGGCCTCTTCAAATTGGTCCAAGCGCCCGAATAATTCTGCCCTGTGTAAATGAATGTTCTGCACCAAGTCAAAATTACTAGTGTCGGCCTTCGTAGCATTAAATGCCGAAACTAAATGTCCAATTGCTGCATCCATATCGTCGAGCTCGGTAAAAGCGCGAGATAGCAATAAATGAGCTTGCGCGATTTCTGATTGATATTGCGTATCAAAAAGCTTCAATGCATTTTTTGTATATTCAATTGCCTCAGCCATTTGCTGCTGATGAAACGAAATCTCGCCGGCAAACAAAAGTGCTCTAGCACTGTAAAGTACGTTATTTGTATTTATTAGCATACGTTTAATTTCTTGCAAGTTACTTTGTGCTAAAGACCATTGACGGTTAGAAATCAAACTTGGCATGCTGATCATCAGTGCGTATAACAAGTCATCGTTGGCTTTTACACTGCGAGCATTATCTATGGCTTTATCTGCATAACTCAGTGCAATTGCGTGCTCGTTTCGTTGTTGATGAATCTGGGCAATTAATAATGCGATATCGGTAATTGCCTGCGGCTTTCGTTGGTTGCTAGCGAGTTGTAAGGCTAATTGTAAATCTTGCAAAGCGGATATGCTTGCCCCAGCAAGCTGGTCTATCCTTGCGCGTTTTTGTAGCCTTATGAGTAACACGCTTTCATTTGTTGCTATAACAGTATTGTTAATTGCATCTGAAATAGCTAAGCGGGCGTCGGGTAAGTTATTTAATACTAAGTAAGCGTCAGATATGCGTTCAAAAAAATGCGCGCGAAGGTTGCTTGCAGTAGCGTCATCATCAATTTCAGTGGTCGTTAACCCGTTTTGTAATTCAATAATAGCGCTATTGGACATTTCTAAGATTAAATAAGCATCGGCTCTTAGATAAAAGAATTGTGCTTGCCTTAACGATGGTTGTGATGTTATTGGCGGCTGTTGATCAATATATGCTTGCGGTTGGGCACGCATTTTTGCGTATTCGACCTGATAGTACTGGTCAAATAATAAAGATTGCGCGTGAGTGAAAGTGGGTAAAACCATCAATACAAACACCGCGCCAACAATTTTAAAACAATCTTTCATGGCAAGTTTGAGGCCTTATGTCTATTGCAATTATCTATTGTGAAACCGTTCGTTACACTCACTGATATCCTGTAAGTGTATAAATTTTGTAACATTGCGGTTTTTAGCGAGTCTTAACTTGTATCTAATTTCTATGCTTTTCGTTTAGAATGACTACACTTATGTATAAATGCTTCTATATCCTGACAAAATTTTTGATTTTGGAGACATATGAACGACCGAGTGCTGCACAACGTTAACGATGTAAGCTTTTCAGTTTTACAATCGCTCACACCACTACACACTTTTGGTTTAGCTGCTAATTGCTTTCAATTTACGACTGTTAATTCGCTAGAAAGTTTACTTGCTCTGCAGGAGCGACTGCAAAAAAAACCGTTTATTTTGCTAGGAGAGGGTAGTAATACTATTTTCACACGCGATTACGACGGTTTGGTGGTTAAAAATGAGTTAAAGGGTGTGCATATATCAGAAGATGAAGATAATTATCACCTGCATGTTGCCTCGGGTGAAAATTGGCATGACCTTGTTTGCTTTTGCTTGAGCAAAGAAATTTATGGTTTTGAGAATCTCGCGCTTATCCCTGGTACGGTTGGTGCTAGTCCAATTCAAAATATTGGGGCTTATGGTGTTGAAATTGAACGTTTTGTGCATAGCGTAGAGTTCCTTGATGTTAAGTCTGGCCGAATGAGCCACTTCACTAATAAGGAGTGCGAATTTGCTTATCGGGAGAGCCGATTTAAGCTCGAGAGTGATGCCCTTCGCATTATTACCGCAGTGAATTTTGTGTTACCCAAGCGAAATAAGTTAATAGCAACTTATGGCCCACTTGCTGAATTAGATAATCCGACCCCACAAAGCATTTTTGAGAAAGTGGTCGAAACTCGAAAAAGCAAGTTGCCCGACCCTAAAATTTTAGGCAATGCTGGTAGCTTTTTTAAAAACCCAAACATTACGATAGTGGAGTTTCAAAGCTTACAGAGCGCATACCCAGATATGCCATTTTATAGAGCGCCTGAAGGTAAAATAAAAATTCCAGCAGCTTGGTTGATAGATAAGTTAGGCTTCAAAGGATATAAGCAGGGTGATATTGCATGCCATCAAAATCAAGCCTTGGTGTTAGTCAATCACGGTCATGGTACAGGTGAAGACCTGTTGATTTTAGCCAGAGAGATTCGCGATAAAGTGCTTGAAACCTTTGCTATAAAGCTAGAAAACGAAGTAAGACTTATGGGCAGAGCTGCCCAAATTGAGCTGTAAACCTATGCCAAATCAACGCAATAATATTGTAAACCATACACGCACTCAACTTGTTGAGCTTTTGAATGACAAAGAGTTTGTTTCTGGTGAGTTTCTATCGCAAAAGCTTGATGTAACCCGTAGCTCTATCTCAAACCATGTAAAAGCATTAAATGAATTAGGCTTAGATATTCACAGCATAAAAGGTCGAGGTTATAAGTTAGCTAAATCCATCGACTTGCTTAGTCAAAGTCAAATTATTGCAGCATTACCTCAGTATGCCCACTTAAAGGCTCCTCAAGTCATCGTTGAAAATATTGTGAATTCAACCAACGATGTAATTAAACTAATGGGTAGGGAACTATCCCAAGGTAGTCTATGTGTAGCTGAAGCACAAACCAAGGGGCGCGGAAGACGAGGTAAAGCGTGGGTGTCACCGTTTGGAGCAAGCATTTACTTATCGATGTTGTGGCGCTTTGATAGCGGTTATCAGTCGATGGCGGGACTATCTTTACTAGTAGGGCTTGCGGTAAATCGAGCATTGATTCGCATTGGCCTAAAGGACTGTCAGTTAAAGTGGCCAAACGATATTTATCATCAGCATAAAAAGCTTGCCGGCATATTAATTGAGGTTGAAGGGCAAATTGGTGAAATGACCACGGCTATTATTGGCATTGGTGTAAATGTAAACCTACCAAACAAGCACCTTGCTATTGATCAAGCTTTTACCGATGTATCAACAGCATTATCTCTTGAGGTAGACCGAAATGTTTTTGCCGCAGGTTTAATCGACTGCTTATGGCAGATGTTGCCCCAGTTTCAAAAAAATGGTTTAGCGCCTTTCATGAATGAATGGGAGCGTGCCGATTTGTTTGCTGATCAAGAGATTTGCTTGATATCCGGTAGTTACGAAAATAAAGGAATAAGCAGAGGTATTGATAGTAGTGGTGCACTATTAATGGAAGCGAATGGCGAAATCAAGGCTTACCATGGAGGCGAAATTAGTGTCAGAAAAGCCTAGCCTACTCATTGATTTAGGCAACTCAAATATTAAATACACTTGGCATGATGATGCGACAAACTTAGCCAATATTAAAGGTAAGAGTATTGCCTTGGAACATATCCCTTCACTTTGTAAAGAAGCACAATCAGTGTATTTCTGCAGCGTTCAATCGGATGAGAAAACCTATCACTTTATTGAAAGTTTAAAGCAAACTGGAGTACCTTTTCACCAAGCTCAGACCCAAAAGGAACAGTTTGGAATTACTAATAGTTATGCGAAGGTCGTTAATATGGGAAGCGATCGTTGGCTGGCAATGTTGGCTGCAGACGCCTTAGCGAAGAGAGATGTAGTAGTGATTGATGCTGGTACTGCAATCACTTGTGATTTTATAGTAGCAGGCAGCCATAAAGGTGGGTGGATCGCACCCGGGCTGAAGATGTTACGCGAAAGCGTTGCCGGTAAAACGGGACGAGTATTTGACTTTGAAGAACTCAGGCCAAAACTTAGCCCAGGTAACGATACTGCAAATTGTGTTGCCAACGGAGCCCTTGCACAAATCATCGGCATGGTGCATCAGGCACGAGATTTCATGCATGGTCAGACTCGAGATTATGAGGTCTTGATTAGCGGTGGGGATAAAAATATTATTTTTGAAAATATTAATTTTGAGAGCAAGCTACACGATAATTTAGTGCTCGCGGGCTTGGCGAGAATCAGTCGTTCAAAATAGCGGCAGAAACGTCACAAAATCGATGGTTTATTGTGCACTTAATATTAATTGTAAAAAAAAGCGGTTTTTTTGTGGATTGGCTCTTGCCATGAGGTAAAGCTTACTCTAGAATGCGCCTCCACTTGATGCAGTGCCGACTTAGCTCAGTTGGTAGAGCAACTGACTTGTAATCAGTAGGTCACCAGTTCGACTCCGGTAGTCGGCACCATCAATCTCTGGAGGGGTACCCAAGCGGTCAACGGGATCAGACTGTAAATCTGACGGCTCAGCCTTCGCAGGTTCGAATCCTGCCCCCTCCACCACTTTTTAAGAGGTGGTTAGAGAATATTAGGAATGCGAGCATCGTATAATGGCTATTACCTCAGCCTTCCAAGCTGATGATGCGGGTTCGATTCCCGCTGCTCGCTCCAATTAAAAGCTGATATGGCTCAGTTGGTAGAGCGCACCCTTGGTAAGGGTGAGGTCGGCAGTTCGAATCTGCCTATCAGCACCATTCTCTGACCTCTTCAAAAATTTTTTAATGTTAACTTTGCTGGGAAAATAGAAATGGCAAAACAAAAGTTTGAACGTACTAAGCCGCACGTAAACGTAGGTACAATTGGCCACGTTGATCACGGTAAAACGACGCTAACCGCGGCAATTTCTACTGTACTAGCAAAAACGTACGGTGGTTCTGCTCAAGCATTCGATCAAATCGATAACGCTCCAGAAGAGCGCGAGCGCGGTATCACAATCGCTACATCTCACGTTGAGTATGACACTCCATCACGTCATTACGCTCACGTAGATTGTCCTGGACACGCCGATTATGTAAAAAACATGATCACTGGTGCTGCTCAAATGGACGGCGGAATATT
>Ga0307933_1001700_pt1 | contig 16414 bp, 13 predicted proteins | sample OrgLakmetageno88_FD_201811 | JGI IMG/M metagenome (GOLD analysis project Ga0307933, IMG submission 201811) | Saline water microbial communities from Organic Lake, Antarctica - #88 | ecosystem: Environmental > Aquatic > Non-marine Saline and Alkaline > Saline | place: Antarctica: Organic Lake...
TAGGCGAAGTGAAAACAGGTGTTCTTGCTTCTAATTACTAGAAATAGTAGATTGCATGAGCCGTATACGAGGTCCGTATGTGCGGTTCTGTGAGAGGGATGAGGCATGAGCCTCACCCTACTCGATGCTCGATATATTAGGAGCTTACATTATAATTTTATATTAACTAATTGATATTAATGGGTTTTAATTTAATATGAGAAGCCTATTGTTTTTGTTGATTATTATTTTTAGGCCTCAATTTCCGATTGTAATACTATTTCTTTCTAAGAGCAACATGCTCAATTTGATGATATCAATTTATCGCTAGTCTGGACGGCATTTGCGGTTTTAAAATACTTTTTAGCATTAATATAACGCATCATTAGCATGTTTAGTTATATAGCAAGTCTCTAACTTAGCGCTATACTATTTACTATCAGTTTTAGCTAGGAAGCCATCATGCGCGAAATAATAAAAATGGAGTCTGATTTGTCGTTTGGCAATGCAGATAATGGACTGTCTCAGGAATACTCATACTTATATCCCGGCATTGTGCCCTTTTTCTCAATTAGGAAGTTGCGGATTATTTATAATGAGTTAAATGATACAAACAATTTTGAATATGATTCATTTGAAGCGTTCAAGCACCAAGTAATGTCGTCTGCAGCGCCACATCTGGAATTAAATAAATGGCAAGCAATCGCCTCTCGTCGATAATGACAAAAATCAACAGGCGTTAAATAACATTTGGTTATTTTAGCGCTTGCTTTAATGTTAGATTTAACCGCCCTGTGAGCGGTCTAATGGGTGCTCTATACTCAGAGCACCGTTTCATCACCATGGAGCATTGGCTATTACCCTGCTTCCTACCTAGCTATTTATGCCAGCGAATAGCCAATAACAATCAGTTCTGTTAATCTTGCAGCATTCGACCAAGCGACGTTAACGTGCTGTCTATACTCATCCTCAAAAAATTAAAAATGAACTCTATTAAGTGCTAACTGTATACAACCAATGCAATTTAAATTAAATAATGCACTTGAAAAGTGTTTACTCAAAGATCGTTTCCCATTGCGACGACAATATCAAAAACTTGAAAAGTTAGCTGATAGCGATGACAAATTGTCAGCACTTGAACGGTTTCTTCTGCGCGTGGATCAATCCCAGCTTGCAAGGAAAGGGCGACAAGACGCAGTCCCTGTTATCGACTATCCCGACTTACCAGTCTCAGATAAGCGCGAGGACATAAAGTATGCGATTGATAATAATCAAGTTATTATCATTGCAGGTGAAACAGGATCAGGTAAAACCACTCAAATTCCTAAGATGTGCCTGGAGCTAGGGCGTGGCATAGACGGTTTTATTGGCCACACGCAACCAAGACGTTTAGCTGCAAGAAGTGTCGCCAATCGTATTGCAGAAGAGTTGAATTCTGAACTTGGTAAAGAAGTCGGTTTCAAGGTCCGTTTTAGCGACAATGTAAGTGAAAATAGTCATATAAAATTAATGACTGACGGTATTTTGTTGGCTGAAATCCAGCAAGATAGGTACCTCAATCAATACGATACGATTATTATTGATGAAGCTCATGAGAGAAGTCTAAATATTGATTTCTTACTCGGTTACTTCAAACAATTATTAGTAAAACGTAAAAATCTTAAACTGATTATTACCTCAGCAACAATTGATCCTGAGCGTTTCTCCAAGCACTTTTTTGATGCTCCCATTATCGCGGTGAGTGGTCGCACTTATCCAGTTGAAATTAGATACCAAGAACCCGCTAGCTCTAGAGAAAGTGATTCAGAAGAAGATCAAGACCAAACAACGGCTATTTGCGAGGCTGTTGATGAGCTTTTCCGCGAAAAGCCCGGTGACATTCTTATATTTTTAAGTGGCGAGAGAGATATAAGAGACACACAAGATGCACTTCTAAAACGCCAATATCGGAATACTGAGATTGTTCCGCTATACGCTAGGTTATCAGCTGCTGAACAAAATAGAATATTTCAAGCGCACATTGGCAGACGAATAGTACTTGCCACTAACGTAGCTGAAACCTCCCTGACGGTGCCTGGCATTAAGTATGTTATCGACCCTGGTTTGGCACGGATGTCGCGTTATAGCCATAAAAGCAAAGTGCAACGCCTGCCCATTGAAGCCATTTCTCAAGCCTCTGCGGATCAGCGGGCAGGTCGCTGTGGACGAGTATCGGATGGTATTTGTATTAGACTCTATTCAGAGCAAGATTACTTGTCACGCCCGGAGTTTACCGACCCCGAAATAATTCGAACCCATTTATCATCGGTCATATTGCAGATGTTAGCGCTTGGACTAGGCGAAGTCAGCCAATTTCCATTTATTCAGCCCCCCGATAGCAAAAATATTAACGATGGCCTGAAACTCCTAGAAGAGCTTCAGGCTATTGATCGCAAAAATAATGCTTATGTGTTAACTCCATTAGGACGCAAAATTGCGCGACTGCCGGTCGATCCAAGATACGCCAAAATGGTGGTAGAGGCTGGCGAGCGAGATTGTGCCAAAGAAATCATGATTATTACTGCCGGTTTGAGTATTCAAGATCCCCGAGAACGACCGCAAGATAAAAAACAAATAGCGGATGAAAAGCATGCTGAATTTACAGATACAGATTCGGATTTTGTGTCTTTGTTGAATTTATGGAATGTATTTTCGAATAATCAGAAAACCTTAACCAACAATCAGCTAAGAAAATGGTGCAAGCAATCTTTTGTGCATTATTTAAGAATGCGTGAGTGGCAAGATATTGTCAGTCAGATGAAGAAATCACTTGTGGAAATTGGCTATCGGTTAAACAGTACCGAACCTAGCTACGAGAAAATTCATACTGTTATGGCGACAGGTTTGCTTTCTCATGTCGGGTTTAAAGATAAGAACCGGGAGTACCTTGGTTCTCGAAATACTCGTTTTATGATTTTCCCTGGGTCAGGTTTAAGTAAATCTAATCCAACGTGGCTGATTGCTTCTGAGCTAGTTGAAACGTCAAAGTTGTTTGCCAGAAATGTAGCCAAAATTGATCCTAAATGGCTCGAGCCAATCAGTCAGCATTTGGCAAATAAACAATATTCAGAGCCACACTGGAGCAAAAAAAAAGGCTCAGTACAGGCTTACGTAAATGTTAATTTATTTGGTTTGCCAATCGTATCCAAAAGGTTGGTAAATTATTCACAAATTGACCCTGTAGTGTGTCGAGATATATTCATTCGTGAGGCTTTGGTGAATGGTCAAACAATCTTAAATTACGCTTTTTTACGAAAAAATCAGGCATTAATTGATGAAATTGAGACCTTAGAGCATAAATCTCGACGCCGCGACTTACTGATCGATGAAGATGATTTGTGTGATTTCTATAGCGAAAAATTACCGACTGATATTTGCAATGACGCCCAGTTTAAAAAATGGTGGCAAATTGCGACCAATAAAACATCTGATTTGCTTGATTTTTCTATTCAGGCGCTACTTAGAAAAGATGCGTCTAGTATTAACAAAGTTGCTTTTCCTGATGAATGGAGACAAGGTAATTTGCGATTGCCTTTAACTTATGTTTTTGAGCCTAATGCACAGAATGACGGTGTTAATCTGGAAATTCCTTTACCCATTTTAAACCAGCTCGCTGATATCGGTTTTGATTGGCTAGTGCCCGGCTTTCAGCATGAGTTGATTGTATCTTTGATCAAATCGTTACCTAAAAAATTGAGACGGAATTTTGTACCTGCCCCAGATTTTGCGAACGCTTGCTTAGATGAAATTCAACCCTTAGATAAAAACGGTGCGCCGCAAAACATCGTGCATGCGCTGGCAACAAAATTACATAGAATAACGGGTATGCTAATAACAACAGATGACTTTGCTGATGTAGAATTACCCAATCATCTACAGTTCAATTTTGTTGTCGTAGATGACAAAGGCCATGTCTTGGGCTCAGCCAAGAACTTGTCAAAAGTACAAGATGAGTTAAAAGGTAAGGTAAAAGAAACACTGGAATCTGTTGCGACCCCTGAACTTGAGCGCCAGAGCATAGAGACTTGGGATTTTGAGAGCCTACCAAAAGCATTTGAGCAGAAGCATGCAGGTTTCGAAATCAAAGCATACCCAGCGCTGGTTAAAAAATCCAACAAAGTAGACATCGTACTTTTTGATAATCAACAAGAAGCTGAAAACTCGCATCGCCTCGGTGTCTATCAGTTAATTAAAAATACGGTGCCTTCACCGTTAAAATACTTGCAACAAAAGCTACCTAACAAAGCCAAGCTTAGTTTATATTTTAATCCCTTTGGACAAGTGAATATTTTAATTGATGATATTATATTGGCATCAATTGACCATCTCGTTAGAGAGTTTGAGAAGGAAAGGGCGAAACAAATAAGAGATAAAGCTGATTTTGAAAAAGTTTGCAAAATTGTACGCGAAAATATTAATGATTTAGCCCTTCAAATAGCCCAAAAAATTGAAAAAGGGCTAACGGTTGCTCATCATATTCAAAAACAATGCAAAGGTAGTATTCCTCTTAACATATTGACTAATATTGGTGCCATAAAAGGTCAGCTTAATTTACTTGTATATAAAGGTTTCGTGTTTGATTTTGGCTACCAAAGACTAGACGATTGGAATCGGTATGTAATGGCGCTCAGTCAGCGTTTTGATAAATTAAAAATTGATACAAATCGTGACAGACTAAATCAACTTGACGTAGACAAAGCCGTAGCTAGGTATCAGCAAGCCATCACGAAAATTCAAAAAAGTGGTGCTGATGCTGCCTCAGTGGATGAAGTGAAATGGATGATTGAAGAGTTTAAAGTCTCCTTATTTGCGCAACAGCTTGGCACTAGCATGCCAATATCGCTGAAGCGCATCAGTAACCGTTTGAGCGAATTTTAGGCTATTTGTTGACATATCACCGCCAGCACAATATAAATACAGTTACTGTTTTTAGAGTCATGATGTCTGGAGTAATGAATGATAGCGTATGATGATAAGCGTAATTTTTATAGAATGATGGTCAACTCACCCTGTGAACTCGCATTATTAAGCGACCCTGCGCAACGGACGCTGCAGGCAATATGCAAAGACATTAGTGCGACTGGAATGTCTCTCGAAATAGAGCAACCCACAATGGAAATCGGCACGTTGCTGGCGGTGTCTATTGAGTCAAACAGTGACCAAGTCCCATCACTCATGGCCAAAGCTAAAGTGCTAAGATGCACAGATGAAACTGAAAACAGCTGCTTGTTGGGCGTTGCAATTAGTGAAATAAAATAAGTAGCGTCAAACACTCCTTGCAGGATTCTAATTTACACCTTGCACACCAAACCTTTCAAATAGTAACCCTCTGGAAAACTCCCGCTAACAGGGTGATCTTCGCTTTGTGCAAGTCTTTGTACGAAGAACACGTCACGCTGAGCATCTAATGCAGCGTCCGCGACGATTTTCTGGAACAAGTCTTGTGGCATTAAACCAGAACAGCTAAATGTCAGTAGCGTCCCGTTCTCGTTGAGTAGTGATAGTGCCAGTCTGTTTATGTCTTTGTAACCGCGAGATGCCTTACTGAGATTGTGTTTACTACTAACAAATTTTGGCGGGTCTAGCACGACAACGTCAAACGTTGTGCCGGCTTCTTTGTATTCTCTAAGTAGTTCAAATACATCACGTTTTAGATGAGTTACTTTACTTTCATCTAAGCCGTTTAGCTGCACGTTTTTAGCACTGAGTGTTAGCGCTGATTGAGATGCGTCAACGTTAATAATTTGAGTAGCACCGGCTGCGAGTGCATATAAACCGAAAGTACCTGTAAAACTGAAGCAATTAAGTACCGTCTTACCAGCACAATAGGAGGCCGCAATGCGTCTATTTTCACGTTGATCTAGGTAGAATCCTGTCTTGTGTCCGTTAATTAAATCGACATAAATTTTAACACCGTTTTCTTCAATAATAACTGAATCAGGAAGTTCGCCATGCAGTGTTTGCACTATTGGTGCTAAGCCTTCTTTTTTACGCACATCAACATCGCTTCGTTCATGCACTATAGCGTCTGGATATAATTGCAATATAGCCCACAGGATCTTACTTCGATGCTTTTCAGCGCCAGCGCTGAGTAGCTGTACAACCACAATATTGACATAAACATCAATAGTAATGCCGGGCAAACCGTCTGCCTCAGCAGCTATAAGACGAAAGGCATTGGTCTTGTGCTTGTTTAAAATCTCTTGCTTTCTGGCTAATGCTTGTTCGAGTTTACGGTTAAAAAAGGCATTATCAATAACTTCTAATTTAGTAAACGACCACACTCTTGCTCGAATCTGTGATTCTGGCGAATACGCAGCTTTAGCAAGCCAAGTACCGTCGCTTGCTAAAATGTCAACAGTATCTCCTGAGCGGATGACCCCCTCGGTTTTCTCTATGGCGCCTTCGAAAATCCAAGGGTGGCGACGCAACATTGACTTTTCACGTTCTATTTTTAATGTAATGGATGTCATTCGATACCTTTTTCATATTCGTGATCGGTGACTAAATCTGATGATGAAGCAGCTTCTCGAGCCAAATCATCAACTTCTTCGTTTTCAGGTTGGCCAGAATGTGCTTTGACCCAATGCCAATTTACTTCGTGTTTATTTACTGCGTCGTCAAGTTGTTGCCATAAATCCGCATTTTTGACGGCCTTTCTGTCTTTTGTTCGCCAGCCATTTTTTTTCCAGTTGTGGATCCACAAACTAATGCCATTTTTTACATATTGGCTATCTGTATATAAATCGACAGCACAGGTTTCTGTCAGACTATTGAATGCAGCTATGGGCGCAAGCAACTCCATTCGGTTGTTGGTGGTTAGTTTAAATCCTTTAGATAATCTTTTTTTGTGTTCTTTAAATATCAATAAGGCGCCGTAACCTCCTGGTCCAGGATTGCCCAAGCAGGATCCATCGGTGTAAATGCAAAGTTTTTTCATTTTTATACTGAATTCTGATTGTCTGGTGTAAGTGCGCCGAAGTATACTAGTCAGCATGATAATTAAAAGAAGTTTTGTATGCGCCAAATAGTTTTAGATACAGAAACCACTGGTATCAATCCCAAAGAAGGTCATCGCATCATTGAGATTGGTTGTATTGAAATGGTAAATCGAAAACTGACGGGGAACACCTATCACGTCTATATCAATCCGCATCGCGACATTGAAGAAGAAGCGATCGCGGTGCATGGTATTACGAATGAGTTTTTAAAAGATAAGCCTGCTTTTAAACAAATTGCGCAGGAATTCATCGATTTCATAAAAGACGCTGAATTAATTATCCATAACGCGCCATTTGATATAGGCTTCATGGACAATGAATTTGCACTAAACAATAGCTCGATTAAAAACACCAGACAGATTTGTACAGTTTTAGACACCTTAGCACTAGCTAGAGAAATGCGTCCGGGTCAAAAAAACAACTTAAATGCATTATGTCGAGTGTATGGCGTGGATAACACACATCGGACTCATCACGGCGCTTTGTTAGATTCGGAAATCTTAGCAGAAGTTTACTTATGGATGACTGGCGGCCAAACAGCAATGAGTTGGGCGCATGAATCTGAAGGGTCAGATCCTAAAAATAAAAATGCACCAAGAGTAGTTAATTTAGAAGGTGTCTTAAAGGTTGTTAAGGCCTCTGCCGATGAACTAAGTAATCACGAGGCATATTTAGACAAAATTGAAAAACAATCTCAAGAAGCGGTTTGGCGTAGCTAACCGACATAACAGAATTTTCCATTGTAGCGCGCGTGCTGTTTTGCTGTTTGCGGGTCTGTGCATGTTCGTATCCAAAACCCATGCACAAGAAGATAGATTGTCTGAGCGTGACCTGTTATTGCATACCCCCGCAAAGGAAACACCATCAGTTAAAAGAGATACCCCACCGATTGTGCCGCTGGGGACTGATTTTCAAAACAGTGTACTGTTGTTAAATAATCGGTTTAGAGTTGACAGTGATGTTGATAAAGTCACCATGCTTTTCTTCAGAGACACTGGATCTGCCCCTGTTGTTCTAGTGCGCCCTGATGGTTCCAAACTTTTTATTGAGAATGAGGAAGAAGATCCCAATGTAAAATGGTATGAAACGCAAACGTACGACATGATTACCATAAAAAAACCAATGCCAGGACCTTGGCAAGCAGTCGGCCAGGTGCTTGAAGGTAGCAAAGTCATGGTCATTGCTGATATTGTATTAGACGCCCAGCCTATTCCTCTTAATATTTATTCGGGTGAAGTAATCAAGCAAACCGCTGTGCTCAAAAATAACGGCAAACAGGTCGATTTTTCAGCACTTCGGGACGTGGTTAGTTTAACCATCGATTTTGTTAGTAACAACAATCCAAATTACGACAACTTTGGATTAGGATCACGAACCATCGCTAGTTTTCAAGATAATGGGGAAGGCCTTGATGAAATGGCTGATGATGGTGTTTTTACCGGTCAATTAAATCTCAGTATACCCAGCGGTGAATGGCGTCCTACTTTTGGTATAGTGACGCCAATGTATAACCGAAAACAAATCCATGAAACGGTTATATTGCATCCAAATCCGATTTTTATTAACGTAAATGTCGATGAAACAAATGAAGCTGAACACGTCATCATGATTGACACTGAGAGCAAGCATATCAAACTCGATTCGTTGTTATTGGATGGCAAAGTAACGCATCCAAATGGTAGCACCGATAATGTCACTATGACGGAAACGAACGATTTAGTAAAAGTGATTAAGGTGAAAAACGACAGTTTCGGTATTTATCGTATTAAACTAACCGCATTCGCTACAACTGCAGATGGCAGGGAGGTGGTCATTAATGTTCCTGAACACACCTTTGTGACTGTCGCGCCGCCTGAACTAGAACCAGCAGCAACGCTTGAACTGAAGGCGAATGACACCAGTATAAAACCTGTTCAGCCAACAGCAATGATTCAACCTAAAGAGCCGTTGACGGCAACTGACACGGTGAGTTTGATTATTGCGATCAATTTATTTATATTTGTGTTTGGTGGTATTGGCATATTCTTAGTGTTGAATAAGCGCAAGTATCCGAATGACCATACTATGTTAAGATGTAAAATAGTCTGCTTTACATTGGTGGATAGGCTCAAAAATTTGAGAAAATCAAAGGGAAAATCCGAAGCTGATAAATAAGTTTGCCATCTAAACTCATTGAAATTGTAATTAGCCTGTTTTTTCACCAAGCAAAAAATGATTTTAAAAAAGCAGTTGACTACCTCGGGGCGAAACCGTATTATCTGCGCCGCAATGCAGGGACAGGCTTCAGTCTAATTCTGTAACTCATTGATTTAGCTTGTAAAAGCGGAGTGGTAGTTCAGTTGGTTAGAATACCGGCCTGTCACGCCGGGGGTCGCGGGTTCGAGTCCCGTCCACTCCGCCAGTTACAAATTTTATGACGTGTTTTGCGGAGTGGTAGTTCAGTTGGTTAGAATACCGGCCTGTCACGCCGGGGGTCGCGGGTTCGAGTCCCGTCCACTCCGCCATTCGTCATAAAACAGGCTAAAAACATACCACTGCGGAGTGGTAGTTCAGTTGGTTAGAATACCGGCCTGTCACGCCGGGGGTCGCGGGTTCGAGTCCCGTCCACTCCGCCATTTATGGTTAGTTTCTTGCAAAAACTCTGCACAAAAAGTCCTTTCGAAACTTGTAGCAACCCCAGAAGTATGTAAACTATTCGTATCTTTTAATTATCTAATTTCAATTGATGCCATCTCCTCTATTTAAATGCGAATATATCTGTAAACAATACGCAGATGCTAGCAATACGCTGCAAATTCTCAATAACGTCAACTTTTCCATTTCGGCTGGTGAAAAAGTCGCTATTTTAGGTGCTTCAGGTTCAGGTAAGAGCACGCTGCTGCATATATTGGGTACGTTAGATAACCCTGATTCCGGGGACGTTTTTTATAATCAGCAAAGTCTTTTTAATAAATCAAAAAAGCAGCAGGCATTGTTTCGTAATGCTGAACTCGGTTTTGTATATCAATTTCATCATCTGTTGCCAGAGTTTAGTGCAGCAGAGAACGTCGCAATGCCGCTATTTATTAAAGGTGATAATCACCAGAAGTCGTTGAGAAAGGCAAAAGAGTTACTCGCTAAAGTGGGTTTGCAGAATAGACAAGAACATCGTCCACACCAGTTATCTGGAGGGGAGAGGCAACGAGTGGCGATAGCAAGAGCGTTAATTAATCAGCCTGCTATGATTTTTGCTGATGAACCCACCGGTAATCTGGATGACAAAAATACCGAGTCTATTTATGAATTAATCAGTGACATAAATAAAGAGTTCAAAACCTCATTTGTATTAGTGACACATGATGTTCAGTTAGCCAAAAAAATGGACAGAATTATGTATCTTGAAAATGGACAATTACGGATGTTGGAAAGGGACTAATATGCGCTTTTCGTTAGCTTGGATATTTGCCAAAAAGTTTAGACAAAGCAAACAACAAAGCGGGTTTATTTCTTTCGTTTCTGCATCCTCAACGGCAGGAATCGGCTTGGGCTGTTTCGTTTTAATATTGTTACTCTCGGTCATGAATGGCTTCGAAAAAGAGTTGCGCGAAACACTTCTTTCTTATATTCCGCATGCTGAATTTATTGCAGTGAGTCCAGATGGTGTTTACTTAGACGAGGATATAAAAGCCAAAGCTGCAGTTGATCCGCGTGTACTTAATTTATATTCCTACACTAAAGCCTCAGGCCTGTTGCAATACGGGACGAAAATGAAGTCAGTCGAACTGCAAGGAGTCGACGATAATTATTTGCAGAGTAAACCAGCAATGAAGGTACCTGTGGGCGCGTTTTCTGAAAATGAAAACGGCCTGTTTTTGGGCAAGGGAGTCGTTGAAAAGCTAGGCTTGAAAATAGGCGACAAGGTACAGTTACTGCTCCCTTCGGCAACCCTAGACCTATCTTTTGCTGCCCCCAAAGTACTTTGGTTAACTGTATTAGGTGAAATTTCACTAGGTGGAGAAGCAGACGATTTTGTTGGCATCATGAACAAGCAAACACTTGCGCTTGCATTAAATGTAAAGCTTGGTGGCACTCATATAGAGTTTCAGTTAGTTGATCCGTTCGCCGCGCGACAGTTAATAAGAGAATACGGTAATGACTTTAAACAAGCGGTTTATATGTCGGACTGGACCAGGACTAATGGTCATTTATATCAAGATATTCAGTTAGTAAGAACGGTTGTGTATATCACACTGACATTGGTTATTTGTGTGGCTTGCTTCAATATCGTTTCATCACTTGTGATGTCAGTAAAAGAAAAGACAAGCGAAATTGCGATGTTGAAAACAATGGGGGCTCAAGATAATTTTATACGTACGATCTTTGTGATGAAAGGAATGATAAACGGAATATACGGGGCAAGTATTGGCACATTTTTTGGGGTGTTAGCTGCACTTTATTTAAATCAGATTACAGATGCGATTGAAGCACTATTCGGTTTTACACTGTTAGCCGATGGTATCTATTTTATTAACTATTTACCTTCCGATTTGAAGGTTACCGACGTTGTCACTACTTATTTTGTGGCTGTTATTCTTTGTGTTATTGCCACTATTTATCCGGCATCAAAGGCCGCCAATATACAACCAGCCAGCGCACTGCACTAAAAAGCAAGCATATTGCTGACTGTTTTAGGCTTGGAAGGGCCAAACAAGCTTGTTTAGCTTTTTTTTATCCAAGCTGAACACCAGCCATCGGCAGCAACCAGTTTACCTGCGAAAAGAGTGCATGGAAGCCACTGTGCTTCATCTTCGCCTTGTATGTACGCACAGTTTTTACAATACTCACCTTCAACTGCTGATTTGTGAACGTATTTTAAGGCTACTGCAGTAGGATCGTCTAAGGTAATCTTTTCTTGTGCGTTAACGTACAATGCGACTCCGCCTAAAGTCATACCAATTAACGCGCTGCCCGATAATTTTAAAAAAGCACGACGGTCAATTTTATTCATTTAATTTTGCTCACATAATTAATAACGTTTTTCGCTAGTATATTCTCAAATGGCCTGGGCATATGTAAGTCTTAAGGATGAATACACCTAATCATATAGTATGATTTTTATGCAGTTGCAGTGTTAATAGATTAATCACGCCCTTCATTCTGGACGTTTGTTTTTTTATATGAGGTCATATTTAACTACATGCAATGTGCCTATCTGTGTTCTCATTTGTATTAATTTATTCGTGGATTGCATATTTAATGGACACCTTAATATCAGACTTTAATCGAAACCTACGAAACTTATCTATCCTGAATTACTCTTTACAAGCTTGTTGTGGTTTGGCTGCGCAACCTTAAACAACTCAAGCACCAGTTTTGACAACGATATACAGACTGGCGCAAAACCCTAGAACTCTGAGAATTGCGAAGCGGAAGAAGACGACTTTACCTTTGCTTTTTTAAATCTAATTGTATCGATTCTGCAACCAAGTAAGTCACAATAAGCTAAGCTAAGCTATGCTCGGTGAAGTATTGAAGGCTGATATTACTTTTAGGTAACCTAAAGTAAACCACTTACTCCATATTTGGGTTTGTCCTGTCTTCATGTTAGGACATTAATCGTATACATAGGTTTCCACTTGATGCCAGTTTGGCACGTTGGCAATTAACCTGGTATCGCAAATAAGTAAACAGAATGTGGCTTCGGGTAAGGTAAAGTGGGCATGACTATGAAGTCACTTTTATAATTTTTATTATAGAATAAGAATGACTCAATAGGAAATACAATATGCCTAATCACCAAGTTGAAACTGAAAAAATCATACCCAAAGAAAGTATAAAAACCAAGTTGAATCGTTTGTACCCGCTATTTAGGGATCATGCGGATAAGGTATACACAAATGCCGCTAAGGAGCATTATTCTAGCGCAGACTTAGAGCGACTCATTACTCAATTACAGGTTGGTAAAAGGGGCTTCTTTGAAGAGAAGAATCATAAATTCACGGTTATTCAGAAGGGCGTTTTATGCCTCGCTGACATCAACACAAGTGTGTCTCAATTCGTATTTAATCAATATCCGTTTGTTGAATCGCATATAAAAAAAATCATTCAGAAATTCGAAGGAATGACACATAGCTCAGATAAGTCCCAGACTGTCATGCGCTGTATTGTTAAACATTACGCGTTTGGCGAGAGGATTAAATTGGATTACAGCGGGGAGTCCACGATTGGCTTGCCAGAAGACATTCTCAAGACAGAGAAGCAAATATGCGATTATGTTGATTCGCTTCATTACCTGTATCATGGTAATTCCGATAAGTACCTGAAAAACTTGCTGTCCATTACTGACTCTATTAAGAAGCAAAAGTAGTCTACATGTATTTGAATTACTAAACCTGTAATTTGAAAGCAGGGCATATGTCTTATTTTTTCCAGAAAATGCCTTTGCCGATAGACTTTATTAGTTCATCCCCGCCCAAGGTCCACAGTAAAATTGCGAATGTCAGCTAGCTGTTATTAGCCCACATCACGTAAGAATTATCCCGAACTGCTGTTTGCAGCATCTTAATTAAAGGCAATGCACGGTGATGGAGACTAACAGGAGTAGCTTCCTCATTGTCATCTGCCGACAATTCCGGCTCGGTTACTTGTTTTGCTTCCTCCATTGCAGCCTCTAGAACTGCTAACGCAGCAGGGACATCTTCGGCAGTTAAGGCGCTGGGAGTAGCACCACTATGGCCCATCAGTTTAATCAGATGAACCGCTATATCCCCAAACATCATTATATCGGCAGATGACCGACTGGAAAAGGTTACTAGCATGTTTATATCCTCATTTTTTATGATTGTATTTAGTAAAGCGAATTAACCTCAGCGTGCGCTAACCGAGGCTCGGCTAAGTCTTTCTCTACGCAAGTATAGTTGTGGATACATTTTAAAGAAAAGCAGGTTGCACTTGTTATCCACTGCCGTAAATTAAGAAGAATAGCATACCGTAAATAAACATTTAAATTAAACAATTGACACCGTATCTGCCTTTATTGCCACCTAATTTTGGCATATAAATTGTTATTATCCGCATTTGAGTTATTCTATTACTCGTATATTAAAGTAGCTTTTCTGCATTAAACTTTTATTTATTACAGATTGCACGACCCGATCCATTTGAAATTGCATAGTTACACTGATCGTATCTCTATAGCCGCCTTAGACACTTGAATTTGTAAAGCAAGCGCTCTTGCTTAAACTTATCCTTTTAGCTGTAAATCAGAATGATAATTTAGTGCGAGCACTAGTTTAATTGCAGTTAGTTTCTATGGTTACATTGTCGACCTGCTCAGCAAGTCATGTGTTCTCTAATGAATAAGCTTAACTTGCTACGAGCTAAGTAATTAATCTAATTTCAGGTGTCAAAGTGCCAATATTATTTTTACTTTTTACGAATATTGTAGGTTGTTAGTTTACATTTAAAACTCATGCACCATACTTTGGGTTGCTTAAGATTTTAGGAGACAATGGAGTTATTATGAAGACAACAGGATATGCAGCAAAAAGCCAAGGCTCGGAACTCACTGAGTTCTCTTTTGAGCGCCGCAGTTTACGAGATAACGATGTAGAAATTGAAATTCTATACTGTGGTGTTTGCCATACAGATTTACATGTCGTGCGAAACGATTGGGGTGGCACTAATTATCCATTAGTACCGGGACACGAAATTGTAGGTAAAGTAATGTCGATAGGTAGTGGCGTTACAAAATATAAGCAGGGCGATACGGTCGCTGTTGGTTGCATGGTCGATTCATGTAAAAGCTGCGACCAATGTGATAACCACGAAGAACAGCTTTGCCGCGAAGGCATGGTTGGAACTTACGCAGGTAAAGACAGAATAAGTGGCGATATGACTCAAGGTGGTTATTCAAAACATGTTGTTGTACGTGAGGAGTTTGTACTCCGCGTTCCTCAGAGCCTAGAGCTTTCGCGCGTTGCACCACTATTATGTGCAGGTATTACTACATATTCTCCGTTACACAAATGGGGCGTTAAAGAAGGCAGCCGTGTTGCAGTCGTTGGCTTAGGTGGACTTGGCCATATGGCGGTTAAAAATGCTGTTGCTATGGGAGCAACTGTTACAGTAATTGGCCGTAGTGAATCTAAAAAAGAAGATGCTGTTAACTTAGGCGCACAACATTACTTAGTGTCAACAAACGATGATGAAATGAAAGATTCGAAGTCTGCATTTGATTTAATTATCGATACGATACCTGTAAAACACGATTTATCAATTTACACACCACTGCTTGATATAGACGGTACGCTTGTTATTGTTGGTCAAGTAGGCCCTGTTGATGAAGTTAACACTGTGCCATTATTAATTGGTCGACGCCGTATTACGGGCTCATTAATTGGTGGTATTAAAGAAACCCAGCAAATGCTTGAGTTTTGTGGTGAAAATAACGTATTACCAGAATGTGAAATGATCAATATTGACGAAATCAATACAGCGTATGAGCGAATGGAACGTTCTGATGTTCGCTATCGTTTTGTTATTGATATGGCGTCGTTAAACGCATAATATCAAACTGAGGTATTGTTCGCTAAAACCAGTATTGCTTAGCAGTGCTGGTTTTTTTATTAGCGAGTGTGAGTTAAGTTTAATTGAGTGAAGGGCAACCGATCTAAGTAAAGCGGCCTGAACGCTGGATATTTTAAATACACTTGGATACGACATTTGTACCAACTATGCAATAGCCCTAATCAGAAATCGTCTCAGGATGCTTGTCGGCTTGATACTGTGCCAACGCATCTAGCCTATATTGCTGCTTAGTGTTTTACATTCATACGCACTTGTGCGCTATATACGAGTTCATTTTGCATATCGGTTACGGGCACGGGCACTAATACTTCACCTAGTTGCGACCAGTCAATATTGCGGGGCTACGTGACTTTAGTATGCTCATGACGTCTTACCTTTGCGACTTGAGTGTCCAGCAAACGGCCACTGCGGAACATGCCCAAGCAGGTGTAAAGGCCCTAGTGTTTGGCAATGTTGACTGGATTAGCCAACAGCCGCAGTGGGCTTTATACAAAACTTCCCGGAAGAGTTATTGAATGCCTTTATAACAGGGCCTGTGCATAACTATGCTCGGCATTGGCTGGGAGGTAGCCGTGAAGTCCCACTCATTGATTATCGCGATTCTTTTGCCGAGGCCGCCTGGTTAAGCATTAAAAAGTAAGTTATACGTTCGTATATCACTGCTAATATTAAAGAGCCTAATAAAACACAGCTAAACTACATCTGACATTCCGCACCCCTTTTAAGAATAAATCTGCCGGTATGCATCACCCAAACAATCAATAATAATTTGCTGCCGCTCTTTGAGGTTTAACACAAGCGGCTCTGTTTCGTGTTGATATAACAAG
>Ga0307933_1001715_pt1 | contig 16340 bp, 11 predicted proteins | sample OrgLakmetageno88_FD_201811 | JGI IMG/M metagenome (GOLD analysis project Ga0307933, IMG submission 201811) | Saline water microbial communities from Organic Lake, Antarctica - #88 | ecosystem: Environmental > Aquatic > Non-marine Saline and Alkaline > Saline | place: Antarctica: Organic Lake...
TATTTTTTCTTTTTATGATTGGTTACTCCATAGTCTTTTTCTAATCTCCATATAATTTTGTGCATAGTCTCAGGAGTAATGATTGCTGGGTGTCTCGCTGGTATGATTTCAGTAATTCACCATTCTGGGTAAGTAATGTTTCAGGTATAAATAAGAAGTTTCCATAAGTCTAAGATTTGGTCTAATATACTTCTATGTAACTTTCACGTTTTGTTCTTCTTACTGTTAGAAGTCAATCATCTTTCCTTATAGAACTCAAAGAGTTGTTGTTTTGTTAGGAGTATTCACTCAGCAAACAGTTCTAATCATTCTTGTAAAATTGATGCGTTGGGTTCATCTTTTACAAGATATTTGACTTCTTTTCCTCATTCTTTCTCAATAACTCTCTTATATCCTACTGGCACAGCTGGAAAGGTTCGTAGTCATAAGTAAATCTTTGCTACGCTTCCATACCTTACTCTTTTCTTTCCTCTCATACTTTCTAAAGCATCTACAAGGAAATTGAGTGTCAAAGACATCAGTCATTCTTCTGTTCCTGTTTCTTGTATTCCTCAGCTTCACACTGCTACCAGTTTTGCTCAGGTTCATTCAACCCTTGCTACCATATCAAAAGATTTATTGATTTCAGGAGACCTTGAAAATCTAGATGTTGCTCAACAAATAAAGTAGTCTAAAACAAAGTTTTTCTTATTCGTTTTTTCTAAAAATTTTATAGCATCTACAAATCATTGTCTTGATAGATTTGACCCTTTCTTGGCTTCGTCTTTGTAGTATCAAACTATCTCTACATCGTGTTTTTTTGCTCGCAATTCACAGTCTATTCTTTGTGCTTCTATTCAATTTCATTTTCTCTTTTGTTCTTCTGTAGATACTCTTGTGTATATAATTCACTTCTTTTTTCATTCTCTTGAAATGCCACTTTCTTCATCAGGAACAAGAAATTCTTTAGTATTCAAATCATATTGTAATTTTCTTCAATGTTGTTTTCTCATTTGTTACACCTTATATAAATTTATATGAACGCTTTATTATTAACTTTATAAGTATTTATTGCAAGTGTAACTCTTTTATTTCTTCTTCAATCAAAAAAGCACCTACAAAGAGGTGCTTTTCATTTAGTCTTGTGCTTTTTCTATTTTGAGTTGTTGGTGCTTCTCAATAAAGAGCCTTGATATAGCTCTATAGAGGGCTATACGTTCCTTTATTTGTTCGTCACTCAACTTTTCTCAATAAATTCACAAGATTTTTCTTGCTTTCTCAATTGACATATGAAAGAGGTTCGCTGTATCGCTCTATAGTGGGAGCTGATGATACAGGTAGGTCTAAGACATCAATAAACGCCCCTTATAGTTGAGGGTAGTAGTATATTACTTTTCTTTATCGTCTTTGCTATCTTTTTTCTTTTTCCTATCTTCTTTGTAATTCAGTTTTTTCTTTCAATCAAGAATTTTTTGGTCTTTTTTTCATTTCATAGGAATAACTCATCAGTATTCACCAGCATATTCTTTTAGTTCAGGGTATTTACTGGGGTCTGTGTGTATAAAAGTTACTACTCATAGCATCGGAAGTCAATCACTTCAAGAGAGTGTATACGTAAAGGTAGTCGCTTTTTCAGATGCTTCTATAATATCAGATAAGACTTTATCCCACATTTTCTCTTTAGGTATTTGAGGACTGTCTTTGTTTCCAAAGACATTGAAAACACTGATGAAAATATCATATAGTCATACTATAGTACATCATTTATTGATATACTTCTCACGAGATTTTTTATCGCAAATCTTGAAAAAATTTATGAGTTCGCTGTGGTCATATAGTATGCTCAATTCTATTCACTCGTAGATAGTCAGATAGAGTAGGTAAAAAAGAAGATGATTTTTCTTTTTACGTTCTTTGAAGTGAACGTTTCTAACTCAAATAAGTATGTCTTTCATTATATCTTCTTTTGCAATGAAGTTGTATCAATACTTTGTCATTTCATCATCTCTAAAGTATTTGGCTTTTCTGTTATATTTTACATAGGTGTATACATAGTCGAAGATTATGTCACTTTCTTTATTTTCCAGATAGTATAGACCAAAGTAGCCTCTGATTATCTTATTGTAGAAGACCTCCTCAATACTGTATCTCAGTTGCTGACTTAGCTCATATTTTCTATATTGTGGTATTCACAAACTTGCAAATTTATCCATTATCCTTGAGACCATATAGTTCTCAACTGATATGCTAAAGGATTTCTCCTTTATGCTTTTTTCATTGAATTTTATATCATAGAGTAGGTCTAATAACTGTAAGTCAATAAATGGTTTATCTTCTGCAAAGCCCATTTGATTTCTACCTCCATTGAAACTTCTTACAAGATGAAGTAACAAATCATCAGATGATAGTTCTTGGAGCTTCTTTTCTCACAAATCCTTACAATACTTTTCGTAAGATTTTTTAACTGTTGGTAATTCAAAAACTATCTTTCTCTCTATCACTTCTTCTTTATACCAGTGGCTTGTTGCTTTCATCAAAAAGTCTCATATGGAAAATAAAGTAGTAGACCCTATACAAGTTCCACTTTATCAATGTGTTGCATAATTTCGTGAGTTTGCTCTAAAACATACACTATCTTTTGATAGTGAACAATGTCTTCATACCTAAGCTTTTCTTCTTTACGGTCTTTTAGTCGTTTTTGTGCTGGTTGGTAACCACCTATCCAAAAATTTCGTGCAATATCACTCACTCATTCAAAGTATTGTGTTTCATTTATATACACGTTATTGTTTTGGAAACTATGCTTATCTATTTTTTCTACAGTGTTGTTTCATTCGATAGGGTAGGTAGTAGTAAGTTGGTTACGTTCTATTCACTCCATAAGGTGTAATGTTCTTAGCTTGTTTCACAGTTCTACGAGTTGCCAAAACGTCTTTATATTCTCAGTAAATGGAACACGTGGAAAATCTGTTTTGAGAAATTCTTGATAGGTTTCACGATAGGTAGGAGAGTGTAATACAGCATAGGTATAGTCGAAAATATCCTCAGGTCATACAGTATTTTTCTTATCTCCTTGTCAGTCAGGAGTTCGTGTTGCTCAGAGTTTTTCACTTATATTATCAATAAGTGTTTGTTTGAGGTTTGGTTTACGTTCAGTTCAGTCTTCATTGTAGAGATATAATGGGTTTGAGTATGTTATTTCACTGGTTCTATTTGATACAAAAGAAGACTCTATAATATGGCTTGAAACTAAAATATGTTGATAGCTATTTCAAGATTTGAATTGTTTACAAAGACAAAGACAAAGATTATCTCTATTTATAAAATTTTTCATTACTGTTTCACGACTTCTTTCTATAAAGTTTTTTTCATAGTAAATATACTTTATATCAAAAGGTCTATAATTTACTTTTGTAATACAGTTATTATCATATTTAGTAGCTAATTTAGTATCATTTATTTTTCGAGATTTATTTTCTCTAATATCATATTTTGAGAGTATTGTATCTCTATCAGAGATAAAAAAGTCTTTTATTCTGTTTGATAAATTGGTTTTATGGGTATCAATTACAAAGCTATCTCTTGATGTTACTATACCTACAGAATTTATAGAAAACAGGTCTGAGATAGAAATATATTTTCCATATCTTCCAAGTAATTTATAATCTTTTGGAACAAAAAGGTATTGTGGCTTTACGTTCTCAACTGTCGTAAAATCTATATTTTCAATGGTTATATTATCTAACCAATCGTATTTATTATTACGTTTTCCATAAGCATCAACGTGATACACTGTCGCAAGTTCATTGTTTTTCTTTTTGTTGTTTTTTACAAAAAAAGTTATTGCTACACCTTGTTGAATATCAAACACATTTTCATCTTTTCATCAGTCAGGAGCAGTTTCTTTTTTCTTAGTGTTTCAATGGAGGTCTATTGTATAGATAGTATCAAACGTATCTAAAATTTTTCGTCTCATTCCACGAAATGTTGGGTTGTCTAAAAATCAGTGAGGACAAATATATGCTATAATTCACTCATTGTTCTTTTCAATAAAGTGTTCAGCATAACGTATAAATTTTACATAGTCATCATTTACCCATTTTGAGTTTCTTTCTTGTAGTTTTATTTTTCCTCAAGGTTCTTTTTTGTATGCTTCCATAAGAGACATTATCCATTCTCATTTGTTGGCACTTTCCCCACTATAAGGAGGGTTTCACATCACTACCATAATTGGCTGTTCTCTCTTCACTTTACTGGCTTGCTCGCTTTCTTTTGCAAGGGCTTGTGAAAAGAGTGTTCAAAGGTTGTCGTGAGGTTCTTCTAATGAGTTGGTAAGGTAGATATTTACTCTATCTGTTCCTTTCCACCCTGTATCAGTTAGGGTCAATCATAATTTGAGGTGTGCCATTGTATAGCTTGCCATAAGTATCTCAAATCACCGTATTCTTGGAAGTAGGTCTTTACTTACATAGCTATTTCGTAGTCACTGTTGTCATTGAAAGTAGTTGTCGTGAATATACGAAACAACCTCGTTGAGAAATGTTCCTGTTCAGGTCGCAGGGTCTAAGATTTGCACACGATGCACATCTTTTTTCTCTTTCTTTTGTCAGTCAGTATATCTCTTATCAGTAAGAGGTAGTCTAAATTCTTTCTCTACAGTTGTTGTATCAGCTAATCATTCAGAAAGACCAAACTCATTTTTTAGGAGATAATCGACTCATTTTACTATAAATTTCACTACTGGTTCAGGAGTGTAATATACACCACGTTTTTTACGCATTTTGCTATCATATTCTCACAAGAACGTTTCATAAAAGTGAATTATAGGGTCTTCCATTTTGGTTTTTTTACCATAGTTTTTGAGAATTTCAGCTACATTACAATGCAAGAAAATATGAACCAAATCATCAATTATATATGCTATACGTTCGTCAAACTCATCATCGTTACTCATCTGTTTGAATAACCAGCGTATGAACGGCGTAGATTTTGGTATAAGTTTTTCAGCTTCCTCACGAGAAAAGGTAGGGAGAGTAGGGTCATATAGACGTGCTGTAAATAACCCATACGCTACTGTTTGTGCGTACATATCAGCAAATTGTTCTTTAGTAAGGTCGTGAACCAGTAAGTCTTTGAACGCTTGGTATTGTCACTCTAAGAGTGAGGTGTCTTCTTGGTTGAAAATATGCTGTATAGCAAACTTTATCAGTTGTGCTTTTTGTGCCATAGCTTTTGCGAGTTTCTCAGGAGAGGTGATAGTAATTCCTTGAAAACTCAAAAACTCTTTCAAAAGATTTTCTAATTTGATAATGTTATTGTCAAACAAGTCATCAGTTTGTCGTTGTATTTTTCCTTTTGTAACGTTTCCTAAACTTACGGTTTCAACCTTTTTTCCATTCCTATAAAAGATAAACGTCAGGTTATTTGTATATACGAAGTTATCAAAAGCATTTTTATAACGTTTTAGTTGGTCTTCATTTCTTTTTTCTTCTAAACTTATATGGAGGTCTTTCGCTTCAATTCGTCAAATAGGTATAGTTGTATCTTTTTTTGATTTTATAGTAAAGTCTGGCATTCACACACCAGTAATACGTTCGTGTTCGTTGGTAACTGTTATTTGATTTGATAGTCAAAGTAAGAGTGTTTCAAGAGTAATTCTATACGTATGCTCAGTCGCACCTCAGTTATCAAACTTGGTTTGTATCTGTTTGATATATTCTTGTATGAGGTTAGACATTGTTTTTTTATTAGAACAATAAAATTTCGTATGAACGGTTTAGAAGTAATAAAACTTTTATATTGGTTTGTGATAGTTATTCCATTGGTTTTTTGAATAACTCATATTTCTCACTATCTTCATCATACAAGAACACACCACGTTTCCACGTTCATCACTTAGCTCTTTTATTATCGACTTTCCACCCTCTAAACGTTCCATAGGTAGAAAAGAAACGGTATCACTTTTTTTGTTGAATATCCATAATTTCAGCAAGCTGTGGAACAGTAAGGTCTGAAAACTTTATAGCATATTTGAATACTTCACCAATTCAGCTTGTGGTGAAATGGTCGCTACTTACATTTATTCTACGTATATTGTGAATATAGCTATCTCAGGTTATACCTAACCGTTCTTGCTTTAGCTGTTCGTTGGTTGTTCATCTTCTATATTTGCCTACTTCAATAGGTATATCGTAGTCTGAACAAGCTAATATATTGATATGTGGGTGTCGTCAATGTTTTCCTTTATGAGATACTTCTATAGAAATTACCATTCAATCAAAGTAATGAAAGAAACTTTTGTTCTTGTGATTTGGTCTTTTAGAGTTCCTAAAATTCCTTGCCAGTTTATCTTTTCCTTTCATTAGCTTTTCCAAGAGGTCAGCAAGTTTATCGTCTTTAGTATGCTTTATAGTCAAAACAATATAGTATCGTTTCTTCTTATAGAGGTCGTTTGCTTTGATACCTTGCTCAAACTTCTTTATCATTCTAATAGCCCTTTTAGTTGCACAGGCTACACAAATTCTATCATACTTACAAAAATTAGCACTTAGTAACTCTCTCTTTCAGGTTTCCAAGCTTTCACGAAATGCTACTACATTGCAACATTCTCTAATTCTATTGGCTTTCATAGAGTGATTGAGTAGGTGGGGCTTGTGTTCTTCCAAATACTCAAATAATTCTTTCTTTAACTTTTGGCTTTTAGTAAGTTTCGCTAACGTTCTCCTTACTAATGGTAGTCTCTTTTTAGTTGTTATCATAGTATATAAGGGGGTTATACTATGAGCGAGTTATTCGTTATATATGAACAGTGTAACAACGAAGTTCTACTAAAATACAATTAGATAGGGGGCTACGAGATTATCGTAGAATATCCTCTTGCTTTCAATAGACTGTTGATACGACTATATATAAACTGATTTTTCATCAATGATGACTGTAGAGGGTGTAACAAATTAGTGTTTATCTCCACATAACCGTTAAAGAGAGGTTGTAATTTCTCCTTAACCGTTATGATTACTGCCTTTTCGGCTGTTACAACTATGTTCGATATGAAAATACGTGTAATGATAGCCTGTTGAACATACGTAGCTTTCCCAAATAACTGGGGAAGTTTTTTTAGTAATGTCATAAAAAGCTCTAATTCCATCTCTTTATTTCTTTCGCTATTGAGTAATTCTTTTTTCCTATTCTCTATGTATTCAATTTGTGAAGCAAACTCTTGCTTTTGTCTTTGGTAGATTTGTTCTTCTTCTTTGTCTCTCACTTCTCATAGGTTCTTTTCCATATAGCTTTGTTTGTCAGCTCTGATGTTATTCAGTCTGAGCGTAAGTCTTTGGAGTTCTTTGGTCGTTTCATTGGCTTCTTTACTGAACCTTTTAAGCGTAGAGCGTAAGTAACGTTGATACATTGCATCATTGACCACTACAGTAGAAAAAAGCTCTGTGAGCTTACTATGTATATCTTCGTATGATATATCTACTTTGTACGTTCCTTTACTTCCTCAGTACTTACATCTGATTTGTTTACGTTGTACTATATCTCAGTAGGTCAACTTTGCATTTTCTAATTTCGCTTTTTTCAATCTCTTCTCAAATCTATGTGGATTTGGTAAGTAGGGTGTAAGATTGTATTTATCTTCTGTGATTACAGTTCACGGTCTGTATGGTATAACTGATGTATATTCCTTTTTCCTTTTCTGTTTTGATGGGGTTCTTCTTTCCAATCTCTCATTGAGTACTTCGTATTCTTGTGATGTAATCATAGGTGCAAAATGTGGGTTTGTTCACTCTTCTCTATAATCAATGGTGGATTTTCACGCAATGTATACTCAGTAGTAGAAAGGATTTCTTCGTACTGGTCAAAGATATCTACCATTCAATTTACCTACTCTTCAATTTTTGTACTCTCTTACAAATCACTCATTATTGAGCCAATCAGCTATATATTGGTTTGATTTCTGTTCGTGAACTTTCATATGAAATGCTTGTTTCATTAGGTCAAAGTATATTGGGTGTGGTTCAAAAAGACCATCTTCACGCCTTACATATCAATACTTATAGTCTCAGAGTGATTTTCATTTCTTTACTGCTTGCTCGTTCCCTCTACCAATGTCAGTTCCTAGCTTATCAGAGTAGTGCTTTGAGAATACAAACAAAAATCATAGCATCATTCTACCATCAGCATTATTTTCAAAATAGAATGTTTTGTATTTGAGGTCTACCAGTCATTGGTCGGCAAGTTCTATAACCAATCATCAGTCTACCATATTTCTTGCTTGTCTATCTGGAGAGTAGCTTATCAGTCATTTTATCTTTCACTTTTTTATCCATTCTACGAGTTTCTTTCGTTTTGGTCTCTTTCCAATTACCTTTGCTGACTTACTTTCTTTGATAATAAAGTACTTTCTATTGTCTCTGAAAACTCTTCTATTGTAGAGGTCTGCTGTGTTATCTTCTTTGATAATTTCTTCCTCTGTTTCAAAATCTGAAAAATCATCTGGTTTTTTCATTATCGTAAGTTCTTGTTTTTCTGCGTATTCTATAACCTTTTCTATCTGGTCTGGAATGGACTGTACTTGTTTTTCACTGCTTTCGTCGCTAGACTTTCTCACGTAAATAGCATATTCCATAACAGTAGTGGGGTAAGATATAAACTACCTACTTTATAGAGAAAGAAATACAAAAAGCAAAATATGTTCGAACTATGAAAATACAGTAAAAACTACGATATAAATAAATCGAACAATTATCAATTATCGCCTTGTTCTTCTATTTCCAACAAAAGGGGAAGCAACTCAGCGAGTGCTTCTCCTATGGGGTCTATATCTTCTATATAGTTATTGTGTTTGGTAACCTTTGTGAGAGGTTGAGAAATTTCATTGATGTAATCGTCTTGCGTAGAGTTTTTTTGATAACTCATAAAAAGTGGGGTTAGCACTTATCACGAGAACATCTATCGCCTGAATTACGCAGTTGACGAACTGCCACGTTCTATTTCCAATATAGAGAAGGACAATCGTTGATTTCGCTCCCGCTAGGCGTTCCATATATTGTGAGTAATATCCGTGAAGATAAAACATATATACCTATTATATAATCAAACGTCGAAAAAAGGCAAGTTTTTTGCTATTCTTCTCAACTTTCCGCTTCGTCTATCACTTGGAGTAGTGGCATCAATTCTGCCAGTGCTTCTCCTATGTAGTCAAAGTCATCATCATCATATTTTGTAAGAGCTTGTTTGGTATGTGTTTTGAGAAGAATGAGAAAATTCTTTGTTATATGTTCTTTGGCTCGTTCTTCTTGTAGGTATCAAAACTTTTCTGAAATAGCTATAGTCAGTACTTTTCCTTTTGATAGAGTGATATTCGTTTTTACATATCATCATAGTTGCATAGGGTCTCTTACTGCATCTCATTTGATATTTGCTTCTATAGTTTCTGTCTCTCCAATATCGTAACCTATGTTCTTCTTGGTCAATGGGTCTCTATAGATAACCAATGTGAGGTCGTCTGGTTTCTTTGCTACATAGTTGAGCATTACCGTTTCAAACACTGCATTACTTTTTAGAAACTCATAGAGTTGTTTTGTGTCTTTGAGTGGTTTTCACTTCTTACTGAACTTACTTTCTACTATCTGATTGAGTAGAAAATCTCCTTCTTGGAATACTTCTCCTCACTTGTGTTGATGTATCTTTGTGAGAAACTCTTTTCTACTATATTTCATTGATGTTATTAAAGTTAAATTACTAATTTATAATGAGATTTAATAAAATTCCTAGCCTCTTGAATATTAGAGAAATTCTTTTCAATACCTAATCACGTATTTATAACCTCTTCCATTCAATTGAGCGAATATAGAATATCTCAATTATTTATACTATCTTCTATTGAAATTGATTTATGAAAAAGACAAATTCATTGATATTTTTTATCAACTTTACGAGTATTATTTTTTGGGTGAGCATAACTCATATGTTGTGTTGGAGTTAATAATACTAAATTTTCAGCAAACGCAGATATTTCTGGATAGTCACTTTTCATAAACATATGATGAACTTGATTTGCTATTCAATTAGAGAAATTATCTTTAACCTCACTGTTTGGGGTATGATAATCTCTAACAATTCTCATTGTTTTTTCTACATCGTATTTTCCGAATACAGATACTGCATTTTCTTGGAAAAGTGTTTTTTGATACTCTTCAAACTCTATTCTGGTGATGTCTTTGTTCTTGTTCATATCTCTCCAATTTTTGCGATTATACATTAGTTCATTATATGTGATTTGATACTTTGAAAAGTATCCTCAAACTGTTCAAGCCTTTTTGTAATGGAAAGCTAGTTGATTTAATACTTTTGTAAATATTCTGCGAGGCTCAGGTATATTTTGAATTGGAGTGTAGGTATGAACATAATTTTCGAATTTTTCTTTTAGTTCGTTAAAACTATCTTTTGTTTGTTCTTGAAAAAAATCATCGAAAAGATTTCGCATTCAACTATCAATTAGAACTTTTTCAAGGTATATTGTTAAAAAATCTAAAGCATTTCTTTCTCTTAAAGCTAAATATTCTAAAATTTTTCTATTCTTTATTGTGAAATAATTTGTGTTTCATTTCTTTCTAAAGTCTAATATTCCTGCATATCTTAAAGCTCTGATTGGTTGTTAAAAAAATTTATCATATTCTCATTTAGCTTTTTGTTCTAATACATCTGGCTTTCAAAAAACTTCTTTTACTATTTTATTAGAGTATCATAGATGCCATATATCTTTTATCGTGAATTCTACATTTGTTCATCAACAAAAGATTAAAATAAAGTCTGCTACTGATGAAAGGACATCAGGTGTTACTTTTTGGTCGGTAAATCAAGAACCTGATTTTCTGATATCTAAATCAATTTTAGATAGATAATCTTTAATTATTGTTGATTGCATTTTTCTTAGGTATTCAAATAAAATGTACTGAATTTTTATCTATATTTAAACTTCTCGTTCAGTAATTTCTCGCTATTCTATAGTATTTTTCAAATTTTTCCGAAGAAACATAACTCAGTTCTTCTTTTGTGATATTTTTAAATTTAGGAGTAAGAATTGCTAGACTTCAATCGGGGATAGTATTACTGTTTTTAATCAATCCAACACGAGGTTTATAGGTTAGATTTGGAAAAACAAAAATTCAATTATTGTTTACTCATCAATTTTCACAATAATAGTTTTTATATTCGTTTGGTATAATATCTAAGTATTTTCAATTTTCTGAAGATATATCTATATCTCAATTTCTATTGATGTTTCTAGAGCTAATTACTCTTACTTTTCCGTTATTTAAACATTTGCTTTTAGTAATGCTTCTACTTCTTTTTGATGAAAAAACTCATAAATTTAGCTTCTTAGTTTCGTTATCAAAAAAAACATTACGGTATAGTAGCCAGTAGGGGAAAGTATCATCACATATATATTGCTGATTTTGGTGTTTAATTGATTTGTCTATATAAGATGTGACTATAATTGTGTTATTTAATTTTACCTTATTGGTTTTAAATGAAAGTCCTATCGTTTCTATTTTAACTCAAGGAAATCAAAATTCTCAAAAATCAACAATTCAGAATATATTATATTTTTCTATTTTTTCTCTAATTATATTATATTTTGGAGATGATATAAATGATTTTGGAATAACTAGAGATATGTGATTTCAATCCTCAGTTGCTTTAGCGAGAAATTTTGCAAAGAGATTGTTTGTTCAAATCGTCTTGTCATATATTGTGTTTCATCTCCCGAAAGGTGGATTTCATATTACTAAATCATATTTTTTTTGAGGTGTAAATTTTAGGTAATCAGAATTTATGTAATTCAACTTAATATTTTGTGGAACAACAAAAAATTTATCTAATAACTTTTTCAGTAAACTTATAGAGTTTTTATCTATGTCAATTAAGTCAATTGTTACTGTTGATTTACTATTTCAATATTCTTTCAATAATAGAGGGACAAAATTTCATAGTCAAACAGATGGTTCTAAAATATATATGTCATCTTTACTGAATTTAGGAGTTTTTTTTAAAATATTACTAGCTAGCGACATATTGGTATAGTATGCTTTATTTTTTTCTCTTTCAGCATTTAATAGCTCTAATATATATGATGCTGTTTCAAAGTCACTAAAGATATCCAATGAACAAGTTTCAGTATATTCTTGTTTAAGTTCTTCAATTGCTTTCTTGTTTTTTAGCAGTTTACTGATTTTATAACTACGGCTTATTTTTTCAGCTATTCTTTGAAATACAGCTGTTGGGACAGCTTCTCAGATGGATTGTCTTATATTTATGTCATTCTTTTTTATAAAACTCCTTTTTTTATCAATATCAGAAGCATTTATTTCACTTTCTCATTCAACCCATCTAAAGTGTTTGGGTATACTCATCATAGTCATAAGCTCTCTTACACTGAAAACCCTATTATCTACTGGGTGGATAGTGCTTTGACTAGCGAGTATATCATTTCTTGTATGTATACACGGTCAAACTTTATCTCGCACACATCTAGAATATTTATCTCAGTTTTTGTTTTTATTTGGAGTATATTCTCAATTTATAATTCTATGTGGTTGATTTTCTTTCTTTTTATTGTCGAATGCTGATGTTCATATTTTTGTGTTTTGTACCCAAGGTAACATTCTTTTATCATAATTACGAAAATTATGATATATATCATTATCTTGTATTTGTCACATTTCTTTTAGGCTAGAATATTTTCATATAGCTTTTTTCAAAGTAACCTCTTTTTGAATATCTGGAAACAGGAGATATGGAGAAAAATGTATAAGTTTTTTATGGGTTCATATAACCACTGTTCTTGTTCTGCTAGATGGCACTCCGTATTCTTTGAAATTTATAACTTTAGATGATATATTGTATACTCATCATAGGTGTTGTTCTATTGCTTCTTCTATATTTATAATTTCTCAGTTTAAATCTTCACATTTTGTTCTTAAAAACCCCCTTACATTTTCAAAAATAAACACATCAGGAGTGAGTTTTTTTGTTATTTCTATTGATTGTAAAACTAATGAGTTTCTACTTGTTTCGTTGTTTTTTATGATTTGCTACAGAAATTCCTTGGCAAGGAGGAGTAGCAATTATTACATTTATGTGTTTATCTCATACTTCTTTGTATAGAGCATCTTTAACTTCTTTCTCTCTAATATCTCATAAAATATATCAGCTTTTAGACTTACATTTGTTGTTTAATTTTTGTATTTCTAATCTTTTTTCAAGTAACTCATTAGTTGCTATACACTGAAATCACTCTTCCTTAAATCAAAAACAACCTACTCAGGCACTACTAAAAAGAGATATATAATTGAGATTTTTTGACATAAATTTTTAGTATACGTAAATATAAATCAGTTATATATTATATACTGCTTTATGCCTATCAATCAATAGTATAAATTATTTATTATATCTTCACATCATCACTTACCCTATAAACAAAACTCTCCTCATCAAAAACAAAATCTGATTTTTCAAATGCTTCCAAGTAGGGTAGTTCTCATTTGATAGGTTGTTGCATTACCTTTTTTTGGATATCATTCTTTCGACCTCTGAAAATACCAGTAGTAGCATAGAACCTATATTGCCTTTTCTTTTGTAGTGCAATGAGTTCTACAAGCTGTGGTACGTCCAATGTTGAAAACTTTACCGCATATTTGAATACTTCTGCTATTCACTGCCTATCAAAATGCTTTATGGTTACATCTATTTTTCTCATAGCTACGCAATAACTATCTCACGTTATCTTATACCATTCTTTTTGTAAATCTCTATTACTGAGAGTAGTAAGTTTCTTTGACCACTCAATAGGCACATTTACATCTGAACAAGCGAGAATGTGTATATGTGGGTGTCGACCATTCTTTTCCGTGTGGGTAACTTCTATCGAAGAAACTATGCCGTCAAACTGAGCAAAAAAACTCTCTTTGTTCTGTGTTATCCTTTTGCTGTTCCTTACAGACTGAGAAAGTTCTTTTTTGTATTCCATTATCCTATCCAATAACTCTTCCAAGCTGTGGTGCTTTTTGTGTCTTATGGTAAGCGTAATATGATACCAGTTCTTTTTCTCCAATCAGTTATTGTAAATACCTTGCACGAACTGCTGTATCTTTTTGATTGACCTCCTCGTAGCACACGCCAAACAGAATTTATCATACTTACAAAAATTTGCTTTATATAATTTGCTCTTTCCCTCTCAATAGTTTATAAACCTCAATACATTACAACAATCTCTCACCCTCAAACGTCTTACTGGGTTTGCCAGTAATTCTGGGTGATGCTCCAAGATATATTCTATAATCTCTTTTTTCTTGGCTTGGCTTCTGAGCATCTTTACAACGGTTCTTCTGATGATGGGGGAGTTGAGTGGGTGCATAGCTTGTGTTTGCTAAAGATAGATTACTTTCACTATACAAAAAAGCTACTACAATGGTAGTAATTTTGACCGTTTTATTCCTTGTTTTTAGACGTTCGCTTTCGCTTCTCTGTATATAGGGGAATACTGAAAGTCTTTTGCTATAAGGGGAGTTGAATATCTATAATGCTGTATCATAGTGCAACTAACCATTCTTGAATTGATCAAAGTAATTATACTAGAACATATACACGTAAAGTATATGAACTGTTTGGAGCAATTAAGTTGTGAATACATATGTCTTCTGAAGATATTTTTTTGAAATATATAAATTCTATAGAGCGAAAAAATAATATTACATGACGACGTGCAGCATTTACTGTATATTGGGATAAAGAATGTAAGGACTTGAGTATAAGTGAGCTATTTGTGCTTTTGGCGGCGGCACAACGTGGATATAATCTTTTGAATGAATCTCAACAAAAAGAAATTCTGGAGAGGGCGAAATGGTTGTGTTCGTTACACCAGAATGTGTGCAGTGAGATTGATTCATTTGTTTTGGATGCTCTGACTTATACAGTCGATGAATTGGATCCTAGAATACAACAGATTGTTAAAGATGAAGAAAATATAGTATATAATCAATGACTTGCTGATGATATAGATAGAATTTTATATACTACAAGACTGTTGAGAACACAGTATAATGTAAAAGATTGCTGTATTGTAGTTCTTGATGAAGATTGAGGACTAGTAAGGATGAATATGTGTACACAGCGAGACGATGAAAGAGGAAAAACATCCTCATGTATGTTGCCTAGACAAACATGATCAGCTATCAAGCCTTTTCTATACACATACGCAATGAACATCTTGGGGTATATAAAAGAAGATACAATTATTGATGAATATGTTGCATATACTTTGGACTGAAGAGCTGTATATGAGCCGAAGAATTTTGATTTGAAGTACCATGGAGAAGTCAGTTTGGCATATGCATTGGGTAATAGTTTAAATATTCCAGCAGTAATATTGCTTGAACGTGTATGAGTAGCTTGATTTTTGAAGTTTCTTCAGGAACAACTCACTACGTATGCTCCTGAATTTCCTTTATCTAGAAGCGCAGTACAAGACCTAGGGCTGTCTCTTGCTTTAGGTACATATGAGATAAGTCCTTATCACTTTGCACGTTTGCGACAATTTTTTCTTTCTAAAAATAGGAGTAACAACTATGCATTTTATCAGGATCAGGTGACTACTATACTTAGTAATGCTCAAAATAAAGTAGATTGATTTGGTCAGGATAATTATATACATCAGTCCTGACGAGCTATAAAAACAGGAACCTCAAGAAAATTTATCGATGCATGGATATGTGGAGTGCAGACAAAAATTTCAAATGCACATATCGCTTGTATATGGATGGGTAATATATCAAACCAAGCAATGCATGGTTCAAGTAGTGAGGTTGCAGGCTATGTTTGGAGTAGAGTAATTGGATTGATAGAAAAATTATAATATACTTATTCTCAGCCATCAAGCTATAAAAGTGAATTGGTGAATTTGATTATATTTCGATCATACAAGATATTGAATGAAACATGATTTGATTAGATTCAATGCAATAGTAAACTACCTATATTGATTTCTATCAATAAAAAATCTCCTATTCAGGAGATTTTTTAATTAGTACTATATTTGGTAATTAAACTATGCTTCCAATATGTTACTTACTTAGTCACACAGTCTCCACCTCTTTTTCCATGTCATTTACCATGACCTCTTGCTCCAAATCATTTACTCATTCATTGTTCTGGTAGTTCTCAGTTCTCATTATAGTAAGTTATCAATTCAGTGAAGTGTTCTGCTTGTTTTACTTTCATTTCAGCTAGTTGTTCTGCTGTTGGCTCAGGGCGTACTCTTCCTTCTCCATTGTCTTTTTCGTCGTGAGCTGCTT
>Ga0307933_1001718_pt1 | contig 16320 bp, 13 predicted proteins | sample OrgLakmetageno88_FD_201811 | JGI IMG/M metagenome (GOLD analysis project Ga0307933, IMG submission 201811) | Saline water microbial communities from Organic Lake, Antarctica - #88 | ecosystem: Environmental > Aquatic > Non-marine Saline and Alkaline > Saline | place: Antarctica: Organic Lake...
TATTTTATGCATTTGATTTATCGTGAGATTTTGTGGTTCTATATTATTCGTATTGCAATACTCTTCCAGTTTGTAAATCGCTGGTTTATACATTTCATTTTCAAATCGCTGAAACTCTTTTATCTTTTTGATATACTTTTCCATTTATTAACATTCATAATCATAATTATAAATTCATTTTTTCGACGCCCTCATCTCAAAACCCACTTCATGACCCATAAATTTTACAGAACTTGTGTCAACGGTTTTTCTTATCAAACCTATAAGCATCGTAAACACATTTTCATATATTCGTCTTTCTGCCCAATCCGGAATAACGCCAATATTAACATCCTGATCTTTTAACAACTCTTCCACAAACAGTTTAATTTGATCTTCAGAAAGCTTATCTTCATCCAAGCTGTCTTTTATCCTAGTTCTGATTTGTTCAACTTCTTCCCGTTTTAATTCTTCATTAATCTTTTTCAATGCATCGACTTCTTTCTTCATCTCTTTTAATTCCGCATCTTTTTCAATTAAAACCTTTTCATGTTTTAACTTTTCATTATCTATAACCTCTTGTTTAAAAGCGATCAAATCTACTTTTTGTTTCCTTTTCCACAACTCGAATTCATCTTTGGACACAACACCATCTGCATCCTTGTCCACTCCTTCTAAATTGGCAAGTCTGTTTTCTAATAGACGTAATTTTTCATTTGTGTTTCGTGTAAATATATTTCCCATTTTCTTATTATATTTATTTTTAAAATAAGAAATTATTCAACTTCGTAAAATAATTGCTGCAATGAATTGAGTCTGACCTTGAATTCTGGATGAGACACACTGACACGAATTTGCCATACGCAATCATGAGTAGGAAGTTGGTAATGAAGAGCACCAAAAAATGATGTGCGGAAAACAGTGTCATTTTCTGGAGATAAGTTCATGCCCTTCCACTTGGTTTCGATTTCGGAAAGAGGAATATTTTCGCTTAACACTTGAAGATCGCGTGTTAAATCGTATATTTCAAAGTCGATTGACGCGCCCGAAACTAATCCAAATGCTTGAGTATCAGGGCAGTTATATTCGACAACTGTTTTAAAAGAATCTAACACAAGGCCTTCAGTGGACGGATCAGTAAAAATAAAAGTTTGAAGCACTTTTTTACCGGAAGCTTCCAATGTGACATCAGATGTAAATTGTGTGATCATTGGTGTGTTGTTTGCTCGTTTAAACACTAAAAATTGTTCTGGGTCAACATATTGATCAATGGTTGTTGTTGCACTATCCAATTCCATTGGGCTTAATTCATAAGTAGAATAAAGCTTGACGTTTCCAGCTAATTGATCGATGACGACATTAGAAGTTGCCCAAGCGATGTTTTCGGCAACATAATTTTTGAAAGCGTTTGGCTTTGTAACAGTAGCAATAAATGTGTACTCGTGTTCCATTTACTATTCATAATAAAATATATTATGAAAATTAGAAATTATTGATCAATCATTGCTTCAAGATCTTTTCTGTTGTAATTTTTCAATTCTTTGATATTCTTTTTGATTTGACTAGAAGTCATGCATTTAATACCATCGGCTGTCATTACGTAATATTTGTTGCTGTTTAATGTTCCACACAATTCCTTTTCGGGAACGGCGAATTCTTTGGCTTCAAATGTAAACGGCATAGAATATGAAGGAAACCAATCTTTCTTGATCATCGGAAGGTAAACAGCCATAAGCATATTTGCTTCACTGAAAATCTTGTTGTCAAGCCATTTCTTAAATCTAGAGCCAATACCTCTTATCTCAAGAATTTCTCTCATTTCGGATCCTTCCATTTCGATAAATTCTGATGCTTTTCCTTTCAACTTTTCGCTTAAAAATAATTCGGGAAGCATTTCTTCAGCGGAAAGTAGATACATATTTTCTACACTAACTGCCCCAGAATTTATTCTGTTTTTGATGTTGTTTGCTATATCCAGGTCTAAAATACCAGCGATTGTGCTTATTTTGATGATATACTCTCTTAAATCTTCGCTTTCAGCATAGATTGCATCTTCAAGAGCATCAACTTCGTTTAGTAATGTTGCTCTGGACGATGCCAAGTCAAAAGCAGTTTGTGGCTCTAATTCGTCTGTACTTTTAGCACTGTCATAATCAGAAGGATCATCAAATTGAACCTTGTAAATCTCCCATTCTGAATTAATAACATCCCATTGTTCTTGAGTAATTCGTTCTTTTTCAGGACCAACAAAAAATTCTCTCAACTCTCTTTCGGTAAAAGTAAAATTTTCAAAAAAGTTTTGGATAAATTGAAATAAATCTGTTTCAAAGCCATCAAGCTCTATAAGTGTTCTTTGTCTTCCAAATTCGTCTACAAATTGTGGGACAAAACCAACATTAAAAAGATATTTATAATTTTCATCCAGTGGAACAGACAAAAGTTGCTTGTAAAGAACATCCTCAACATATCCTCTATTTTTACCTTTGGCCAAATAATCGACCAGACCGTCACTCATTACCCTTCCATAATAGTCTAAAAGAGTGTCTTTTGTAAATATTTTAGGATTAAGGCGTCTAAAATGATACGTTGCCATAGCTGCGTTGACTCTTGGATCGCTTTCCAATAAAAAGTCTGTCAAAATCTTTTCGCCAACAACATCTTTTTCGATTTCCAATTCTCCTCTTTCGTTTAATTCTCTGACCTTTTGTCTTACAAAATCGTATTTATTACCGCCAATGTTTCTGACCTCTGACTCTTCAAAAATCTCTTCTTTATCCAAACCTTTGGCCTCCACTAAAATTTGATAAAGACGATCTTTGCTAATATTTCTAATTTTGTCATCGATCTCTCCATCTAAATCAAAATCGACCTTTACTCCCTTTTCTCTCAACAATTCCTTAACATCCATCATCTTGGTTTTCTTCAAAGAAGACCATGGGTTAATCTTACTAGATAAAGAAGGTGCTGGGATGTCAAAGTTTTGAAATGTAATAAATTTTTTGGTCGCAGAGATAGGAGGCCGCAAAATGACTTCTTCTATCTCAGCACCTGGCTGAATACTTCTTGGCTTTTCCGGCCAATAAAGAAGAGTAAAATCTCCAAATTTCTTTTTTCTAATCAAATTTCTGCCTCGTTTAAGTTGGCCTCTCTCCATTTTCTTGATATCACCTTTAATTCTAGAGATCACGCGCTCCAATTCTCTATCAGTTCTTGGTCTGCCTCTGGGATCCATTTTTTCGACAACACGAAAAGGTGTAATATTATCAAGAAGCCAAAAAGGATCTGTGGCCATATCTCCTTCAGTCTTTTTTATGTCTAAAGCGGTAGCAATTATGTTTTGATTTGCTTCAAGGACAATGGTGTTGTTTATTCTAATTTTGTTGGCACCCAACTTGTCTGAAATAATGGGCCCACCTTCTATAATTTCTTTTTGCATTTTTTCATTTGCTATTCTTTCACGCTCCATTTGTTTTCGAATTTGTTGAAGCCGTCCTCCTCCAATATCAATTTCGATTTCATCTCCTTTTGTTTCAACAATTGGAGATGATCCTTCCTTGTCAGATGATGAGGATCCGATAATTTCCAATAAATCTTCAACAGCACTCATTTTATAATTTAGAAATTATTTTTTAATAGTTTCTTTTTTTAAAATGAGTTATTTTAATTTGGATTTGCGTCGACAACATCAGCCATTTGCTGGAAATAATATTTCATTTGATCAGACGGACACGTGATTTCAATATTTTGGCCAGTTGAATAATTATCAATTATAATTGTTACATTATTTTCTCCAACTGATCTAAATTGAATATCAATATTTCCTTTTTCAAAAGTCAATATGGCTACCTTTCCATTGGCGAGATTACGATAGTGATCTGAAGGATAATTCATAAGGTCACTTTTCGTCAGATTTATGCCAGGAATTGACACAAAATCTTCTATTACATCATCATGATTATCGTTATAGTAATTTACGCCAAACGTAAAGTTTCCCAGGTAAAAGGTCATTTTCTTATTTTTAAAATTAATAAGAAATTTTCAATTATTTTGCTTTGATCAAAATACGAGGAATCACACCCATCGCCATCAACTCTTGGAACAACACCTTTGGAGAATTCGACATTGTCACCAACTTCATCGCACCATCCTTCTTGCATGCCTTGCATCTGGCGTTTGTCATCTTGTTGTAACTCTCAATAATACCACAATACTGACAAATTGTCGGTCTGATTTCATCACTACTAGTACACAAACGATCCAGCAAAATCTCCGGACAGTCGTTGGCAGCAATTGTATCCTTTTCCATCGTGCCTGTCTTGACACCGCCTGCCTTGCTTCGACCTTCTGTCGGGCACTTCATCAAGGAAGCAATTGGGCCAATCGCTCGCTTGGTAACCTTGTCATCCACCATGTGCTTTAGAGTTTGCATGTGAACACGGCCAACAAACACAGAACATTCAATCATTCGACCAGTTCTACCGTCAACAAGTGTTTTGCAGCCATCCGATCGAAACCCCATTCTGGCCAAAGATTTTTTGACCAACTCATATCGCTCCACAGGATTTTCGTCATATGGAGTACAGTTTTCGTATCCTGGGTGGTCGTAAACTCCCTTTTTTCCTTTTAGCACATTTCTAAGATCAGCCTTGCAAACATAATCACCAAGAAACATTTCCTCTAGCTCACAAATGGTCATGCGACTTGGCATACCAAGAGGATTGGCCATCATAGTAATAGTTGGAGTATTGTAAGGATTGATATCAAACGGCATGTCTTCTTTGGGGCAAATATAAGTAATCGTTCCTTTTTGTGCCGAACGGGGACTAAACTTGTTGCCGCATTTTGGCAAGCGAGTTTCTCGAAGAATAATTTTGACCAACTTGGAATCTTTGTAACCACGCTTTTTGATAACAACGTCTTCGACATAACAAACTGTTTCTTCTCGATGAAACAAGGTTGTGTCCATTTTTTTAAAATTGCCGTTGTTGGCGGGAATAGTTTTTCCACAAAGTGGCTCGTTCATGTAAACAATGCTGCCTTTTCTGATGATTCCGTTTTTGTCAAGATTGGAAATATCCTTGCGCTTAAATTTGAAGCATTCATCTTCTTTGGGAATTTCGATTTTTTCTTCGTCTCCATCAATCTGAATAACGTGCTTTGTAATTTTACTTGTCATAAATCCTCCAAGATCGATATAATGCTTGTTGATAATATATCCGTCTTCTTGCTCAAATCCGAGATTTGGGGAAAGTGCAAGTGTCACGTTCGTGCCGGCAGGATATTCGTCATAATGAAGAAGCAAACTAGCAATCTTGTTTCTAACATTTGGCTTTTGAGGATAAAATAGTTTACGTGGCGTATCAAAACGAGTTGTAGTTCCAATTGCTTGACGTGCCATGTTAGCACCATAACTATTTCGGGGACCTTGTGTCATGTGAGGACTTGTAACAGATCCAGATCCTGGTCCGAAGAGAGTAGCCGGGTGCATATCACAATATTCAATATCCTTACGTTCTTGTTTAGACAACTTGTAAAATTCTTCAACGCTTACTGCAACACTTTTGCAAAATTCAAGTTCGTTTTGGTCGAGCATTTCAATTGTTCCCAAAGCAAGAAGATCCGACCAACTATCAGATATCTCGACATCTTTTAATGTAAAAGGAATCTTACCTTTAACTACTCGAAGCCAAGGACGAAGTACGCGTCCTTCTTGTGCCATAACATGAAGTTCCTTGGAAATGTCATTCCAAACAATAGAAATAGTGGGATCGATTCGACCAGAAATCTTTTTTTCTTTCAAGTCCTCATAAAGCTCGTGACATTTTTCTGTTGTGGCATTTCCAACCCAGTGATTGTCAACAAACACCTTGTTTTGATTGGAATCAAATTCTTTTTTCGAAGGTGCTACAACTTTTGTTTTGATGTATTTTGTAACAGGTTCGATATCAATCCAGCTAGAAATATAAGCAGATGTCGAAAGTACTTTGTTATAGCCAATATTTTCTCCTTCTGGGGTATCAAAAAAGTCGATGATTCCCCAAAAACTTCCATGAACCATTCGTGGGTTAAGTTTTCCGTTGAATGTTTTGATTGGCAAACACGATCGCATAAGCATGACAACTGCATTGTTATAGTTCATAGGATCGAAAACGGTAGAAACGCCATCACGTTTTTTGTTGCCCCACATATTGTTTGTTAGTGCCTTGGAAATCATGCTTGTAATGGGCATTTTTATGACGTCAGATTCCGGAAAGATCATTTTGCTATTCATTTCGCGAACGACAGATTCTTTCAACTTTTCGGTTTTTCCTTCCAATGACTTTATAATATTTTTCTCCATAATGTCAGCCATTTTTCGAACTGCAGAGTAAAACACATTTGAAAACAGCACAGATTCAGTATTCAAAACCTTTTTTCCAAAATGATCGCGATCTTCAGGCTTTACAAACTGAATGTTTTTGTAACTTTGCTTTTCGTCAAAACTAAGACTGATCAAGTTGTAAATAATAAAGCCAAAATAATATGCTTTTGTTTTCTTTGATTTGTAATGATGCAAAAACTTTGTTTGAATTAGTTCTTCGACATATTCCAACTTTGAATTTTCCAATTCGTCTTTTGCTTTTTCACGTTTCTTTTGATCTTTCATCTTGTCAAAGTTTCCGTTCCATTCTCGACCAAGCTTGGAAATAACGTCAACATAGTTATGTTTGCTTGCTTGTTCAAACATTTTTTGCAATTCGACTTTAACTTTGGTTATTTTAAGAAGAGGATCGTCTTTTTGAATGATAAAACTAAGAATTTTGGCTGGATCTGTGTAACCAAGTGCGTGAAAAAACAACAGTGCCGGAATAGCCTTTTCCTTGTCAAGGTACTCCATCACAACGTATGTATTGCCATCCTTGTGTTTGCAAGCGGCAAGAACACTAGTTGTATTGTCTTCAGTGACAGAGTTTCTGACTTCGACGATATAATGATACTTTTTTTGTTTATTGTTAGATGCCGAAAAATCAAATGTCATGGGATGGTTAAACTTGCTGCGCTCTTGAAAAGTAATTACTCGAGGAGTTCCGTCTTTGACCATCCAGCCACCCAATCCAGTTTTAAATTCTAGTTTCATTGCGTCAATCCAGCGTTTTGTAGAATCTTTCTTTGGATTTTTACAATCTTTTGGCTTTCTGATTGTATTACAAAGTTCAGAGCCAACCATGACTGGGATGCTGCCAATCACAATGTGTTCTTCTTCTTTGACAAGTTTTTTTTTCCAGTAAATCTTAAAAGTTGCTGTAATTTCACTTTCATAAGTTTCTTTTTCCAAAATACACATTGCCGGAAAAGCTTGAACATTCTTACCTTTTGAACGTGTGGTAGGCTGAATAAACTTGATTTCGTGCATTTCAAATCTAAAATCTCCATAAATAATTTCTTTTTCGGCAAGATCGGGAATCTTGTTTATAAAGTCGTTGTAACTACGAATGTGAGAAGAGTCCGGAGGATTCTGTTCCCAGAAAAATTTAATAAGAGGCCAGGCATCCTTGTTTTTGATTAATTTCATATTTCGTTAATAATTTAACGAAACCAAATTTTTAGTTTTATTTTTCAATTATTATCAAGAAAATTCTCCAGACATATATTGAATACATGACGAGTCAGTGATAAAAGATAGAAATTTTTCCTTTGTTATTGTTTCTTCGTATTCAGAGATGATTTCAAATTCGGGATGATCAAAAAATCTATCAAAATCATGTAAACACTTGATTTGTTCTCTTAATTCTGGATAATTATCTCCCAAAAAAGATATAACTTCAAGTTTTGAATGTGTCCGAATACATATAAATTTTTCACCCGACTTTTTTCCTATATGTATTTTTTGTCTTTCCACCCCAAATTTTTCCAATACTTTTAGTTCCTCAGGTGTTGCTTTTCTAACAACATAATAGTTTGTACCCATTTTATTTCAATCGCTGTTTTTAAGCCTATTTGTTATCGCATTTGGAATAATGTCAGATCTAAAATAAGATTGAAATGCTTGAAGAAATTTGTTGTATTCATGAAACGAAAATTCATATCCATCTATAAAATACAAATCAAATGTGTTTTTATTTTTTGGTATGACGGATAAAGTATATTTTTCTGTTTTATTCAAGTTGGACACAGTTATCAATATGTCTTTCATGTCGATGTCAAGTCTAAACGCCTGCAATTCATATAAATGATTCATCACATCCATTATTTTTACTGGAAATTCAACTGTGGATTTTACAACTTTGATATCGTGAACATAATCATCTTCTGTCCAACCAATTTTCTCATCAAGGTCTTTGAAATTGATGAGTTTGCACTGACCAGAACTAGGATCAACCCAGTGACTTCTATGACATAACTTTGAGCAAAAATACACAGAAGGATTGCACGTGCACTTTATTGCCAATACCTTATCTCCATCAACTGACAAATTTGACTTGCACCAAAAACATTCTAAAGTATTTCTAGGCGTGTATATTGACCCTAAACTAGAACGTCTGTCAGGAGAAGAATTTAAGGACGGTGGGGCGCTTTTGCCCTTTTTAAAACTTCCAATTTTCGCTAATAATCTTCTTGGACTGCTTTTTTTGCTATCGCTAGAAGACTTTTCGAGGTCACTCATTTTCTGATTGTTATTCTTTATATAAAATGAGTTTAATAATTCAATTATTCACTATCAAAAATACTTTCTTCAGCACCGTCGTCAATGGTGTATACGCTTGTTTCGTCGTCATCATAAAAAACCTCTTCTGGTTCGTCATCATATTCTTGTTTCTTTTTACCACTTGTTTTAGGTTGTTCATTTGACTCATCGTCGTCGCTCTTCATTATGCAGTAAACCATCGTTGCCAGTGTTATCAATCCAACAGATAACAAAATTAATGTTTGTGTATCCATGTTTAATAATATATAACAAATTATAACAAAAATCTTACGATAAAAATAAAATATAAAAAAGTGTCAAACTAAAAAGTATTCCAAGTAAGCTAAATTTATAATAAGGAATATTTTCTAGTTTTTGGGTTAGCCATTCGCTATTTATAAAAACAACAGTTAATGTTACCAGTATAGAAATTATTATAGGACTAAAAGATGTACTTCTTAATGATCCGCTTTGTGGTTTAATTAAACTAATTAAATGTTGGTCATTTTCACTAAGTTCTTGGTGATCATCCAATTGAAGCGAGTCAAGAGATGTCATTTATTATGATATTCATAGATAAATGAAAACAAAAGACAAAAGACGACAAATTAAAAGAGAAAAAATCGTCGATGCATTATCCAAGGCTAATTATTCTGTTCAAGAATGGTTTATTGACTTGTCAACTAACAGTTGTTTATTTTTTCACGTCAGAAACGATATTAACAATTTAGATATGGTTTGCTATATTCCGCAAAATATCTTATTGATTGCAGATACCGGAAGTTATTTATCTAAAATTGAGCCTACTCCAGATTTTCAAGCCGCACAATCCGTTTGGAATGAGTGTCCTCTTGAAACACTATCTATTTTTATTCACAATGGCCTCATTGTTAAACGTCCTGGATCTATTTGGAGTTATTACAACATTACTAAAGAGCGCCCAAGAGCTAATGATTTAGAAATGATACATCAACTTTCCTCAGAAATGACTGCTTTAAACGAAGATATTGTCGAAATTGTAGAAAACAGTGGCAGTGAAAAAACAGCAATAGAGGTTGTAACTGATGAGATCAATCCATTCGATATTCTTATTGACGGTGGTGACGTAAAAGTCGAAGAATCAAAAAGAGTTGAAGAATCACAGCCTACTATTTTAATTAATTACAAAGGATTTACTTATGGTCAGGCAATGCCATTCGTCAACATTATTGATTTCATGAACTCTATAAAAGGTTATGAAGTAACACTGTCTAATAATTCAAAACAAATATTGGAATACCAAAATGCAAAAATTAAAAAAAATGGAGAAGAAGCAGTGGAAATATTAGAAAAATTTTTAGAGTCTGTCAAAAATTCTTTGAAAGAATGGGATGATGAATGGACATCGTCGTCGGAATTGCTTAATAGAATACAAAGCATCTTGGAAACGTCGTATAAAAAAGGATATAATATGAACGATGTCCCCACAAGAGCAAATCAGGCGTTAAAAGAAACCCAGGAAAAATTAATAGAAAAACGAGACAATCTTTTGGGATTTTTGGTTCACGTCAAAGGATTATTTGGCGAAGTATAAATTTGAAATTTTGTATAAAATATAATAATAAAAATAAAATGTCTAGTCATATTACACTAACCATTGACCAAATCCCTGAATTTGAAAAAAGGACCGGATTGAAATGGCCGGTTGTAAGAAAGCAATGTGATTTTTGCGACGTTTATCTCAGTCAAGATCATGTTTCGAAAAAATGTGCTATTTGTCCAACTATTTTTGATCAATGTAAAGATTGTGATTGTAGAGATATCTGTCACAAACCACACAATATCGATCATAAGGAAAGGTCTAACAAAGAAATTGAGAAAGTTATCGAAAATATAACTGAAGGCCATATTGAAAATCAGAATTGGCTAAATTACCTTGATGAATTTTGGACTACAGACGGTAATGTAAATGTTACTGAATTGTTTTCCGATTTATTTGACAACACTGAATTGGGGAGAGTTGCGCAACGGGGATTTCCTATGATTGCTTCGAGAAAAAATGGGATGTATTCTCTCACAGTTTACAAACGATTGTCTTAGTTTTTAATCTTTTTCATAATCAAAATTATGAAACCTATCTTCTTTCAAATGTTTTTAAAATTTCTGATGTATTTGCATTAATCAAAATATATTCTTTTTCTTCCACTTGAACACTGGAAATATCCAACTGTTCAAGACCATCTTGTTGCTGATCATATTGATCAAACATTGACAGCCATAAATTTCTCTTAAATTCAGGACTGTTTAATCTAGGTTTATTATCATCTGGAGCACCTTTTAATTCTATGTAATTTTGGCTATTTCTTCCACTAAAACAACGTGTATCAACGATTAATCCTGCTCTGATAGCCCTAGCCCAAGCATCTGTATCTTCGCCACCCCATCCTTCAAAACTGTTCGATAACCCATTCATCTTAACAAAGTCATTAGGGTTGAATATATAGGTTCCAGCAAGACAATCGTAATATCCATACAAATTATTGATCACTCCATTTTCTGGCCGATAGTAATTGTTAGGCTTTATTGGAATGGTATCGATATCATTTTTACAAAAGTAGTAATTATCACCTTTTTCTTGTGACATAATATATTTTACCCCAATATTAATTAAAAGCGCACTCCTAAATTTATCGTTATCCGATTGATTTACAATTACTATTTTATGAGGGATATTTAATGATTCCAAATATGGCTTCATTTTTTCGACATATTGTTTTAGTTGCACCTCTCTGTTTCTGTAAGGAACAATTAAATATAGCAGATCGTTTGTTTTATTTATTTTCATTTCTGGTTTTTCTAATCCTAGTATTTGTATTTTATCAAACATTGCGTATCTCATTATATTATCTTTTGGAGCAATTTTGACAAAATGATAATTTGTGTGAGTGTACAAACCATGAGTAATAAAACTTGCTTTGCTTAAAAATGCAAAGTTGATCATATTATCCAAGTAATCATGCATTGTGTAATAATTCCCTGAATCTAGAAAAGTAACATAACCAAAATCTATATCATGCTCAGTTCCATAAATATGACGATAAGCCGTTGGTCGTTCTTTGATTGTATCGCTCATGGTAACTATGTCAACATGAGTTTTCAGATAATAAAATGTTTGAGATCTAATGCTATTTATTGTTTTTTGCAGATCTGTGTTTTCCAATAATTTTACTATAACAGTAATGTGAAATTTGAATAATTTGCTGCTATCAAAAGAAATAGGATTGTTGACAAACTCTTTTTCTAAATATGACCCTTTTAGAACGACTTTATTTGTACTGTTGGAATTGGGAAATACTTGAATGTTTTTATTTGCGTCAGTATATTCTCCCACACATTGATGTCTTTTTGTTATCACTAAATATAATCGTTCCAACGCATCCTTTTTTAGAACATAGTCGGTATTTCTTATGTAAACGGTGCATTTAGAACTATAATTATGTGAATAATTAAGAATCATGGCTCGTGGATATTTTCTTCTGACTAAAGCAATATCTTTTTTAGGTACATTACAAATAATTATATTTATCAGATGTTGAGGAAATGTTTGATTGATAACAGAATCGTAAATATTAAATACGTTTTTTCCGTGATGAAAACTAACCGTAAAAACACTTGTTTTTAAATAAACGTCATTAAGAGTAACTTGGTGATCTGGTTTGTCAATTATAACTTCGGCTTCATCTTTGTTATTAACTATTTTTACAAGATCTGTGTCAAACAAATATTCAGGTCTTTTTTTGGCATTATACAAGATTGGCCTAGAATCCATTTATATAATCGTAAGCTATAAATTGAATTTTCATTTTTAAAATTGGGATAAAAAATAATAAATATAATAAAGTATGTCATTAAAACAATCCGAGATTGATGCGATATTTGACGAAATAGACTTTAACTTTTTCAAGAATCAAGAGCAACAAGAAGTTGTGAATGAAACTTGCAAGCCTAAAGTGTTTAAAGCTAAACCTCCTGTATTTAACCTTAATATCAATCGTATAAAAGACGAATTAAAGGATGGGGCAGAAGTTGAGGCCAGATTTGGATATTTTGTTACCGACAATAGAAAAGGAGGTAAACGATTCGTTCCTGGTGTTCCAAAAGAAGCTTTTTACAATTTGTTGCAAGCGTTGAATGAAAAAATCCCCGGAGTCAAACCCGTTGAATCTATCGATTATGTAGTTCAAGAAGGTAAGACTAGCGTCAGAATTATGGAGCAAAACGGTCAGCGTACAATTCAAAGTAAAAGTAGGCTTTCTTATAAAGATATCTATGACTGGGGGTTTAGAATTGCTGCTTCGAAAGAAGAACCATTCAGCAATCCTGAAAAAGAGTTGGATCGTTATGGAGATGATATGGCTGGTAAACTTGTTAGAAGAAAAGTTCGCCATACCTTTCCGATGAGTGGACGTCAATGGGATCTTACTATTGTAACTGATCCCAAATCTCCTCATAAAGATCCAATATTTGAAGTCGAAATCGAATACACAGAGTTGTTGGATAAGTTTGAAAAAAGAGTTGAAAAAGATTTTAAAAACGGCCTTCAACTTCTTTATAAATCCAGCAAAAACAACATACTTTCAATGAGGGACCTCGATGTCCTAATGTCTAATTACAATAATCTTTTCGAAGAGTGTAATTCCAAGAATATTAAAGGTCGTTTTTATGAAATTGAAAACAAGCCTGGTTCTTTTAAATTTTCAAATGTTTTTGATGGTAAGGAATATCATGTCGCACCGAAACTAGACGGTCTCCGCCGGCGCATCTTTATTGACGTAAATGGAATTTTTATTGTTAATCCCGGGACAAGATACGCTCAGCAAATTGCAGGGCCTTATGCTCCAACGCCTGAAACTGCGGTAGCGGATACAATTATGGATACAGAGTATTATGATAAATCTGAAGATTATGCTGATGCGCCAAAATATTTTCCGTTTGATGTTCTTATATTTGATGGAGTCAGTTATTTAAACAAGCCGTTTTCCGAAAGAATTTCCAAAGCACGTGTTATCAACCTGGATATATTTGACTTTAGAAAACCATTCTTTAAAAACGAAAACTTTTTTGACAGTTATGCTGCTTGCGTTGAATGGCAAGATGAAAATCCTGACCTTATTTACGACGGACAAATTGCTCAGCCAGAAAATCCTCCATACAAATCATTTGTCACAATGAAAATTAAACCACCTGATGAACTTACTGTAGACTTGCTAACAGAAATTGATGATAAGGGCTTGGTTACTCTTAAAAGTTATACAAGTATGAAAAAGCGAGATGTTCAACTTGGAAAAGATCCAAGCGGTATGAAAGTTGAAAAGTTTGGTGATGGAAGACCCATAAAATGGAAGGAAATAAGAGGAGATGGTCCCAAAAAGGTAAAATCTGGTTTTATTGGAGAATACCATCTTCTTGAAGATTTTCCTTTTGTTAAATTCAAGGGATTTAGAAGAGACAAGGTCAAGCCAAATTTTTCAACTGTTGTTGATAGCGTTCGTCGTTCTTTTTATGTTGATCCAATTACAGAAGAGGATCTTTTAGGAGAAACTCTTTTGGCTTGGAGAAAATGGGCAAGTCAAAACAAGAGAGAAGAGATTGACACATATATCCCAGAAGGATCAAGAATCTTAGATATTGGTGTTGGTCGCGGAGGTACTCTTTTGGCTGCTGCTAAACAAGGATCCGAAGTTTATGGTATTGATCCTGACAAGAAAAATCTTAAAGATCTTTGGAACAGAATTAATGCATCAATTGAAGACGGAACTTCTGGCTGGGATGACTTTTTGAAAGATCGTGTGCAAACAAAGGTCGCAAAAGGACAAGATACAGAAGATGTAGTCAAGTTTATTGGAAATCCTGTTGACGCCGCTCTTTCCATGTTTAGTTTGTCATTCTTTTATGAATCTGAGAAAGACTTGGATGCTCTTATTGAAACGATTGATCAGTCTGTTAACAAAACTGCTGAACAAGGTGGCGTTGTTATAATAAACTTTATGGATGGCATTCGCGTGGGCACAGCCTTGAAAGAAAAAGGCAAGATTTCGACCGATCTTTATACCATCAAACTTGGTCACAAAGGAAAGGTTAACAAGGGTGGTAAAGAAGAAAAGGCTAAATTTAAGAAATCTGATGATATTCCAATTGGCGTCCCTATTTCCATAAAGTTTGAAAAAGAAAAAGATCCAATCTTTCAATATCAGGAAGAATGGCTCGCTTCATACGATATTCTTTTGGAAAAAATGGCTGATAAAGGATTTACTCCAATCAAAGATCTTTACTTGGATACCAACGCTATTTTGCCAGATTCTAATAAAGAGTTTGCCAAATTAAACAGAAGTGTTGTATTTAAACGTGGTAAAGTTGGCGGAAAGCGGGTTGCTAGACGGAGGGTTGCCTACAAACAAGAAGATGATGAGGATTTTGTCAGCGAGCTGGCTCCTGGAAAATCAAAAAACATTCGCTTGCCAGTTAACGTTTTAGATGGAGAATTTTATTTGAAAGACGGCTTTTACACCAGATTTGGCGTGGAATGGGATGAATCTAGTTTTCTTAGAAGTTACATGTTTTTAACCGATGAGGATTACAAAACTGATGACAAAGAAACAAGAGATCAAAAAGTTTCTGATTTGAGAGAACGACTTGGCGATAAATTAACAAAGAAAGTCTTTGGTAAACTAAAGGCTGGAAATGTTCAAAAGCGAATGGCCTTTGACAAGTTGTACACACGGGTTGATGATAAAATTATTGGTGATGAAAAAGTTGCCGTTGAAGCTGGTTACATCGAGTATAGTGGACGTGTCGCAAACGGACCGGTTGGACATGAAATTTCAATGCTGCTGAATATGCTTGATAATGTAAAAATAACTGTTGTTGATCAAACCGGAAAATTGCTTGATAAAGGTAAAAAAGGAAAATCAGCAATTGATATTATGAAAATCGGAGATTATGCTTATTCTCCATTGGTCATGCCTGACGACATTGGTTTCAAGTCTGCAAAAACGGAATAAAATAATCCATTAATTTCTCTTCTTTTTTTTAAAAAGAACTATAAAATGTCTAATTTGAATTTGACAAAATGCAAGAAGCCACAAGGTAAATGCCAAGGGATGGCATGTCCTTGTGGTTCAATAAGTCAAGCATATTCGGCATCAAAAGAAATCGAACCATTATGTGAGGCTCCTGGTACTGGGCCAATAGATTTTGATTTCGACTGTGGTTTTGATGATGATAGAATTTTAACAGTTAATTCATATCGTGGGTTTCCACCAAATTCATTTGGAAATACTGGCATTACAGGACCAACTGGAGTTTTAACTGGAACAGCAGGTCTCAGTTTTTGTGATACTTTAGATTTTTGGTCTCGTGGTACTACAGAGATATTGACAACAGAGGGCTCAGCTCTTGTTGAAATAGAAACTGCAAATTTAATTATTGAAAACGGCGAGCCATTTGGATTAACAGGAGTTGATCCCCCTGCCGACCCAACCAGACCGTTCTTTTATATGGACAGAATAACAAAAGGAGTTTACTTTTGGGATCCACAAAACGCTGGATTCTCGGGTATTTGGCGTCCAGTTGTTGCTCCAGGTGTTCCTGTTGGTGCAACCGGTGCAACAGGAGGAGTTGGCCCTCAGGGTGCGACA
>Ga0307933_1001722_pt1 | contig 16293 bp, 16 predicted proteins | sample OrgLakmetageno88_FD_201811 | JGI IMG/M metagenome (GOLD analysis project Ga0307933, IMG submission 201811) | Saline water microbial communities from Organic Lake, Antarctica - #88 | ecosystem: Environmental > Aquatic > Non-marine Saline and Alkaline > Saline | place: Antarctica: Organic Lake...
TGCATTTTTGTTTGATTTACCCAACGATGTTTACTTACAGGTCGCGTTTTTGACAACCGTTGGGCTTGCTGCAAAAAATGCAATTTTAATCGTTGAGTTTGCCAAGGAACGTTACGAACAAGGTATTCCCCTCAATGAGGCAGTCTCATTCGCAGCGAAACAAAGATTTAGACCCATATTGATGACCTCTATGGCATTTATTCTAGGCGTTACCCCCCTTGCCTTATCAAGTGGTGCAGGTGCAGCATCGCAAAATGCGATTGGTATTACCGTCATGGGGGGTATGTTTGCTGCTACATTCTTAGCTATTTTCTTTATACCGATGTTTTACGTCATGGTTGAAAGGTTATTTTCTAAAAAACCAAAACTTAAAGACGAAAGCGAATAAAATCTTCGCCAATGAGCTTTAAGATAAATGAAGTAAAAGTTGCCCTTGTTGCATACAACACAATGCTAGTTTATTCTTCTTTGATTCGTGTGAGTTGATTGAATATGACTCAAATGATTAGCTAGGAGGGTTATTTTGGCGCTTTCGGACTATCAAAAATACTTTAGTGAATATCAGCAAGGCTCTCTTAATGCAGTCGCACTTTTGAACAAGCCTATTCGCCCTAATCGTGATATTCGTATAACGGAAGAAAAACAAAAAGATATAAACAATGTGGTGCATAAAGCAGCAAAAAATCAGCACGGCTCGATGATATTTTTTGGCAGTGTAGATTCTGCTAAAGCTAATCAACTCAACACTATAGTTTATGAATTAAAACGCCCACTTTGTTTTGTCTCATGCAAAGCATTTGTATCTCATTACATCGGTGAAACCGAAAAGAACCTCTCTCGATTACTTGCCACGGCAGAAACGAAAAACTGGACTTTGTTCTTTGATGAAGCTGATGCTCTACTAAATAATAAAAAGTCTAGCACTGACGCCAATAATGAAGAGCTTGGATTTGACCTGAGTTATCTACTAAAACGATTTTCTCAACATCCTAACTTAGTGATTCTTTCAATCGAAAATCAAGACACTTTAGACAAGCTTGAACATAGAATGAAACCGACTATTCATTTTTTACCTGCAGGTGCGTAAATTTAAGAGCAGCTTGGCATTTGAAATCACCGAAGTCTTGGTTAAGCCATACTGGCGATTTGTCTAATTTTGCCAACGATGGCGCGAAGTCCATTACCACGTGTGGGCGTGATGTGCCCCTCTAAATCTAGGTCTTTAAAATAGGCATCCATATCAAAATCGAGTATTTCCTGTGCCGTTTTATCGTGATATGCGCTAAGAACTAACACTAATAAACCTTGCACGATTACCGCATCGCTATCTACGTCAAATTGATATTTGCCGTCTTGCAAACTGTAATCTAACCACACGCTACTTTGGCAACCTTTCACCAGTTTTTCAGGGGTTTTTGCCTCATCAGACAAGCCTGGGATTTGCTTACCTAAGTCGATAATGAATTGATAGCGCTGCTCCCAATCATCAAAAAAAGCTAAGTCTTCAACAATCTCTTGGCTAGTGGGTAACTGCATGTATATTCCTTGGGTCTGTAGAATTTTTAAAACACTTTAAAAAAATACGCCCGCTTCTAATTGGGCTTCTTCGCTCATCATGTCGCGCGACCATGGCGGATCAAACACCAAATTAACAGCAACACTTTCTACATTTGGTACCATCGCAACACGATACTCAACATCACCCACAAGCACGGGGCCCATGCCACAAGCGGGCGCGGTTAATGTCATATCAATATTCACGCAACTATTTTCACTATCAATGTTCACCTTATAAATAAGGCCAAGAGAGACTAAATCAATCGGGATTTCTGGATCGAATACTGAACGAAGGGCTTCCCACACTTGCTCTTTATCTATATTGCCATCGCTTGGTGGATCAAATGAAAGGACTAGTGTCTTACGGCCAATTGCATGGGCGTCGGTACCATCGATTCGATACATGTTACCGCGCCAAGTTATCGTGTAATTGCCGCCTAAGTCTTGCGTGATAGTCACAAACTCACCGGCGGGAATAATCGCAGGAGTGCCCACTGGCACTAAGCGCGCTTTGCAGTCACTTTCAGTGACAACCATTTTTTGTTTCATTAATTCGCTTTCATTATTTTGTGTACTAAGGCATGCACAGCTAGGCTCTTTAAGACACTAGCCTACGTTGAAACTCTCGCCACAACCGCATTCGTTAACTACATTCGGATTATTGTACTTAATGACGCCATTTACACCTTCTTTGACAAAATCAATCTCGGTGTTTTTCAGCAACTCTAAGGCTTTTGCGTCAATAGCAATTTCTAAAGAGTCACTAAACCTTATCAGCTCATCACTCGCTTGTGCTTCGTCGACTTGGTCGAGTACATAGGCATAGCCAGTGCAGCCGCTCATCTTAGTAGAAAAGCGAATAATCTTATGTGGCTGTGCTCTTTGCTTACCTTCAAAATGACGAATGGCGCTGTCGGTAAGCGTAATGACTTTCTCAGTAGGAACAAACGTTTCAACAGTCATGGTATCTCCTAAGCCAACATTTGTTTGGCTTTTTTCAAAGCCTCAAATAATTGGTCAATATCTTTACGGGTATTATATATAGAAAAGGAAGCACGTGCAGTGCCTGGTAAACCTAATCTTTTCATCAAAGGTTGGGCGCAATTATCACCGGTGCGTATCGCCACACCCTGTTTGTCTAAGATAAACCCTATATCGGCAGGATGAGCATTATCTAATTGAAAACTCATTACGCCAATTTTGTTAGGCGCCGTGCCCACTATTCGCATTCCTTCAACTTCTTGAGCGCACTGCGTTGCATAGGCTAACAAATCTTGCTCATGGGCTTGCATTGCTTTGATATCAAGAGTCGATAGCCACTTAACCGCAGCACCTAAACCAATCACGCCTGCAATGTTAGGTGTACCGGCCTCAAGCCTGTTAGGTAAAGCTCCCCATGTAGCATCTTGATAGTTAACATCATCTATCATTTCGCCGCCAGTTTGCCACACTGGGAATGTTTCGAGTATCTCTTTGCGTCCCCAGAGCACGCCTACGCCGGTGGGGCCGAATAATTTATGCCCTGAAAATGCATAAAAGTCACAGCCAATTTCTTGTACATCCACATCACCGTGTGCGATGCCCTGTGCCCCATCGACCAAAACCCAAGCACCTTTATCTTTAGCTTTTTTCGATATTTCCATTATCGGGTTAATCGTACCCAAGGCGTTCGAAACATGAGGAAGGGCAACTAATCGTGTTTTCTCGCTCAACAATGCATCAAATGCATCGATATTTAACTCGCCAGAATCGAAGATGGGACATATTTTTAAGGTTGCTCCGCTTCGTTTGCACGCCTGCTGCCAAGTCACTAAGTTAGCGTGATGCTCAAGCTCGGTCACAATAATTTCGTCACCTGCTTTGAATAATTGCCCCACGCCATTAGCAACCAAGTTGATTGACTCGGTTGTACCACTAGTCCAAATAACTTCTTCACGATGCGGGGCATTTATAAACTGTGCCACAGTATCGCGTGCTTTTTCGTAGCGGCGGGTCGCTTCGTCAGACAAGTGATGCGCACCGCGATGTACGTTTGAATTACATTGGGTATAAAAGTCCAATAAGGCATCAATTACCGCTTGCGGCTTTTGTGTGGTAGCAGCGTTATCCAGGTAAGCCAGTGGCTTACCGTCAACATCGCGTTGTAATAATGGAAATTGCGCTCGAATAGCCGCTACATCAAAACTCATTTAACCTCCATACTCGCGAAGCGCTCACTTAACATGGGTAAAAGCCAAGTGCGAATGCTCTCGTCATCTATTGCATTTACCAACTCTTGAATAAAACCAAAGTTCAGCATCACCAAGGCTTTAGAGCGCTTGATGCCGCGACTGAGTAGATAATAAAGCGCTTTTTCTTCTATTTCAGCAACCGTTGCACCATGGGCACATTTAACATCGTCTGCGTAAATCTCGAGTTCTGGCTTGGTATTAATCATCGCTCTGCGTGATAGCAGTAAGTTACGATTATTAAGCTCAGCTAAGGTCTTTTGTGCATCTCTATGAATATGAATGCGGCCACTGAACACTGCGCGTGCGCGGTCGCCAATAATGCCTCTAGCATTTTCTTCAGTGGTACCGTTTGGCATTGTATGTTCAATAGTCGAATGTAAATCAAAGAACTCACCTTCGGCTAATAAATAAATCGCATTCATTTTAGCGTTAGCATGCTCGCCCGCATGGATAATATCGACGTCTAAGCGCGACAACTCACTGCCATAAGATACTACTGTGCTGTTTAACTTTGCGCTGTCTTGCAAGCTAAAATGACTGCCGCCCACTTGTTTGGCATTGCCCGTAAATAAAGCAAAGCGATAGTGCTCAAGGCTCGCATTTTCACCAATCACATACTCAGCAAAAGCGGTGGTAAAACTGGCAACATTTCCACTGCCATGTTCGACGACTTTAAGTTGACTGTTCTTACCTAAGTTAACTAAAACGCGAGTGTGGGCATCACAGTCTTTAGTTGCCAGGTTTACAATGCGCACAGGAGTGTCGATATTGGCGCTTTCGTCAACTTCAATATAAACCCCTTGTTGGCATAGTGCATCATTCACTAAACCAAACACATGACGCACAGGCTTAACATGACCAAACAAAGAAGTAATTTTGCTTTGTGCTGAGTTTGGTGCGCCACTTAGAGGCTGTACACTTAAACCAGAGGGCAGGCTTATATCACTTAAATCTGTCACTAATACACCATCAACAAACACTAAGTCGATAGCATTTAGACCGTCAATTTGCGGTAAGTCGTAATTGCTTGCAAGAGCAGCATTTTCCGCAACAGAACTCGATTCTACTGCACGCTCTTTTATTGATGTTAATGGTGTAAAACGCCATTCCTCACTGCGAGCATGTGGCCAGCCTTGAGTTTGAAGTTTTGACAGGGCTTGTTGACGCATCGGAGCCAAAAAATCGTCGACACGTTTAGCATCATCAATGACCTGAGTTAGCCATTGACTCATGCGCTTACTCCTTCATATTCTTTGCCTAAGAAAGCATAGCCTTCTTTTTCAATCTGATGAGCAAGTGACGCATCACCTGTTTTCACAATTTTACCGTCTGCCAATATATGCACAAAGTCTGGCTTGATGTAATCTAACAAACGCTGGTAGTGGGTGATAATAATGAAGCTACGAGCACTGTCGCGTTGGCTGTTTACGCCATTTGCTACAACTTGAAGCGCGTCAACATCAAGACCAGAATCAGACTCGTCTAAAATACAAAGTGAAGGTTGAAGCAAAATCATCTGCATGATTTCGTTACGTTTCTTCTCACCACCCGAAAAGCCTTCATTTACGCCACGCTTTAAGAATTCTAAAGGAAGCTGAACCTGTTTACAGGCTTCTTTGGCTTTCTTTAAAAACTCGGTCGCCGACAACGGCTCATCACCACGTTGCTCGCGTGTTGCATTAACCGACTCTTTCATAAACTCCATGTTGCTTACGCCAGGAATTTCCACAGGATACTGAAAGGCTAAAAATAAACCTTTGCTGGCACGGTCTTCAATTTCCATTTCAAACAGGTCTTCGCCTTTGAAACTAACGTCGCCGTCTTGAACTTCGTAGCCATCACGTCCAGACAACACATACCCCAAGGTACTTTTACCGGCACCGTTTGGTCCCATAATGGCGTGAACTTCACCTGGCTTAACTTCGAGGTTTAAGCCTTTGAGAATTACTTTATCTTCTACGCTTGCATGTAAATTATTAATTTTTAACATATTATCCAACTGACCCTTCTAAACTAATTTCAAGCAACTTACCCGCCTCGACAGCAAACTCCATCGGCAGTTCTTTAAATACTTCTTTACAAAATCCATTCACAATCATCGACACAGCCTTTTCAGGATTGAGTCCACGTTGCTGACATAAAAACAACTGTTCATCACTCACTTTTGATGTGGTTGCTTCATGCTCAACAATCGCACTAGGATTACGGCTCTCTATGTAAGGGAAGGTATGTGCACCACAGAGGTCGCCAATCAATAAAGAATCACACTCAGTAAAGTTTCGAGCGCCATCTGCTTTTGGCCCCATTTTGACCAAGCCACGATAGGTATTATTACTCTTACCCGCAGATATACCCTTTGAGATAATAGTAGAGCGAGTGTTTTTACCTAAATGTATCATTTTGGTGCCGGTGTCTGCCTGCTGGCGACCTCGGGTAAGGGCAACTGAGTAGAACTCACCTACGCTATTATCACCTTTTAAGATGCAGCTCGGGTATTTCCACGTAACGGCAGAGCCGGTTTCTACTTGTGTCCATGAAATTTTTGCGTTGGTATGACATATACCGCGTTTAGTCACGAAATTGTATATACCGCCTTTGCCTTCTTCATCGCCAGGATACCAGTTTTGTACGGTAGAGTACTTTATGACGGCGTCATCGAGTGCGACTAGCTCAACAACCGCAGCGTGTAATTGGTTTTCATCACGTTGGGGCGCAGTACAGCCTTCAAGGTAGCTCACGTGGCTGCCTTCTTCAGCAACAATAAGTGTGCGTTCAAATTGACCTGTATTCATTTCATTAATGCGGAAATAAGTTGACAGCTCCATTGGGCAGCGAACACCTTTAGGGATATATACGAACGACCCGTCGGTAAATACTGCACTATTTAATGCCGCATAATAATTGTCTGAACGCGGTACCACGGAGCCAATATATTTTTTAACCAAGTCAGGATATTTATGCAAGGCTTCAGAAATAGAGCAAAAGATAACACCAGCCTCCGCTAGTTTATCTCTAAACGTAGTAACAACCGACACTGAATCAAACACAACGTCCATTGCCACACCCGCTAGCATTTCCTGCTCATGCAAAGGGATGCCTAACTTTTCATAGGTACGCAATAACTCAGGATCTACCTCATCAAGGGATTGTGGCTTGTCGGCCATGCTTTTAGGCGCTGAATAATATGAGATAGCTTGAAAATCTATTTTCGGATAGTGCACGTGAGCCCACTCAGGCTCATCCATTTTAAGCCATGTTTCATAGGCTTTTAGGCGCCAGTCTAGCATCCACTGGGGCTCTTTTTTCATTTCAGAGATACGACGAATAACTGACTCGTCTAAACCGGCTTCGAAGGTATCTGATTCAATTTGAGAATAAAACCCGGCTTCGTACTTTCGGTCCAATGCTTGTTCGATCTGTTCACTCATATCTTGATCTCACTTTTACTTACGTTAAATTTATGTATTTTTACCACTACTACTTATTCGTCGTTTAGCTATTACGGCTTTTTACCGTCACTGAGATGCAAAGCTCAACGATTGACGAATAACGATATTTTTTGTTGTTGTGTTTTGTTTACTGTTGATATGGATCAGCCGTATTATACGCTGTTCATCACATCAATATTGGTCTCTTTCGATGCTGTTTTAAAACAACTTTGACGCCCAATAACCTCTTTAACATCACGTTTGTGCATCAGTTCGTGTAACGAGATACCATTTAAAAAATCGCTAATACGATCACTTAGGTTCTCCCACAAGTTATGGGTTAAACAACGCTGACCACCCGAGCAGTTCGCTTTTCCGTTGCATTTGGTTGCATCGATACTTTCATTAACAGCGCCAATAATTTCGCCGACAGATAAAAGATTAGGCTCTTTGTTCAGGATGTACCCGCCACCGGGGCCGCGCACGCTGGCAACTAATTTAGAACGTCTCAACTTTGCGAACAATTGCTCTAAATAGGACAAAGATATGTCTTGGCGCTGAGAAATATCAGCTAATGAGACAGGACCATGTTTTGAATGCAACGCCAAATCAAGCATAGCAGTTACTGCGTAACGACCTTTAGAAGTAAGTTTCATAGTGATCCTAGCCTCAAAAAACTGGATCATTTCATACCCTACTAAAATGGTCAAGTATTTAACCTACTAATATAGTCAAGTACTTGTAAAACGACCTGATATGTTTTGCAAAAAAGAATGATTAATCACTCAGTGAACTGCCTAGTTGGCCAGTATACAAAAGCGAAACCACCTCTATACAATTTCACATTTAACTTAAAGGCATTCATACGCTACTATGTTGCTACCAAGCAAATACCTAGCCTTAATATCGAAATATAAATGCCAAAAAACAAAACGCTTACCACGCAACAGGCTCTCAGATACAGTCGGCAAATACTGCTATCAGGCTTTGATTTAGATAAACAAGAAGCCTTAATGAGCAGTAATGCCCTGATAATAGGCATGGGAGGTCTAGGCTGTGCAGCCTCTCAATATCTAGTTGCAGCGGGGATTGGTGAAATTACGATTGTGGATGATGATGTTGTTGAGACGACAAACCTACAGCGTCAAATACTACATTTTGAAGATAGTATTGGTAGCAAAAAAGTAGATTCAGCAAAGCGTACACTAAATCAAATTAACCATTATGTGACGATCAATACAATTGAGGCTAGGCTGAGTCCATCCTCGCTTGCCGAGCAGATTAAGCAACACGACATAGTCCTTGATTGTTGCGATAACATCGCTACTCGCAATGCTATTAATAAGGCCTGTTACGAAACAAATATTCCATTAGTATCAGGCGCGGCTATAAGAATGGAAGGGCAAATATTTTGTGTTGTTCCTGCATTAAAAAGCGCGTGTTATAAATGCGTCAGTCATTACTTTGGCGAACAAAATTTAAGCTGCGTGGAGTCAGGTGTTATGTCCCCAGTAGTGGGTGTTATTGGGTCAATGCAAGCTAACGAAGCAATTAAACTCCTCACTCATTATGGCGAGCCTGCTATTAATAGATTGCAAATGTTTGATGCAATGGCTTCAATATGGGAATCGTTTACAGTCAACTCTTTAGAAGCTTGCCCTGTTTGTTCACATAATTAATATCACTGTTCTTTTAGCTCTTTTTGTTGAAACTTATCCTCCTCATTTGTTAACTGTTCTTCTAAGGCTTTTAACTTGTCTTTTATCGCTTCACGCTCTGGCGCACTTAAAGCGCTTTTTTCATCATCTAAGCGCGAAGTCAATTCACTTATTTCAGTTTGAACTTTTGTGATAGCCGTTGCCATTTCGGCTTTTTCAAAAGCAAGCTTTTCTAATTTATTATCTTTATCTTCGGCCTTTGACTTGCTTGACGCTGGAATAAAGGGTTTGTCGCCTATGGCTCTGGTATTCATAAAGTTAGGGGAGACTATTTCGATGTTAGCTGCATGCAGTCTATCGAGAACTGCACTATACAAATTAGCTTTAACCGATAGTAAATTAGATATATCGCTTAACTGCCCAGCTATGCGATAGGTAACTGAAAAATCGCCTAAATTTCTTATTTGCACAAATCCATCTTTCAAGCCTGCATCTTCAGAAGCGAGGGATAGTTGCTCACTTATCAGCTGACGGGAGATGTCGTAACCCAATGAAACCTCAATCGACACAATAGTGCCGGAGCTGCGAACCACTTTAACTGGGAAGGTAACCATATGGATATTCGGAATGGTGACAAGGTCGCTTTGCTCGGTTTGAATTTCAACATGCAGCAGGTTGAGCTCTGTCGCGCGGCCGGTAATGTTATCTACCGTTATAAAGTCGCCAAGTTTGATATTTTGAATGGCGCGCAACATAAAGCCCGCCAACATATTACCAATGAAAGTGGCGGAAGCAAAGGCAATGGAAGCACTCAGTAGTATACCAAATAGCGCTAATAACTGGCCTCGCAAGGCGTCACTTAGAGGCAAGGTAATAATAACAGCAACGATACTAACTAGCGTCAAACAGAGCATCAAAAACTGAAACTGAAACTTGCGCTTTTGCCAATATCTTTTGAGGTAACGATTAAGCACTGCCAGAAAAATAAAGCACAATATGACAGTGATCAACACCTTCACCATAGGTTCAGCTAATGCAAAAAGATCGAGTATCTGGCTCATTCAATGTATACCTAAGCTTATAATTATATTAAGTATCGCTGGTAATCGCGTTCCATTCAAATATAGACCAATTAATCCATAGCCTCAAATTGCTCTTCGCCCGAACGAATCACATTGGTTGCGCAGTGCACATTTCCCCACCACATATGGTATTGACGATCGTCGATGAATTCGATGTTAACAATAGAAGGCTCTAACAATTCCACAAAAGCCTGTTGCAGTAAGTCTTTCCCTCCGACTATTGGGCCATTTGGGTCGGGCACTAAAAAATAGTTATTCAGTTTGGCAGAATTGACCATGTTCGGTGTTAACGAGGTGCCATTGAGTTTAATCGCCACCGGTATCTCTATGATTGCAGCCGCCGGTAAGCCAAGCTCGCGCATAAGTGTTGCTTTGTTTTTATCTAAGGTATTTTGTATCGCTAGATTATGCGCTACCAGAGCCTCATCAGCTAAAAACGCATTAAGAGTATAATCTTCTTCAAAGCGGTCAAAAACAGGCAAGTCTCCATGACCTTGGCTTTGCCATGCCGTAGCCATCTCAATAAACATTTTGGTGCTGGGTACTAAGGCGTACCAAGGCATGTCTGGATTGCCACTGGGCACAAAGCTCAGGACTTCGTCGGCATGTTTAATCATCAAAAAGCTTACATCAAGTTTAAATGCTGGGCCCTGCAATTGCTGAGCATCAATCATGGCAACAATTTTTGGGTCGAGCTGCTCGCCCGGCGCGTTTTCACCAAAATACACTATACCGTGAGGATGGTTAGGTAGCGGCGGCGAAACCTCAAGATTGCCAAACCAATCTATCCATTCAGGCGTTTTTGGTTGCTTACCATCGTTACTTGAACCTCGGGCAAACTCAGGGCGATATTCCCCTACTCGCATCCACCCAAAATCCTGGCCTAAAAGCTCAGCTTTTGAAAATGCATCTATGCTCTTATTTCGATTTGCCTGCAACACCACGGGCATACTGTCGTCGGGTTTAAATTGTCGCCCTATTTCAATAGTGTCTTGTAACCAAATATTATAGTCATCATATGGGGCGGAAGCTGGAATGACATTCAGTGCCACATTGGCTAACGGGAGAATCGTTTTAAGCTGCTCAATCATGATCTCGTTGCCGCCAACATATTCTCTAATCAAAAGCTCCTGCGCACGGCTAGCATTTGAGAGCATTAACCAAGGCGCCACTTTAAACACTAAGGTCTTAACATGAGTTCCACTTGCTGCTTCAGTTGCTAAGCTTAGCTCTATGGTGCCGTCAAATTCAGGACCGGCGAATTGAGTGGCCTCTAGCCACAATGAAAAAGATTCTTTCTCGTTACTTACTGCCGCTAAATCGAAGGGCGTAGAGAGGTCAATAGCTAGCATGTCCGGCCCTAAAAAGACACGGAAATTGCCCACAGCATCGCTAGAAAAACTCAAGCTCGCCGAATCAACACTTTGTAGGCCTTTCATTACGACTTGGGTCATATCAAAAGAATCCATCGCGCCGTTTACAATATTGTCCTCATCATCAGGTATACCGTTACCGTCATCATCATCATTGTTACGAAACACTACCGCATCAACATAACTACCTGAAAATACACCTGACTTCGCGGTCTTTTGTTCGGCGGTGCCCATCTTGTGATCAACAATTTCTAGGCTGATTTGCGCTGGCTTTTCAGCTTCTTTACTGTCTTGATCAGCTTGGCTGCATCCAAGGATAAAAAGCGATGCGCTTATTAACAAGGAGTAAGTGGTGATTTGAGCAAGGCGCATCTTGAGTCCTATTAATATTAAAGATTGAAGATTTATTGAACAGTTATATCACTTTTCTTGACCACGCTGACAATAAATATTGTTGCGACCGATGATAAATAGCGCCATAGCATGATCATAGTCGAAATCCAATTTCAGCTTTGTATAAAAAATAGCGTACGATGTCATTATATCTTTTGCTTAGGCCTAACTGGCCGGGCAACTTATGAATACAAATGAGCCAGCGCCGACCATGAATATGAGCAACGCAAACAAACTTAAGCGCCACCTAGCACCCACCAGAATTATATGGTTTACGCTGGCAGCGGGCTTTTTTGCTGCGTGTATCATTGCTATCACCCTAATGATGCTTGAGTCTCAAGGTCGCAAAAATATTGACCGGCTTACACAAAACTCTGCAAATAGCATTGCGGTAATCTTAGAGGAAAACTTGCAAACACGCATGCTTGCACTCAAGCAGTTTGCAAGTTTGTCTCAATTCAAATCCACTATGACAGACGATGAATGGGAATCTATAAGTAAAGTCTTATACGCATCAAACGGCGGATATCAGGCTGTGGGATAGATTAATACTGATTATCATATGCAGCGCATTATGCCGATTGAAGGGCATGAAGCGGCGCAAGGTTTTAATTTAGCGCAGAAACCACTAGCGATTTCTGCCGTGTTGCAAGCTCAACAAAGCAACGCGCCTGCTCTTACGATTCCCTTGCAATCGCTAAACGGCAATACGGCTATCGGCATCTATGTACCGGTATTTAGTCGGCATGAAAACGCTGATGCACTCGAGGGCTTTGTTGCTGGCATGCTTATTTTTGATGTGTATTTAAAAGCGATATTACCCTCATACTTATTAGAAGAGCATCATTTTGAATTGCATATTAATGGTCAAAAAATCTTTTCAGATAACGAGTATGAGCCATCACTTGATAATACGTGGGTGCAATATGCGGCATTTGATTTACACGGTCAAAGCTGGCGCGTAAATGCTCAACCAAAGACTCGGTTTCTGGAGCAAGTACATTACAAAATAACGCGAGTGCTATTACTCTGTGGCGTCGCCTTGTGCTTATTTGTGAGCTTTGCGGCTTACATGGCATTATCTGCAAGAGATAGAGCCAGAGTGATAAAAGATGAGCGCAATAAAGTTGACCATCTGCTCAAAAACTTACCTGGGATGGCTTATCAAACCTTTGATGAGGGAGATTGGCCGGCTATTTTGGTAAGTGAAGGCTGTGAGGCCTTAACCGGTTATTCAAAAGCTGAATTTGAAGCTCATAGTATTTTATGGGGCAAAATCATACACCCTGAAGACTATCAAAGAGTACACGAAACGGTATATCAAGCCATCATACATCAAGCGCCCTACGAACTAGAATATCGGGTATTCAACAAAAACCAAGATGAACGCTTAGTATGGGAAAAAGGTGAAGCGGTTATGTCTTTAATCAGTGAGAAGCTGATTTTAGAGGGCTTTATTGCCGACATTACCGATGCCCGCCAAGCGGAGTTAGAGGTAATGCGTAGCCATGCGTTTTCTGACGCTATCGTTGATTCTGTTGTAGAAGCCATAATTACCATTGACCAGAATGGCCGTATTAAAAGCTTTAATAACGCGGCTCAGATAATGTTTGGCTATAATTTTGACGAAGTTAAAAATCTTAATGTCTCATGCCTCATGTCTGACATGTATGCTCAGCATCACGACCAACATTTAGAAACCTACTTACAAACAAACGTAACACACATTATTGGCACCGGTAGAGAGTTAGAGGCAAAACGTAAAAATGGTGAGATTTTTCCTATTCATCTTTCGGTAAATGATGTTTTGCAGCAGGACGAACGAATGTTTGTAGGCTTAATCAAAGACATTACCTCGCAACGTTTAGCACAAGACCAAAATCGTAAACACATAGAACAAATGGCGCATGCCGATAGGCTTAATTCACTTGGCGAAATGGCGGCAGGGATCGCTCACGAGGTCAACCAACCGCTCACTGCAATATCTTTATTTTCACAATCAGGGAAAAACCTTTTTGAAAGTGGAAAGTTTGACAAACTGCCGCATATTTTTGAAAAGTTAAGCCTACACGCACGCCGAGCCGGTTCTGTTCTTGAGCGCATGCAAATGATGACCCAACAAGGCGACAGACAAAAAGAATTGCTCGACAGTAAAACGCTTGTAAACGAAGTGCTCAAACTGGCTGAATCAGAAGCCCGAATGCACGAAATTACTATTAAATTGAAGCATTGCAAAACTAACGCTAATGTTTACGTCGACCGAGTACAAATTCAGCAAGTGCTACTTAACCTGTTGCGCAACGCTATGGAGGCAACACAGTCAGCTGAGCTTAAACACGGCAACACCGTCGAGTTGCTTACCAAAGTTACCGACGAGCAGAACATTATGATATCGGTTGCAGACAGAGGCTGTGGCCTTGATGCTAATATGAGAGATAAACTTTTTACTGCTTTTTCTTCAACCAAAAAAAATGGGATGGGTATTGGACTCTCAATTTCAAAAAGCATTATTGAAGAGCATGGCGGCACAATACACTATGCTCAGAATACACCAGTGGGTTCAGTCTTTTATTTCGTATTACCCGTCGTAAACGAATAACATCGTAAGAGAAATGGTGCTTGCATTAAATATCCATAAGACGGTCAAAGTTCATCGATACGCGCTTTAGTTTTTGTGATTGCATATTGGCCAAATTAGCAAAAATTTCTTTTACCTCATCTTCATCTACTTGTTGCTCTACCTGAGCATATAAAGCTAATAATTCGTTCGTTATTTGACTTGAGATTGCCAAAATATCGTTTGAAGATGCGTCCTCATGTAAGGCCTCGATTTTAGGTATTTTTAATATGTTTGCGTCGTTCGCATATTGCATCCAAGTGTCTAGTACTCCTGATGGTGTTTCTTTCTCGTAACTTTTAAGCGACTGCGCCAGGTCTTCCTCTTGTTTTATAAGGTAGCTAATAAGCATTCTAGTTTTTTCATCTTTTGTCGTTTCTAATAGCCGCGTATATAGTTTGCTTAATTCAAGGTGAAATATACTGGCATGTTTTAGTGCTTCTCTGGCATTTTCAAATCTCATGACTTACCTCAAGCAAATTTGCTTACAAAACCTAATTTTTAATGGGCGCTATTAATCGACACTTTAGAAAGGAGAACCCCTTACTCATGCATTCGTACAGCAAGCACATCTTGTTTTACCCCATGCAAGACTGCATTAGCGGTCGAACCCAGCAGCAGCTTAATGCCACTTCGTCCGTGGGTACCAATAATAATTAAGTCAGCGTGATGCTCACCTGCGAGGTTCTTTATCTCTTCAGCAGCCTCCCCACTTTTGACATAAGCATGCTTTTTGGGTATCCCAAATTTTTCGGCGATTCCCTCAAGCTTTACTTTGGCATTTTCTATAATGCCTTGATAGTCAATATAGTTGTCGTTCATTCCATATAAATAAGGCTGAACATAAAATGCTGATAAACTGATATATACCAAACTCAAATCAGCGGGTGATGATGCTATTTTTAATGCCTTTTTAATCACATTCTCATGTTCTGCATTAATGTCTATCGCAACCATTATTTTTTTATAAGCACTCATATTATTTCCTCAATGCGCAAATGAATTTCTATGTAATTAAGATTCCTATCTCAATAGGATATGGGCGCAAAGCTTATATCATTTTGACCTCCGTCAAAAATACGTTCGTTTTCCTTCCACTTTTATCTACGTAGTATCCACATTCGCTTAAGTACAAGTCCGAATATATGTGATAACCGAGCATGTGTAATATGATCATACACGCTTTGGGCTGAGCCGAAACAAGGTAGCTTGGTTAATTGGAGAGACATATGACATATTCGCTCAGTGAGAATACATTCGAAAAAGCAAACACTCACATTAGCTTTCCTTTTGCGGACAATTGCATACAAGTAAAGTCGCTGTCAGATTCACGTTCCCACAAAACATTTCGAAAAAAAGACTATTTATATTGCGCTAGCGACTTATTTGAAGGTTTATACACTTTGAAATCTGGCTCAGCAAAAGCGGTCATATATTCCGCTGAAGGTGAGGAATATGTAGCTAACTTTTTCTTGCCTGGAGACATTATTGGACTCGATGGCTTTAGCCAGAGTCAATATAAGCAAAGCGTCGTATTTTTAGAAACAAGCAGTGTTGTTTTATACAAAGAATCAGAAATTCATCATTTGCTCCAAAACTCTGCGTTTTTTAGAAATGATTTACTGCAGCAAATGAGCAAAGCCATTGTGCTTGAAGAAGAACGTCAGCTTTCTCGCCGTGAGCAGTCTAGCAAACAACGGGTGGTAGAATTTTTACTGAACTATTCCAAACGCCTCAAGGACTGCGGTTTACGCTATGAGTCGTTTACCTTGAATATGTCTCGCACCGATATTGCCAGTCACACAGGCATGGTCATCGAAACGGTCAGTAGAATCTTGAAACAACTGCAGCAGCAAGAGTTAATTTCGTTAGAGCATCGCGATATAGATATTATTGACGAAACCGGTCTTCACGAGGTTTTAGGTCGCGCTAATAATCTTGTTTATGAAACATA
>Ga0307933_1001729_pt1 | contig 16230 bp, 14 predicted proteins | sample OrgLakmetageno88_FD_201811 | JGI IMG/M metagenome (GOLD analysis project Ga0307933, IMG submission 201811) | Saline water microbial communities from Organic Lake, Antarctica - #88 | ecosystem: Environmental > Aquatic > Non-marine Saline and Alkaline > Saline | place: Antarctica: Organic Lake...
GACTTTTCTTTAGAACGTTAGTTATTGATAAGCGCTCCACATGTTGACAATAGTAACTCACGCTTTCGCTATTTTACGCCTTTTCTGGCCTCTACAAATCTCATGAAATTAATATGCAATGGCATTGTGACAAGTCGCGCCCCTACGTTTGAGCATCCAGCAAGTCTTTAAACGCCCCGTCTTGCGCGGCAAGCTCTGCCCAACTCCCTTCGCTGATACACTCGCCGGCCTTGAGCACGATGATGCGGTCGGCCCCTCGGATGGTGCTGAGGCGGTGCGCGATGGTGATGGTGGTGCGGTCTTTCGCCAAGTAATCGATGGCGGCCTGCACCGACTTTTCGCTCTCGTAGTCGAGCGCGCTGGTGGCTTCGTCGAGGATCAAAATCTTTGGGTTGCGCAGCAGCGCACGGGCAATCGCGATGCGCTGGCGCTGGCCGCCGGAGAGGCTCACGCCGCGCTCACCTACTTTAGTTGCAAAGCCTTCGGGCAACTCTTCGATAAACTCCAGCGCACTGGCATGGCGCGCTGCCTCGCGCACTTCCTCATCCGAGGAGGTAGGGCGACCGAAGCGGATGTTATCAAGAATGGAGCCGGAGAGCAGCAGATTATCCTGCATCACGATGGCGCACTCTTGGCGGAACTCCCGAATCGCGAGCTGCGACTGTGGGACGCCGTCGACCAGAATCTCGCCAACCGTCGGCGCGTAGAACCCCAGCATCAAACTGACGATGGTGCTCTTACCCGAGCCACTCGGCCCGACAAAAGCGACGTGCTCGCCGGGCGCGATACGCGTCGAAAATTTGTTTATCGTGCGGTGCTCTTTTTCTTTGTCATAGGCGAAGCTCACGTTGCGAAACTCGATCTCGCCCAGCATCTTTTCCAGCACGCGCTCCCCATTCCATTCTTCCACGTAGGCGGAGTCCATCAGCTCTTTGATACTCTTGTAGCTCTCTGCCCCGAGCAAGTATTGCATACTGAACTGGGTAATCATACTAACAGGTGCGAGGCAGATCGGCAGCGCACCGACCAGCGCGACCATCGCGCCCAACGTCATCTTATTCTCGATCACCAACCAACCGCAGAGCGCGACGGCGAACAGCGATAAGACGGTGACGACGGTAAACAAAATATAACCCAGCGACTGGTTGAGCTGCATTTGCGAGATACGTGTATCGCTGTATGCATCGCTGATCGCACCCATCTGATCGCGAGTTTGCTGCTCTTGCCCATAGCCGCGCACCAGCTTGATGGCAGAGATAAACTCATTCGCCTGCCCAGTCATCCGCTCGCGCGCGACGCGCACGGCGTGGTTGTTATCCTCAATTGGTTTGAAGTAATAAATCCTAACAAACGCGAAGATCGGGATGCTGATCAGAACGATCACCAGTAGCCAAAAGTTAATGTAAGCCAACGCCAAGATCAGCAGTGCGGATCTCAGTAGCTCAGGGATGATGCCCGTGACGATCTGGATGACAGTCGCCTCAATGTTGCTAGTATCGAAAGCGTATTTGGAGAGCAGTCGCCCCGTTTGAATAGAGTCCAAAAAGCCGAAGTGCATGAAGTTCAGCTTATGAAAGATACGGCCTCGCATCTTACGAAATATCTCCTGCGACTGTGCGGAGAGATTGGCCACCGCGATTTTCATCGCCACGAAATGCAAGACGAGCAACAGTAGCGAAATTGCCGTGTAGTAAACGACCCCAGACAGCTCGTCGTTGGGGATCGATTCGTCGACGATCTTTTGCGCCAGCACTGGAAAGGGCGTGATCGCTAAGACGCTGGTAATGCGCCAGATCATGTAAGTGCGCAGCTTCGCCCGCTGACACCAGATAAAGCCGCGCAGCGTCTGTTTGTGCAGACCTATGGTTTGATGTGGATGCATAACTCCGACAATGAGACAAGCACAACGACGATTAGCCAATCCCAAAATTACTCAATAACTACCTCCATTTCTTAAGCTCGTCACTGCACACTGCGGCGCAGCCCTGGGAGACAAGAGACCAGCTACAGCCTCGGAATAAATATCGCGGAGGCACCCAGCACCTCGCCTGTGGTGGGGTGGCGGATCTCGCAGGCAGCGTAGTTTTCACGTCCGCCATACTTGGCTCGTTTCAATAAATAATTGCGCGCCACCTCACGCGCTTCACTAGGGAAGTCAATCGGTGCATCTTCCTTCGGCAGCCATTTAAACACCAGCGTATCCTCTTCGATCGAGAGTGAAACTGAATCGTAATTTTGCTGGCACCAGATGCGCATTTCTGCCCAAAAGGCGGCATCGCCCTTTTCCGTGCCGAGTTTATACGGGGCAGTCGCGCGCGAGCCAAAGTCAACCACGACTGGCTGTATCTGATAGCGCTCACCGTGCGTCGCTTTAAACCAACCGTAGAAATCTGTTTCATAAACGGAGAGGCTTAAATAATTGCCATCAATTTGGCAGAAAATTTCCCCGTTTGCCAGCACCCCATCGACTAGGATCGTCCGCCCACGAGGGAACTCCATGTAGCCGTAGTCTTTGCCATTGTAACGAATCAGAACTTGCACCGAGAGCTTGAGCGTGAGCTGGCGCGGCCACAGATGCTTTTGAGCTGCGACTTCCGCAAACGTTATTTGCGGGATCGGCTCCGGCTCTGGGGCGATGAATGGCTCTGGCTCGTCGGCAGGCGGTGGCGCTTCCTCAATCACAACTTGAGGCGTGGGCGCTGGCTGAGGCGCGACCACCACAGCTGGCTCAGGCGCGGGAATGCCGATCAGCTGGCGGATCGATGCGCCCAGCTGAGAATCCTCCGACTTGGCCGCCCACACCAGAACCGCGACCACCGCGCCACCCAGCAGCATGAAGACCAGCAGCGTCTCCAGCAATGCCACACGCTGTAATTTGTTTTTCTTTTTCACCTTAAATACCGAAAGGGGAGATCAAGGCCATGAAAACGACGGGGTTCAAGACTGATATAGTCAAAGTAAGGGTGTGATTTTCAGGACGAGATAAATTGCGCCCTCGAGGTGCAATCAAACCAGCGGCACCGCAGCGACGCTTGGCAGCTGCTCGCCCGCTTGGATGGGGTAGCCTCGGATAAAGTCGGGCACGGGTAACATCCGGGCACCGGGCCGTTGCAGCTCGTGCATGCGCAGAACACACTCGCCCGTGGCCACATCGACCGTCTCGCCCACCGCTAGCACGGTGCCGGGCGGAACACCACCTGCCGATTCGGCGACCGAGCAGCGCCCAACTTTGATGCGGGTCGCGCCGTGATCGAAGTAGCCGCCCGGCCATGGGGTGAAGGCGCGTAGCCGCGCTTCGATCACGACGGCTGGCTGGGCAAAATCGAGTGCGCCGTCTTCTTTAGAAATCTTGCGGCAAAAAGTCGCTCGGCTGGCATCTTGTGGCTCAAAGCGCAGCTCGCCACGCAGTGATGCGGCCAAGCTACCCCGCAACAGGGGCACGACGGCTTGGCCGATCTTGGCGCGCACGAGTGGGCTTGTATCCGTATTTTCGATACACACGCGCTCGCTAGCGGCGACGGCTCCGGCATCCATCTCTTTCGCGACTTGTATCAGGCAGACGCCTGTCTGCGACTCGCCCATCGCGATGGCGCTCTCGACAGGCGAGGCACCGCGATACGCGGGCAGGATCGAGCCGTGGAAGTTGAGCATACCGTGCGTCGGCGCTTCGCGCACAGCTTTGGGCAGGAAGTGCCCATAGGCCATCACAAAGGCCAGCGCCACGGGCTGCGCGCGTAGCCATTCGGCCAGGGCGGCGTCGGGCTTTTCGGGTTGCATGAGCGGCAAACCTTTTGCGCTGGCGTATTCGGCGACGGGGTTTTGCTGGATCTTTTTGCCGCGCCCTTGGCGGCGGTCGGGCTGCGAGACGACTGCGGCGATGGTGCAGAGACCACTGGTTTGCTCAAAGAGATAAGCCAGACCGGGCAGGCAGATGGCATCGGAGCCGAAATAAACAATCTTGGGGAGGTCTGACATAGAATGTAGGCGTTAAAGAAGTTCTTGTTGCCCCATGGTGTCGCGGGCGGCATCGGAGGCGGCGCTTTGCAAAAAGAGCCAACGCAGGCTCGCCTCTTTTAGGGTAGACTCATCGGCTAAGCGGCGCAGCAAGAGCGCAGAGGCGATGGCATCGTAAAGTGCACAGTGGTAGTGGCGGCGCTCGGCGGGGCAGAGGGTCGCCGCCTGCGCGTCTAGCTCGGACTGGAGCGCAAAGAGGGTGACTAAGTCTTGCAGTTTATGATTCTTGAGCTGCGGATAAATGCGGCGATAAATGTAAAGCGTATCCAGCCACGGCCCCCAACTGGCGGTGGTCTCACCTAGCTCGGAAAAATTGGGGGAGGTGCGCGGGCACGACCAAACGGCGCGCAGAAAGCCGTCTTCCACGGCGGCGTTGTGCGCGCAGAAGGGGCCGCTCGCGCGCAGGCCGGCGAAGAGCGGCCACTCGGCCTCGAAGAGCGCTTCGCCGGCGGCGCGCGTCTCGGAGATGCCGTGTTGGCCGCGGTCGCGGTCAGTGATGGTGCCGACCGACGCGCAGATGCGCGTCTGCGCATCAATGATCTCACCATGCTGGAGAGTCACATAGCCATACTCGACCACCCCGCTCTGGCGGCTGCCTTCAAAATCAATGACGTGGATGGGAGTTTCAAACATAACGGATTCGCGTTGGATATTACCGAAACTAGGCTGAGCAGCTCGGGGGAGTTGCACAAGCTCACATATTACCCATGTGCTCGGTAGCAGACGCGGCAAACCGCTTTCGGGCAGTGGCCTCAGGTAGGGGCTTCAGTTATCAGAGATTTCAACATTTGATATTTGATTCAAGCGCTGAGTCGTTCAGATAAGTGAGACTCGATGCATTTATTAATACTTAGACGCCTGCTGCAAGCGATCCCGACTCTTTGGGTGATCGCTACGGCGACGTTTATTTTGCTGCAGCTCACCCCGGGTGGGCCTTTCGACTCGGAGAAGGATGTGAGCGAAGAAGTGCAGGCCATTATCAACGCTCACTACGGGCTGGATCTGCCGGTGCATGAACAGTATCTGCGCTTTCTAGGGCAACGGCTGCGTGGCGACTTCGGCCCCTCTTATAAATACGCGGGCTGGGATGTGGATGAAATCATCGCGCAGAGTTTTCCGGTATCGCTGGAGCTGGGCTTCTACGCGCTGCTGGTGGCACTGGCGGTGGGCACGCCGCTGGGGGTGTTGGCGGCGCTGCGGCATAATCGACCCTCGGAAAGTGTGCTGATGGGCTTTGCTATGCTGGGTATTTGCCTGCCGGCTTTCGTGCTGGGCCCGCTGCTGATCATGGTGTTTAGTATGCAGCTGGGGTGGTTCAATCCTTTCGGCTGGAACCACCCCAGCGACCGGGTGCTACCTGCGATTACGCTGGGTCTCTTCTATGCGGCCTACATCGCGCGGCTGGCGCGAAGCGGTATGCTGGATGTGATGCGGCTCGACTACATCCGCACCGCGCGGGCGAAGGGGCTGCGTGAGCGAGCGGTGGTGCTGCGCCATGCGCTGCGCACAGCTCTCTACCCGGTGGTGGCGTATCTGGGGCCGGCGGTGGCGGGGCTGATTAGTGGCTCGTTTGTGGTGGAGACGATCTTCTTCATCCCTGGGCTGGGCAGCTTCTTCGTGAACTCGGCCTTTAACCGCGATAGCACCATGGTGATGGGCACGGTGCTCTTTTACGCAGTGCTGATTTTGTTTTTTAATCTATTGGTGGATCTGATCCAGATGTGGATGAATCCACGCACGCGCCATGACTAAGCTGGAGCGCGAACATAGAGCCACGGATGCACGCTCGCTGGGGCGCGATGCATGGGAGCGGCTGTGCGCGAATCACATGGCGCGCATCGGTGGTGGGCTGTTTATCGGCATCACGCTGCTGTGCTTGATCGGCCCCTTCTTTGTGCCGCACGCGCCGGAAACGACGCAGCTGGCCTATGGCGCGCAGGCACCTTCGTGGACGCACTGGTTTGGCACGGACGAGCTGGGGCGCGACATCCTGGTGCGCACTTTGATCGGTGGCCGCATCTCGATCGGCGTGGGCTTTGCGGCTACGGCGGTGGCGCTTCTAATCGGCGTGATCTACGGCATGATCGCGGGCTACTACGGCGGCCGCATCGAGGCAGTAATGATGCGCTTTGTCGATACGCTCTACGCGCTGCCGTTTACCATTATCGTAATTTTGCTAACCGTGCTCTTGGGGCGCAGTATTTTGCTAATCTTTTTGGCCATCGGTGCAGTCGAGTGGTTGACGATGGCGCGCATCGTGCGCGGGCAGACGAAGGCGCTGCGGCAGCAGACCTTTATCGACGCTGCGATCGTGGGGGGCGTTCCGACGCCGAGGATTTTGAGCCGGCATATTTTGCCCAACTTGCTGGGGCCGGTGATCGTATTTACCACGCTCACGATTCCGGCGGTGATTTTGCTGGAGTCGGTGATCAGCTTTCTCGGACTGGGCGTGCAGCCGCCGATGAGCTCTTGGGGTATTTTGATCAATGAGGGCGCGGTGAAACTCGACATCTATCCGTGGATGCTGATCTTTCCGGCGCTGTTTTTCTCGCTGACGATCTTCGCACTCAACTTCGTAGGCGACGGGCTACGCGATGCGCTGGATCCGAAGGATGCGAAGTAGAAGCGACACTCTTGTCGCTTTGTTGGCACTCCCACATGCGTTGCGGCATAGCTCAACTCTGACGCGGAAAAGCGACAACCATCAACAGGCTCAGGTCAGGTGAGTGTGGCTTCTACGATCTAAAAGCCCTTTTTACGCAGCACCTCTTCGAGCTGCGATTGGAAGGACTGCACATCTTCGGGGCTGGGACGATACTCGGGGTCGTCGCCAGGGATAAGGCCGAGCTGACCTGCGGCACTCAGCTGCCAACCGAGGTTGACGCCGTCGCTAAAGCGAACCGTGCCACTCACGAGGGAGCCGGGCTGCATGATGGCGTCCACATCGACGGTGACTGCGCCACCTTCGTCCACGAGTTCAGCGTCTGCTGGTTCGGCTTCGGCGGCTGTTGCGGCTGTTGCGGCTGTTGCGGCTGTTGCGGCTGTTGCGGCTTCTTCGATGACTGGTATGTCGAGGTCATCGATCAGGAAACGAACATCCATGTAAGTTATGGAGATGTCGAAATCTTCACGCAGCGAGCGCTGCACGTCGGCCAGCGAGCGGCCTTCTTGAATCCATTGTGTGACGGTTGCTTTTTGAGCATCAGATAGTTGCATGGGCGATAAAATTGAAGATGGCCTGCGGCGCGTCAACTACGAAGCAGCGTTTACTGTCCCCGCTGGGCGCAACTTTGAGGGCGGAGTCAACAAATTGAATAGTCGCCGAAGCGGTAACGCTTTGGATCGTCGATCACCAATGGCAAGATCTTCCAAAAGCTCACGCTTTCGGCTACAATTGACCCTATTCTAAAAATTACATTCACAGGCCCTGCTGGGCGCGGTAGCGGGAGGGTGTCATGCCGGCCTCGCGCTTGAAAGTACGGCTGAAGTGGGGGGCATTGCAAAAGCCGGTGAGCGCGGCAATCGTTTCGATCGGCTCTTGAGTGGTCGCGAGTAGCTTGCGAGCCTTCGCGATACGGCTGCGAATCAAATACTCACGGATGCTGCTGTGCATCTGTGCGCGAAAGCGTAACTCAATCAGCCTTCGGCTGACGCCTAAATGCTCAGCGATCTGACTGGTGCCAATGGATCGGCGCAGGTGGGTGTGCAAGTAAGCCAGCGCCTCGCGCACCAGCGCATCGGTGGCTGCGAGGGCGTCGGTGCTTTGGCGCACGGTGATGCCCCGTGGCGGGATGAGTTTAAGCCGCTGGGTGATGGGCTCGCCTTTTATAATTTGATCGAGCATAGCCGCCCCCTCGTAGCCGATGCGGGCGAGATCGTAGCGCACGCTGGAAAGAGTGACCCACTGACTCTCACAGATCAGGGCGTTATCATCTGCGCCCAAGATCGCCACATCGTCGGGGATGCGTAGCCCGGCTTCGTGGCAGAGATTGGCCAGCCAAGCGGAGTCGTAGTCGCTTTTGGTGTAAATCGCACAGGGCTTGGGCAGCTCTAGCAGGCGCTCGGTGATGTAGGCGGGGTCTTGCGCTTTGACGGTATCGAGCCGCACGCAATCGATACCGACCGCAGCCAGCGCGTCGCGGTAGGCTTGGTAGCGGGTGCGGCTGACGGGGTTGATCGCGAGGCCGAACCAAGCACAGTTCTTGTGCCCGAGCGAGATGAAGTGCTCCGCGCCGAGGCGACCCAGCGCGGCATTATCCGCCGCCACGCGCGGCAGATCGATGTCTTCGCGCCAGATCGAAAGATCGACCGTCGGCACATCGGCTTTGAGAATAAACTCTTCCAACTGGCGACTGAAATTGAGCGAGGTAATGATGCCGTCGCCCTTCCAATGCTCGGGGAGTTGGAAATCTTTTAAAATACTAACGTCCAAGTGCCAGCCATGCTGCCCGGCGTAGCGAGCGATGCCCTCGTGCGCCGCCTGATCGTAACTCCCCAGAACCATCAGGATATGTTTTCTGCGTGCCATATACGCAAAAGTGCAAATACTTCTTGCAGTATGCAATTTTTATCTCTGAGGCAGATGCGTAGGATCCACCCCCATGTCTATTAAAATCAAATCTCCCGACTCTTGTGAATACGGCTGCATCTCGCTCGGCGAAGTGATGCTGCGCCTCGACCCCGGCGAAGGCCGTGTGCACACCGCCCGCCAGTTTACCGCGTGGGAAGGCGGCGGCGAATATAACGTGGCGCGTGGCCTGCGCCGCTGCTTCGGCCTTAAGACGGCGGTGGTGACTGCGTTTGCGGATAATCCAGTCGGCCGCTTGGTCGAGGACTTCATCCTGCAAGGCGGCGTCGATACGGACTTTATTAAGTGGGTGGAATACGACGGGATCGGCCGCGAGGTGCGCAATGGCCTCAACTTTACCGAGCGCGGCTTCGGCATCCGTGGCGCAGTGGGCTGCCCCGATCGTGGCAACACCGCGGCCAGCCAGCTCAAGCCTGGCGATATCGACTGGGAAGAAATCTTCGGCAAGCGCGGTGCGCAGTGGTTTCACACGGGTGGCATCTACGCAGCGCTGAGCGCGACCACGCCCGACGTGGTGCTCGAAGCAGTCAAATGCGCGAAGAAGCACGGCACCATCGTGAGCTACGACCTCAACTATCGCCCCTCGCTGTGGAAAGATTTTGGCGGCCTCAAGAAGTGCCAAGAAGTGAACCGCGAAATCGCCCAATACGTGGACGTGATGATCGGCAACGAAGAGGACTTCACCGCTTGCCTCGGCTTCGAGGTCGAGGGCGTGGACGAGAATATCTCCCACATCCCCGTCGAGGCGTTTAAGAAAATGATCGGCACCGCGATCAAAGAGTTTCCCAACTTTCAAGCCACCGCCACCACCCTGCGCGCCGTGAAGACCGCGACGGTCAACGACTGGGCCGCCATGGTCTGGCACGACGGCGAGTTTTACCAATCGATGCAGTTCCCCGAGTTAGAGATCATGGATCGCGTCGGCGGCGGCGATAGTTTTGCCTCCGGTTTGATCTACGGCTTTCTTTCAGAGAACGATCCGCAAGAGGCAGCCGACTACGGCTGCGTACACGGAGCCCTCGCGATGACCACCCCCGGCGACACCACCATGGCTTCGCTCAAGGAAGTGAAAAAAATCAAAGCCGGCGGCGGTGCCCGCGTTGATCGGTGATCGGCAGGCGCAAAGCGCCTACCGATCACCTAATTTCTCTGTTTTCAGTTGGCTAGTTTTTAGTCAGACATTGCTTCTGTTTAAACTGAAAACTAGATAACCGAAAACCAAACAACTCTAATCAATCATGTCCAATCTCCACCAATTCCCTGTCATTCCCGTCATCGTCCTCGACGATGCGAACGATGCCGTCCCTCTCGCCGAAGCGCTGCTCGCCGGTGGGCTCAACATCATCGAAGTCACCTTCCGCACGGCTGCGGCGGCCGAGTCGATTGAGCGCATCGCCCGCGCCTTTCCCGATATGCAAGTCGGCGCAGGCACCGTCGTCACACCCGAGCAAGCCAAGCGCGCCATCGATGCAGGCAGCAAGTTCGGCCTCGCCCCCGGCACCGACCCGGAAACCATCGCCTACTTCAAGCAGCAAGGCATCCCCTTCATCCCGGGCATTATGACGCCGAGCGACATCCAAGCCGCCATCAAAGCGGGCTGCACCTTACTCAAATTCTTCCCCGCTGGCGCAGCCGGTGGCACAAAGCTGCTCAAAGCAATGGCCGCCCCCTACGCAAATCTAGGCGTCAAATTCTGCCCCACCGGCGGCGTTTCCTTGGATAACATGAACGACTATCTTTCCATGCCCGAAGTATTCGCCATCGGCGGCTCATGGCTGGCCACCAAGCCGCAAATTCAAGCCAAAGACTGGGGCGCCGTCACCCAGCAGGTGAAAGCAGCGCTGGCCAAAGCCGCTGCTCACTAGGGGCATTGCTAGAGCTAGTAAAGCCATACAAACGCGGCCGCCTAAAGGCGGGACTCCAACCTCACCCGACAGCCAAAACGCTCGACCAGCGACGATTCACTTGCCAGCAGCCGCCTGCGTCCAAAAGCTGCTGCCGACACCTATGGCGATACAACTTCAGGAATTTGCGGAACAGGTTCTCTTCGGCACCACGATCGAAGCGAAGCTAAGCTTTCCCCGTGAAGACATTATCGATACCAGGTCGGGCCATGCCATCGTCACGCCGCGCCAACTCTCTCGCCCCAAGCACCTGATGCTGCGCGACGACGGGGTGCGCGCCAAACACCCGAGCCAAGCGAAACTAATCGACGAGAAAGAACGCGGCAAACTACTCCATTTCTTTGCCAACCATGAACTGCTCGCGACCGAACTGATGGCGCTCGCGCTCCTCAAGTTCCCGAACGCACCCGCGAGTTTTCGCCGTGGGCTGCTGGAAACCCTGAAAGAGGAGCAGATGCACACACGCCTTTACATGCACCGGATGCAGCAATGCGGCGTCGAGTTCGGCCAACTCCCCCTCAACGACTACTTTTGGAAAAGCGTCTCCTCGATGGAAGACCCCCTCGACTACGTTACCCGCCTCTCACTCACCTTTGAGCAGGCCAACCTCGATTACTCCCGCGAATATGGTAAAATCTTCGACGCCGTCGGCGACACCGCCACTGCCAAGATCTTAACCAAGATCTATCACGACGAAATTGATCACGTCGGCTTCGGCCTCAAATGGTTTCGCCGCTGGAAGGCCGCTGGCAAAACAGATTGGGAGGCCTATCGCGAACGCCTCGTCTTTCCCCTCTCCCCCGCACGTGCCAAAGGCAAGAACTTCAACACCGAAGGACGACGCAAAGCCGGGCTCGACCCAAACTTCATCAACGGCCTCGAAATCTTCCAGCAATCACGCGGCCGCACACCGAACGTCTTATGGTTTAATCCCAACGCTGAGCAGTGTGCCGCCCGCAACCGTTACGAGGTCGGTTCAAAAGCCGCCGCTCAGTTACAAGACGACCTCGCCTTTCTGCCCGCCTACCTTTCGCGTCAAGACGATGTGCTGATTCTGTCGCAACGCCCCACTCCCGAATTCCTCAGCACCCTTCAGAGCTACGGCTTCCACCTCCCCGAGATTCACGAATCCGAACCCGCAGCCACAGGAACAAACACGGGCACAGGCCAACGCGCCCCCGATCTCAATCGTAAGATCGGCGACCTCCGCCCCTGGGCATGGAGCCCTGACAGCCATGCCTTTTTTGAACGCAACCTCAACAGCGTCACACGTCCCCGCCCGCTCGACGCCCTCTGGAATGATGGCCTGCGCGCCCTCTACTCCAAAACATGGAGCGCGCAATGGGCAAAGAGACTGGCCGCAGAGTGCCACGCTAGCGAATGGATCGCACCCGACTCCATTTACGGACGCGCCGTCCACAACCTCGACGAGTTGCAACGAGCCCGACAGCACTTCGCCGAACTAGGCTACCCCCACATCGCCTGCAAGGCGTCCTTCGCCACCGCAGCCCACGGCAACCGCTGCCTGCTGGCAGACGAAACCCTCTCAGACACACTCTTAAAATGGCTTGAGTCACACTGGGCGCAACAAGGCAGCCTCATCGTCGAACCGTGGCTGGATCGAGTCTTCGATTTCTCCGTGCAATACGAGATGAACGCCGACGGCCTCAAACACATCGGCACCACGCGCATGGTGAATAACCCGCGAGGACAGTTTCAAGGCATCCTCACCAACGCATTTTGTAAAGGACTCGGGCCAGAGCTCGTCCGCTTCCTGATGGAACGCACTGACGGCTGCCCACGCGTGTTCCACCACTACGAAACGACCGTCGCCCCGCGCCTCGAAGCCGCCCTCCACGCAGCCAACTTCCATGGCCCGATCGGCATCGACGCACTCATCTATCGCGATCCCAACGGACAGCTGCAGCTCAAGACCATCGTCGAGATCAACCCACGCTTCACGATGGGACGTGTCGCTCACGAGCTCGAGTCACACAACGCCCCGCGCTCCGTCGGTTACTTTCAAATCGTATCCAAATCTCAACTACGCAAAACAAGCACAGCGAATTTTGCCGACTGGGCCGCCCACACCGAGCAAGCCCACCCCGTGCAACTGACCAACGATTCGAAACCACTCATCCGCACCGGCAGCTTCCCACTCACCGATCCAAAAAACCGCGAAACAATTCCTAGCAGTTTACCATGTCAGAGCATCGATCCACGACCTGCCTCTGGCATGAGCCAAACCTCCGACTGGTTTCCAGACGATAGCGCACATAATCAACCAAACAACACGCTATGCGAACCGGAGCGGACAAGGATCAATTCGGTTTCCGTCGTCTGGTAGATCAAAAGCCAATCGCCCGCTATATGGCATTCGCGGTGGCCAACATAATCTCCGATCAACAGATGATCGCGATAGCGATCTTCCAAAGCTTCCCTAGCTTGCAGCGTCCGGATGACCTCAGCCAACTTCTCAAGGTCTCTCCCGGAGGAATGCAGTTTCTTGAAGTCTTTCTTGAAGCGGCTTTTTCGAACCAGTTCTAACATCAATTGCTAAGCTCCTCAAAAAGAGCCTCTACACTACTAGCACGTGGAAGACCATCAGTAGACTCACGCATCGCTTCCAAAGTCTCCGCGTTGGGCTGATCGCGCAAGAACTCAACTATCTTGCCTTTTTCCTCTGGGGGTAAGCGTGAGATCTCTTCGAGTATTTCTGCTGCGTTCATATTCATAAGCTTCGCTGAGTTTTTTGAGGTTTTCAAGCTTGGAGATTCGAAACCACTCATCCGCACCGGCAGCTTCCCACTCACCGATCCAAAAACCGCGAAACAATTCCTAGCAGTTTACCATGTCAGAGCATCGATCCACGACCTGCCTTTGGCATGAGCCAAACCTCCGACCCTAGAGTAGACCCTATTCGAAAAGTCTCTGATGGGTCGTAAAAATCTGCAATCAACGGGGTAAGGGAGGAAGTTATAATAAAATAAAAATATTTTATATTATTATTTAAATCATTCTGGCATAATGACCTTTCGTTCTATAGAAAAGAAAGTATGTCAACCTTCGAGCCACATCCACCCACCCACGAAATCCCTCGGTGCGATCACCTAATCCTACCGGTTCCCGACACTGACTTTCATGATTATCTCGATGAAGTGAATGAATTGCTCCGATTTTCCCCTGAAATAGTCATGGAAATCGAAAAGGATTTGGATGCTCACGCGCAGAAGAAAAAACAGCTACGCCTGGCTGACCAGAAGTTCTTGGAGGGCCAAACCAGCGATCTTCCAGAATTAGAAATAACGGAAAATAGCACCTGCATAGACGATTTGAAGCTTGAGACTGGACGGCCTCGGATGCCGAGCGCTATGGTCTATTTGTTCCTCATGTTACGCGGCTTCCTCGGGTCATTGAGTTCAAAACCCGCGAGGCGCTTTCTGCGTGAATCAATGAGTTTACACGACTTTTTACAGCGGCGGGAGTTTGAACTGCCGGGCTGGACAACCATTTTAGAAAACGTGAACGCAGTAAGCACTTCGACACGAGCGTTCATATTGGACAGACAAATCGAGTCTGTTCTAGGCGAAGGACTCGATGACTTTAAACAACTCACAATCGATAGCACGGCGGTCAAAGCAAACAGTGCCTGGCCCACCGACGGTAAGATTCTTACTGGTCTCTTGGGGCGTGCGTATAGTCTGGGACAGCAACTCGACGTCTTTGGGCTAGTGAACTTCAAAAAGGGGTGGCTCCCTCGTTGGTTCGAAGAGATGACCCGCCTTGAGTTCCAAATCTGCCTGAGCGCGGGAAAGCCAAAATCACGGCGCAAGATGAAGAGGAACTACCGCAAGTTACTCAAGAGAGGACGGAAATCCATAGACTCGTTAGAGCTAGAATTTAAGTCACTTAACTCGAACCTTAAAATGGAAACGTTGTTGCCCAGTCGCCGCGAGCTTCTAACTGGTTTGCTCAAACAAATCCAAAGCGATCTTGTCGATGCACAACGGGTGATCGTTTACTGCGAGGGTCGCGTCTTTAACGATCAAAAACTCCCCTCCACGCAAAAAGTTCTGAGTAACTACTCAGGTAGCCCCACTGTGGGACTACTGAACTGAGGATAGTGGCCCCGCCGCCTCCTGAGCACAATAGAAAAAACAAAAAAACTGCATTTTTTGCTGGACTCGAACGGCGTGACCATGAACGGTGTTGTTCATGGTAGAGGGTAGGATGATTCAGGGACGTCACATCACGGGTGTCGAGATCGGGTTGATCCGCGATCTGATGGTGGATCATTCTGACTGGGGGCGCACCCGGCTGAGCGAGGAAATCTGCCTTTTGTGGGACTGGCGCAATGCGCAGGGGCGGATCAAGGATATGGCGGCCCGCACTCTGTTGCTGAAGTTGGAACGTCGCGGTTTGATCAAGTTGCCTGCACGACAACGCCCCTCCTCCAACGGGTTTCGCAATCACCAAGTGCTACTGGTGGAGCATGCGAGCGAACCGATTCGCGGCAGCTTGGCCGACTTGCGGCCCTTGTCCGTAAGCATCGTCCCGCCGGGATCGCCGGATGTAGGACTATTCAAGAGTTTGCTGGCGCAGCACCACTACCTTGGTCACCGCAATACAGTGGGAGAGAACCTCGGTTATCTGGTGCGTGAGCGGCAGGGGCGTCCCGTGGCTTGCCTGTTGTTTGGCTCGGCGGCATGGAAGTGCGCGGACCGCGACGCTTTCCTCGGCTGGGACCGCCCCGTGCGCGAAGGCAACCTGCAATGGCTCACCAACAACACCCGCTTTCTATTGTTGCCGTGGGTGGAGGTTCCGCATCTGGCCAGTCATGTGCTGGGGCTGATCGCGCGGCGGATTCGTGGCGACTGGCAGGCCAAGTATGGGCATCCGGTGCATGCGCTGGAGACGTTCGTAGACCGCAGCCGATTCCGGGGAACCTGCTACCGCGCCGCGAACTGGCTGCGACTGGGCTCGACACAAGGACGGACCCGCAACGACCGCAACCACAGCATTCAAACCAGCGTCAAAGACATCTATCTGTATCCGCTCACCCCCCACTTCCGCCGGGAGTTGTGCCGACCGGCCTGCTCCCAAACCGAAGGGAGGGTGGGCAGGTGATGACACGTCCAGAGGCTGAGGCCATTTACAATGCCGGTAAGGAAACTGTCGTGCGGGTGTTGTTGATGATGGACGCGCGTATCGACGCCTTGGAGCATCAGGTGCAGAGTCTGAGCACGCGTCTGGATGCCAGTGAACAGCAGGTGCGGAAGTTGCAGGAGCAACTCGCCAAGAACTCCAGCAACAGCAGTAAACCACCTTCCAGCGACGGTTATAAAAAGCCCGCCCCGAAGAGCCTGCGCAAAAAAGGGGAACGCAAATCCGGCGGACAGCCCGGCCATACCGGCCACACACTCAAGCGGGTGGACGAACCCGACCATACCCAGGTGCATCCAGTCAAAAATTGCGAGGGCTGCGGGCGCTCCCTGGCCGATCAGCTCGCCGACGGCCTGGAGAAACGACAAGTCCACGACCTTCCGCCCCTGCGGCTGATCGTGACCGAACATCAGGCCGAGACCAAGGTTTGTGCTTGTGGCCACTGCAACAGAGCCGCTTTTCCCGAAGGCGTCAACGCCCCCGCCCAATACGGTCCGGCAATCCAAGCGGCGGCGGTCTATCTCAAAAATTATCAACATCTGCCCTATGCGCGAACCAGCG
>Ga0307933_1001731_pt1 | contig 16200 bp, 15 predicted proteins | sample OrgLakmetageno88_FD_201811 | JGI IMG/M metagenome (GOLD analysis project Ga0307933, IMG submission 201811) | Saline water microbial communities from Organic Lake, Antarctica - #88 | ecosystem: Environmental > Aquatic > Non-marine Saline and Alkaline > Saline | place: Antarctica: Organic Lake...
TGTTTTCGTGAGTATGAACACTTCTTCTAATCAGCTTTGACTTAACCAGAATTTCTATATGATCGCGGATTTTATCCGCTCTAAACCCTGGCGCAAGCTTTGACAAGGTCATAGAGTTACATGGATGGCTATAAACCTGCCTGAAAATGAGCTCTAATAGTTTTGGGTCGTATTTTTGCCCCGACAACTTACCAAAGTCAGCGAAGTCATTGATGTAGCCAGTGAGTAAGTTATTCTTAATCTCGTCTAGTCGCAGCACACCTTCATTATTAACGAATGCCTCCACCACCGCAGGCATACCGCCGCAAACCATATATTGCTTATACAAGCTATAGAAAATTTCATGAAAACTACTTCCTATAGGCGCTAAGACATCCAAATTAGTAAGCTTTTTATATGCAACTGGATTCGCCGCCAAGACAAATTCTTCAAACGTCATAGGGTCTAAATAGGCAAACTCCACACGCCCAGAAGGCCCTTGCCCTGACTTCTCTTTTTGGATTTCAAGCTCTAGCAGTGAACCTGCTGTAATCACCTTATATTCGGGCGCCAATTCTTTAAAGTAACGAAGATACTCATAAAACCCTGGAATCTCTTGAATTTCATCGAAGAAAAACAAAATATCTTCGGGCTCGGCTACTACACCTTTCTCTAACATCAACAGCTCTAGAATGTCTTTTGCATTAGAGCGCTTATCTAACATCCCTGCAAAGCTGGGGGTATCTTCTAAGTTAACCTCGATTAATATTAAACCAAGCTCTTTTGCCAGCATACGAATCAATGTGGTTTTACCAACCTGTCGCGCACCTCGTAGCACCATAACACCTCGTGAAGTAGCGCTAGCCCACGATTTCAATTGTTCAATACATCTTCTATACAAAGAATCCTCCTATGGGTTTTTTCAAAATAGTTCAATTCCAAATAATAACTTAGCATCTTTCTGCTAACTTCCAAACAATAAATCAAGAATTTTTAGTTCATTTCCAAATAATAAACGAAACATATTTAGTCCATTTTAATCCTATTGAGAATATGGTTTAGGTTGGCATGTTTTGTGTCTTGTTTTGTGGCCTCAAATTGATACATCTAATGCCTATATCTGGCTGTCTGTTATATGAAAAGCAATAGGCTCTATACCTCGCTCAAACCTGCCTGATAAGTACTGTCTTAATCGCCCACCGTTTTACTTTTCATAATTGCTCTGAACTCTAAATATATGTCAGTCGCCAAAGTGCCAATTCCGGCCAGTCGAGCTTCCATCAATTGAGCTTAATTTCACCACTAATTAATCGCTCTTGCTCCCACCTGAAATGGCAAAAAACGACCTATAGCCGATATTAGAAAACGTGTTTAACCCGTTTGGCAATGGATCTTTAATAAAAGTTAATTGCCACATTTTCAATGGCTGTTTAGGTTGTGGTAAATAAAGTGTGCGATTACCATAATACCTGAGCGTTAGCGGCTATCAGAAAAATTCTGGCTAGTTTTGACGAGTTGCAACTTTCAACTGTAATAAGTGCGCTTTGATGGCCAGACCATATTCAGCGAAAAATCACAAAGAAAAGTGAAGCTTTTATCGAATGATATTTTTTAATTAAGGCAATTAAATTTATGTATTTTATGCTCAGAACTTTATTAAACTAGGTTACTCTGACATATTGCAGTTTTCAGGAACTAAGGACGTTGGAAATGGTAAGTGTTGAAGAGCATTACGAAAATTTGCTGGCTGATGTATATACGTGGCTCATGGGTGGATTTGATGAAGCAAAAAGAAGCAATTTAGAGTTCTTCCAGAATAGAAATATATTGCCTTCGTCTTCTAATATAGCTATTGATTTAGGTGCAGGATCTGGCTTTCAGTCTATCCCGTTAGGAGAACTAGGCTTTAACGTAACAGCAATTGACCTTAGCCAAAAATTATTGAATGAACTGCGGTCTAACTCTAAAAATAAATCCCTTATTACTATTAAGGATAATATTTTAAATTTCAAAGAACACCTCAGTACACCCTGTGAATTGATAGTCTGTATGACTGATACAATTACACATTTAAAGTCGAAAGCGGATGCTTTAACATTAATCAATAACTCATTTAGTGCGCTAGAATATGGGGGAAAGCTAATTTTAAGTTTCCGTGACTTATCTGAAGAGCTCAAAGGCACAGATAGATTTATACCTGTGAGAAGCGACAATAATATTATTTTCACCTGCTTTTTAGAATATGAGCCTGAAACAGTCCAGGTACATGACATTGTTTACATAAAAACAAAAGATAAGTGGAGCCTTAATAAAAGTTGTTATCGTAAGATCAGACTTTCAGTCGATTGGGTTGAAAAACAGCTTTCTCACATTGGTTTTAAAATAGAAGAGTCGAGCAATAGTAGTGGGTTTCAAACTATCATAGTAGTAAAGTAGATCAGCTTGAATCGACCTAAAACTGACATTAGGGTAGATTTTGCTTTGCGCTCCTTTTGGCACTTTGGCGACTTACATATATTTAGAGTTCTGAATAATGTTGAAGCAAAAACGATGGGCAGTTAGGGCAATACTCATCAGGCAGGTATGAGCTGTGAGTTCAATCGGTCAATGCGCGGTTTAGATCCAAGAGACACCTTCGGTGAAATAGGTAAATCAAATTCAACTACCCTGTGCCCAAAGTGACTTAGACAATACAAAATTTAATCATATCGGTTGAACTATTGATACCATCAACTTTCCAATTCGGAAAGTTAACGCTTGCCATATTGGAAAGTGTCATCTATATTACTTTCCAACATGGAAACTAATATAGAGTTAATTATGCATAACGAACATGAAAACATGACAGTCGCCGAAGCCAAATCTAAGCTTCAATCTTTAGCTAGTGTCGAGCAAGAAACTGATCTATTGCTAAGGGCACCACTGTGGCTTAATTTTATTATGTCTTTTTCATATGGAATGGGACTTTTCTCATGGGCATCTACTCGCCATGAAAACTTGTGGATGCTAGGAGTTATTATATCCGCCGTTGTTTTTATTTTTGCTGTTGTATTTTATTTATATCGTAGTCGCCTTTTAGGTATCAAACCTAAAGTAATGCCAAAGAGTAGGTCAGAGTTAGTATTCGGTTTTTTGTTAGCGATATTTTTTGGTTCGGTCACTGCACTAACCAGAGTAATTTCTGTAAATGAGATCTGGTGGGCTTCATACGCCGGTGGGGTTATTGCGGCATTGGCATTAGGTTTCACAATGCATTACTACCCCTCTGGTGAGTATAAAAAGGGCAAGCATCAAAATGACTAACGCAAAATTTGATCCACTCATTCATGCACAAAATCGGTTACAGGTTTGTGCGATGCTAGTGCTTACTGCTGAAATAGAGTTCAAAGTATTACGTGAAAAATTAGATGTAAGTGACTCAGTACTTTCAAAACATCTAAAGTCTCTTGAAGAAGCTAATTATGTTCGTTTGAATAAACGAAAAAACATGGGGCGACAATATACATGGCTGTCATTAACCTCTGCCGGTCATATAGCCTACACAGAGCATGTGAAAGCATTGCAAGAAATAGTGGGTAACGTTTAAAAGAGAACATGAAATGCTTAATCCATACATTGCAAAATTAAGAACCGTCTTCTCACACAATAATAACCCTATGGTTTTATGCCTAGACTTAGCGGTCTATATTTTAGTTATGTTTCTAATAAGAGAAGTGTATTTTCAACAGTTTAACTTCATCACAAACGGACTTTTTTGGTCACTATCTACCTTTGTTGTTGCAACTTCTTTTATGCGGATACGAGGTATCTCTTGGAAAGAGATAGGTTTATGCCTACCAAAAAATTATAAAAAAGCACTGCTAGCCACAATATTTGTCTTCGCGTTCACTATTATTTCAATTCTTGTTTATCAAATGCTCAAGGAGCACTTCGGTATGCAAGTTGGTCAAGATATGTCGAATGAAAAGGCGGCGTCTAAATTTGGTAATTTGTCAGGAAACTGGGCACTGTTTTTTACAATCATCCCATTCATTTGGCTGCAATCAATGTTAGAAGAGATGTTAGACAGAGGTTTTCTAATTAACTGGATTGAAAAATCGCTTTCTAGCACTTGGTTTGCGACAACAGTCGCAGTTAGCGCGCAAGCTATCATTTTCGGTTTTAGACACTCTTACGACTTATCTGACAGGTCTATCACAGTCGGATTAATCGGACTTGCTATGGGGATCGGATATGTTTTTTTTGGGAGGAATCTATGGCCTTTGATTATTGCGCACTGCTTACTTAATACGATGTCCATGTTAGACAGAGTTTAACTCCATGAATGTTCCTCAAGTTACTACTTTACCTATTTATTTTTGTTAATATTTGGTGGGGATTCGTCAGGGTCAAAGTAAATTTAGGTATGTTACACTTTTAACAGGCTAGTGATGCACCTTAAATTGGTGGCTTTAGAGGTAGAAATCAAAATCCTGTTTAGGTCCGCTTTTCGCTCACAGCAGTCTGTCGAATAAGATCGAAATCTAACGTTTTAGAGTGTCATATCAGATGTGGCTTGTGCCCATGATGGTTTGCTATCATTGCCATGCAGGCTACGCCACATTCAGCAGCTTCGGATTGATAAATCATTCTGTTTCCGATTTAAATTTCTCTGATAAAGGCTTTATAAACAAAATAGTGACAGAAATGGACTTAGCCCCAATAACCTTAACAATATAGATTTAAAGCGAACCAGCTATTTATTCACTTCAAAAAAACCGTTGATGAATGTCCCACACATCTGCTAAATAAAAATAATAAAGAGGAAAATTTCTATACACGAAATTTATTTTAAGCGTATTACCGAGCTATCATCCACGACTTTATATAGACTTTCAGCAAATATATCATCTCGTAAGATCACGCCAAAAGTCCGAGAATCTAAACTATTATTCGAGTTTTCTCCTAGCACAAAGAATTCATTTGGTTCTAAGGTGCCTATATCAAAATTTTTACAATCAAGCATATCTTTCCGGCCGTAGTAAACCTTTTCATTTACTGTCAACATATCATTGCATGTCTTTACTAAATCGCCCTGTACAGCTACTATCTTTTTTCTCAATGGATTACCAGAAGGATCGATAAAGCCGACAAAACTTCCTACTTCGACTGAATAATTGAAATGTTTAGAAATAACCATGTCACCATCTTTTAGGGTTGGATAATTTGACCCCGAATCAACAATGTCATAAGAATAACCCATCATCATTGGCATGTTATGTCGTGTTAGCCCCCAAAATATAACAACGACAACAATTCCAGACCCTACACCTTTCCAATAATGAGAGTTTTTAGTCATCCACGGCAATACCAACATGATAAAAACAGAACTAATAATTAGTAATACAAAGCCTAATCCGAATCCCTCAGCGCTATCACCCATTTCTAAAGCTCTAAATAGAAAAAAACTGAGACACAAAATCAAAACTTGCTTAACGAGTAATAACATAATTAAACTTTATCCAATGAAGATTCCTGAAATTTTAACGAACGTTTTTAAAGACTGTTTAGCAAGCTAAACAGTCTTTAAAAACATATATTAATTTATATTTGTACACTGTTCCGAATAATCGGTACTCAGCTCACCATTGCCCATCATCGTTGGCTGCAACGCTAAACGCACGGCAAGCCACCAACCACCACCGTTAACATCTTGCAACTGTTCAAAAGATAGCTCAGTCATTTCTGACTCTTGATTGTTGTTTAGAGTATAGCCCGTTTTCATCAGGCTATCCGCTACTTGATAGTAATACTCCGCATGCAGGCTCTACAATGAAGTCAAAATCATCGCGATAGTTAATGCTTCCATTGTAAGCCGTCGCGTATAAACCAAAAGAACCACGCTCATCATTTAATTCACAGAAATGAATAAATAATGTTACGCAAAGGGGGATATTGCAGTGAGCAATATATGTAATTAAACGTTGAGGTGCTGCTCCACTCTTGCTGGCAATAGGATTTCAAGTAGCGTTGTGTACTATCTGTGCTTGACTCAAATCAGGCAATAAATCATTGGTGTGCAGATTACCAACACGGCAAAATTGGCTTGCCAACTACTGTATGGGTCCCTGTTTTTCTTCAGGCGCATACCAAAACACAGTCGAAAAGCATTGAATCTAGCAATTAACATGACCAGTAAGGCACAGATAAGGGGGGTAATGACTAAACTAAACCACAATTGATATTCCGCGCTTTGCAACAAAGTTGAATGGCTGTTAGATGCCATATAAGCAATGATTATAATGACACTTTGATGCAAAATATAAAGTGGAAATACGTATGGGCTTAGTTGTTTAATTAGTTTGTTTGGCTTGTTAAGAAACTGATACGATAGAGCAAGTATAGCCAGCAATGGTAGAATTTTATTCGACACATATATACACTGGATGAGTGCGTTCCATAACGTATTCGTTTGATTCAACCCAGTTTGCCAGATTTCGATAAAACCTATTTGCAGTGCTGTCATAGCAACTAGGCTAAGTATACAGAGCAACTTTACGTGCTTTGTCAAAGTCTGCCAAAAAGCCTCGTGTAAACCTAAATAGAAGCCCAATAACAATAGAATAAATCCATAATACTCGCGCATAGATTCGCCCTCCATAAGCAGTTCAATCATTGCAATGGGGATAATAAACAGCGCTAATAAACAACTTAATCTTGAGGCTAAAAAATGCCCAATCATTTTTGCGAGATTTGAATTTAAAATGGGTGAGAGTAGAATTAGTACTATACTAAACCTCCATAATGAACGTAAATACCATAAGTGATTAACATCGAATCGAGGCCAAATGCCGGATGAGTAGTTAACAAAGTATTCCTTTGGTTGAACAAAAAAAGCATGAACAAAACCAATAAAATTTAAAGGCATATCACCCGCTTGTTTCATTTGTGCAAATAATTGAACAGGAACAACAAATAGCACGCCAACCAAAAGCGGGAGCAATATCTGATTAGTACGTCTAACAACTAGTCTAATAACATTATAACGGCCACACATGTATGCTAAGGCAATGCCAGATACCAACCACAATAGTCCCATGCGCCAAGGCGACGTCAACAGCATTAGCGATTTTATCCAATCACTCGCCAAGGGATTTTTATAGTGATAACCCCAGTCAGGTACATACACCATACCAATGTGATACATCAGTAATACGCCAATAGCGATTACCCTGAGCCAGTCTAAACAATGCAGTCGGTTTGTATTTTGAGAAGCAGTATTATTCATATTTTCTCTTGTATTTGTGTGATTTAAATGCAATAAGTATGGGACAAATACTGCCATGAACGACCCGTCGTTATGTATCTAACTTGCTGAAATGAAACAATAAGTGATAAGTGGTGGAAATACGGGGTGAAAGGTAATTAATTGAGATGCAGTTTTCAAAAGAACACTTTCAGAGGCATAAATTTACCTACGAAATGCTAGCTTTGGTTTGCTATTTTGGCATTAATGCGACTATTAATGCCACCACGGTGTTAATGGAGGAAGCGAGAGAAGCGAGTGCATCGTTTCAAGTCTGGGAACCCTTTGCATGGGAGTACTCTAGCGCCCTAGCAACGCTCTTCATCTTTCCACTAATTGCAGTGTTTATGCGCAAGTACCCTTGGGATTGGCAGACAACAAAAAGCAGTATTGGCCGATATATGGTTGCCGCGATAACCTACGGGGCCTTGCATATATTGTTCATGGTCGCGATGCGCGAACTTGTTTATTTATTATCCGCAAGTGACTACCAGTTTTCTGTTAGTTTTCAGCATTTTATGTTTGAATTTTTATATGAGTTACGCAAGGATGTTTGGAGCTTTTGTTTCTTTGTCGCCATGATTGGCGTATATCGATACATCGTTGCGCAGTGGTTAGGGGATGCTCAATCAATCTCAAATAAAGCAGACAAACCAATTGATTGCCAACAATCAGAATCATTAGCAAACATTTTATTAGTTAAAAAGCTAGGTAAAGAATTTTTGATTAAAACTAAAAACATCGAATGGGCAGAGGCATGTGGTAATTATTCAAATTTACATATTGATAATGAGATTTACCCTATGCGCACGACGATGTCTGATTTTATCTTAAAAAGCCGTCACTACGGCTTAATCCGCGTACACAGGTCATTCGCAGTTAATGTAAACAGGGTGCATTTTATTAAACCCTTAGCCAGTGGTGACGCGGAGATAGTCATGCGGTCAGGGCAGAAAATACGGCTTTCAAGACGTTATAAAAGTGACTTCGAAACATTAATCGCCAGTCATTAGAAGCAAGACGACTGCAAGGAGTATATTATTCGTTAGTCAGTAATCGACTCTAAACTTTACACTTAGTTTGAGTCTACACTATGCAGTATCAGCATCAATCGATTATAAGGAAAGTGAAATGTATCGTTTAAAGTTACTAGGTGGCTTGGTGTCTACTTGAAGCACATCCTAAATTAAGTGAGTGATCTTTTTGCAAACCTGAGTGCTGGAACAGGTGGCTTAATTGCAAAGGTCTGGTAAAGTTTAGCTATCAGCGAAACGTTAAGATGATAAGAATATTATGAAATGAAGTCACTGGCTGATACGCCGGTTGAGTATAAGCCGAATTAACGCTATACACTACCCCTCGTTACAGCTGTCTTTAGGTTGTGATTGATTTTTGCGAAAGGAAGTGTGTGGTGATATTTGTGAAAATGACGTCCGCCGTGTCTAACAACCCGTTAACAGATATCTCCAGCTTAAAGCAGGTAAACTTTGTCATGAAGGAAGGTGTTATTATGAAATCGGTGCTTTAGGTTTGTTTAAAATATGAGTTTCTAACCAAATTAACATTCGGTGATAAATTTGCAGACGCTACGGTGAGCACCCAACGTGTTTCAGTATGCTCCTTTTGTCGTTAACAAAGTGAGCGACAAATTTGACATCAAAGGGTTTCGCAGTACCTTGCTGAGAAGCAGCAACGTTAGCATTTTTTGTACTTATATCTTTTTCCTAGTCAAAGAAAAGATAAGTTCACTACCATTTTTATTCCTGATGTCGTCTTTATAATTTTGTTAACAGCAAGCGGATTATCAAGCTTATGGCTTATTGATGAGCTTACTATTTTGATGTGTTTTATCTTCGCTGGACAAGAAATTTCGAAGTCTGCTAAAAAATTGTAACAAACGAATAATCCTAGATGACATTATTACCACTATTGAAAAACACCCTACTTCCGACAAAAACGTCAACGCCAATATACTCACCTCTCTCTATAAGTCGCAAAGTACGAAGAACTAAATTGATCGTCGACCGTTATGCTACCAGAGCAGACAACAGTGGGCTTATGCAGTCCAAAGCCGTTGAAGGTCGGTCAATTTTACATTGCCGTTTTTTACAGTAACGTGAGTCACTTTTAGACCGCCGTTAACGATTAAAGATCGTAAAATTCAAACGTGCGGTAATGTAGAAATTAATTATTTGACAGCTTTACTAATCTGACACACTCTTCAAGCAGCGTTGGGTTATTTGAACCGCCTAACTTGTTGCGTCAATTTGCGACGGCAAGTGAACCATATAAGGAATGGAGCAACAAATGAATAAGTATCAATCGTCGCGCAGAAGTTTCATATGCCTAGGGGCTGTCATTGCAGCTGGGAATGCTCTACCTATTTTAGCTAGTGAGCCAACTTTACCGCCCACCGCTAAACAGGCTGAAGGTCCTTTTTTTCCAAAACATACTCAAATTGACAAAGATGCAGATATGACGAAGGTTGCCGATGGCGCTGGACATGCACTTGGAGAACCTTTGTTGGTTTCCGGTCGAATATTTGATACCAATGGCAATCGGGTAGCAAATGCAATAATAGATATATGGCAATCAGATAGCAATGGTCGGTACCTGCACGAATATGCGCCAGACTCATCACCTTTAGATGAGAATTTTCAATATTGGGCTAAAATTAAATCAGGAGCCGACGGTAGTTACAGGGTTAAAACAATCAAACCAAATAAATACACTGCTATGGGCGATTGGGTTAGACCTCCGCACATACATTTTCGTGTAGCTAAAAAAGGCATGCGTGAATTAACCACACAAATGTATTTTGCTAACGAAGCGTTAAATGAACTAGACAAATTATATTTGGAAGTGCCTAAGAAGGCCCGTGCTAGCATTACTGTTGAAGTAAATGATGGCAAATCAAACTTTGATATCGTTTTAGCACTCGTTTAGACTCTACTTATTAATCTGCTTACTCTCTTTAAAGCAAACGTTAAACGATAGCGTGACGGCATTGTTAACAACCTGTTTAGGGTTGGACGTCATTTGTTGTAGGCAAAGAATTATAGAATGATTTCAGAATGGGATGCTAAGGATGTGGTCTTAAAATAGTAGCGTACCGACTCCTAATTAGAGTCCAATCGCCTGTGTTGCATAGATATGACATGTGTTTTATCCTTCTCAACAATTTAAGCAGTTAATCAGGCTACATGACTATGAAGCACGAACAACCAAAAGATAACTTTTGGGGTTTAACACCAATATTATTTTTTATGATATTGGTGATAGCTAGCGGAGCATTAACACAAAATTTTTCTACAATGCCTATATTAGTCGCTCTTGTCATTGCCGCAGGTTTTGCGTTGGTCCTTAATCGCAAAGAGTCTAGATTATCTGTCGCCGAAAAGGTTGATATGTTTTGCAAAGGTGGGGGGGATAAAACCGTCATTTTACTCGTCATGATATTTTTGTTAGCCGGCGCTTTTTATTCAGTTACCATCGACATTGGTGCTCGTGACTCGACCGTAAATTGGGCATTGAATTACGTGCCAACCGTTTACTTATTACCCGGTTTGTTTGTGATTTCCTGTTTTATTGCCTTCGCCATGGGTACCTCTATGGGCACCATTACCGCCATTACACCCATCGGCGTTGGTTTAGCTGACAGTTTAGGAGTGCCTATCCCCCTTGCCGTGGGTATTGTGATTGGTGGGGCAATGTTCGGTGATAACTTATCTTTTATTTCTGATACCACGATTGCTGCTACACGCACTCAAGGGGTGCAGTTAAGAGACAAGTTCAAGGCCAATCTGCTCATTGTTTTGCCTGCAGCCTTATTGACAACCATATTACTCTTGTTTGTGAATATTGACGGTAGCGCCATAATTGCACTTCAAGATTATGACTTATTGTTAATACTGCCTTATCTATTGATTATTGTCTGCGCACTATTAGGCATAAACGTTATAGGAGTGCTAGGAATTGGCATTGGCAGTGCCTGTATTGTGGGTTTGTCAAAGGGCTTGTTTACCCTTCCTACTATGTTGCAAAGTCTACAAAAAGGCATGGGGTGGATGCAAGACTTGATGGCCATCGCATTAATACTGGGCGGCATAGTGGCGTTAATGAAAGCCTATGGAGGTGTTGCATGGTTGGTCAGCAATATCACAAAGCGAATTAGCAGCAAAAAGGGCTCTGAATATGGTATTGCAGCTTTAGTCAGCACGTTGAATATCGCCATCTCAAACAACACCATAGCAATACTGACAGTAGGTCCAATAGCAAAAGAATTAGGCGGGCAATACCAACTGGATCCAAAACGCACGGCAAGTTTATTAGATATATTCTCCTGCGGAATTCAAGGCTTAGTGCCCTATGGCGGACAACTTCTTGCCGCTGCGGCCCTGGCCGGCGTATCACCCTTGGCGTTAACACCCTATTGTTGGTATTCCATGTTAATTTTAGTTTTTGGTGTATTGGCCATTGCCACTGGTTTGCCCAAATTTAAAGACAAATCATTGGACGATTTCTGAGGTAATACGGGACTTACACTACAACTTTTATCGAGGCCTCAAAAAAGAGTTAACTATTATTTCCTGCCGGTTAATCTTTCGAATTTGGGTAGATCAATCAGTCTGTGGATGTCTTACTAACTTCCGCAAAGGTCGGTGTTCCACTGAGAATGCTTGTGTCACTGTTAAATAATAGCCATTAAGGTCAAGAACTCGCCGTTAAAGTCAATTGGTTATAGGTATCTTCGTTAGTAAAACTGACTTGGTAAGAGTAATTACCTCCAGTATCAATACGAGTTGGAGGCCGGTAGTAGCGTTTGGAGAAATATTATTTAGCACTAGTGGCTGATGTCGAGATGCACCGTTGTAAGCATCTATAGAATAACGAACAGGCTGCTCATTAAAAGAGGATACCGACGACATTGCCACATCGTCGACCTCATCATTATTAACATCACCTAACTGTGTAATTCAAAATAACTATGCTTATTCAAATCAACCGCGGTTATAGTTATCACGATAACGTTATATTCTGGTTATAACGAATAGTTCTTATGGACTATTCATCGTCCAATATTGCTGTGTTTCAATAAAGTGATGCCATTAATTGAAAAATAAGATGCTAACCATGATAAAACCACGGAAAATTGTTGACCTATCCTTGAAGTTAAACTCTGAGACGCCGATTTACCCTGGCGATCCTAAACCGAACATAAGTATTGCCACCACCATAGAGAACGACGGTTATAACCTTTTTAATCTACACTTAGGGAGTCAAACTGGGTCTCATATTGATGCGCCTTATCACTTTGATAACCAAGGTACAACGGTGGATAGTATCGATTTAACATTATGTTTTGGGACGGGCTTTGTCATTGATGTGTCTCACAAAACTGGTAACGAAGAGATAACACTTGAATACATCCTTCCACATGCCAATGAAATAGATAACTGTAAAATGGTTTTATTTAAAACGTGCTGGGATAAAAAAAGGGGAACCAAAGCATTTTTTGAACATCCATATCTATCGAAAAAGGGCGCTGAATACTTATTAAGTAAAGGTATCAAGACGCTTGCTATAGACACCATTAATTTGGACAAAACGGGAGGTAGCTCTTTAAGCATCTGTTTATAAACTATTGTTGCTGAAGTTCTAACATGTTGATGATCGTTTCCCTGAATTGACGTGTCCACTGTAATTAAAATGGGAAACCCACTTTCACAATGCTCTATAGGATTAAAACCTGCATACATCAGCCCAACTAAGCCCTTATTTTCATTTTTGCCACTAGTAGACGCAACCCAATAGTTAACACGCTCAAAATATCCAGCATCGATTAGTTTGTGAGCGATCTTTCTGGCTTGGTCTTCAGACTCAAAACAAGAAGGAGCAACGATCATTAGATTGTTACTTTGGCATGATAAAAGAAATATTGAGAATACTGAGATAATATAAAGCTTTTTGTATTTCATTTAGCTAAAACATCGAGTTGAGTATAAGTGGGAATTGGGTCAAACCAACCGCAAGCTTCTATTCGCTGGTTTATTGTTGTTTCACTATCTCGCGCTACTATATTTCCTTCAACCAAATCAAAACCATATTTTTCAGCATCGCAACCGACGCCAACTGCGAAGTAATTGTATGTCCAAACCAAAAAATGTAAACCTTGCTCATGACCCAACTGATGAGCCCTTTTAGCTAACTGGAACGCTAGTAAATGATTTTCACTGCTGGTGCTAATTAACTTTTCATTAGAATCATAAGTCAGATTAGTATGCTGGAGAACAATCAAAGCTCGTATATAATCGGTTGCGGTCCCAAGCTCCCCATTGGCAATAATTTCAAATACGTTAAACCTTCTTTTTCGCTCTTCTGAAGCCGAAGGAAATATCTGTTTAGCACTTGCCAACTCTCTTGCGGCTTGGTCTTGAGCATATAATGATGCTAATTCTGAATTGTTTTTCGAAAATGAACTATTGCTAAGAATTAGCAACAGTAAGATAGTAAGGCCTTTCAAAAACATTTAGACTCCGAATCCAATGTTTCAACATTAAACCAGTGATGTTGTGAACTATTTATTATTAAATAGGCATGGTGATTTTGCACACAATCTTATAGTGCTTGCAATACATATCCCTAAGAGCCGTCGACTAGGGCTCTTTGTGCTCGCAACGGTTATTGGCATATATAACCTAAGTATTGCGCAAGAAGTCATGATTCAGCGCTGTTTTAAAAAACTATAATGCCGAAATTTTTGTGGTTATCAAATTAGCACAAACGACCTATTGCTGACCTTTGAGAGTTCGCCTATTCTGCACAAAATAGTGTAAATTATCATCAGAAACAAATAAAACTACTATGGGCTGGTTATTAGGAGGGGTAAAAAATGAAAATGAGCCGTTGCTGTAATAAAGCCTTTTTAAGAACTTATGCGGAGGTTTAATGAGTATTTCATTTAAGCGCTCTATTGATCTTCAGAAAGCCGCGCAATTTACTTTTGATAATATGTACGAGTATTATCAGCGTTTAGCTCCTGACTGGGATGTGGCAGAAGTGCTACAGTCTACCGAAGATCTAGAAAATTACGACATATTATATAATCATGAAGCCGTCGGTGTGCTTCGGCTTCAATTTGAAAGCAAGTATTGTTACTTAAGAGACCTTCAAGTTGTGCCAACTTTGCAAAATAAAGGTATTGGAAAAGCTGCTTTAAATGAGGCGAAGCGCCGAACATTAAATGCTAATTTGACCACGCTAACGTTGAGGGTTTTAAAAATAAGTCCTGCACTAACATTATATGAACGCAATGGTTTTGTTATACAAGGTGAAGATGAACGTTTTTTTAATATGGCAGCAGAACTATCACAATCAGTAAGTTAAGGGCGGTGAATCCTCAGATTTAACGGTGCTTTGCACAAGTGCTACGGTACTGTGCCAAAAGGGAGCAATTTGTCTACATATGCTGCAAAAGGGTTCACGTAAGTTTCGACCTAAGTGGGCATTAGAGATTTGGAATTACTAGGCTATATTCGGTGAAACCCCAATGCTTAATCTTGCATTGATACCTTAATTCATATCGTAAGATATTCTGTTTATGCACGTTTAAAAGACGCTTGATAGCCAGTGCATAACATTAAGTAAAAATTGCTCGTTTTGTTCTGCGCCAACAGACCTTAAGCCATGCTTCTCCCCCGTTTTTACATCCAGTTGTGAAGAAAACATCATTCCTTCAGAAAATACAGCAACACGGCCTTTTCCGAATTTCAAGACTGCTCCTTGGCTCCATCCTTCAATTGGTATTCTTGTAGTAGATGAATTAACTTGAAATGGAATTGCTGGTTCCGTAGAAAAAATCCCTTGTCTAATTGTCAGTAAAGACTCTGCTTCATCTGGAGCCTTGAATGCTGAACCACCAAACGTTTTGACTTGAGTTATTCGGCTAGACAATGAAGCGTTCTTCTGAGTGTTTGGAATAGACAAAGCGACAGGCACTTCATTAGACGAATTGTTTCCACGATTAGTAATAGGATGATCAGCAGAAAGAGTGGCATCTACAATGCGAAACGTATAGCGACCGACGTGCCCATTACTGAATTCGAAACCAAAAGCGAATGCCAGATTTTCAACAACTTTCGGAAACGGCGTGTGGTCAGCGATTAACAAAAGGGAACCTCCATCAGTAACCCACTGTTTTACGCTTGCAACTTCATCATCATTCAGTGCACTCCCAAAGGGTGGTTGCCAATCTCTTCTGCTGTGATCGAGAGCATTGACAATAACTAAAATATCTATATTTTTCAGTATGTCTAGCGTGAAACGTTTTGTATTCGATTTTACCGTAAAACCATTGCTCGAAAGAACTTGTTCAAATGGCTTATATCTACCACTGATAGTTAAGAAATTATTATGCGCTTCATCAACCAAGACCACTGGGCTGTTATCCGAGGAGAAATGCTTAACGGTATTCTGAGGCTTAAAATCTGGATCAGCTTGTTGAGAACTATCAGTACATGAAACAATTATTAGACTGAAAAATACCAAGATAAGTTTAGTTAGTAGTTTCATCTACAATTCCTTTTATGTAAACGAGGCAATCCAATGTTGCCAGCGCAATGATGCCATTTAAGTTTCATAGTTTAACATGAAAGGAATTTTAGATATCTGAAACTAGCACAAGCAATTTTAGAAGAGAATAGGTCGAAATATGGCGTTAAGTTAAGTCACAAAATATAATAATCAAATTTTTGCTAATGTCCGCAAAGTCGGATCACCTGCCATTAAGATACCAACCAAAAATATCAAAAAGTTTAAAGATAATCAGATTACTTGAACGACCGTTGATCGCTCACAACGGTCAGTCGCTATGTCGTTAATATGTTAGTTGATGGATTGAAATCACAGAAAAAGCTGTCAGGCGACTAAGAGCCCAG
>Ga0307933_1001736_pt1 | contig 16165 bp, 23 predicted proteins | sample OrgLakmetageno88_FD_201811 | JGI IMG/M metagenome (GOLD analysis project Ga0307933, IMG submission 201811) | Saline water microbial communities from Organic Lake, Antarctica - #88 | ecosystem: Environmental > Aquatic > Non-marine Saline and Alkaline > Saline | place: Antarctica: Organic Lake...
GTGACCGAATCTTTACACGGACTCGGTTAGCCTCAGCCTTGCGTAAATCGCGCTGTAAGCGTGCGTCAGCGGCTTCTAAGCGTGAAAGGGCAGTTCTATCCGCCACAGTGCCTTCAGCCCGTATAAATGCCTTCTGCTCAATTAGGTCTAGCTCGTTTTCTGCTATTGCTAGTTGAACTTCACATTCGTAGAGAGCTTCAGATCCCTTACGGTTTTCCGCCGTTAGGTCCGCTATTGCCTTTATTATCTCTGAGTGAATCACTTAGCACCAACAAATAATGAATGACTTCGTTGTTCCAAAACTTAGCAAGTTCATGCCTGCCCAGCTTTCGAGCCACGTGGTACGCTTCCTCGGTCTCCCGAATCTTCGCCTTTAGCACTGAAAGATCCTGCAATGTCAGCCAGCCTTTCTAGTACCTGCGTTGTCGCACCTTCGCCCTTTGCTTGTGCATAGAGCCAGCGTAATCCTTCTACATCTGTAAGTTTAGATGCTTCCGCTTCATAGTCTCTAAGGCTTGGTTTAGGCGTCACTCCGCGCTCAACCTTTTCCATTTCCGTCCTGCTTGCAAGAGAGGTCCGATCGCCGGACCAACCACCGAGGGCCATCGCACGTCCACAAGCTGAGCTTTCTGCGTTTTCAAGGGCTGAAGTCATGTTTGCACCAGCAGTACCGTCCACTTCAAAAGCGTGTCCAGTAGCTTTAGGCAAGTCGTTTGCCTGGTCGCCAGCAGTAAGGTAAAGAGACGCCTTGACAACCCAAGTTGACACCGAACGATCGGCAGTGGTTGTTAGGTTCTCAGTTACCATTCTTGCGTCTGGGTATTCTTCGTAGACCATCTTCAATCGTTCTGCAACTGTTGCGTATTTAGATAAATCAAATTTCGGCATCTTCGCGCCCTTCTATTCTCATAAACTGCCACCCCGCGTCCATGTAGAACCACATTTCTATTTCTTCCATTGAGATGCGTTCTAGGATTCCGTCTGCCAGCTTTATGCCGTCAACCATTCCATGAATTACAGTGTCGCCTTTACTAAGTCCGACATAGCTTCCAAGCCCTATCTCTAGAGGCTCTGTTTCTGATTCTTCGCTCATAGGTTTGCCTTCTTGTTTACGATCAGTGTCGGGGTTCCGGCTCTGATTTGTCGTGATGCCACTCGCACTTCGCCTACCAATGCGTGCTTGGCAGAACCCATAGTATCTAAGGTTTTAGATTTGAGCAACATCAAGTATTTGTAACCTTCGTCGGTCGCGATCTGCGCTCGATAAAGCTCTTGCCCTAAATCGCCTATCTCAACCTCAAGGTCGTTTAGTCCAGGGTTCATGTGCTTCACGGCGTTGTAAGTTGACTCTGAGCCATCCCAGTCAGGCTTAGTTTCAGACTTGACTGAATTCCAGAATCTTTCTAGTGCGACGTTTTGCACGTCAATAAGTTCTTGGTTGTAAGGCACTTCGTATTCGTTCCAAGTCATTCCTGCCACCGCAACGATGATGCCCTTGTGTATCTTTAGCACGCCCATATAGTGCTGCACCTGCGCTAAGTAAGCTCTAGGCACTTCGTCCCAGCTCATTCGCGCTGTCTTGACCTCGACCACCATAAGCTCACCAGTTTCTCTGTGACGGGCGATAGCATCCGGGTTAGCGCGTCGGTAGTCGCAATCTTCGTCTGCATAAGTACCAGTCTCAAAGACTTCCCAGTCAGGGTGTTCCTCTGCCCACAACATTAGAATCGGAGCTTCAAATGCCTTACCAAACCGAATTGCCCAGTTCTCTTTTATCTCTGACGGGATCAGGTTGAGCTTTTTCGCCCATAAGGCATAGGCGCTCTCCCACTGGTTCAAACCAAGCACTGTGCCTACTTCACTACCTCCGACACCTAAAGACCGCTCAGCGTGCCACTCAGGGCTTCCTGGGGCGTATATGCCGAGTAACCTTGCGCCGTTCAAACGCTTAGGGGCATAAAATTCCATATTTATCTCCTTTTGTTGGTATTGTGAACATTACTATGAGCAACAGACAGATTACAACTAGGTATATCAAACTATTACAAAGCATCCACAAAGAAGGTGGCGTGCCTTGCGAGCGTTTACCCGACCTGTTCTTCCCTGAAGATTTAGATACACCAGAACTAAGATCGGCTGCAACTAAGGCAGCTAAAGCGCTTTGCCACTCATGCCCGATAATCGCAGAGTGCTATGAGTATGCGGTCGAGACTGACCAGGTGCATGGTATTTGGGGCGGCACATCGCCCGACGAAAGATAGTTAAAGACAACCGCACCACCTCCTGATTGCTCAAAAGACAGTGCGGTGTTAATACCTTGCTTAGGGGTCGCACTAGGAATCGAACCTAGACTTCAACCCGTATTGGGGCTGTCTCTACCATTGGACTATGCGGCCTTGTACTCACCATACTAGCACGCTTTCCAGTTTGCTTTATTGCACTGTGCTGATTAGTGTTTCACCATGAACTCAGAACAAGCACTAACAGCACTCGGAGAAGGCATCCGAGCAACAGGCTCACCAGCGTGCCAGCAGACAGATCCAGAGGCATGGTTTCCAGAAGGTGGCACTCCAAGCCCAAACAAGAACAGCGCAGTTATGCTATGTAAGGCTTGCCCTGTGCAGATGCTCTGCTTGCAGTTTGCAATGATAAATAATGAGCAGCACGGTATTTGGGGTGGACTGAATTCTAGGCAGCGGGGTAGGCTGCGTAAGGCGAATAAGGCTAGAGTGACTTCTTTGTAATGATAGAAGTTAGCACTGACAATAGTGCTGATCCGAGTGCAATGCTGAAGAAGCCAACCCAGTCAACTGCAAATAGCCCTACAGTGCCTCCACCTAAAAAAGCGACTCCTGCTTGAGCAAAGGTCTTTATTGCACGTTCTCCGGCAAACTGCCAGAATCCTAAACTAAACATCTCCATTGGTCCAATCTTGATTGTTTTTACCGTCTTGCCACGATGCACTTACAGTGTACGCCGTAGTGATTATTGAGATAAGCGATACGCCGCCTGTTATCAAAGTGACTCCGACGCCCCACTGGTCTACTAGGAACGTCACAGCACCGAAGATAATCATTGCAAAGCCGAGTCGATACGATCCAAAGATTAGCTTGCGACGGAACTTCCAGCTTGCACCAGTTGCGGACTCAGGCTCGTCCTTTAGAAAGAACACACCGTCAAACATTTTCACAAGGGTCTTTTGCAACATTCGCAAACCTCTCTTGCCGGTCGCTTAAGGTTTGCCAGTATTAGCTTGTAAACGTCAACCTTGTCTGAGGTGACACCGAACACGCCCTTGAGCGTTCTCGAGGCTGTGACGTGGACGTGAGGGCCTGAGGATTGCCCTGTGTTGCCAAGCAGTCCGACTGTCTGACTCTTGCGGAGCTTCTGCCCGACTGAATAGCCTGGCTTAGAATCCATGTGGCAGTAACCCAAGTACCAAACAACGCCGTCTTTATCCATCGCCGTTTGCACGACAACCCAACCTAAGACTTCTGAGAACTGAATCAACCGAATCGTGCCTTTGGCAATAGCTGGTATGCGTGTGCCTCGCCGTCTTGCCCAATCGGTTCCTGAGTGCGGTTGCATACCGTTTGCTTTTCTAAAGTTGCTCATCTCGCCATAGTGCGAGGTTATGTATTTAGCGTCGTACACAAGACGCCAATCGGCTGTCCTGTCAGAGAAGCGTCTCACTTTGATTTCCTTGGTCTGTATATTTTACCCACGAAGTAAGCTCACTAACCCGACTGCCACTGCTCCCAGTGTTGCGCCGTAGACACCGTAGACAAGTCGAGCAATTAGCTCCACTTTGGATAGTCGAGTCTCCATGTTGGCAACCTTTTCCGGGAGATACTTCAAGCCCCGTAGCTCTGCGAACATTTCAATTTGATTCTCGTTGACTTCCATCAACTTCTCATAAACTTGTGCGTTAGTAATACGCACCGAAGTTGATTCGTCCGACATGGTTACTTGACTTCCACTACCTTGACAACGGCTCCACCTGTATCAGAAATGCAATAAAGAGTATCATCCGCGTTTGTCTGAAATACAGCGTTGTTTGTTTCGCTTAGCAGGATGCCATTGGCAGCCGATACATCATCGCCACCAACATAAGTTGCAGCGCCTTCGGTTCCGGACTGCAAGTAAACAACCTTGCTAGAAATGAATGGCCCTGATACTGCGGTTATTGAAGTGCCTACTGTTACGCCTGTTGAGACTACTGGCATTATCGAACCAACCCTTGAACTAGTGCGGATACTTCTGCCTCGGTTAGACCTAGCTCAATCAGCTTTGCTCTGGCGTTAGCAGGTGCATCTCTGCGGTCTAGCTCTGCCTGAGTCAAATCACGAACTATCCAGCTCTGAGTCATCACGCCGTTCACTTCTTCGGGATTGCCTTCGACTGTTACCTTGTCAGCCCCTGCCGTTGGTCGCTCTGATTCTTCGACCTTGACCCAACCTGTAGGCAGAGCGTCGCCCTCGTTAAAGCTTGGCTTGGTTAGCTGAACATCTCCAATGTGTCTCGGGTATTCGTTTTCTGAGTTTATGTATAACATTTTTATCCTATCCCTACGAAGTGTTCGGTGAGAGATGCGCTTGCATCTGTAAGAGTGCTGGTTGCCGCAGTAAGTGTTGATGTCGCTGCTGTGAGTGATGATGTGGCTGCGGTTAGTGTGCTAGTAGCCGCAGTAAGTGTTGATGTCGCATAAATCATATCCACGCCGTCAAGAACATAAGTGCCAGTTAGTGAGCCGTCATTAGGAAGCTTAGCAAGTAAGAAGTCATTGCTACCTGCACCTGTTGAGGCTGTATGGCCAAACACACAAACATTATCACTAGAGTCAATCGCTACTGAGTAGCCAGTATCACCACTAGCTCCACCCAAGACTCTCTGCCATTGAATAGTCCCAGAACTGTTGTATTTAGCAATCAAGAAATCGTCTTGTCCTGCACCTGTTGAGGTTGTTCGACCAAGCACATAGACATTATCTGATGAGTCAATTGCTACTGAGTTGCCTTCTTCACTACCAGCACCACCCAAAATTCTTTGCCACTGAATAGTCCCTGAACTGTTGTATTTAGCTAATAGAACAGGTTTAGCAACTGCACCTGTTGAGCGTGTACTACCAAACACATAAACATTATCTGATGAGTCAATTGCTACTGATTGGCCATAATCACTACCAGCACCACCCAAAATTCTCTGCCATTGAATAGTCCCTGAACTGTTGTATTTAGCTAATAGAAAGTCGCTACCTGCACCTGCTGAACCTGTATAGCCAAGCACATAGACATTATCTGATGAGTCAATTGCTACTGAGTAGCCATAATCATAACTAGCACCACCGAAAATTCTCTGCCATTGAATAGTCCCTGAACTGTTGTATTTAGCTAATAGGAAGTCATTGCTACCTGCACCTGCTGAGGTTGTATAGCCAAGCACATAGACATTATCTGATGAGTCAATTGCTACTGAGTAGCCAATATCATTACTAGCCCCACCCAAAATTCTCTGCCATTGAATAGTCCCTGAACTGTTGTATTTAGCTAATAGAAAGTCTTGCGCACCTGCACCTGTTGAACTTGTATAGCCAAACACACAAACATTATCTGATGAGTCAATTGCTACTGAGTAGCCACGGTCATTACTAGCTCCACCCAAAATTCTTTGCCATTGAACAGTCCCAGACGAGTTGTATTTGGCAAGTAAGAAGTCATTGCTACCTGCACCTGTTGAGGCTTGAAAGCCAAGCACATAAAGATTATTATCGGAGTCAATTGCTACTGATTGGCCTTGGTCACCACTAGCACCACCAAGCGTTGAGAGCCAATATGTAAGTCCGCCGCCCGAAGCCTGCGAGTTAAGTATTCCTAATAAAATAAAGCTCATCTAGACCGCCTCAATGTTTCCGATTAGTCGGTACTCGTCAGTTGCTACGCAAAGAAGTGTAGCGGCTGAATACTGAGCGCCTATTGTAAAACTGCCTGTTGTTGTTGAAACTTCTGCGGCTTTGATTGTTGCACCGTCAGCGGTCACTGTGACCACGCCTGCGCCGTCTTGGATAATGTCTACCCTTGCGCCGACTGCTAGGTCGGTGCTTGCGTCTACTGTGACAGTCGTTGCGCCTGCGTTTGTAAACAAGATTGTCTTGCCGGAATCGGCAGCGGTAGTAAGTGTTCGTGCGGTTGTGGTGTCTGTGATGATGCTTGCAAGTCCGCTGGCTGTTGTGTCTACAGGAACCCAAGCAGAGCCATTGTAAAAGAACAAAACGCTTGTATCTTCTAGATACGCAACCATGCCCTCTGAGGGGGCTGCAATAGCGGATGTTCGTGCTGCTGCGTCGGCAAAGACCATAACCGACTGATCCATTAGATAGCCGTTTACATCGGCTGCGGTAAGAACCTCGTTAGCCGCGAATACTTTTCTGCCTAATCCTGCCATGTTTTCCCTAACCTAAGTTCGCTGTGTCTAGCTTACCAAACACTGCATCGTCCAAGATAAGCCCTAGGTACTTGACTTCTTGAAAAGATAACGTCATGTCGTGAAACTGCGGTGTCTTTGCGTGTTCTATTTTGATTACCTGAACAAACTTTTCAATCGCATCGCCAATGCCGTTAGGCGTGAAGTCCACCTTGCAAACGCTGCCTATCTCTAAGCCAAACAGCTCTGCTTGCTTTTCCGATGAGAGGTCGTTTATCTTTATGTTTAGTGACTCTACGCGGTACTCAGGCTGTGAGTAGATGTCTGCGTAATGCACTGAAAGGTCTATAGATTGCTGGTCCGTTGCTCCCAGCAGGTCTGTCTGCGAGTATTCCCGCGCTCCGTAAGTGCCGATAGAGGCTTGGTCAGTTGTGACTACGGTTGCACCGTCTACGTTTGCAATAGCAACTTGATTGAACAAAAGCTCTGAGCCGTAGACAATTCCTATTGAGCTGTACGGAATGTTAGAACCTTGGTCAAAAACCACTAGCGTAGCTGAGCTTGGGAACTGCTTGCGATTCCGGAAGGTAACGTGACCGTCTTTTCCTACAAATAGAAGTCCGCCCTCAGTTGCAGAAACAGTCTGCAAGTAGCTAAGCCCACCCGTCCCGTCTGATATCTCTTGAGCGCCACAGTCCACTGTGCCGTCGTCTAAGGACCTAAGTGACGCAGACCAGCCAAGCGCATCTAAAGTAGCGGCTATGCGGCTACCAGTGGCTTCTACGGACGGTGTGGAGGCACCTAGTGTTTGCTGGGCAAGTATTGTTGTTGCATCAAGTGATGTAGCGTCTGCAAGTGAGTTGCCGTCTGGCGTGTAAGTGAGGTTCCAGTCACTTACCCAACCACTGAACGCAAGCTCGCCGCCGATTGAGATAAGGATTTCTCGTCTAGGTATTATGTTGCCGTAGAACGGAGAGTCTATGTAGAGCGGGTCAAATGCTCTGTCGTGATTATTGAAAGATACATTAGCAACAGCAGCCGGGAAAGCAGCAAAGCGCCTTGGCTTACCGCGAGAGATTGTGATGTCGCGCACTCTGTCAGTAATGTCGTAGAAGATAGTTCCGCCAAGTCGGTAATCAGGACTATTTAGCTTTCCTGCCACTGGGTCGTTTAGCCTGAGAAACGGACCAATGGAACTCTCAGTAAGGTCAAAGCCAACTTCTACCTTTGGGGCTGCCGCTGTCATGCTATCCGCCTATAGGTGTTGTTGTTAGCACGCTGTTTGCAGACTTGAAGGCAATGATGCCTGACTCTGTTGCCTGACCTTGTGCGTAGCTGTCTACACGGCTTGTAGAAGGTGGCGAAACTATGGTGTAGTAGTTGTTTACGTTTTGACCGCCAGTGCCTCTTGCAATAGATTCAACGTCCGCGCTAGTCAGGTTCTTTGTCAACCCACCAAGGTCACTGACCGAACCGCTCTCGATGTCTTTCCTTAGAGCCTCAAATGCGCCAAGCTTTCCTGTAACACCTTCTCTAAATACGCTAGATAGTTGGCCGCCTAGAGCAGCGTTGGCACCAGCAATAAGTTTGTCAAGTTCTTCAAGCGCAGGATTGACTCTTGGCATATCTGGCACGGGTATTTTGGCAATCTCATCTGCGGCTGCTTGTGTTGCCTCAGCAACGCGTGAAGAAGTGACTTTACCTATCTCAGTGCTTAGTGTTGCCTGAAAAGCAGTGTTGAAAGCTTCTGCCATTGCGTAAGCGGCGGCTTCTAGCCTTTCCTGCTCGGACATAATGCCTTCAAGCAAACCGTCAACAAGATCAATGCCAGTGCCGTAGAGAGTAACTGCAACTTCTTCGCCTAGCTCAGCGCCTAGCGTGTTGACCTCAGCAAACAGCGCACTGATCTCAGTAATGGTAGCGTCGCCGCCGTCTACAAGCGCCTGGGCAGTCTGTCCGCCAGCCTCTACACCTGCGCGTACTAGCTGGTCAAATAGCTGAGGATCAAGCCCCATGTCACGGAGAGTTCTAAGGTTTTCTGCAAAGTCCTTAGACTTTACGCTCATTGCCTTAAAGCCGTCCAGCAAGCCGGCAGTTTTGTTTGTTACATTACCTATCGTTTGTTCGTACTCTTTTGTTACGATAACGTTGAACTCTCGTAGTCCTTCGCCAAGCTTTATTACGCCTCTAGACACCTCTGTGATGGTGCGAGTTTCCGTCTCATCCTTGAGGCTGTTGAAGATTGCTGTAAGGCTCATAGCGCCAGCAAGGGCGTCTCTGTACTCGCCTATAAGTGCTTCTGACAAAGAATAACGGTTTGCCATGTCGTCGCGTTGGCGTTGTACCGCCTGCAAGACCTTTAGCTCCTGCTGAGCGAACTTTTGTAGCTCGCGGTAGCCGTCCTCAAACAGATCGCCGTTACGGAACGCAGCTTGTAGTGCTTGCTCAATAGAAGCCAAGTGCGATACGGCAGCGGTTTCAAAGCGCCCAAGGTCTACGGCAATAGTAGGCAGTACATCAAATGTTAGTAAGAGGTCAGAGAAGCTTAGCTTTAGCGCATCGGCTTGCTCATTGATGCCCTTGATTGTTTCTTTAAGTTCGTCTTTTATTGACTGAATTGCCTCTTTATAGGCATCCCAGGCAGCAGAAGTTGCGGCTAGTTCGGCAGCGCCAGCGACAGTTCTGTTGAACGAGTCTTGCAGGTCGTCAAGAACAATAACGCCTTGCTTTATTTTTATCCAGACTTTTAGCCAATCCTCTTGACCAAGGATCATGCCAATTAGTCCATCAGAAGCGCCTAGTTCTTCAAGTTGCAGTCTTGCACTCTGCTGCATGATCTGATCTTGCATCTCATCAAAGAAGTCTTTTACGTAGTCTTTTGCCTGCTTTTTGGCTGGACTAGAGCCGCCCTTAGATGCAGTGCCGACTGCGTTTTTTAGAAGTATATCAATGGCCTCTAGCGCTGCTGCTCGCGACTGTGCCGCAAGAACCTGACCGAATCCTGTTACCTTAGATACTTCTATTGCGGCTATGCTTGCCAATCTAGCAATGTCGCCAAAGATCTTTTCCCAGTCGGGATCAGTAATAATCTTTTCAATCTGCGCCGCAGAGAACCCTATCTCTAGAAGCGCTTCGCTTGCGGTGCTTTGGCGTGCCGCAGTGTCTATGTCGTCAAATACCTTTGCAACTCCAGTTAGTGCGCCTTCTGCGTCCTCGCTATAAACGCCAGTAATTCTTAGTTCTTCACTAAAGTAGGAAACTGCGCGTGCAGCCCTTTCAGCGTTAGAACCAAGAGCTTCCATCTGTGCCACAATGCGCTCTGTTAGCGCCGAATCTTTGCGAGCCTCGGTTGATAATATTCCATCTGGAAAAAGAGCAGTATCTAGGGCGTTCTTTGAGCTTAGACGGTCAAGGAACCTATCAATACCCCCAAGCCAGTAAGCAACCTTATCTAGCCTTATAAAGGTAATTTCATCTAGCTTCCGGGCTAATGACTTCCCTGTCCCTTCACCCTTTGCGAGCGCTATGTCTAACTTGCGGGCAGAAACTGCGATGGCGTCAAGTACTACGTTGGCATCTTGCCCAGCACCACGTACTAGCCCAAGGATAGGATTTACCATTTTTACAAGCGCACTTGCTACGCCTCCGCCAAGAGCTATTATCTGCTCCATAGGTCCGATAAGCTCTAGCAGCACGCCAGCAAAGTTCTCTATACCTGGAACAATGCCTTCAATAGCTTTTCCTAATTCTTCGGAAATATCTACAAGTCCCTTGGTCCCTTCTTGAGCAACCTTAGCCAGCGCTTCATTGGCTTTCGCCAGAGGCTCCTGGAAGGCTGAACCGAACGCAACCTGTAGATTGCCCATGATTGCGTTTAGCTTCTGCTGTGAGGCGTACAGGGTGTCTGAGGCACGCTCAAAGGCACCGACTGAATCCCCAGCTCTTTCAAACAGGAGTGTTAGTCGCGCTGTTGCTTCAGCGTTTGCACGCTCAGCCCCAGTTAGGTTGCCTAGACCCTGAGCAGTGAGATAAGCGTTAATCTCATTCTGCTTCATCGCCACACCGAACTTCTCGATAGGGTCGTACTCACCTCGGAACAGTGCGGTGATAGCTAGTAGCGCATCTGAAAGTTCATATCCATAAGTAGTTGCAAGATCTTGAGAAAGTGTTACGAGTCTGGTAGTTTCATCTGCTGACTCGCTTACACTGAATCCGTACTGCTTTAGTACCGAACCAAGAAACACCGAAGCCTTGGCTGACTGCTGCTGAGAAATTCCGTAGTTCTCTACCTCTTTGGTAAAACGCATTATCCCAGGCGTGGCAGTTTCAAATGTCTGCTGCAATGCAAGCAGGTTACGCTCAAACTGCTGAGTGGCGTTGACCGAATCTATTGTGAACTGCCGTGCGCTTGCTACTCCCTGGAAGGCTGCAAATGCTCCCGCTGCCTTACCTAGCTGCCCAGCTAGAGAACCAAAGTTCTTGCTAAGTCCTTGAACTGCGCCTTGTGCTGATTTGACTCCTGCCGACTTGAAGATTGAAACAATCGGCATAATGATGGGTGCAAGTGCCATTAGCTCTCAAGCCTCCTATTTAAAGTATTTATAGTTGATCGCAGAAGTTTTGTAGTATTTGCTTTGAACTTAGGGCTGTGCTTTTCTAGTGCTGGGTAGGCGTAGCGAGAAGGCTCGCCAGAGCTGTTTTTACCTTTGTCAAGAGACTCTATCCAGTTCCTTACGTTACTGGCACTTATTCGGTGGGTTTGGTTGCTTTTTATGCCTTTGCCGTATCTGTTGATTGTGTATTCTCTTGACAACATCCCATTAGGCTTTGAGGACTTACCGCTCTTGCCCGCCATGTCTGCAATCACAAATGCTGGCGCTCTTACTCTTACGCGCACAATAGATACAGTGCCGTCTCTAGCTGCCCGTAGATCCGCAAGAGCCTTCCCTTGTTTTCTGTTCTTGTAGTTGACATCAACCGCAGTTCTCATACCTTTTGATTTCATCCAAGAGAGTCTGCCGTTTTGTGTGTACATTCTGTCGTAGGTGCGACCTGTGCGACCAGCTTTGTTCTTTGGTCCTCCAAGCGGACCGAATGTTCCCGCAGACTTGAAGCCATACCTAACAGCTTGTGCAGCAGGGTTACCAAGCTTCTTTGCTTGCTTTTTGAACTCTCTAAGCATCTCTGGTCCAAGAGTCAGCAGTTGGCGTTCTAATGCCTTTAGATCGTTTAGCTCTAGTACTGCCTTGTTGCCGTTTGAATCAAGCAGGCTGGCTGCATTAAAGTCGCCGTTGTTTGCAGTGCTTGCAAAGCCCGTACGCGCACCGCTGGCGAAAAGCTTGCCAAGTACACCTGTCAACGGAGCTACCAAGAGTAAACCACCTATCTATAGGTCAATTCTATCGTAAACAGAAAGACCCCCTCCGGAGAGGGGGCTTCCTTATTTCTTAGGAGTGTTCTTTGCAACCATCCAGCGGTACATTGTCCACAGCATCCGATCGTCTAGCTGCATAAGCTCTCTTGGCGAGATGCCTGTTTCAACTGCTATACCTGCGATATACCAGTGAGCAGAGCTTTCGCCAAGACCCTTTATTTTGGGTCTGACTCGCTTTCACCGACGCCTTCTACAGTGTCTAGCCATTCATCATAGCCAAGCTTTGTAGACTTTGTGCGCTGCTCTGAGTGCCACGCTAGGAACAGCAAGTGTCCTAGGCGCTGCTCAGAGGCAAGCTTTCCGACTGAAATGTTGAACTTGTCCTCAAAGGCAACTAGGTCAGCAGTGCTGGCCGTGATTAGCTTTTCGGTTTCATCTACGAATTTGATCAATAGGTTGAATCGCATTTTACTTTCCTTTGCTTATGATGTAGCGTAAGTGATGGCACCGGTGGTTGGAAACGATACGGAAAATGTTCCCAAATCGCCCACTGCCCCCGACACGGGTGTGAAGCTTGTAATCAACGCTGACACCGTGTAAAGAGGCGTGTCCGTGCCGGCTGCTGTTCCGTTGCCTGCTACTAGTGTAAAGACCACTACAGTTCCTACTGTATCTAGAAACAGCGTGGATACAGCGTCTACGCCGAAGTCCTGGTGAAAGTCGAGCGATAGGGTTCCAGACTTAAGCCCACCGATAACCTCAGTGAACCCGCCAGAACCAAAGTCCGTTGTCTCAACTTCCGCTGCGTTAATAACCAACTCTGCGCGGGCGCAAGCAGTTGAGATATCTTCACCACCCATTGTTACTGTGGTTGCGGTTACTACGAATTTTGCCATTTTATTTCTCCTTTTATGCCAAGACGGTGACTGTGAATTCAGCCGCCAGATAGTTCTGATCGTTGATGGTTATAGAACCCATTCCACTTGAGCGCTCGACCCGTAGATCGTACACCTCGCCAGAAAGCGTCTTATCTGATTCTATCGCAAGTTTCACAGACTGGTTTCCTGTGGGCTGGCAATAGGAATCTAACTTCCGCTGCATCTCACGCTCGGCTGCTCGCCCAACGATCACTGTCACAACGAAACTGTATGTGGTTAGACCGCCCTGCATAGCGCCATCGTAATCAACACTCTCTAGGTTGATAACACCGATTGGCGGGGTAGGGTTGTCAGGAATCTCAGCCGCTGACCGAAGCCCAGGGATCGTCGCTAGGTTATTGGCTAAGCGCACTCTTATAGTGGTCAGATCTGCCATTAGGCCATCCGCATCTTGCGGTAAGGTCCTAGCAGCGCCTCAATGTCAGGGTCAACACGGCTAACCCTAATGATACCTATGTCACCGAACCCTGCGACTCCCAGAGGGCTGTCGTAGCGCTTGAACTGACGAATTGCTAAAAGATTGCAAGCCTGTTTTACATCTACTGGGATAGAGGTTCCGTAACCGAATACTCCTGTTATTTGAACTGTCGCTTCTTCACCTATTGTCGGGAACACGTAGTCGCCAATAGCTCTTACTCTAGTGAAGGGGCTGTAGGAGCTGCCGGTTAGCCCGTTCAGGGGTTCTAACTGAAGATCTGTTGACTGCCAGGTTATGTTGAAGTTTCCATCGGCAGCAGAAGATGTTTTGAAAGTTGTAAGTTCGGAGAGGTCGTCTATTGATACCACATAGCTACCATCTGGTGTAAAAACTCTTGTTGCAGTAGTCGGCAGGAATACGCGCTCGCAATGAGTTTCTATTTGGCGTGAGGCAGCCTCTACGCAGGTTTCTAGCAACGCATCGTCCACATCGTCAGTGATGCGAAGGATTGCCTTTACTTCTGCAAGAGTGGTGTAGCCGTCAGTAATTGCCATGTGTCTAGTTTACCTCCATGCGCCAAGCAAGACAAAGCCCCCATAGCAACCTATAACTATGAGGGCCTTGATCTAGTTCGTCAGATTAGCTTGCGCCGCCAACGAAGTGCTTGATTTCGGTGTTGCTGGTTAGATCGCCGTCAACACGAAGGAGGAATCTCCAAGTGGTTAGGTCGTTCTGGAACGCAAACTCAGTTGACGATGCAACATCTAGTCCACCTGCAAGGCGAACCTTGTAGCTGTCTATTGAACCTGCGATAACGGACTTTGCGTCAATAGCGGAGTCTGCCATGTGTGGGTTCTCTAGTACGTTGAAGCCTGCAAACGTGTCCTGACCTCCAGGTCCTACCTGAGAGATGTTGTACAGGTAGTTTCCAGCGGTGTCTTTTAGCTTGCGGGCAGCACCGATTGAGCTGGTGTTCATCATCAGCGCGAAGCTTGGCTTGCGCCTCGTAGCCGCATCAACCGAGTACAGAAGGTCAATTAGGTCGTCAGCAGTAAATGCACCAGCTACACCAGTCGCTCCGGTAACTCCTGCACCAGAAGCGGTCACGATACCTCTTGGCTTTGAGGATCCATCGCCTACTGTTAGTGCTTCGTTGACTGCGTAACCCATTCCGTTACCAGCTTGCTGAGCCAAGTGTGCGCCCAAGTCGAAGCCTGAGTCGGATACTAGTTCGTTTGCGGCTTGGATTATGCCACCATATTTAAACGATTGTAGTGTGATGCTTGAGTAGGTAGGCTCAACATCGTCAAGCTCTGCCCCGGCACCCTTTAGGGTCATTGCGGAATAAGAACTCAAAGTTGGGATTGTCAAATCTTCGCCAGAGGTTGTCTGGATGATTTGTGGAACCTCAAGCATTGGTCCTACTGCGCGAGCAACGTCAAACACTTCGTCGTAGAACGACTTTGGTACTGTGTTTGCAGAAGGCACGAGAACTGCACGTCTTTCAAAGGTGTGTCCACGCTGCTCACCTAGCGCAAGTGCGCGAAAGATGTCAGACGAAGAACGTTCCTCAGATACCGCAGGAATAAATCCTTTGGCAGCTACGGATGCTTCTAGGGCGCGTGACTCGCTGCGTGTTGCAGCAGTGATAGTCTCGTCAGCTTTTGAGATGTCAACTTCGATTGCGTTGATCTTTGATAGTTCAGCAGCGTCAAGTCCGCGAGCCTCTGATTCTGCGAAGTCAATGACTTCACGAACCTGGGTAATGAGGTTGTTGCGGAGTTCCTGCTGAGATTTGATAAACTCAGACATTTTAGTCTCCTTAGTAATAATTGACAGATACCAGTCGCGTTGACGCTGACCGAATACGGCAGAGCTAACTCACGTCCGATAGTTCAATTTTAGTAGAAGTTTCCACAGGGCAAAGGAAACCCCCAGAGGAAGGGGTGTAACTCTGGGGGGACCCGCCTGAATACCTTGTAAGACTACCTGGTTTCTTCAGCCTTTGTTATGCGGGTTTCTTTTGCTGGCCTGTCGAATTTGGCTGTCTGAACGACTTCGCCTTCACCTTTTACGGCGTCTAGGTCAACTTTTGCGGTATCTAGTGCAACTATTGCATCAGCCCACTTGCCTGCAAGGTTGAACACACTACCAGACTCAGGATTTCCAGCAACCTCTAGGATTGCCTTCTTGATTTCATCTTTGGTTGCCATGTTAGTTCCTATCCATTAGCTGTAGCTTCTTTTTCTTTAGCTCAAGCATTGCCAAGTCGTGAGCGACTTTTTGCTCTGCTTCTAAGTCTACTTCAGGTTCGACTACTGCTTCAGTTTTGGCTTCTGGTGCAAGAGTGGTTATGACTCTGTTTAGCATCTCTTGCTCGTCACCAGTGATGTTTAGTCCATCTTCAAGCTTGCCTAACGCATCTGCTAATGCCTCAACGTTTACATCTGCACGCTCAGCAGCCTTCTGAAACTTGCGTACTGAAACTGTGCCTGCTGTTGCGGTATAAGCAGGCCACGCTACTACTGAAACTTCGTGAAGCCTGACTGAACGCAAGGTGCGCTCTGATCCATCGTTAGACCAAGTATCCCCACCTTGGGGGACGCTAAAGCCAAAGCTCATTGCATCTACATCTCCACGCCTCAAAAGCTCTGCAACATCACGTCCGCGAGAAGTGTTAGGCAGCATACCTTCTACCTTTAGTCCACGATCGTCCTCGCTCAGCGTCATGGTGCGAGCGCGGGTAGATCCCAGTATTTCGCCTGAGTCGTGGTTCCACAAGAACTTTATGTCGTTGCGAGCGCTGAGTGAGCGCTTGAAAGCGCCTTTAGCAATTCGCTCAGTAAAAGGTAGTGGCTGAGATGGGCTGTCAAACAAGGCAGCGTATCCGGCAAAGTGCATACCGTCGCTTTCCTCGCGTATTTCAAACCCAGCTACGTTTACGCGCTGTTCCATCTTCTGCTTCATGTTGCCCTTCAGCTTTTTTTCTTCTTTTTGAATTCTACTTCTACTGGC
>Ga0307933_1001738_pt1 | contig 16139 bp, 19 predicted proteins | sample OrgLakmetageno88_FD_201811 | JGI IMG/M metagenome (GOLD analysis project Ga0307933, IMG submission 201811) | Saline water microbial communities from Organic Lake, Antarctica - #88 | ecosystem: Environmental > Aquatic > Non-marine Saline and Alkaline > Saline | place: Antarctica: Organic Lake...
CGCCGCTACGTGCACTTCTGCCGCGGCGAGCGCAGCAGCAACCCGAGCCTTTGACTCCCCCATCAGTTTGCCAGCGGAGGCTTTCACCTCCGGGGGGAGATCACGCAGGGTGGCGTTCATTGCCGAAAGCGCAGATTTCTCTCCGAGGTGGGCAGTCTTTGCTGCTTTCAGCTGCTCAAGACTTGTGGCACCGGAAAACGCATCGAGAGCGTGGCGAATCGCTACCTCGACATTTTCGGGGGTGATGGCATTATTTCCAGACACGGTTGCCTATTCTACAAGGCCCAATGCCGCCTCGGGGTGGGCCGGGGTGTGCTGCGCAAAAGCCGTCTGATAGAGACATAGCGCCGCTGCAGTGGGGACACTGAGTGACTCCGCAAGGCCATAGAGAGGAATCGCCACACATCTATCGGCAAGCTGCGCATCTTCTTGAGTGAGCCCCTGTGCTTCATTGCCAAAAACCCATGCGGTGGGCTTGGATAAATCCCCGCTGGCATGAAGATCAACGAGGCTTTCTCCACGAGCATCTGTAGCAAATACTGCAAGTCCCGCCCCCTTCACAAGGTCAATCACCCGAGCCAGCTCCACCCCAATCACCAGGGGAATGTGGAACAGGCTTCCGGTGGTGGCGCGCACCACTTTTGGGTTGAAGACATCCACGCTTTCCGCTGTTACCACAATGGCGGACGCTCCTGCGGCGTCAGCACTGCGGATAATATTTCCGACATTGCCGGGGTCTTGCACTCGATGCAACACCGCAATGTTGGTGGGAGCGGTTGCCAAGACCTGTTCGAGGGGGGTATCGACAAAACCGCACACCGCAAGAATTCCCTGCGGTGTCACCGTGTCACACATTTGCGAAATAGCGGCTTCACTCACCACCATCACCGGAATGTCCTCACGGCTGGCAAGAGCAAAAATATCGGGGTGGCGGTCCATCCCCTCCGGTGTCGCAAAAACCTCCTCCACCAGATCGGGTGCGTGAATGAGCGCCTCCCGAATTGCTTGGGGGCCCTCCACAAGAAACAGTCGCGCCTCCTGGCGACGCTGTTTCTTTGCAAGCTTTGCCACATTTCGAACGCGGGGGGATCGAGGGTTGTCTAACACCCTCCCAGAGTAGGAGTGCGCCCACACTCCGCAGGGAGGACTCGCTCAGAATTGCGGAGAGAAACAGTAAGGGGGTCGCGCACGCGCGACCCCCTTACTCAGAAGCCTAGGACTTGATGGCCGGAGCCGACGTGTCCTTGGGGAGAGCTTTCTTTGCTTCCTCCACCAAGGTGGCAAAAGCTTTGGGCTCGTGAACCGCAAGCTCAGCAAGCATTCGACGGTCCACCTCAATACCAGCAAGACCGAGGCCTTGAATGAAACGGTTGTAGGTCAAACCGTTTGCCCTGGAACCGGCGTTGATGCGCTGAATCCACAGACGACGGAAATCACCTTTGCGTGCGCGGCGATCCCGGTAGCTGTAGACGAGAGAGTGAATAACCTGCTCTTTAGCTTTGCGATACAGGCGTGAACGCTGACCGCGGTAACCCTTCGCGCGCTCAAGGATTACCCGACGCTTTTTGTGTGCGTTTACCGCATTCTTAACACGTGCCATGATTTTCTTCCTTCGATTCGTTCAGGACTATTTCGCGAGTAGCTTTTTGATGACTTTGGCGTCCGCTTTAGAAAGGACCTGTTCTTGGTTGAGGCGACGGGTGACGCGGCTGGACTTCTTCTCCAGGTTGTGACGCATACCCGCGCCCTGCTTCATGACTTTTCCACTACCGGTAATTTTGAAGCGCTTCTTAGCGCCCGAGTGGCTTTTTTGCTTAGGCATCTGTCTCTTCCTTCTTTTCTAGGTTCTTCTTCACTGCAGGTTTCTTCACGGCTGGTTTCTTGACGGCTGACTCGTCGGCCACAGTTTTTTCCCCAGCAGATTCTTCCCCTGCGAGTTTCTTTGCGGCCGGTTTTTTCGCCGGCACTTTCTTTGGAGCGGGGACAGCCTCCGCGGTTTCTTTGGCAACGACAGGGGTGACAGCCTCAGGCGTTTCTGCGGGTGGTGTTGCCGCCTCGGGGGTGGCATCTTCCTTCGTCGGCTTTGGGCCCTGCTGGGCTTGAGCTTTCACTTTTGCTTGGGCTGCTTTTGCATCAGCTTTGGATTTCAGTGGAGCAACGATCATCACCATGTTGCGACCATCAATCATTGGGGTGAATTCGACCACACCTGATTCAGCGACGTCATCGGCAAACCTTTGAAGCAGGCGAACCCCCTGTTCCGGCCTCGATTGTTCTCGGCCCCGAAACAAAATCATGGCTTTGACCTTGTCGCCCGCTTTCAGAAATGTTTCTGCACGCTTGCGCTTGGTCTCGTAGTCGTGGGTATCGATTTTCAGACGAAAACGCACCTCTTTGAGGATTGTGTTGGCCTGGTTCTTCCGTGCTTCTTTAGCTTTCTGTGCTGCCTCGTACTTGAACTTCCCGTAGTCCATCACTTTCACCACGGGTGGGTTCGAGTTGGGGGAAACTTCCACCAAATCAAGGTCAGCTTCTTGGGCTAAACGCAACGCAATATCAATGCGCACGACTCCGACCTGCTCCCCTTTGGGCCCCACGAGGCGAACCTCGGCGGCACGGATGCGGTCGTTAATCCTGGGATCGCTGATGCGGATCTCCTTATCTCTCTGCGGACATGTCACGCGAGAGAGAAGCAACCCTAAATGGCTTGACACCATTTCGCACCCTTACCACTGTGAATGATGAACATTCACGGAGTGCAACGACCCGGTAGCCTTGGTTACCCAGGCGCGGGTGGGAGGTTTCTCCACTTTCGCGAGCTTAGGACTCTAGGAGTCTCAAGCACCCAAATGATAGCAGTGATGTGTGCTGTTGGCGAGTGGAAAGGCTTCCCGTGAGCGAAGAGACCATCAATGACCTCAGTAGAGACATCGGCGACGTTGCCGCTGTCCAAGTCATTACCACTGTCGCTGTTCACCTGCTCTCCGCTGCCGCAGTCAAATGTGGGCTCTCGGATAACCCCCAAGAAGAAACAGATCTTGCAGAGGCCCGGAAACTGATTACCGCGCTGGCCGGTCTCGTTGTGGCCGCCGCACCCGAAATCGGGGACCACCACGCACGAAGTTTACGTGACGGTTTACGCTCCGTGCAATTAGCTTTCCGTGAAGCGTCAACATACCCTGACGCTCCAGGTTCCGGGCCGGGTGAAAAATACACCGGCCCTGTCAACTAAACGGAGACGACTTTAATTCCCAGCCCATCGACCAGAGCGGCCAACACGGGATTTTCGCTCCACGTTATCGACACCGCAGCTAAACGCTGGTGAAGTTCTTCTCGTGAGAGTCCAGCCGCCACACGGAGCAGCACCACGACTTCGGGACCTGACAGGGAGTGCGTGACGTCGCCCGAGCGAATGGTGTGTGAGACGACCCACTCCTGTAGCGTCTGAAGCCCTTCGGCGATGGCCCCTGCCACCGCGGGGTCGACATAGGGTGGCTGATAGTCGCCTCCGGAGGCAAGAGCTTTCAGCGCACCCCTTCGCAGCGTCACCGCCCCCGCGCTTCCCGGGTTAATAACCATGAGAGCGAGCGCATCGCTCGCTGCCGCCAACGCTGCGTGAGGGCCGGGGACCGGAATAGGCCGTGCCTCGGGATTCCACGACGCCATGGAACCCACATCGCTAAAGACGGGCGCCACGGAGCGACCGTCTGGACCTTCAAGATGAATGACCGAAAGTTCCTGGCTTTTTTCTACCACCCGCCCGTCCAGCGTGAGGCCGAGTTCTCCGGCCTCCGCCATCAAGGGCGTGAGAACACGGGCACCACGAAGCGCCTCAATAACAGCCCCCCACGCACCAGCAACCGCTGGTGTTTCTGGCACAGCAGACACGCGGTGTGTGAGGTGAAAGAAGCTCTCCAGTGCACCCTGCAGCGCAGGGTCAGCCGAACCATCGTCACCCGCATGAGGATTGGGCTCGAAAGAGCGACCCTCGAACGGTTGACCTGCCGAATCAGTGGCCGGCGACATCCAAAGCCTCAGTGAGGGTGAACGCTCCGGCGTAGAGAGCTTTACCGAGGATTGCCCCTTCCAATCCCATGGGAACGAGTTCGCGCAATGCTGCAATGTCATCGAGTGAGGAGATACCCCCGGAGGCAATCACGGGGTGATCGGTGGCCTCAAGAACTTCTCGCAACAAAGGAATGTTGGGACCTTGCATCGTGCCGTCTTTGGTCACATCCGTCACCACATAGCGAGCACAACCGCAGTCGTTGAGCCGCTTCAGTGTGTCAAAAAGATTGCCGCCCTCTTGGGTCCAGCCTCTGGCCGCAAGAGTTTCTCCCCGAACATCAAGACCAATGGCCACGGACTCGCCGTATTCAGAAATAACGTGAGCAGTCCATTCGGGGTTCTCCAGTGCCGCTGTGCCAAGGTTCACCCTCACAGCGCCGGTGGAGAGTGCCTCCTCCAGGGATGCATCATCGCGAATACCACCGGAGAGCTCGACATTCACTTTTTTGCCGACCGCTTTCACCACGCGCCTGATGACAGCACGGTTACTGCCCCGCCCAAATGCCGCATCCAGATCAACCAGGTGAAGCCACTTGGCGCCCTGGCGCATCCACTCCTCTGCGGCGTCGACCGGGTCGCCATAAGAGGTTTCTGTTCCGGCTTCGCCCTGAGTGAGCCGAACAGCTTTCCCTCCCGCAACATCGACGGCGGGAAGAAGAATAAGGGAGGGTGACTGCGAGAATTCGTTCATAGCGTGAGTGTGGAGGAGTCCTTAGACAGTAATAGGGTGATGGGATTACACATAAGTTGAACAGACTACTCTTCTTTAGCTCCGACAGCCGGCGGGGTCTCGTTTCTGAGTCCGTTGACCCAGTTGGTGAGCAGCCTCAGTCCTGCCAACCCTGACTTCTCGGGGTGAAACTGTGTCGCGCTTAGCGGACCGTTTTCCACCGCCGCCACAAACCTCTCACCGTGTCTCGCCCAGGTCACCTGCGCTGGGGGCAACGGTCCGTGAGGGTCCATTTCCCACGTTTTCAACGCATAGGAGTGGACAAAGTAGAAGCGCTCCGTGGCAATTCCTTGAAACAAGACGCTGTCGGGGGGCGCCTCCACCGTGTTCCATCCCATGTGGGGCAAAATTGGGGCATCAAGCTTCTCGATTATCCCCGGCCACTGCCCAAGCCCTGGAGTGTCCACACCGTGCTCGAGGCCGCGCTCACACAGGATCTGCAGACCCACACAAATTCCTAATACGGCCCGTCCCCCGGCGAGACGCTGGTCGATCAGGTCGCCCCCGCCCACGGAGCGCAGTGCCTCCATGACGCTGGAAAATGCCCCCACCCCTGGCACCACAAGCCCGTCGGCTTCGAGTGCACGCGTGCGATCGTGGGTCAGGCTGACCTCGGCCCCCGCACGCTCCAGGGCTTTCAGAGCGGAGTGAACATTGCCCGACCCGTAGTCATAGACCACCACTGTGGGCAACACGACTAAAGAGCGCCCTTTGTTGAAGGGACGCCATCAACACGACCATCGCCCGCGATGGCGTGGCGCAGTGCTCGCGCAAACGCTTTGAATTCGGCCTCAGCAATGTGGTGAGGGTCACGGCCATCCAGAACAGTGATGTGAACGGTGAGGGCAGCGTGCATGGTGATGGCTTCAAAAACGTGGCGCACGAGAGATCCGGTGAAATGCCCACCAATGGCGTGATATTCGAAACCGTCGGGTTCACCGGTGTGAACCAGGTAGGGACGACCCGATATATCCACGACCGCCCTCGCTAACGCGTCATCCAACGGCACCAGCGCATCGCCAAAGCGGGCGATTCCCTTTTTGTCTCCGAGTGCCTCAAGAAGCGCCTGACCCAAGACAATGGCGGTGTCTTCCACCGTGTGGTGAACGTCAATGTCGGTATCCCCACTGGCCTCGATCTCGAGATCGATGAGGGAGTGCTTGGACAACGCGGTCAACATGTGGTCATAAAACGGAACGGTCGTCGAGATCGACGACTGACCCGTCCCATCAAGATTGAGGGAGAGGCGAACGCTCGACTCTGAGGTGGAACGTTCTTTGTGGGCAGTACGAGGCTTTGGGGTCACACCGACAGTTTAGCCAGAGTGTCGAGGAAGAAACTTGTCTCCGCCTCTGTCCCCGCAGTGACCCGGAGATGGTTCGCAATTCCCACATCGCGGATGAGAATGTCGTGGGCGAGGAGATCCTCAAAAAGCTTCTGCGGATCTTCCACACCGCCAAACAGCACAAAGTTTGCCTGCGACTCGCGCACGGTGAAGCCAAGCCCGGGAAGCTCCACCAGCAACCGATCGCGCTGGGCTCGGATATCGGCAACCATCGAGAGCATCACCTCGGCGTGCTCCAGTGCTCCCAGCGCCGCCGCCTGAGTCAGGGCAGAGAGGTGGTAGGGCAACCGCACCAGGCGCAGCGCATCTATTACAGCGGGGTCCCCCAGCAAATACCCCACGCGGGCGCCGGCAAAAGCGAACGCTTTGGACATGGTGCGAGAGATAACGAGCCTTTCTCTCCCTTCAAGAAGATTCGACGCGGTAGGGGTGCCCTCGGGCAAAAACTCGACGTAGGCCTCATCCACCAGAACGATTCCCTCGGTGGCGTCATAGGCTGCCGCGATGGTTTCTAATGTCACCGGTGTGCCGGTGGGGTTGTTGGGCGCACACAGAAAAACGACGTCGGGCTTCGTGTGGTGAATCGCTGCCACAACCCCCTGGGGCGAGAGGGCAAAGTCATCGTCGCGCTGCCCGGCCACCCAGGAGGTGCCCGTGGACTCCGCGATGATGGGATGCATGGAATAGGTGGGAGGGAAGCCCAACACCGAACGCCCGGGCCCGCCAAACGCCTGCAAAACCTGCTGCAACACTTCGTTGGAACCGTTGGCTGCCCACACCATCGACTCATCGAATGGTGGCCCGTGGTGGCCAAGATTGGCGTAGTTGGCAAGCGCTTTACGCAGGGCGACAAACTCGCGATCGGGGTAGCGATTAATGGTCTCCAGCGCCGCCGCGAGGTGAGCAAGGATGGCCCCGCGAACGGGCTCGGGCACGGGGTGCGTGTTTTCGTTGACGTTAAGCGCATACGTGACGGGCACCATCGGAGCACCGTAAGGGCTTTTCCCACGAAGGTCGTCGCGCACAGGTAAATCGTTCAGGGTCACCACCGCCCCATCGTATCTGGCGCTTGGGGAACTACGCCGCGAAGAGGGACTATCGAGGAATGGCGAGCTCTTGGCCAGGCATCAAGTTCGCCCCGGAGAGCTGATTCAAGGACATGATCTCTGCAATCACATCACGCGGATCGCTCGTGGGCGCAATCATCGTTGCAATAGTCCAGAGCGTGTCCCCCGACAGCACGGTGACGTACTCGAAGTCGTTGGCGGCACCCTCGTCATCTGCCAGAGCGCCGGGGGTGGCAAGAAAAACGGAAAGAGCAACGACGGGAATCGCGACCGCGGCAGCGAGGACGGCACGCCCTCGGCGGGTGATGCGCAGGTGAGATGTGGTGCTCATGCGGTGTTCCTCCTGAGAAAAAGTTCGGACCCAACTCTCGGCCGGGAGAGCCGGGTCCGAATCTCTGTTTCGAATATATGTTCGAATGCGCGACTTGTCAAGCACCGAACATCCCTAAGTTGATCAGGCACCACTGACACGCAAGAGACACATTCGAACGAATGTATAGAAAAACTGTTCGAAAGCCGCTAGTCTGGGCGAATGTTGAGCGAACAGCAGCAAAAAATTCAGGCCTTTATCGAACTCTCCCTCGACTCGAGGGGCGTACCCCCGAGCATGCGAGAGATTTGCGAGAACACAGGTCTCTCGTCAACCTCCAGCGTGTCCCACCAACTGAGCCAACTTGAGCGCGCCGGATATATCAAGCGCCACGCCAACACGGCCCGAACTCTTGAAATTCTTCAGAGACTCACTCCGGTGCACGATGCCGACGTCGTCTCGATGATCCCCTCGAATGACAACACCGTCATGGTTCCTCTGGTCGGACGCATCGCCGCTGGAGTTCCGATCACCGCAGAACAGCGCGTGGAGGACACCATGGGCCTCCCCCGCCAACTGGTGGGCGACGGTGATCTGTTCATGCTGAAAGTTGTTGGAGACTCCATGATTGACGCGGCTATTTGCGACGGGGATTGGGTTGTTATTCGCCAACAGGCAACAGCGAACAACGGAGATATTGTGGCGGCCATGCTGGACGAGGAAGCTACCGTCAAAGTCTTCAAGCAGCGCGACGGTCACACCTGGTTACTTCCGCAAAACAGTGCCTACGAACCCATCCTTGGAGATCACGCCACCGTGATGGGAAAAGTGGTCACCGTGTTGCGCAGTATCTAAAGGGTGGAGGGGGCCAGCCGATACGCCGGGTTCTGTCCCGAAGTTACCTTCGGTGGCAATCATCTTTCTCGAAGTGCTGTTACCAACACTCTCTAGCGGCCTACCCAACACTCAGGCGAGCAACCTGATGGGTGTCTGTTTGACCTTGCTCCGGATGAGGTTTACCGAGCAGGCTTAGTCACCTAAGCCCCTGGTGGTCTCTTACACCACCGTTTCACCCTTACCCAGTCAGACTGGGCGGTCTATTCTCTGTGGCACTATCTCGCGGATTACTCCGGGTGGGTGTTACCCACCATCCTGCTCTGGGGAGCCCGGACGTTCCTCGGCACTACCGAAATAGTGACGCGATTGCCTGGCTGACCCCTCCGATACACAGGGTAGAGCAGTTTGGGGCTTGGGGCTAGATATCCCGGAAGGATGCCCCACCATCGAGGGCCCTGTTGCCCGCAGCGTCGGCACGCGCATTGCGTTCCCTGGGCACCCATTCAAAAATCACGGAGCCCGAACCAATGAGCGCTTTTGCCTCACGCGCTAAGTCCACCATGTCGGGGTGCTTGATCTTCCACCGCCCCGACATTTGCTCAACCACGAGCTTAGAATCCATCCGAATGTGCAGTGTGGCACCGGGGGAAACATCCCACGCCAGGCGAATACCCTCGATCATCCCGCGGTACTCCGCAACATTATTGGAGGCTACCCCGCACAGCATTCCCACGGTGGCCACAGTGTGGCCGGTCTCCGGGTCCAGAACGACCGCGCCACCGGCAGCTGCCCCCGGATTACCCCTGGATGCCCCATCGGCTTCGACGATGAGTCGCTGGTGGCTCACAGGCCAGACTCAGCCGTGCGGACCAAAATTGCGTTGCTATCCGGGCACATCACCACATCGGTCTCCAACGCCTCACGAACCTTTTGCACGTCCGATTCTGTCAGCGCCACCCCACTCGCACTCGACATGCCGCGCCTCAAATGGGACGCTCCGACGCCGTAGCGGGCACGCTGGCGCTCATACAGTTCCATCAAATCAGTGGGCAGGCTTTCTACCAGAGCGGCCCGCTTGTCCCTCACACTCCGAGTGGTCGCTGCCAAGGTCTCGCTCTGGCGCTGCTCTTCGTCTCGCGCACGCAGCAGAGCTTCCTCCGCCGTGTCAAGCTCTGCTTGGATGCCGGTAAGAGTTGATTCCGTCCCCTCAAGTTTTTCCATAATCGCAAGCTCAATGTCTTCAAGATCAGAGCGCCGGCGGCGCAAACTTGTTTCCTCGTGCTCGAGGCCCTGGGCATCTTTCGCTGAGGACGTGGTGGCCAGCCGTTCCGTGTTTTTTGCAATGCGAGCCTCCACCAGTTCAACATCGGACATTGCCCGGGCAAGTTCTGAACGGATACCTTCGACCTCGACCATGGCGTCGTGGCGTCGGGATTTAATCTCGTCGATCGCTTTTTCCAGCGTGCCAATACTGAGCGCTTCGGGAAGCCCTCGCAGTGTTGCAGCAGCCCGGGTGAGCGCCACGTCATACTCTGCAACCTCGAGAAGCGCAGCTTGGTCTTGTGGTGATGCGCTGAGCATTTATTCTCCCCCGACTCTGTTGACCTGGAAGGTCCAGGGGTCTGTATTGAGATCACTCACCGTGATGGGGAGACCCAGCGCGTGTTCGAGCTCCGCCGAGGCCCCCTCCAACCACAGCCATTCTGCGGCGAAATGGGAAATGGTGATGAGTGCCGGCCCCCCGCCCAGTCTCGCTTGCTCTCGCGCTTCGCTGGCGGGATGGTGGCGAAGATCACTGGTGATGTAGACGTCGCTTGCGAGTACGGCGGGGTGGGTCAGGAACGAATCCCCCGCCCCCGCACACAGTGACACGGTGGTGATGACCTGGTTGGCGTCTCCTGCCACGACCGGTCCCACCGCAGTCTGGGGAAGAACTTCTCCCACGGCCACAGCCACCTCATGCAAGGTCTTTGCCACCGGCAGCGAACCGACCCTCCCCAAACCGTGACCAGGGATGCTGCCCTCGGTGAGGGGGGTGTGAGTGAGAAGACCAAGAAGTTCCGCAAGTCGCCACGAGGTTCCCGTGGGGACAGAGTCGGCGTTGGTGTGGGCGGCATAGAGAGCGCACCCGCCCCGAATCAGCTGCGCAATGAGGTGCCCCTTATACGTCGCTTCCGACACCGTCGTCACGCCGCGCAAAAGCAGGGGGTGGTGGGCAATGATGAGATCTGCGCCCTGATCCATAGCTTCAGCGACACTGTCGATGGTGGCATCAATGACGAGGTGAATCGAGCGAATCTCGCTATCCGGGTTTCCCACGACGAGCCCTGGGGCATCCCACTCTTGCGCACCCGCAAGCGGCCAGAGAGCATCAAGAGCGACCAGAACATCCCTCAGAGGCGTTCCCCCACCAGCGGTGATCGTCATCGAACCACACGGCTGTGCTTCGGCGTGGCCATGGTGGCAATCGCCGTGACCACAGCGCTCACTACAAGCGCCACGACGACACCGGGCTGCGCCACCGTGAGATCAATCACACCGAGATCTTCCAGAATGGGAAAAAGGTATCCCTGCCATTCCAGCCACGAGATGTCGGGCTTCACTAGCCCCAGGCCAACGCCCACGGCCACCAGCATCGCGACGAAGGGAGTAAGTCGAAGTGCGGGCGTTTCCCGCTCCTCGCCCCACGATCGAATGGCCGCATCAACGGCAAGCGCGCCTGCCCAGGCAGCAGCAATGACACCGAGTGGATACAGCACATCGGGCAACAGCGATGAACCATCCAGCTCAAACACGAGCGCCAAAGCAAGGAGCGCAATCACCAGTGCCGCACCCAGTGCCAGAACACCTCGGCGGGTCACGGTGGTGTTCTGCACTGCCACAGCCCGCTCAGTACCCGTTCGCACCGGGGTGGACGCACCCAGAGAATAGAGGGCCAGGGCGGCAAGACCCACGAAGGGCACAGCCAGCGCGAGGATCGCAGGAATCGGGTACCACGAAGGCGCCAGGCTGAGCAGAGCCAGAAGAGCATTATCTGACAGGGCAGCACCAAAGGTCGCAGAGCTTCCCGCAACCCAGGAGACAGCAAGTGTCACCATCGCCAGGGGCACCACGGCGGCAAGCGCACTCACAGCGCCAAGACCGCGGACACGGCCTGATGCAGTCATTCTTGCCACATCTCCACTCACGGTGGCAAGCACCACAAGCCCACCAGCTACAAGCAGAGAGAAAGCACCCAGAACACTCAGAGTGTCGGCACTCCACACCCATTCCACCCCGCGGGGGAGCTCAGAGAACATCAGCCACACCACGGCGACACTGCCCAGAAGACCCAGTGCGGCACTCACCCACAGCGCCACACGAAGGGTGAGTCCGCCAACCACAGCGGGCAGAACCACGAGAACCACGACAACCCCTGCTGTTATAGCCCGGACGCTCCAGGGCTCAAATGGCCCCCACCCCGCTGCGCCAACAATGCCCGTGGCAACAGTCCCTGCGACCCACGCGAGACCGGTAATCACCACAATCCTCAGGGGAATAAGGAGCGCACTGGTGGCAATTGCGCCGTGGGGCCCAAAGGTCCCCGCAACAACACCAAAGCTCGACCCTCGATGGAGTGCTGCTTGGCGCGCAATGGCCGCAACAATAAGCCCCACCACAAGGGCTGCCCCGCCCACCACCGCCAGGCTTTCACTGATACCTAAGCCGAGAGAAGCCAAGAGCCCTCCAGCGACAACAGCAACAAAGGGAACGAGCACCACACCCCAGGTGGCAAGGATTGGCCCGACCGATTGGGTCCCCACACGCGCGGGTTCACCCGCCACATCGACCACCACCTGATCTGCGGCGGTTTGAGCCAGCGGCCATGTGTCATCCTCAACGCCCTCGTCCGAGAGACCAGGAGGACTTGTGGGTACCTCGGGACGGACGTCGCTCTCCATTCCAGAGTCGATATCCCCACCGTTGCCCATCACCTCTGCCGGTTCGCTTGGCACAAGCGCCGGTGGCTCCTCGCCCTCTCCGGAAGCGTCAACTATTTCATCTTCAGGGCTGTCGGCGAGAGACTCATCACCGGGTGCTTCCGCATCGAGGGCAGACACAGTGTCCTCAGAAAGAAGAGCACCTGGCTCGCCGCGCACGACCATGTCGGGGGCACTCTCTCCCTCATCGAGGGGCCCAGGATCGCCGCCATTAAAAATGATGCGCTCGTGGGCAATAATCAAATCAGCTTTGTCGGGCCGAGTCTCATGAATAATATTCGCCCACGACTCAAATGCAAGTGCTTCCTCGGTTTTCAGGAGCATTTGCCGCTCAAGTTCAACAAGCATCTCGGCACTTGCGCCCGTCTCGCTACGTCCAAAAGTGCCAAGAATCTCCGCCTCGCTGCGGGAGTGTCGAACGGGTGGTGAGAGGTAGCCCTTGGGCGGTTGCGCCGCTGACACGGGGTGGACGTCCTCGGGGAGCTCGAAAGACCCGGTGAACGTGGCCTCATCCTGGGGCGCCTCAAACGTTTTTCGGCGCAGACCATCGGGGGTAGTGTCCTCAGGTTCCTCTTCGACCATCCCTCAAGGATAGGCGCATCAGACTGGGGCCGCTCTCACAAGGACCGGGCAATGGCCAAGAGAGAGATGAGCACGCACCCCATGCCCCACAGCGCACACCCGCCAAGCCTCTCCCCCACAACACTCATCGCCAAAACTGTTGCCACCACCGGTTTCAGCAGCGATAGCGGGGTGACGCTACTGGCAGAAAGATTTCTCAACGCCGAGGTGATGGCGGTGTAGGCGATGACCATGGGCCCCATCACCAGATAAGGACTAATCCGATCCGCTCGGCGGAGGCCAGAAGCTCACCGCCCTGAACGAAAGCGACCAGAAGCGGCACGGGCGCAGCCACCCCAAAGACACCACCAGCAACCCCCGCAGGATGATGCCCCGCCCTCATGATCCGCGAAAACACGCAGGGGTACAGCCCGTAGGAGACACCAGCAATGGCGGCACACACTATTCCCCAGCTCAGGTCAACAACTCTCCCCCCACCCAATTCGACCTTGGAGAGGCTCATGAGCACAATGCCAGCGACCGCTCCCGACACGGCCGCCCACCACAGGGGGGGGGCGGCGCGACTCCCCCACCCACTCCAACAGTGCGGCCACGAGTGGCCCAAGCCCGAGGGCGATGATGTTGCCAAGCGCAGTGCCGGCGGAGGCCATGCCCTGATAAAAAGCGAGGGAATAGACCGTTGCACCAATGGCGCCGAGGACGAGCCACACCCTGACCCCGGGGTCCGCTGCGACGGCGCGGGTTCGCCCACTGCCGACCAGCGCCAAAATTATGCCGCCCATTCCCATGGTTGCGGCACCAATGGCTGCCGGGGACACCTCGGATCCGAGAAAAAATGCGGCCGTGCCCGTCGTTCCCCAGAGCGATGCCGCCAGAAGAACCAGCGCAATGGAGCGATGCACGGCTACCCCCTCTGGGTTTTGGGTACCATGACGGCTACGAATAAACCGCCCGTGGGAGACATCATGACATCCGAGCTACACACTGCCTGGCTCGCTCACCGCCGCATGATTGTCGTGTCGCAGATGGCGCCCACAGCTCTCTTGATCACCACCGTCGCCCTGATTCAGTTCGGGCTTGCGGATACGTCTCTGGCGCTGCGGGTTGCGACGGCCGGAATCTTGTTGGCTTCGGGCATTCTCGGCGCACTGGTCCAATTTCAGTCCGCCACGGAGGCGCAAAAACTGGCAAGACAAACCGAAGATCTCGCCTCTGGCGCCTCCTGGCTGGGCGTGGTCAAATACGTCACGCCCGTCATCTTTACCGTTATTTTTGCGGCGTTGATGGTGGCACTTTTTTGACTCAAGAAACACCTCATCATGTCTGAGTCCCTCCAGGGAGAACACAGCGTGAAGTGATCAAAAGCGGCCATCTTTTGGCAGGCTCAGGTGCTCTGTTTCCGACCCTCAGCAGCCCCCTACATCGTGTCAAACCCGAGTATGAGACAACCGCACGGACTCCCCCTGCGCACGAACGCCGTGACCGAGACGGTCAGCCTCACTGAATTCCGGAGGGCCCATCAGGACAATCGAGCGCCACTCCCGCTGCAGAATCCAGGCCACCCGGTACCGGGAAAACAGTTCACTTGAGGGTCTCTCCTGATGCTAAACGGCCCCCACGTGCCCGGCCACCCGAGCATTGACTGTGAGTCACGATAAATCCTTCTGCGCACTATCGGTCTCTATCTAGCCTCACAACATGTCACTAAAACGGCTCATTGCAATCCAGAGTGTCGGAGGGGTCTGAAGCCGCCGCTCTCGAGCAATGATCGGGCGATGTAGTTGCGGAGATTCCGGAAGCCCAGGGCCCTGCTTCGGAGATGTTCCAGTCGGCCGCTGATCGCCTTTATCGGCCCGTTGGAAGTCCCGGGCGGTCGAAGAATGCCAGCACGTCCACTGTTTGCCTCGTCACGGTTCACGACGCGGAATTCCTGGACTGCCCGATTGGGCTCACGACGTTGCCCGACGGCTTCGAGGCCGAGACCGTCCAGGCGACAGAATGTGGTCAGGTCAGGGCGAGCGAAGGTACCGTTGGCGTGCCGAGCTGTTTCGGGTCGACGGGGCAGGAACCTCCAGCATCGGCAGGCCACGACCCTCACCCAGAAAGCGACGCGCCACAGCCTCCTACACTCTCAATTGCGAAGAGCCCGTAAACGACCTCAGACTCTCTGGTGGCCTGGAGCGACTTGTGCGACACCTACTTTATTCAGCGGTTCACCCCACCACCCCGGCGACCGTGGGCAATTCTTTGCGCATATTGGGGCAGCACCCGATGGCGCACACACCCGGCCATGGGCCCAGCGGCGACAACGCTTTCTGCTCGGCTCCCTCAATTCGCTCTAAAATGAGGTCGGCGATTCCGTCCACAAACGCCGGGTGAACGCCTGCTGTAGCGACTCGGACGAAGTCCAGTCCCTCGGCGTCTGCCGTTTCCTTTGCCTCGTTGTCGAGATCCCAAATGACCTCAACATGGTCGCTGACAAAACCGATCGGAACGACCGCAACGGCCCGCTTGCCGACTGCTTTAGCCTCACGGATGGCATCATTTACGTCTGGTTCAAGCCAGGGAACTGCGGGGCTCCCACTGCGCGATTGATAGACCAACTGGGAGGCCGGCACAGTCGCGCCGGTGCGCTCGAAGACCGCCGCCATGACAATGTTAATGGCTGCCAGATGCTGGGCGGCGTAGGTACCCCCTGGCGTATCGAACTCAGCGCGTCGGGCGGGAGGGCCGCTCGTTTCTCCCATCGAGTTGGGTACAGAGTGAGTCGCAAACAACACCACCGTGCCCTCGGCTGGGGTACCCCGCTGAGCAAGCTCTTGGAGCTTTTCGGTCAGATCCTGAATAACCGGCTCCAGAAATCCAGGGTGATCAAAGTAGTGGCGCACTTTGTCGATTGTCATCTTTCCCAGCAGACCGGCATCCTCTAAAGCACGGTGGAGGTTTTCGCGATATTGCCGGCATCCTGAGTACGACGAATAGGCGGACGTAACCCAGGCGAGGACACTGCGGTGCCCGTCGTCATACATTTGCTGGAGAACATCAGCGAAATAGGGCTCACTGTTGCGATTGGCCCAGTAAATTGGCAGGTGGATCCCTCGACCGGGAAGGTGCGCGCGCATGGCCTGGAGCAACTCGCGGTTTTGGGCATTGATGGGGCTTACTCCCCCCAAAGCCATGTAGTGGTGGGAGACCTCGACGAGACGCTCGTAGGGAACCC
>Ga0307933_1001748_pt1 | contig 16060 bp, 10 predicted proteins | sample OrgLakmetageno88_FD_201811 | JGI IMG/M metagenome (GOLD analysis project Ga0307933, IMG submission 201811) | Saline water microbial communities from Organic Lake, Antarctica - #88 | ecosystem: Environmental > Aquatic > Non-marine Saline and Alkaline > Saline | place: Antarctica: Organic Lake...
GGGGGGGGGGGGGGGGGGGGGCGAATTCCTAGCGCATCCCTCACGGGTTGGCGGACGCCAATTACGACGCATACGCCAATTCCGACTCTCCGAGCGAACCTAGCCCCGCTATTAGCGAGTACGATAAAAGATTCTGCTAATAATTACCCTAAAATAAATAAAACAACTTATATTTTTAAGTTTTTGAAAAAGTAGTTTTAGGTTATTGTTTTATGCGTTAGTGAGCTACGCTCACACTATTTCTATTAAAAAAGTAAAACATTCTATTATTAAAACTTTGACGTACAGAGCCCATTTTACAGGGGAGTCTTATAATAATCTCCTTTAAGAGGCACTAAATAATTTCATTGGTAAGCAATCTTAAACATCGTCCGGAGCGCAAGCTTAGCAATTTGTGGAGTCCTATCCTACCCTGTAATTAACGACAAAAAGAAAACGTCGTTTTTTTTATCGTACTCGCGAACCTATACTCGCTAATAGTGCGAAGCGTCAGGTCGCTTACCCGTGAGGGACGCTGGGGCGGCGCGTAATAAGGTAGCTTCCCTCCCGGGTACGGAGCGCCCCTCACGGGGTGTCGGAATTGTCCGCCCCCCCCCCCGCAGGGGGGAGGGCGGACAATTCCGAGCGCTTCCCTCACGGGTTGGGTCGGATTTCGCCTCCCTCACGGGTCCCTTATATATGGGAGGTCGCTTACCCGTGAGGGACGCGCCGCCCCAGCGTCCCTCACGGGTAAGCGCTCGGATTTTAGTAGGTCCCCCTCACGGGTCCCATATATATGGGACCCGTGAGGGGGACCTACTAAAAAATATTTTACTCCACCCCTTTACTAGGAACACGACTATACAAACTCGCTTTTATAAAGCTGACTTTATATAAAAATAGAAAAAATACTATTTAACACTTACACGCCAAAAAGAAAATAAGCTGGATAGTAAAGAATTGTATAAGGTATAGACTGTTTACGTTGTAAACAGTCTATACCTTATACAAAGCTCAATAGATACTCAATTTTAGTTTTTTATTGAGAAGAACCTAAACCAACGTAAGAACCATAGAAAAAGATTGTTAATAAACCAATAGCTAAAATACCAACAACTGTACCAACAAGCCATAAAGGGATACGTCCAGTAGTTCCAATGTTTGACATAAAATTAAGATAAAACCTTCAATTACCCGATAAAAATGGGTACAAAAATACTAAGCAAAATCACTCATTTTAAAAATAGCCTACACACATTCAAATTATAACAAGGTCCGCATAAAGAACATCGTGAAAAGCCCTGTTGTAATTCTCCTCCCAGCTTTCTCGAATAAATTTATTCGATAAAGATTTTTAAATTATCTCCGAGAAATTTTAAACTATCCCTCCTGCGGGGGGACGGACTCGCGAATCTCATCCGCTAGGATCGTCCGACCCCCCCCCCCGCAGGGGGGAGGGGGAAGATTCGACTTTACGTCTTTTATCTAAGAAAATTCTATACCGTGAAAAAATTCCTATATATAGGAATTTTTCACGGGATCGACGATGTTTTCGTGTACTCGCGACGATCCCCTTAGGGGCCCCCCTCACGGGCCCGTGAGGGGGGCGGCGCTCCCCCCCTTCGGGGGGGTAGGTTCGCTCCCCCTTTGGGGGGAGTCGGAATTGGCGTCCCTCACGGGGCGTCGGAATTGGCCCCCCCCGTAGGGGGAGGGGCGCCAACCCGTCCCGCCAGGGGCGGGGGACGCCGGCGGATTTGGCCCCCTCACGGGGGCCAAATCCGACCCAATTCCGAGCGCGTCCCCCGCCAGGGGCGGGGGACGCGTCCTCCGTCGGATTTTTGTAGGTTCGCTCTCCCCCCGTAGGGGGGTCGAGGTCGCTTATTACGCTAAAGCGTAATAAGCGACCTCGACCCCCCTACGGGGGGAGAGCGGACCTATAAAACATCGTCAATAGATTTTTATTTCCATATATAAGGTATAAGGGGGAAATAAAATTTCAATAGAATTTTATTAGATAAAAGCTGTTTTTTTTTTGAATCTGAATGTGTATATTAATTACCCTTAGTAATTAATCTATTAATGAGTCCTCGTTCTTGCTATACAACTATTCATAAAGTCTGATGTATTTATGAATTTTGAGATTTAAGGGAATACTAAATCCTATATATTTCTAGCTTACATTAATTCAATTCTATTAACGAGGAAATATAAAGGGCTATGCCTAAACTCACTCTAAATTAAATATGGATAGATATATCTATCTATCTATATATATATATTTTTTTTTTAGTAGTAATTTGCGAAAGTAAATTCCTATTAGGTCGGGAGCGCCCCGTGAGGGGCGCTCTTATCAAGCGTAATATATTAAGGCGTCGTAATTGCGTAGGACAAATACTACGCAATTACGACTCCCTCCCGAGGGGAGGAGCAAACCTCCCCCCCTTCGGGGGGGTGCGTCGATCCCCAAATCGAAGTTTTCAATATCCCTTCGGGATATTGAAAATATTCGAGTTGTAGGTCCGCTCTCCCCCCGTAGGGGGGTCGAGGTCGCTTCCCTCACGGGTACGGAGCGCTTGTCGAAGGGATTTACGCGCCTCCCTCCCCGTGAGGGGGGGCGCGTAAATCCCTTCGACAAGCGCTCCGTACCCGTGAGGGAAGCGACCTGAAGTCGGATTTGTCCGTGGACAAATCCTAGCGCATATTACGCTTCAGCGTAATATGCGACCTTCGCACTAAAGCGTAATAAGGTCGCTTACCCGTGAGGGACGCTAAAGCGTCCCTCACGGGTAAGCGCTCGGATTTTTGCGTCCGTCCGAGCGAATAGCCCCGCTATTCGCGAGGCTAGGTTCGCTCGGAGAGTCGGAATTGGCCCCGTGAGGGGCCAATTCCGACGCCCCGTGAGGGACGCCAATTCCGACTCTGCGAGCGAACCTACCCCCCCGAAGGGGGGGAGCGACGATCCCCTATATATATAAGGGGATCGTTCGCTCGCACTCGAAGAAATTACGTAGGTCCCCCTCACGGGTCCCTTATATAAGGGACCCGTGAGGGGGACCTACGTAATTTCTTCGACAAGGGGATCGTCACGAGTACCAGCTTAATTGACATACGCCAATTAACGCTCAAGAACAAATCCTACTTTTAGCGAGTATGCGGAATTGCGGGGTAATTGTCCAGGACGACCCTATATATAACTTAAATATAGGGTCGTCGTGGACAATTACGATCCGAACGCCACTAACTATTGAAAAGCGAAATAAGCCACGACTAAAGATGTTTTTATAAATGAAAAACGGTTTCTTATAATGTTTAATTAATTTTTCATTAAAATAGTTTGTCCAAAACTAAGGAAAACACACGAACATACTCGAAGTAAAGTTTTAAAACTTTATTAAATTTTTCTTATGTGCGAAGCGTCAGGTCGCCTAATTAGCGTACGCTAATTAGGCGCTAGTAATTAGCGAGCGCCTCCCTGACGGGTTTGCGTCAAACCCGTCAGGGAGGCGCTCGCTAATTCAGACTGAGCGCTTCGCCGAGCGCAAGTCCCAGACTTCAGAACCCCCTATTCGAGAAAAGGGGGGGTCGAAGATATGCGAGTTGCTTCCCCGCCCCTGGCGGACCAAAGGGTGGAGCAAGCGCTCCTAGAAAGCTTCAATAAAAAAAAGGACTAAATTCCATTTATTGATTATAATTAGTTTTTCTTTCAATGAAAGAAAACCAAATTAAATTTTATTATTTATTTCAAATTTTGAATTATCAATACTTTTTCTCGAGTATCCGTTCTGTTCAAAAGTAACAACAACTTTTACTTTTTGTTCTTTTTGACCAGATTCACACGTTAAACTTCAATTAACAACTCTATAAAAAGAAAACTTAACTCAATATTGCTAACTTATAACAGCGCATTCGCAAGTCTGAACACATTAACGAGTACGCATCCTAAACCCTAAAAGGTAATAGCTTTGCAGAATGCAAGTCGCAGACTTCGAACCCCCTTTTCTAAAAAGGGGGGTCGAAGATCTGCGAGTTCTCGAAGGGATTTACGCGCCTGACGCGTAAATCCCTTCGACAAGTCGCAGACTTCGAACCCCCTTTTCTAAAAAGGGGGGTCGAAGATCTGCGAGTTGCTCGTAGGTCCCCCTCACGGGTCTCCTGCCCTCCTTCCTCCCCCCGTAGGGGGGTCCCCGTGAGGGGGTCGCTTACCCGTGAGGGAGGCGTACGCCTCCCTCACGGGTAAGCGCTCGGAATTGTCCGCCTCCCCCCTGCGGGGGGGCGGACAATTCCGACACAAGCGCTCGGAGTCTATTCGCGAGTAAAGGGACCCGTGAGGGTCCCTTCGACAAGCGTTGGATTTGTAATTAGATATATAAGACTCTACTAGTGCACCTAGTATGATTTGTCGTTTTACAAATAAGGGAGCGCTAGAGTAGGATTGTGGTAGGTTAGGTCTCCGCTCGGACCCGTGAGGGGGGCGTCCGCAGCGTAGTAGTATACCCCGCGGGTAAACTACTACGCTGGAGGATTTTACCTACGGCACCCAATTCCACTACCTCCGGGCTAGAGTTTAAAGTAGACATTACCAAAAAGAAAAAAGTAGATTTTTCTTTTTGGTACTATTTATTAAGGTCTACTATTTAATTTTTATAATTGAGTTTTCTAGATGAATAAACATTCTTTGTTCCATTTTACGATGAATCAATTTGAAGATACTGTTTACTCTTTGTTCTTTTTGAAAGTTGATCGTAGTGAGTTTAAAAAGCGTATTTTTATGTAGGAATTGGCGTTAGCGCCCCCATAGCAGAATAGGAGGGGTCGGATTTATTCTAAGGACAAATACGACCAAATTCATACTGACGCTTCGCACACTGCCCTACAAATTTAAGGCCGTGGAGAACAAATCCAACCCGATTATGCTAGTACTCGCGCCGATCTCCTAATCTTCGAGTTGCTTCCAGGACGGCCCTATGTATATAGGGCCGTCCGGAAAATTTCGTACGTAATTTTTTCGACAAGGGGATCGGCGCTCCCCCCCCCCTTCGGGGGGGTAGGTTCATGAGTAGAGTCGGAATTGGTTTGGATTGCGCCCCATATATATGGGGCGCCCCTCACGGGTCCGCCAGCGTCCCATATATATGGGGCGTACGCGTCGTAATTATCCCCCCCGTAGGGGGGAGGAGCGCCTCCCTGACGGGTTTGCCCCGTGAGGGAGTCGTCCTCCGCTTCCATTTATATGGGAGCGGACCTACTTATAATCAATTAGAAAAGCTTATAGATGAATGATTATCTGTGTTTGTTTTCCTTATATATTATATATAAGGGTTGTAAGCCTCTAATTGACACTAAAAAACAAAAACACTAAAATTTACATTCCTCTATTTTCTAATTCAAATTGAAGTCTCTTCGTGTCGCACCCACTTAACCAAATTAAAATAATACCTAATTGCCCGAAATGAGCACTAAATACTTTTCTTGAAATTTCTTCTAAATCTGATGTATGATTGTCAAAGTCGTGAGCATCAGCATGAAGATTCCAAATCCAAGTAGTTGTATTTGGACCTTTTGCTAATGCACGAGAAAAATGACCAGGTTTTGTAGGGTAGATTTTTTGAACCCCCCGTAGAACCGTACTTGCAGTTTTAACCGCATACGGCTCAAGCACTCTTATTCTTATATATAAGTAATAAATCTAAATCGACCGTGTAAAGGGTGCGTAATTCTCCCCCCTCCCCGTAGGGGGGAGGGGAGAATTACGCGCTAGGATTTGTTTTCACCCGACCCGTGAGGGGGGCTTCGTACTATAATTAATTATTCGTAATTAATTATTCGATTTAGCTCGCTCGCTCTTCCTGCTTGTCCCTTACGCAGTTTTTATTCTATTAAAAAGTGTTAATAACTTTATTTAACGTTTTAAAATCGATTATCTGTAATCCATTGTTAAAAAGAACAATTCTTTCAATACAATCTTTTTTGTCGACTGTCAGTTACTAAAAATAGAGTAAAAATATATTTTATTTTTAGCCGTTTTTTTTTTCTTTAACTTATAGATACATATTTAATATAACATTTTTACATAAATTGATTTGTAGATTATATGTTTCTAAGTTTTATGTAATATTTGTCCATATCTTTTATAGATATAGAATTCTATATAATTTTATTTGCCCCCTTATATCCGCAGGGGGGATAAACTCGCCTATTATCCCCCCTTATATATATATATATTATATATTATATATATATATTATATATATATATTATATATTATATATATATATTATATATATATATTATATATATGGGTGGATATAGCATATATTAAAAAATAGTCCCCCCTGCGACCCACGGGGGACTAACGATTCGACTTTTGCCTCTCTCAGATTGATTTTTCTTTGAATTCTTTTGTTGTCACTTACCTTTTTAAATGACATTAAATCTGCCATGGCTGTTTATAAACTAACCACTTTTCTATTTATCTTTCTATTTCTATTAAGATTTTTATTCATACTATTCATATTTCTATTTATATATATCAATGAAAGATCAGCTAGCTCGATCTTACTAAAACAAAGTATTATAATTGGGTAACATTTCTGCAGCTTTAGGTTCAAAACTGGGGTAAAGATCCTTCTCACAAAATCAAATTCTTGTGAGGAAACCATACATTAGTTTTAAACATCCATTAAAAAATTATACCTGAAGTACAAGAAGGAAATAGAAAGGAACGTACTGCTAGATAACTAACTGCAGAGCAGGCTTTAAAGGGGGAAAAATTCATCGTGCCGGAGTCGGTGGTAGACCGTCATGCATGCAAGCAATTAAATTTCAGCACTGGGCGGGTTTTACTTCCGGTAAACCTAACGTATAACATACGGCTTATTAAGTGCGCATTTGTAGGTCCCCCTCCCATATATATGGGGTCTCCTGCCCCCCTCACGGGCCCCCTACGGGGGGTCCCCGTGAGGGGGTCGCTTACCCGTGATGGACGCTAAAGCGTCCCTCACGGGTAAGGTCGCTTCCCCCGCCCCTGGCGGGACGGGTACGGAGCGCCCCGTGAGGGGCGCTCCGAGTCTATTCGCGAGTAAAGGATTTGTCCCCCTCCCCCCTGCGGGGGGAGGGGGACAAATATGGCCAATTACGAGGCCTAATATAATCTATAATCTAGAGATCTATAATCTAGAGATCTATAATCTATAATCTATAATCTATTGGGCCAAATCCTAAGGACGGCCCCCCACCCCCCTGCGGGGGGGGTTTATCCGTGAGGAGGGCTCTCCTGGACCATTACGCGGGCGGATTTTGCCCCCGTGAGGGGGGCAAAAATCCGCCCCTATTAAGCCTCAAATGACAAATCCTACTAGGACCCGTGAGGGGGTCGTAAGCCCCCCTCACGGGTCCTAGTAGGTCTTTCAGCCCCATATTTATGGGGGTGGACGCTCTGCAATATTATATCTTTGCACCTAATAGGCGGACGCCAAACCGTGAGGAAGGCGACCTCCTACGTTCGCACCTACTAGGATTTGTCCGCTAATGCCCACAAGTCAGATGTTTGTCACCTCCGCGAAGCTGGCGTGACAAACATCCGAGTCTCATTAAGTACATAATAGTCGATTACGTACTAATGGTGAGCCTTCTAGCAAAAGAAAAATCAAAAAGTAGAGTTATGACGTCTTAACCGTATCTTAGGATATAGGAGGTAGACGTTTTAACTTTTCTAAAAATATATTTTATATAGATGTTCTAAATATATAGAAGTCTTTGTATAAAAAATGAATAAATTTCTTCTCTTTAAATTTTTTTTTATGTTATATTTATGAATGCAATAAAGGTTAAAAAAAAAAACGATATGATGAATTATAAAAATTATTATGGAGATGCCGCAATGACTATTGCGATTGGTACATATCAAGAAAAACGTACTTTATTTGATGACGCGGACGACTGGCTGCGTCAGGACCGTTTCGTATTCGTAGGTTGGTCAGGTTTATTATTATTACCTTGTGCTTACTTTGCGGTAGGTGGTTGGTTAACAGGAACAACTTTTGTTAGTTCATGGTACACGCATGGATTAGCAAGTTCTTACATTGAAGGTTGTAACTTCTTAACAGCAGCTGTTTCTACACCAGCTAACAGTTTAGGTCATTCATTATTATTCGTTTGGGGACCTGAAGCACAAGGTGATTTAACACGTTGGTTCCAACTTGGTGGTTTATGGGCATTCGTAGCATTACACGGTGCGTTTGGTCTAATTGGTTTCATGTTACGTCAGTTTGAAATTGCACGTTCAGTAAACTTACGTCCATACAACGCTATTGCGTTCTCAGCTCCTATTGCTGTATTCGTATCTGTATTCTTAATTTACCCTTTAGGTCAATCAGGTTGGTTCTTCGCACCAAGTTTTGGTGTTGCTTCAATTTTCCGTTTCATTTTATTCTTTCAAGGTTTTCATTTTCAGTAGTGACTTCTAATTCATAAGATTAGTTGAAAAACTGGGGGAAATCATGGAATATCTTAATCTCCAAGGAATATTCATTATTAACTAATAGATCAATAACCTAAAAAATCGCTTCTTTTTAAGAAAACGTTTTGATTTATTATGTATGTAAAAGCTGTAGTCATTGTATCAATTTATGGAAAATTTAAATACTAACTTTAACTTAAATTCGGATTGCAATTTTTTAGATGAGATAGAATCAACAAAAGTCGAATATTTTTCCCCCTTATATCCGCGGGGGAGAAAATATTCGAGTTTTTAGGTCCGCTCGTAGAGTCGGAATTGGCGTGCGCCAATTCCGAGCGCATAAATTGCCCCGTGAGGGACGCAATTTATGCGACCTCCGTCGGATTTTTGCGGACGCAAAAATCCTAGTGTCGGATTTTTGCGTTCGTCCGAGCGAATAGCCCCGCTATTCGCGAGGCTAGGTTCGCTCGGAGAGTCGGACCCGTGAGGGTGGCGTACGCCAATTCCGAGCGCATAAATTGCGTACGCAATTTATGCGACCTTCGTCGGATTTTTGTAGGTTCGCTCAGCGAGCGAACCTACAAAAATCCTAGCGCTTATTACGCTTTAGTGCGAAGGTCGCATATTACGCTGAAGCGTAATATGCGCTAGGATTTGTCCACGGACAAATCCGACTTCAGCGTAGGTCGCATAATTTGCGTACGCAAATTATGAGCTAGGAATTCGCGATCGCGAATTCCGACTGAGCGCTTCGCAGAGGTCGCTTCCCTCACGGGTTTGCCCTCCCCCCTACGGGGGGGGACAAACCCGTGAGGGAAGCGCTAGGAATTGTCCGCCCCCCCGCAGGGGGGAGGGGGACAATTCCGACGCAAGTCGCAGACTTCGAACCCCCTTTTGAGAAAGGGGGTTCGAAGATCTGCGAGTTGCTCGAAGGGATTTACGCGCCTCCCTCACGGGCGCGTAAATCCCTTCGACAAGCGCTCCGTACCCGTGAGGGAAGCGACCTTATTAAGCTTTAGCGTCCCTCACGGGTAAGCGACATCGACCCCCCTACGGGGGGAGAGCGGACCTAAAACTCGAAGATTTTCCCCCCGCGGATATCCTGATATAAGGGGGGGAAAACTTCGACTTTGATATTGAAAATCTTTAGGTCAGCGAGCCTAGGTCGCTTATTAAGTCCCCGCCCCCGGCGGGCCGAAGGGTGGGGATTTACGCGCCTCCCTCCCCGTGAGGGGCGCTCCGAGTCTATTCGCGAGTATAGGATTTATCTTTTGACAAATAGAACAAAGGTAGCCAAATTCTACTAAGAGCAAGTACACTCACAAATCCCACGCGTACGCGCTTAAAAAAGTTTACATTTATTCTTTTAAATGTTAAACTCTATTTGGTTGTTATAATTTTATTGATCTTATTATGGAGGAATTTTTATGAACCCTATTGTTGCTGCTGCTTCTGTTGTGTCTGCTGGTTTAGCTGTTGGTTTAGCTGCAATTGGCCCAGGTATGGGTCAAGGAACAGCTGCAGGTTATGCTGTTGAAGGTATTGCACGTCAGCCTGAAGCTGAAGGTAAAATCCGTGGTGCTTTACTATTAAGTTTCGCCTTTATGGAATCGCTTACTATTTATGGACTAGTTGTAGCTCTTGCTCTTCTTTTCGCTAACCCGTTTGCAGGTTAATAGTTATTAGCTAAAATTTTTTTTTTAGCTTTAATGTATAGTCTGTATATACTACCTTATAATACTATTTATATGTATATATAGTCATAGTTAATTTATAAAAGATAAATCTCTTTAATGTTTGATCGCGGAAACTAATATTCTTATATTATTAGTTTCCGCGATCAAAATTCATAATAATAAAATTATGGATTTTTAAATACGTTGATAAAGAGATTTATCTTTATCAGTACTAGTTTGGAGGGGAACATTTAGATAAATAACACAAACAAATTTTTTTGTGTGGCGTTCGCTAAAAGTAAGGGAGACGTAGTTAATATCTGTACAACATTGTACGCTAATTTTGTTTTAGCCACCAATAGTTTATTTAAAAAATTTTGTATATATTAAAAATAAGAATATAAGATATATAAATTTATATTTATATACTAAAAAAATAGAATTTTGTCCTACTAAATATCTAACATAATCATACATTATGATAACCTAATTCTAATAGATAAGGAAGCAAGTTAGGTATTGAGAATAATAATCAAGAAAAAAGTCACAATAATTGTAAAAATGAAAAAATCCGAAAGGTCCGCCCTAGGCGGAAAAGCATATACAGTTAATTAATGTCTTGTTACTATTTAATAAAAAGTATTAACCTATAAAGATATAGGTACAATTTTTGTGTTGTATTCAGAAAGCTAGGGACAATAACATTAGACTTATAATTGTTAAAAGTCTTTCAGCTTAAGTGTTAAGTGTAAAGTGTTAAAGTGTTAAAGTGTTAAAGTGTTAAAGTGTTAAGTGTTACGTTAGTTTGTGTTGTTTAACAAATGCTACTAAACGTCGCATTTTTTAGGATTTGTTCTCAACGAGTTAGAAGGTAGCAGCCCTCTAGGGTAGAGGAGCGCTTGTGTCGGATTTTTGCTCAGTCCTCGCGAATAGCGGTGACGCGTCCCTCACGGGTTGGCGAAGACCAACCCGTGAGGGACGCGTCACCGCTATTCGCGAAGCTAGGTTCGCTCGGAGAGTCCCAATTAGGTAGGATGGCGTACCCGTAAGGGGGAGCTATCCACCAGCGTCCCTTATATAGGGGGCGTACGCCCCCTATATAAGGGACGCTTTGTTAGCATCGTAATTCGGCGTACGCCGAATTACGATGCTAAAGCCCATTACCTAGGAGAGATTTTTACGTAAGACAAATCCGACCCAAATCCGACCCAAATCCGACCCAAATCCGACCCTATTACGGCGTACGGCAATTACGCTGGAGGATTAAGCCTCCCTCACGGGTTAACCCGTGAGGGAGGCTTAATCCTCCATACAATTAAGCAGGTGTATTTGTCCGTAAGACAAATACGACCCAAATTAGACCCACTTATGCACGCGCGTAGTCGCGAGTGTCGTCAGCTGCGATCGCGTCAGCTGGCGATAGCCAACCCCCCCCGTAGGGGGGAGGGACGCTCGCGTCTCATATATATGGGGCGTCGGTATCCCAACGGGGAACAAGTCCGCAATGCAAATTGTAAACACATAATTGGGGTTCGGCAATTATGTGATATGTAACCTCTCTCGCACTTAGTTTTTTTTTGTGTTGTTAGAGGTCACTAGTGGTCGCTTTAGAATTGCTTAGATAAAAACTATTTGTAAGACTTGCCCTAAAAGTGGCAGTTTAGTCGCTAAACATACCTTACTTTAAAGAATAACACTAATTAACTTTTTATTAAATTTTAGGATTCAATGTGTGAAAAGGTACCATTATATAAATTTGGAGGTTTGCGGTTACTAGCTTTACATAGTAAGGTCTAACTGCTATCATAATACAGTGTTACTGGTGCGTGAAGTAAAGGCCCCACAAAAGCCCCTTTCCTATTTTTATTAGTTTTTAAACTATAGTTAAGTTAACTCTAACCAAACTATAAACTCTATATTATGTATATATATTAATAAAAGTATGGTATTAAATATACTTTAATAAAAAAAAAAGAATTTAATAAAAACTAAAATATTAGTCATATAACTTATATTGAAAAATTTCTTAAGTTACCGCCTTTTTAAAAACAAGCGGACAATCCTAAAGGTTAAAACCCCCTTAAGGTAAGCACTCGCTTACTAACCTAAGTTATTAGCTAAATAGCTATTGAATAGTTTGAGCGCCTTTATTGCTATATTTAATAAAATTAATGTGCCCCGAAGGTGGGAAGCAAGTTAAGTTTTTTTAAACAAAAAAAAAGAATAAAAACCGGATTTACCTAACAAAGGAAAATCCTTAAAGAAAACTTAAAAGAAGATTTTAAATCCCTGATTTAAAATCCGATGGGACGCTTAGCACTATAACTGACGTGGTGGACCCGTGCAAAGGGTAGAGGTAGCTTAATAGGTGTGCACGTGTTAAGCTAGTCGACAGTTAAGAGTAGATCCTAGTGCTTAATTGTTTCGGATTTGTATTTGTCCTAAGAACAAATCCGCCAGCTTCCCCGCCCCTGGCGGACACGGGTTGGTTCGGATTTCGCGTAGCGCAAAATCCGTAGGACCCCCTCACGGGGCGGGACCCGTGAGGGGGGCAGGAGACCCGTGAGGGGGTCGCTTACCCCCCCTTCGGGGAGGGACGCTAAAGCGTAATTAGCGCTCGGATTTTTGCGCCCCTCACGGGGCAAAAATCCGACACTCGGATTTTTGCGTCCGTCCGAGCGAATAGACTCGGAGCGCCCCTCACGGGGTCCTGTCCCGAAGGGACCCGTGAGGGGAACTCGCAGATCCCCTCACGGGCGACCCCCCTTTCTCAAAAGGGGGGGTAAAAGTCTGCGACTTGTCGAAGGGACCCGTGAGGGGAACTCGCAGATCCCCTCACGGGCGACCCCCCTTTTTAGAAAAGGGGTTTCGAAGTCTGCGACTTGTCGAAGGGATTTACGCGCCCCCTCACGGGGAGGGAGGCGCGTCCCTCACGGGTCCCTTCCCCGTGAGGGGAACTCGCAGATCTTCGAGGACGGCCCCCTCCTCCTAAAGAGGAGGGGGGCCGTCCTCGAAGTCTGCGACTTGTTCCAGGACGGCCCTATATATATATATATAAAGGGCCGTCCTGAGGATTTTTGCGTCATGCGCGCCCCTCACGGGTCCCTTAGCAGAGCGCTCAGTCGGAATTCTCCCCTCCCCCGTAGGGGGGAGGGTCGCCTAATTCGGGAGTATCAGCTTAATTGTCCAGGACGGCCCCCCTCCACCTAGGGAGGAGGGGGGCCGTCCTGAGGCTTTGGCCGTGTGCAACAGAATTGGCGTACGACCCTATTAAGGTGCGTAAGCCAATTTAGACGGAGCGCTTCCCAGCCCTCAAGTTTATGGCACGGCCTTCGGCCGTGCTGAAGCGCAAGGCGTAGACTTGAACCCCCTTTTGACGTATATATAAGGGGGTTCAAGATCTGCGAGTTGCTTCCCCGCCCCCGGCGGGACGAAGGGTGGATATTATCGCGTATGACGCGACCCTCACGGGTACCTTCGGGACAGGACCCCGTCAGGGGCGCTCCGTAATATGCTATCTTAGCTCATGGCTAAAGGCCGCACGGAAGCCTCCCTCACGGGGCGCTCCCTAACAAATACGACCCAATGAAATAAGTAGGATTTGTTCTACGTACAAATCCTACTTATTAAGCGCCCTACCTACGGGAAAACCTTCGCTAATATAGGTACCAACCACCAGATGGTACCTAGACCTACACCATAGGAGGTCACGTTTGGTTTTTACGCTTTTCACATAAAAAAAACACATAATAAAATTATGCTTCCTTTAGGTCATAGTGGTTTTGGAATTAATACTAATATTTTTGAAACTAATCTTATAAATTTAGCTGCTGTTGTTGGAATCGTTGTTTCATTTGTGGGTAATAATTTAAATGCTTTATTAGAAGATCGTAAAAAAACAATTCTTTCTAATTTAGAAGAAGCTAATCAAAGAGCAATTGAAGCACAAGAAAAATTACAAAATGCAAAAGCTCAGTTAGAACTATCTAAAAAAAAGGCACAAGAAATTCGAGAAGAAGGTGTTTCACGTGCAAGCAATGAAATTCAAACAGTTGTTAGTCAACATCAAATTCGATTAGCTAATTTGGAGGATTTTAAAAACGAAACAGTACAATTTTATCAACAAAAAGCTTTTAAAGAAGCTTATGTTTATGTAGTATCACGTATTATGTCTCGTGTACGCGAGCGTCTAAACAATGGTTTAGATTCTACGTATCATGTTATTGTTAACAATTTCTACGTTTCAAGATTTACAGAATTCAAACCAAAATCTATCTCTTAAAACAGTAAAACATAATCAATTAAAGTCGAAGTTTATCGAATAAATTCATGTCGCAGACAATATTACTCCCTAAAGGAAGTAATATTGTCTGCGAGATCTCCGCGATTTTTTTCCATATCGCAGACCATTTTTATCCTAAAAAGTCGCGAAGAAATTTCGTACTCGCGAACCTAGCCTCGCTAGGTTCGCGAGTACACGAAAACATCGTCGATCCCTCCCCCCCGCGGATATAAGGGGGGGGCAATTCCTTTATAAAGGAATTTTGTTACGGTATAGAAATTTATTCGAGTACGAGCGAACGATCCCCTTATATATATAGGGGATCGTCGCTCCCCCCCTTCGGGGGGGTAGGTTCGCTCGTAGAGTCGGAATTGGCGTATGCGTCGTAATTGGCCCCGTGAGGGGCGCCAACCCGTGAGGGACGCCGGCGGATTTGGCCGTAGGCCAAATCCGACCCAATTCCGAGCGCATAAATTGCCCCGTGAGGGACGCAATTTATGCGACCTCCGTCGGATTTTTGTAGGTTCGCTCAGCGAGGTCGCTTATTACGCTTTAGCGTAATAAGCGCTAGGATTTTTGCATCCGCAAAAATCCGACGAAGGTCGCATAAATTGCGTCCCTCACGGGGCAATTTATGCGCTCGGAATTGGGTCGGATTTGGCCGTAGGCCAAATCCGCCGGCGTCCCTCACGGGTTGGCGCCCCTCACGGGGCCAATTACGACGCATACGCCAATTCCGACTCTCCGAGCGAATCTAGCCTCGCGAATAGCGGGGCTATTCGCTCGGACGGACGCAAAAATCCTAGCGCTTATTACGCTTTAGCGTCCCTCACGGGTAAGCGACCTCGACCCCCCTACGGGGGGAGAGCGGACCTAAAACTCGAAGATTTTCCCCCCGCGGATATAAGGGGGGGAAAAATACGACTTTGTTTCGGACAAAAAGTTAGATAGGGGGGTGTGTTTATAACATCCCCCCTCTTCGATTGACAAAATTTTTAATAAACATTATACTTTTATGTAATGTTATACATTCTTTATGACAAGTTAATGGGGCGTCGCCAAGTGGTAAGGCTGCGGTTTTTGGATCCGCCATTCGTAGGTTCGAATCCTTCCGCCCCAGTTCATTATTTTATCAAAAATTGAAAATACGAAGAAGTCGCCATGTATCTATAATACTTTTAGGTGGCGCAAGACAAAAGCGACGCTTGCATCGGATTTATGCTTTATAATAAGCTCTCTTGTGCTTAGAGCTTTATAATCTTTATAGAATAAATTTATATGGACGATTTTTTATCTTAAAAAAATCGTCCAAACCATCCCCCCGCGGATATAAGGGGGAACAAATTACAATAATTATGAATATTGTAACGGTATATAAATTTCTTCGATAAACTCGCCGATTCAAAAGTCGAATAGTCCGTCGCCCCGCAGGGGGAGACTATCCTGTTAGCAGAGATCGCTTATTAAGCTTTAGTGCGAAGGTCGCATCCCTCACGGGTCCGGAGCGCTTGTCGAAGGGACCCGTAAGGGTCCCTTCGAGTGCGAGCGAACGATCCCCTTAGGGGATCGTCGCTCCCCCCCTTCGGGGGGGTAGGTTCGCTCGCAGAGTCGGACCCGTGAGGGTGGCGTCCCTCACGGGGCGTCGTAATTGGCCCCGTGAGGGGC
>Ga0307933_1001757_pt1 | contig 15988 bp, 16 predicted proteins | sample OrgLakmetageno88_FD_201811 | JGI IMG/M metagenome (GOLD analysis project Ga0307933, IMG submission 201811) | Saline water microbial communities from Organic Lake, Antarctica - #88 | ecosystem: Environmental > Aquatic > Non-marine Saline and Alkaline > Saline | place: Antarctica: Organic Lake...
TTGGTATTATTAATTTCATCACCAATACAACCATTGGACAGACGGTGGATCCCTCCGGCAGCAATGATGTTTCAAATCTCTTTAATTAAAAAATCCATGAAAAAACCCCGAACTATGTTCGGGTTTTGTTTGCTTTGTTATTTTTTAACAAAGTCTATTTGGTTGTGAGTGCTTTTCTTAGAAAATCTTTTTTCTCCTTATCAGTTTTTTTCTCAAGTTTAACAAAAAACTCTTCCAATTTATCAGTGAAACCAAATTTCTCTGCAAGTCCAGCAAGTACTGTGGCGTGATCTTTGCCAGGAAGTCCTGCACCAGTAAGAAGTCCGGAAATAGCTTTACCGCCAGGTCCAGCAAGAACATTGATAGATTCATTAGTATAACTATTGTTATCTAATGAGGCCTGCTGCATTGATGCTTCAAGGGAGTATCCACCATCTTTTTCGATATTAATATAGGTATTAATTGATTTTTCAACAGCAGTTGTTGTTGCATCTCCGACAGTTTTAACCTTATAGGCTTCTGCATTTGCTTCTGCTTCTTTAGTTTTTTTGATTCTAAATGCTTCAGCTTCAGCTGCAATTTCATCAGCTGCACGTTTATTTTCAGCTCGAGTAACATCAGGCCCTCTTTGTGCATCAGCTCGCAATTGGTCTGTAAGAATTTTCTCTGTTTCTTTATCAAATTTCGTGTTGGTCGCAACTTTCTTGAATCGTAATCCAAATTTATCGAGTCTTTCCGTAAGACTTAATGAATCTGTATCTTCTGCTTCACCAGCGTCAATTATTTTGCTAATATCCCAGTCAGTCTTTTTTCTAAATTCAGAATATCCTTTTTTTTGAGCAATAGTATCAAAATTTGATTCTATATCTCCCATAAGGATTTTGAAAAAAGGATGATCTTTTTTTGTTAGCGCTACTTCTTTGAATTCTTTTAATCCTGTCGTTTTAAAAAAACGATAAGCATTAAAAACTTCAAAAGATCCTGTGAGTGTGATATTCAAGATGTACTCTAATACAGTTTTATCATCAAAGGTATAGGTGTGAGGTGCTTTTTTTACATCCTCGTCACTAAGAATCTTCATCTTCTCAACAGTGATTAATTCCTCGAAACTTAATTCAGCCGTAGTATAGTCTTGCGTAGAACCGTTTAGAAATCCAAAGGGTACATAACCAAGACCTTCCTCAAGAACACCTACGCATTTCCCCAATACAAACGCCAATGAGATTACATTTGCTTTTGTTGTACGAAATGATTTTTGAAAAAGCACCATACTCCATATAAATAGGATAACACTTGCTATTATAGAAAATGTTTGACTATCAAAAGCATGTCCAATGGCAAATCCAAAAAGAAAAGGAAGTGAAAAATGACATAATATTCCTAAAAATCCATATATTCCTTTTTGGTTTTTAACATCTTCATAAATTTCTGTTTTCATAATTATTTAGTTTTAATGTAATAGCCAAAGGCTATTGTTTGATTATTATTTTGTTTTTTTGAAACCCAAAGGGTTTGCTGTGGGTTATTCCAATCATTAAATTCTGTTGAAAGAATTTTCTTCCCATTAGGGGATAATTGAATATAAAACAAGGGTTTCCCTATTTTTCCATCATCCCATACTGGTTTTGCTCCAGGAATGTTATACTGATATTTTTTAGGTGTATCGGTTAGGGTAATAAATTCATATTCAACGACATTAACGCCATAGTTTTTAAATATATTATCCATTCTTGATTTTTGATCCTTGATTCCTGTTTCGTTTGAAGAATAATCAATATCAACAAAAAAAATAAAAACAAGGAGCGATATTGCAATTAAACTAAATACACCGTACATATACCAAACAGGATCTATGTGCTTATTCTTTTTCATACTATTATATTTTTAAGGTACATATGTTTTCTCAAAATGAGAAAACTTCTTATATCTAATATATCATTATAATTATAATTGTCAATACATTTAATAATAGATACTATGTAATTTTTATTTGTTTTTTGGTATACTTTGAATATGAAAAAAAATATTATTAAATTTTTTGCAAGCACCATTTTTCTAACTTCTTTTTTGGTACCTAATTATGCTCTCGCAGCCCATTGCGACGGTATCGACCCACAAGACTGTGTTCATGCTGCTCCCTACACAGGCGCAACCTTAACCAATCCTTTGGCTGGGGGAGATATCAATGATATTCCAACGCTTGTCGCGCGGTTGTTAACTATTATCGTAACTATTGGTGTTCCCTTGATTGCGTTGGCGATTATTTATGCTGGGTTTAAATTTGTTACGGCTCAGGGTAATCCTGAGAAACTAGAAGAAGCAAAGAAAAATCTTTTATGGATTATTGTAGGTGCAGCTATATTATTATCAGCCTATGCTATTGCCCAGGGAATCGAGGCAACGATCAGTGATATTCGCGGAAATTAATATGAAAAAATACTATTATACAATAATCGTGATGGTTATAGGATTGGCTCCACACCTAACCTTTGCACAACCAGTAACGTTTCGTGATGCTGTCAGAAACACGACGTCTATTGCAACGGAGTCTTTGATACCTCTGTTGTTTGCTGCGGCATTGGCATATTTTATTTGGGGAATTGCTAATTTCATACGCAGCGCTGATAATCCTGATGATCGAGAAAGAGGGAAACAGCAAATATTTTGGGGAATTATTGCCTTGACGGTTATGGTGGGATATTTTGCCTTAACCTCAGTTTTTACTAATTCTCTATTTAACAGCAATGCCGCATTACCTCAATTATTTGATAATCAATAATCACTATGTTTAAAAAAACGATCATTACAATTTCATCGATTATTTTACCTATAGGGGTGTTCGCACAGTTTAATGCTTCAACCGCACGTAGTTTGTTCGATTCAGCTCGTGAATTGATTAACGAACGGTTGATTCCATTATTTGTTGCGTTGGCGTTGATGTATACTATTTATTCTGTTGTTCAATTTATTGCCGCTCAAGACGATACTCAAAAACGAGAAGAAAAAAAACAACAAATATTTTGGGGGATTATCGGTTTGTTTGTTATTACTTCGATTTGGGGATTGGTAGCTGTTGTGGGTAATTCATTTGGGTTATTCGCAGGGGGAACGTTGTTAGGTAGATAATATAAAGGCATTAGGATCAATACAAAAGCACTCATTAATTGAGTGCTTTTGTTGTTGTGCCCAAGAGAGGGCTCGGTCAGGAATAGTTTTAAATTATATTCACTATCGCTCATTAATTTAATAACTTTCACGACCCTGACTCGGCTACAATCTCACTAACGTTCGATTGGCTTCGCAGCCTCCGTCTTTCTCGCTACTCTTAGACGGTAAAATAAAAACTATAGACACTAGCGCATCTATAGCTTTTACTTTTGTGCCCAAGAGAGGGCTCGAACCTCCACGCGTTGCCGCACTGGTTCCTAAGACCAGCGTGTCTACCAATTCCACCACCTGGGCAGGTGATATTTCAATTGTGAATATATCTACCTGAGAATGAACTCAAGTTTGTCCGCTTACTAGGGCTCGAACCTAGGACCGTCTCGTTAAGAGCGAGCTGCTCTACCAGCTGAGCTATAAGCGGTAACAGAAATAATTATATAGGATAGGGTCTTTTGTGCAAGCCAAGAATATATTTAAATTAATTCTGAATCTTTTGAATATGCTATTTTTTGCATAGCATATTCACTATTTTTTTAATATATGTATAATGACTTGTGTGTTACTAACATTATCGCCAAAATGGTGCGACCTAATTTTTAATGAACACATCGTGTGAATATAAAAAGGTAAGTACTCTTGTGAGGATAAGATTAATCTTACCTTGTAGTCATTGAGGTAATAATACAACATCACTATGCCGAGGTGGTGGAATCGGTAGACACGAGGGACTTAAAATCCCTTGCTTTCGGGCGTGCGGGTTCAATTCCCGCCCTCGGCACTGTTAAATCATAATATTAATGTATTGTGATTTTTTCTTTGTAAAATATTGTATTATAGAGGTATGAATTATTTGTATCATTGGGTTCCTAAAAATATGAAAGGTAATATTTTAATGCCTCTAAATGTTTTGAAAAAACAAGATTTAGAATTGTATAATCAGTATTTTCAAAAATATAAAGGAAGGGAAACAGTAACTCATCAATATCTCCCAACACTGCAATGTTTATGGAATGATGTATTACATCTAACTGCTGTTCACCCTAAAGATGTAAAAGATGCTTTGATAGAATCGGGAGGTTCTAATTCTATTAATATTGAATGTTATCAGATTGATGCTAGTATATTAGATTCTGAAAAAACTACGGTGTATTTTTCAGGTGATAAGCCTGAAAATAGAATGAAATTAAAAAATTTTGAGAAATATGATTACAAAAATATAAATCATTATTCAAATATACCTCAAAAGACAAAAGATTATTATAAAGAATGTTTTAGTAATAATAAAAAACCTTTAGTCTTTCATTGTGTACCGCATATTCTTTATAAAGGAACTATAAATGTAAGTAATATAAATATAGTAAAAGTTTAAATAGGGATTTCATTTTTAATAGTGGATTCGGTCACAAATGAAACACTACGTATTTCTTCGCGACCCCGACTCGTCTGTTCTGGTCTTCGCTGTCGCTCATCCATCGAACATGACTCCGTCTTTCGGATTCCACACGAACAGTGCATTGCACTGTTTGTTCTACAGCCTCTACTTAAATAAAAAGTCGAATCATAAATGATTCGACTTTTTATTTAAGTAGAGGCGTGTGTGGGATTCGAACCCACGCATAAAAGTTTTGCAAACTTCCGTGTTAACCGCTTCACCAACACGCCAGGTGGCACCAGAAGATTGCGATCATGTATCGCAAATACATCCATAATGTGTGCCTGAAAAAAGATTATTTTTCTTTCTTAGAATTTAGAATATCATCTCTGAGGAGCTGGTCAATATGTTGTCGATTTTTTTCCCCAAGATCAATCATGAATGTTACCTTTGGAATTCGCCGGCATACCACACGTTTTTTCATATAACTTCGTGCATCAACCTGACGTCTGTTTAAAAAAGCGATGACTTTGTCTTCCAAATTAACCGGAAGTACTGATACATAGACAATAACATTGGCAAGATCAGGTGAGGTATCACAGCGCGTAACGGTTACGAGTGATTCTTTGTTTGATTCACGTTCAATGAATTCACTGAATGCTTTTCTCATTTCTTTGTTTAATTTTTGTAATCGGTCTCCTTTCATATAATAATCTTATTTAATTTCTGTCGTATAAGTTTCTATAATATCTCCTTGTATAATATCGTTGTTAGTTTCAATCATGACTCCACATTCAGTTCCTGCATCAAGAACACGATCGGTAGCTGTTTTACCTTGTTGTAATGCAATAATTTTACCTCTTCCTATTAATTCATCTCTTCTGATGATTTTACATTGTTCATTTTTTGAAACAGCTCCTGTGATAATCGATCCACCTACAAGTGTTTGACCTTGTTGAGAAGAAAAATTCTTGAGAACTTTTAATTGACCGTGCATGGTATCAATTTCTTTTTTGATACGTCGTTGGTCATACAATTCTTGTATCCACTGTGTTAATTTGTAGATAATATCAAAGGTTTTAATGACAAGAGATTCGTAATCATTAATGTTTTTGATATTAGCATCTTCATCAACATGAAATCCAATAATTACAGTATTTGGATCAGACAGGGCAATTTTTACATCAGATTCATTAATGCTTCCTGTTTCTTTTTTAATGATCTTGAAGATAACATCATCGCTTGTCATACTTTCGATATGTTCGGCAATAGCTTCTCCTGTACCTGCAACATCTGTTTTAAGAATAATTGGAACAAGAGCAGTACCTTCTGGAATATTTAACATATCTATTCCTTCAGCTAGTTCTTGTTCGATTTCTCTGAATTCAGAAATAGCTTGTTCTGCATCTTTTTTTGTTTCAAAGGTTGCAAACCGACTTCCTACTGAGGGGATTTTGTCAAAACCAATTAATTGAATAGGTGACGAAAACTCTGCCGTATCAATATTGTTACCCATAAAGTTACGTAACATTCGCGTTGGGGTAATGCTGTCATCAACAACAACAAATTGACCTTTTGCAATGACACCGTTTTTTATCACCATTGTTGCAGAAATACCTTGTTTGGGGTCACGATGTGATTCAACAACATATCCTGTTGCCGATTTATCAGTATCTCCAACCATTTCTTCCATTTCAGCCAGAATAATCAATGATTCTAGTAAATCTTCGACTCCTTGACCTGTTTTTGCGGAAATAAGGCTAAAAGGAATATCTCCTCCGTATCCTTCAACATAGATTCCTTGTTCCAAGAGATCTGTTTTAACTTTTTCCGGATTTGCTGCTGGTTTGTCGATTTTATTTATAGCGACAATAAAAGGAATCTTGTTTTTTTGAATAACTTCTATTGCATGTTTCGTTTGCATTTTAACACCATCTTCTGCAGAGACGATCAAAATAGCTATATCTGCAATGGTACCTCCACGATGCCGCATTGTATCAAATGCAGCGTGCCCAGGTGTATCTAAAAAAGTAATACGTTTATTATCTTCTAGTTGGACTTCGTATGTTGATATATGCTGGGTAATTCCACCGGCCTCACCCTCAACGATATTGGTCTTTCTTATGTAATCCAAGAGACTGGATTTACCATGGTCAACATGACCCATGATGGCTACGACGGGCGATCGTTCTGTTTGTTTGTGTGTACTCATAGTATTTTTTAGTTACGTGATTTTTTAATAGCGGCTTGTTCTTCTGGCGTCAAGGTATATTCAGACACACCTTTATTGATAGGTTTTGCAAAAACATTGACGCGATCTCGCGTATAAAAAGAAGAAATAATAACACCGTTTTCTTCTTTGTCGGTTATTGCAATAGCGAAACTTTGACTTCCTCCTGTTTCCTTAAATGGATTAAAACGGACTACGCCGATGTTTTGAATATTTTTAAGGGTATCTTTTTGCAAGGCAAGAATTTCAACCCTGTGTTCTTCAAGATTTTTTTCTATTTCATGAGCAAGCTTATTATTTTCTATAATGACTTTTTCTAAACTCTCTACAGAATTTCCCTTGGTTAATCGTGAGATTTTTTGAAATAAAATAATTACAAAAACAACAAGTCCTAATAAAAGAGACCCAAATATTCCAATCGTTAATACAAGTGCGTTCATATAAATAGCATACTAGCCTAAGATGACCTTATTTTCAACAGCTTCAGTATACTCCAAGTAGAATAATGTACATATCTTTGATACAATCCGTTTACATGTTTTGTTTTGCAAAAAAAAGAATATATCTAGATCATGCTTCTGGAACGCCATGTTCAAAAAAGGTCATACATGCAATGAATCCATATTTCACAGACATAGCGTTTAATCCAGGTGGAATGTACAAAGAATCGGTCATCATTAAAAAAGCCTTATCGGCGGCGCGAAATACTATTGCAGATATTTTAAAAGCACAATCCAAAGAGATTTATTTTGTAGACGGCGCAACAGAAGCTAATAATATTGCTATTGTCGGTACTATAGATGTGTGGAAAAAAAATAATCCCAATAAAAAACCTCATATGATTACTACGGTAATAGAACATGCTGCTGTTTTGGAAACCGCAAGACACCTTGATCAAGAAGATGTTTTGATAACCTATCTTGATGTAGATTCGTGTGGGAATATCTCTCTTAAACAATTAAAAGAATCCCTTACACCAAATACGGTCATTGTTTCTATTGGTTATGTAAATGGGGAAATAGGAACGATTCAAGATATTCGATCTATAATGAAAACCGTACGGCATTATCGTAAAAATAAAAAACAAGAAAAAATTGCTAACGAAATTTCTGATTCATATCCGTACGTACATACTGATGCTGTTCAGGCGGTAAATTACGTTGAAACATTAGGCGTACCTCAGTTAGGCGTTGATTTGATGACGATAAATGGATCAAAAATATATGGACCTAAAAAAATAGCGGCTTTGTATGTAAAAAATTCTGTCAAAATAAATTCTCTTATTCATGGTGGTAATCAAGAAAACGGATTACGATCAGGAACAGAAAATGTACCCTATATCATTGGTTTTGCACAAGCTCTTTTTGAAACACGCGATAGATATACCTTAGAAGTATCGCGGTTAACATTATTACAAGAATTTCTCCATCATGAAATAATTAATTATGATAACAAAATAATTATTAATTCATCTGCTGAAAATAAAATCCCCAATATTGTTAATATCAGTGTTCCAGATATATCCCATGAGGAAATAGTTATCAGGTTGGATGCAGCAGGATTTATGTGCAGCGTCAAATCTGCCTGTAAAATAGGAGAAGACGGAGATTCGCATGTTATTACTTCTTTACGAGATAATATAACTGGGTCATTGCGTATTTCCCTCGGGAGAGAGACATGCAAAAAAGATCTCAAGCGGTTTATGAAATCATTTATTAAAATAATTGATAATATGAAAGACGTACATAAAAAATACTATCAATAATGATGGTATTTTTTATTGCTCTATCTTGCTATAATAATTATATGAAATATATTCTCGGTTTTGTACTGGTATTAGGTGTATGCATAGGTTCTTGGTTTGGGTATCAATATTATCAAGAAATGAATCAATCGATTATTACCTTGAGGGCTCAGGTCCAAGATAATTTAATTCAAGCTGAACGTGTTATGGTTTTAGAAAATAATATACAGGGATTAGAGGCTGATCTTGAAAAGAAACAACAAGAAGAAAATACCTACACTATCTTGGCAGGTGGCGATATCATGATGGATCGTGGAGTAAAGGGAAGAATTAAAAGATTGAATGAGGATTATAATTTTTCATTTGATTTGATTCGTGATGACCTCGATAATGCAGATTATGTTTTTGCAAATCTTGAAGGTTCTATTAGTGATATCGGTGCGGACACGGGTAAACCGTATTCATTTCGATTCGAACCAGCGGTTGCCGACGCTTTGTCTGATGGGAGTATTGACGGGGTATCATTGGCAAATAATCATATGTTGGATTGGGGAAGATCCTCATTGTGCGAAACAACAAAACATCTCGATATTGTTGGTATTGATTATGTTGGTGGTGGTTGTAATGCACAAACAGCAGAGCGACCTTTGATTAAACAACTCGGAAATACGTCTGTTGGATTTTTGGCGTATACTGAATTTTATAAAGGCGCACATGCAGTAAGTGATACTCCTGGAATGAGTGAATATAATTTAGACAAAATAGCCCAGAGGATTTCTGATCTAAAAAATCAAGTAGACATTATCATGGTTTCAATGCATTGGGGTGCAGAATATAAAGACCGTGCAACTGATATTCAGGTTGATATAGGTCAACAAATTATTGATATGGGCGCCGATGTTATTATCGGACATCACCCACATGTAGACCAGGAAATAGAGCGTTATGGAAATGGTTGGATTATTTATTCATTGGGTAATTTTATATTTGATCAATCTTGGTCAGAAAATACGATGGAAGGAATTTTAGCTGAAATAACCATTCAAAATAAAAAAATATTAGATGTACGACCGATTCCGATTCAGTTGAATGAAAATTACCAACCTTATGTAATTTAAAGAATATTTTACAAAATTTTCATGTATATGAAAAACATGTCAAAACTTGTAAAAAAGAACTTAGCGTATATAATGAAAATATATAAATAATACTGTGTAACCACAGGTAATGAGGTATATACACCTAAAAATAATTGTATGTCAATGCCACCATTTCAAAATTTTACAAAAAAAGCAAAAGAAGTCATTCGCCGCTCGCACGAGTTGGCTATTGAACGTGGACAAAATCACGTCAACGCAACGCATCTCTTGACTGGACTATTGGTCCAGGATGATAGTTTAGTTGTTTCAATTCTTGAAAAACTACACATTAATGCTCAGGATTTCATTAATGATTTATTGGATGAATTAGATGAAGGTGAAAATGAGGTCAAGGAAGATACTCTTGACGCATCAGTGCAAATGTATTTGACGCCTGATTTGGCTCAAATCATTGAACGCTCAATGAAATTAGCAAAAGAAATGAAAGACGAAGTCATTTCAACAGAGCACGTTTTTTTGACGCTTTTTGATGTTGAAAATTCTGCGCAAATATTTCTCAAGAACGCGGGGGTAAAAAGAAAAGAAGTATACCAAGCAATCATTCAATTACGCGAAGATGAAAAGCAATTAAATAAAAGTTTTAATAGGCAATTTCGTAGTCTCTCAAAATTCTCACGGAATCTGACCGAAATGGCAACACAAGATAAACTTGATCCGGTTATTGGACGAGACAAAGAGATCATGCGTTTAATTCAAATTCTCTCACGACGTACAAAAAATAATCCAATATTGATCGGAGAACCAGGAACAGGGAAGACAGCGGTTGCCGAAGGTCTAGCGCAAAGAATGGCAAAAGGCGACGTTCCAGAGTCTCTCAAAGACAAAGAGCTCGTTCTGCTTGATCTTGGGTTATTAGTTGCAGGAACTAAATACCGTGGTGAATTTGAAGATCGACTGAAAAAAATCATGAAAGAAATCGAAACGTCACAAGGACAAGTCATTTTATTTATTGATGAAATTCATACGATGATCGGAGCAGGAGCATCAGAAGGTTCCATGGATGCTGCAAATATGTTAAAACCAGCACTTGCTCGAGGAGAATTCAGAGCCATCGGCGCAACAACGCCTGCTGAATATCAAAAACATTTTGAAAAAGACGCTGCCTTGGTGCGACGTTTTCAACCAATTACGATACATGAACCATCAGGGGAAGATGCTATTGCTATTTTAAGAGGTCTTAAATCAAAATATGAATTGTATCATGGCGTACAAATTACCGACGATGCTATTATCTCAGCTGTTTCTTTGTCTTCACGTTATATCACCAACCGATATCTTCCTGATAAGGCGGTAGATTTGATTGACGAGGCAGCTTCTGCTTTGAAAATTTCACTAGAAAACAAACCACCAAAACTTGAAGACGCTCACCGAAAGATTATGCGACTGGAGATTGAAAAAGAATCTCTATTAAAAGACGTAGAAAAAGAACAAAAACCTGCCAAAGAAAGAACCACTAAAATTGACAAGGAAATAGCCGACCTCAAAGAAGACACGCGGGAATTAGAATTGAAATGGAAAAATGAAAAAACCATCCTCTCTACTATTGCTGAATTCAAGGAACAACTAGAGAAATATAAACTACTAGCTGAAACTGCCGAAATGGAAGGTGACCTTGGTAAGGTGGCAGAAATTATCTATGGAATTATTCCTATTACAGAAAAAAGACTAGAAAAAGAATCTAAAAAACTAGCCCGTTTACAAAAGAAATCACGCATCTTGCGCGAAGAAGTTGGCGAAGAAGATATCGCACATGTTGTAGCGCGGTGGACAGGTGTACCCGTTGCCAGAATGATAGAAGAAGAGACTGATAAACTTTCTCGTATGGAGGAATCGTTGAAAAATAGAGTAAAGGGTCAAGACCTCGCCATCGAAAAAATTTCTCATGCAATTCGTCGGTCACGTGTAGGGATTGGTGATCCTAATCGACCTATTGGATCATTTATTTTCTTGGGACCAACCGGTGTTGGAAAAACAGAATTAACCAAGGCCTTGACTGAATTTATGTTTGATGATGAAAAAGCTCTTATCCGTGTTGATATGTCGGAATTTATGGAAAAGCATTCTATTTCAAAATTAATTGGTTCTCCTCCTGGGTATGTTGGTCACGAAGATTCTGCACAATTTACAGAATCCGTTAGGCATCGACCGTATTCAGTTGTCCTGTTCGACGAGATAGAAAAGGCTCATCCAGACGTATTTAATATATTATTGCAGGTCCTCGATGATGGACATTTAACCGATGGAAAGGGAAGAAAAATAGATTTCAAAAATACGATTATTATCATGACGTCTAATCTTGGATCACATCATTTACAAAAAATGCAATCGATTGGTTTCTCTGATAATTCGGATACACAAACGTATACGGATACAAAGAAGAAAGTCATGGAGTCATTAAAAGAATTCTTCAAGCCAGAATTTTTGAATCGATTAGATGATATTGTTATCTTTGATACACTTCCCGAGTCAGTTATCAAAGATATCGTTGTGAATCAATTATCATTAGTTACCCAGAGGCTTGTCCAGAAAAATATTACAGTTTCTTATTCAAAGAAACTTATCAGTCATTTAGCTAAAAAAGGTTTTGATCCTCAATATGGAGCACGTCCATTAAAACGATTGATTCAAAATGATATTTTGAATCAATTAGCTATGCAGATGATTAAAAAGGACGTCAATGCGGGTGCAAAAATCATTATTGATATAGACAAAGACGAACAGGTTATTATTAAAAAGAAGGCTGTCAGGTCGAGTGTAAAAATAAAAAAGACTAAGATAGAGAACTAGCAGGAGCTGGTTTTTTGTTTGACTTATTTTTTATATAGTATATATTATATTTAAATATAAAACTATTTAAATGAAGACAAAAAAATATTCTTATGATTTTTCGAAATATAATCCTGATTGGATTCTCCACTTCGAACAGGAGCAAAAGCTCCTAACCGATATTTTATCTATTGATATTAATGAAATATATCACGTAGGAAGTACATCCATACCTGGTATGAGTGCAAAGCCAACTATTGATATTCTAATCTCAATTAATAATATAAATTATTTTCAGAAAGAAAAGTTACTAATAAATAATTATTATTTGAGAAATTCTTCTATTGAAGAAAATACACTAACTTTTTTCAAACTAAATAATCAAAATGAAAAAACTATTAATATTCATGTATGTGAAAAGGGGTCAAGAAAGGCTCGAAGTCTAATGCATATGAAAGATTTTCTAATTGCAAACCCTAAAATAGCTAATGAATATTCTAAATTAAAATATAAGAATTATTTAAAATATTCTAATTCATATTTAAGATATCAAAAAGCGAAGGAGTTCTATTTAAAAGAATTAGAGAATAAAGCATTTAAATAAAAAAAATAAAATTTAATATAAATAAGTACTAAAACTAAATATTATGGTCAATGCAAATTATGAAACTTTTACAGGTCCAACCAAAAATGAATTATTAAATTCATTTGATACAGGTGAGCCAATTCTAATTGAATTAGATTCTGGTGAGAGTATTTTTGTTAAAATCTCACATTTATCAAAATATAAAACTTCGAACCTATTAGGGTTTGGAGGTTATAAAAAAAATAGATTTAGCGGTTTAGTCTGTAGTCTCTATTGCTCAAAGACTAGGCGTGGAAGAGCAGAAATAGTAGGATTTATAGAAATGCTAAAACTTGGCAGTTATCTATAAATTAAAAAATATAATAAAAAACTAGAACCTTATGTTCTAGTTTTTCTTAATATTGTGGATTCGGTCACTCTCATGGATTATTATTCCATTTCTGTGACCCCAGCTCGCTATTTTGGCCTTTCGCTATCGCTCAAACAAAAATATAACTGCGCTTTTCGAATCCCTCACAAAATGTCCGCAGGGACATTTCTTCGGCGCACATATATGAAAAGCGAAATGCATTGCATTTCGCTTTTCATATATGTGCGCCGAGAGGGATTCGAACCCCCGTAGACTAAAGTCGCAGGATTTACAGTCCCGTGCATTTGACCGCTCTGCCACCGACGCAAATGTTATTAATATAACAAAAAAGAGTATAACATATGGTTGTATTTTTGCTAGTAGAGACTGGTGTTTATTGGTATAGTGATTATATGAATTACTATTTAGTGCAATCAAAATTCTTTATCATCTTTATTGCTATATCTGCAATGGCATTCTCGGCAATTCCCTTTGTAAGAAACTCGTTTGCTGATGTTTCAGATACCTATGTTCGATCACAGCTTGACCGTCTGCAATCAGAAATGCTTTTAATTAAATCAAAGCAGGAAAATTTTAAAGGTTCCTGTACAACAGGGAATGTCAATGGAATTGTTATCGATTTGATCAAAAACAATGTTTCAAAAATGATTTGTAAAACTAATTCACCGATATATTCAAAAATGATGACCTGCGCGCAGTTAAAAAATCGTAATTACTATTGTGTAGACTCTTCGGGTGTTATTTGCGAAGTTGCTGGTGCGATACAAAATGGTTATGCTTGCAAAGAAATCGGTTGATTTTTTTATCGGTATAAGGTAATGTAATATTCATTACAGACGATTAGTCGTAACCTAAAACAATTATGTCACAAGATAACCTTATTACCTTATATTCAAAAGAAGCAAAAGAACACATTGTTACATCTCGTAACAAAAAGAAATTTGCCAATGCATCAAAACTTTCTTTGAAAAAATTTAGTACAAAACTAAGAAAGCATATCGAATATACTGAAACAAAAAAAATGCATAAAAAGAAATAAGAGATTAAAATTTCTTGTTCCAACTGCGCTCAGAAATAAGAGATGAAATCATTTATTATATTCCTCGCTTGTTGTAATAATTATTTCCTTTTGCAGAGAAAAAGGGAAGTAATACTCCCTTTTTCTTGCGACCAATTGTGGTCATTGGGCGATTAGTTAAATGGTATAATAGAGGTCTCCAAAACCTTAGTCGGGGGTTCGATTCCCTCATCGCCCGCAAAATTTTATGAAACAACGCGAAAGCGTTTTTTTATTTAAATTTTGACGAGGTGATGGGGATCGAAAAAAATTCTCTGCGAAGCCTGATTTGAGGTTACGAAAATCAGTAGGCAACATCGGGTCCGAGACGATGAGATTTTATGAGGTTTTAAAAAAAATAAAATCCAGAGAGGTGGACGATTCCCTCATCGCCCGTATATCTTACCCCGAACTCTTGTATTGATATTATAATTATTAAATATTTATTTTAGGGCTTTTTTTGTTATACTTGACCCTATGCACAAACAGCAAACCTCAATTTTCTGGTTCAGGCGAGATCTACGATTAGAAGACAATCACGGACTTTTTCAGGCACTTTCTGGGGAAAATCCTGTGATTCCTATTTTTATTTTTGACAAAGATATTCTAGATAAACTACCGCAGGATGACCACCGCGTTAGTTTTATTTTTGAAACATTGCAAAACATGCGAAATATTTTGCAGGAAAAATATGGTTCATCTATTGATTTTCGTTATGGAAATCCTGTTAAAATTTTTACACAATTAATGAATGATTATGATATAGCATCTGTGTATACTAATCATGATTATGAACCCTACGCAAAAAAACGTGACGATGAAATCAAACAACTATTATCAGAACATGATATAGATTTTTATACCTTCAAGGACCAGGTCATTTTTGAAAAAGATGAAGTCACCAAGGACGACGGCGATCCCTATGTTGTATACACGCCATACAAAAATAAATGGCGTTCACAATTCAATACCGAACGAGATTTACAAACATTTGATACAGAAAAACACGCGAATAATTTTTATCAAAACACACGTTTACCTCAATTGACCTTGGCTGATATGGGATTTGAAAAATCATCAATTGTTGTTCCCGAATATAAATTGACGTCTGATATTATCAAAGAATATGCAGATACACGTAATTTCCCTATTCAAGACGGAACATCGCATTTGGGACCGTATTTACGTTTTGGATTGGTCAGTGTTCGCCAAATCATGAAACGTGCCTACAGCGGCAGTGGAGAGACCTTTATGAATGAATTAATCTGGCGTGAATTTTTTATGCAGATAATGTGGCATTTTCCGTATACAGCAAACCAAGCCTTTCGAGAAAAATATGATACTGTTCCGTGGCGTGAAGCACCAGAGGATCTACAAAAATGGAAAGACGGGCAAACAGGATATCCAATGGTAGACGCTGGAATGAGAGAATTAAATAATACAGGATACATGCATAACCGCGTGCGTATGGTGGTAGCCAGTTTCCTGTGTAAACACCTATTAATAGACTGGCGTCATGGCGAGCGATATTTTGCAGA